>Ga0070709_10000348_pt1 | contig 28698 bp, 27 predicted proteins | sample LARL51metaG_FD_65449 | JGI IMG/M metagenome (GOLD analysis project Ga0070709, IMG submission 65449) | Corn, switchgrass and miscanthus rhizosphere microbial communities from Kellogg Biological Station, Michigan, USA - LAR L5-1 metaG | ecosystem: Host-associated > Plants > Roots > Rhizosphere ... | reverse complement strand
TGTCGATCGAGCCGTGGCCGCCCTGGTACGACATGATGGTCTTGATGTTCCAGCGCGAGGTCGCGGAACGCATCGTCGCGCGCGAGAACGAGGAGGCCTATGGCCGTCTCGGCGTGCTCGCCAACTGGCGGGCCGAGACAAGGATCCTGTTCGACATTTCGCCGGCCGCCTTCGTGCCTCAGCCTCAGGTCACCTCCTCGGTGGTGCGGCTGATCCCGCGCCCGGCGCCGGAGCCGTGCGACCGCCGCGCGCTCGAGCAGGTCGCGGCGGCTGCCTTCAATCAGCGGCGAAAGATGCTAAGGCAGAGTCTCAAATCGCTGCCTGCTGATCCGGCGCGCCTCACCGCCGCAGCAAAAATCGATCCGACGCGGCGTGCCGAAACCGTGCCCGTGAGCGGCTTTGTTGCCATGGCCCGCGAATTGGCCGATATACGCAGCGAAAAGCGGAACACGCCTTAAATAATAAGAGGAGAACAAGGATGGCGTTGATGCGCAGGCAATCCCTCGTCAAGTTCGATGCGCCGCTCTGCGAAACCATCGTCGAGACGCCGAAGCCGGTGGGCCGCGAGGTGCTGGTGCGGATCGAGCGTTGCGGGCTGTGTCATTCCGACCTGCACATCCAGGATGGCTACGCCGATCTCGGCGGCGGCAAGCGGCTCGACACCACGCGCGGCATGACGCTGCCGTTCACGCTGGGACACGAGATCGCGGGTGTCGTCGAGGACGTCGGCGCGGACATCGCACGGGATCTGGTCGGTGCCAGAAAGGCGGTGTTTCCCTGGATCGGCTGCGGCCAGTGCCGCGAGTGCCTGGCCGGTGACGAGAATCTCTGCGCCCGGCAGCGCTTTCTCGGCGTCTCGATCGACGGCGGATTTGCCAGCCACGTGCTGGTGCCCGACGCAAAATACCTGCTCGACTACGATCCGCTGCCGGTCAACCAGGCGGCGACGCTAATGTGCTCCGGCGTGACAGCGTACGGCGCGCTGAAACGCCTCGTCGAGCGGCCCCGGCAACGCAACCTGCTGCTGATCGGGCTCGGCGGCGTCGGCCAGATGGGGCTTGCCTTCGCACAGGCGATGTTCAACCAGCCCATTTCCGTTGCGGATCTCAGCAGCGCCGCGCGCGACAGCGCGCTCAAGAACGGCGCAGCAGTCGCCTACGATCCGGCCGAGCCCGAGATCGCAAGGCGCATCATCAAGGAGACCGACGGCGGTTTTGACGGCATCGTCGATTTTGCCGGCAACGACAAGTCGATCGCATTTGCCGTCTCGGTGCTGGCGCGCGGCGGCAAGATCGTGGTCTCCGGACTGATGGGCGGCAATTTCAGCCTGCCGATGGTGCAATGGGTCTACAAGCGCATGACCGTTGAAGGCTTCATGACCGGAACGCTCGCCGAGGCGCACGAACTGATGGCGCTCGCGCGCAGCGGTAAGATCAAGCCGACGCCGATGCAGGAACAGCCGATGGCCGACGTGCAGACATGGATCGACGCGCTGCGCGCCGGCAAGGTGATCGGGCGGATCGTGCTGACGAACTGACGCGCACTCCGCCCGTTCCGGCAAGCTCGGCAAAGGCGCCACAGTCAAGAAGAATCGGCGTGCAGCTGATGTTGCTTTTGCCAGCCGGCGAGATGCGCATGTCGAGCGCGACAATTCGTCCCGAATTGTCGCCGGGTCGAGGCAGAATTTAGTCAAACCCTCTCCGAATTTGCGACCCAATGTCACCCAAGTTTTCGCGCAAGTTGAAAACAGCGACGTGTTGCGTGTGCGTATCCGGGGGGCTTTATGGCGAAAGGAGCGGCGAGATTCGTATTGGCCGTCTTCGCCAGCTTGATCGCAACCGCGCCGATCGCAAGCAGAGCCCAGAACGCCGTCGACTTTCCCCCTGAAGCTCCGCCGCCGCCCCCGGAAAAGACCGAGAAGGCGGCTGACGATTGCCTGGCCGCTCCGGGCGGCGAGGTCCCGTCGGGACAGCGCTGGGTCTATCGCATCGAGCGCGGCACCCAGCGCCGCTGCTGGTATTTGCGCGACAAGGTCGCGCAAACGGCACCATCGCTCGTCGCGGCGCCGAAACCGCTCGGCAGGATCGGGATCACGCCGCCGCGGCAGAACAACGAGGCGCGCGCCGAACTGCCGACCGCCAAAGGCCGCTTCGAGGGCGACAACGCGGCCATGCCGAGGGGGGCGCCGGGCACATTCGGGAACAGGTCCCCGCCGATTACGGCCGCGGATGACGATGTCCGAGGAACGCAGGGGATGGTGCGCACGCCGCAGCCGCTGGACACATTTTCAGCGCCGCCGCCCGCCGCCGACGCGCCGGTCGCCGCTGCGAACGATGCGGTCCCGGACGGCAGCGCGGACCCAGGTCCATCCGCCGCTGCCCCGTCCGCACTGGACGCAAGCCCGCGCCCCGATGCCGCGCCGCCAAAAACCTCGCTGCAAAGGCTGCTGGTCGCAATTTTTGGCGCACTCGGCTTTGCCGGCGTCACGGCGAGCCTGATCCACCGCTTCGCCTTCATCTGGCAAAAGCGCAACGCCCGGCTGCGCCGGCGCACACTGTGGCAATCGGCCAAAAAGGCGCGGACCCACCCACCTCAGGCCGCGAGCGCACCAGCTTCACGCGGGCAGGCACCGAGCGCACCGGCTGCGAGCGTGCAGGCTCCAAGCGTATCGGTTCCGAACGTAAAGGCTGCAAACGTACAGGCTGCAAACGTACAGGTTCCAAACGTACCGGCTCCGAACGCACCGAACGTCGCCGCGAACCAGGCCCGCGCAAACGCCCGCAAGGGGCAGGACGACGACGCGCAGGGGCAGATCGAGGAACTGCTGGGACTGGTCGCCCAGCGCGGGAAGCATGAGGCGCCGGTCCCGGCGCTCGCCAAGCTCGCTAACTCTCAAGCTGCTGCTGTAGCGAGCGTACGAAGGTCGTCAGCCCCACGCGGCGCTCGCGCTTGAGCCGCTCCGCCTTCAGGATCGATTGCACCTCCGCGAACGCCTCGTCGATATCGCGATTGATGACGATGTAGTCGTACTCGGCCCAGTGGCTCATCTCGTGGCTGGCGCGGCTCATCCGCTTGCGGATGACATCCTGGGAATCCTGCGCGCGCGAGTGCAGGCGCTTTTCGAGATCGGCCGCGGACGGCGGCAGGATGAAGACGCTGACGACGTCGGCACGCGCCTTTTCGCGCAGTTGCTGAGTGCCTTGCCAGTCGATGTCGAACAACACGTCCTGTCCCGCGGACAGCGCGGCCTCGACCGGCGCCCGCGGCGTGCCGTAGCGGTTCTCGAACACGACGGCCCACTCCAGGAGTTCGTGCCGGCCGACCATCTGCTCGAAACGGGCGCTATCCACGAACAGATAGTCACGGCCCTCGACCTCGCCGGGCCGCATCGGACGCGTGGTCGCCGAGACCGACATTCTCAGTCCGGGCATGCGCTCGAGCAAGAGGCGGGACAGCGTCGTCTTGCCCGCGCCCGAGGGCGAGGACAGCACGAACATCAATCCGCGCCGTGCGACACCATCGAGATCCGGGCCGTGAACGGTCATCATCACTCCAGATTTTGCACCTGTTCGCGGAACTGCTCGACCACGTTCTTCATCTCGAGACTGGTATTGGTCAGCTCGAGATCGATCGACTTCGAGCAGCAGGTGTTGACCTCGCGGTGAAACTCCTGCGCCAGGAAGTCGAGCCGGCGCCCGACCGCACCGCCCTTGGCGATCAGCTCGCGCGCCTGGGTGACGTGCGAGGCGATGCGGTCGAGCTCCTCGCGGATGTCGGCTTTCGCGGCCATCAGGAGCGCCTCCTGGCTGAGGCGGTCGGCATCAAACCGGTCGGACGCTTCCAGCAGCATCGCCACCTGCTCGGCCAGGCGCGCCCGGATCGCCTCCGGCTTGCGGCCCGGCGTCGCCTCGGCTTTCCCTGCCAACGCTGCGACCTCGTCCATGCGCTGCGTGAGAATCTGCCCGAGCGTCACGCCCTCGCGGCGTCGCATCGCGACGAGATCGGCGAGCGCGACGTCGAAAGCCGCCGCCGCTGCGGCCTTCGCGGCCTTGTCTTCCTCCTCGTTGCTCTCGGGTTCGACCACCTCGACCACGCCCCTGATCGCCAGCAGGCCATCGATGCTCGGCGCCACCGCGTCGATCCTGCTCGCGAGCTGGCCCGCGACCCTGACGACCGAGGCGAGCACCGCCTCATTGATCTTGATCGCGGATTGCGCGTTGGCGCGCTTGACGTTCAAGGTCGCGTAGACGGTGCCGCGCGCAAGCCCTTCGCCGGCACGCTTCTTGGCGTAGGTCTCGAGCTCGTCCCATCCGGGCGGCAGCCGCAGCCGGAGATCAAGACCCTTGGCGTTGACCGACTTCAATTCCCATTCGAACGAGTACGGCCCGCTCGCGCCGTGACTTCGGGCAAAGCCCGTCATGCTCGACAGCGCCATTAATTTCTCCGCAGGTCAGGCAAGTCTCGGATTCGGGTTCGCCCGAGGAACGCGCGAACCATAAGGTTTTTTCGCAAAAAGTTAAGTCCGGCTACTGCTGCTGGACCGGAGCCGCGGCAGGTGGCGCATTGCGCGCGGCCGCGCCTTGCGCGCTCTGCTGGGCGCTGCCCGGCCTGGCACCCGCCGCAGCGGGCGCGCGCGGCTTCTTCGCTGGTTTGGGCACACCGGGAGCCGCTGGCGTATCGACGGATGCGTTGGCGGCCGCCGGCGGGTTGTCGTCGGCCGCCGGTTCGACTGTATCGTTCTGCACCTGTTTCTCCATCGCCCGCAGCCGCGCGACGTTCTTCTGGTGCTGGTCGTAGGTCTCGGTGAAGGCGTGGCCGCCGGTGCCGTCGGCAACGAAATACAGGTCGCGGGTGCGGGCCGGATTGGCGGTCGCTTCCAGCGAGGCGCGGCCGGGATTGGAGATCGGTCCGGGCGGCAGCCCGTCGATCACATAGGTGTTGTAGGGCGAAGGCTGGGTGATCTCGCTGCGCTTGATCGGCCGACCCAGCGTTCCCTTGCCGCCGACGAGGCCGTAGATGATGGTCGGATCGGACTGCAGCTTGATCTTCTGCTTCAGGCGGTTGAGGAACACCGCTGCGACCCGGCTGCGCTCGTCGGGCTTGCCGGTCTCCTTTTCGACGATGGACGCCATCGTCACCAATTGCTCCGGAGTCTTGAACGGCAGGTCCGGGCTGCGGTGCTCCCAGATCTCGGCGAGGATCCGTTTCTGCGCCTGCTGCATGCGCTGGACGACCTGCTCGCGCGAGGTGCCGCGTGGAAATTTGTAGGTCTCCGGCAACAGCGTCCCCTCGCGCGGCATTTCCGTAACCGACCCGGTGAAGATGTCGTTGTCGGACAGGCGGGCGACGATCTGCTCGGATGTGAGCCCCTCGGGAACCGTCACGGCGTGCTGCACCACCTTGCCTTCGACGATGGTGGCGATGACCTCGCGGAGCGACGCGTTCTTCTGGAAGGCATATTCGCCAGGCTTCAGGTCCGAGCTCGCCTTCAGCGCGTACACGCCGCCGATGAAGAACCAGGGATTGACGTCGATCACCCCTTCCCGGGTCAGCACGTCGGCGATGTCACGCTTGCCGGCGCGCTGCGGAATATTGACGATCTTCTCTTCCTGCAGCGGTCCGGCCGCTTCCAGCATCTGCTTGCCGTAATAGTACGCGGCGCCGGCGCCGAGCATGGCGATCAGAAGGATGGTGATGATGGCGTTGCCGACCACGATGAAAGGATTGCGCGCACGCTCCGACCGCCTGGGCGGCGGTGGAACCTGCTCGGGCTCGAGCGCGGCGCGCGGACTGCGCGGTGAAATGGGCGGTCTCTCGCTCATCGATGCAACCTGAATGCTGTCGCTTCAATCGTCGCGCTTCGCGAATCATCGCACAAGCGGTCTCAAGTTTCCGCGCCACGGCTTAAGGATGTCCCGCCGAATACGGCGAAACGGTGGATTTTTAGTTAGCCGGGCGCCGCAGTATCACCGATGCGTTGGTCCCCCCGAAACCGAATGAATTGGACAGCGCGACGTTGATCTCGCGCTTGCGCGGCAACTCCGGCACGAGGTCGATGGCCGTCTGCACCGAAGGGTTGTCGAGGTTGATGGTCGGCGGCGCGATATTGTCGCGGATCGCCAGGATGGAGAAGATCGCTTCGATCGCACCGGCGGCGCCCAGAAGGTGTCCGGTGGACGATTTCGTCGACGACATCGAGACGCGCGAGGCGACGTTGCCGAGCAGCCGTTCCACCGCGCCGAGTTCGATCTCGTCGCCGACCTGCGTCGAGGTGCCGTGGGCGTTGATGTAGTCGATGTCCGATACCGCAAGCCCTGCACGCTTAAGCGCCGCGCTCATGCTGCGGAACCCGCCATCGCCGTCCGGCGACGGCGAAGTGATGTGATAGGCGTCGCCGGAGAGACCGTAGCCGATCACCTCGGCATAGATCTTGGCCCCGCGGCTTCTCGCATGCTCGTACGCCTCAAGCACCAAGATACCGGCCCCCTCGCCCATGACAAAGCCATCGCGATCCTTGTCGTAGGGACGCGAGGCCTTTTCGGGCGTCTCGTTGAAGCCGGTGGAGAGCGCGCGTGCGGCGCAGAAGCCCGCCATCCCGATGCGGCAGATCGGCGATTCGGTGCCGCCGGCCAGCATCACGTCGGCATCGCCGAGCGCGATCAACCGGCTCGCATCCCCGATCGCATGGGCGCCGGTCGAGCACGCGGTCACCACGGCGTGGTTCGGCCCCTTGAGCCCGTGCTCGATCGAGACATAGCCGGAGGCCAGATTGATCAGCCGCCCCGGAATGAAGAACGGCGAGACCTTGCGCGGCCCGCGCTCCTTCAGCAGCACCGCCGTATCGGCGATGCCAGAGAGCCCGCCGATCCCGGAGCCGATCATGGTCCCGGTCGCGCAGCGCTCCTCCTCGGTTGCCGGATGCCAGTTCGCATCATCGAGCGCCTGACGCGCCGCGGCCATCGCGAAGATGATGAAGTCGTCGACCTTGCGCTGGTCCTTCGGCTCCATCCATTGATCCGCGTTGAACGTGCCGTTCGTGCCGTCGCCGCGCGGAACCACGCAGGCGATCTTGCTCGGCAGGTCCGACACGTCGAACGTGTCGATCCTTTTGGCGCCGCTCTCGCCGCTGAGGATGCGCTTCCAGGTCGGCTCGACGCCACAGCCAAGTGGCGACACCATGCCGAGGCCTGTCACGACAACCCGCCTCATTCCATCAACTCCCGCCCGACGGACCCGACCCGCCGCATCACGCCGGTTACGGACCCGAGCGAGCGCGATCGGGCCGGCGCTATCGATGCGGCGCGGCGGCCTTCAGCTCTTCGCGTTTTTTTCAAGAAACTTGGTGGCGTCACCGACGGTCAGGATGGTCTCCGCTGCGTCGTCGGGGATCTCGCAACCGAACTCTTCTTCGAAGGCCATGACCAGCTCAACGGTGTCGAGACTGTCGGCGCCGAGGTCGTCAATGAAGCTCGCACTGTCGACCACTTTCTCGGGCTCGACACCAAGATGCTCGACCACGATCTTCTTAACCCGCTCGCCAATCTCACTCATCGTTCAACCTCGTGCTTTTTCCCCTGGATCCGACCCCGCGATGATCTGAACCATCGCGGTCGTAAAACTTTCCTTCGCAATCGCGCAATTACTGGATTGGCCCCGTGTCGATGGGAGGCCCGGCGAACGACGGCAAGCTCCGCCCCGGCAATATACAGGGTTTCGAAATCCTGCAATGGCGTTCTTTGCTCATCCCTAGGCCGGTCCGGTTATCATACTTCCCGGGCCTTGACCATAAGACCCGGCTTTGTCCGTAAACGGCCTTTCGCCGCATTGGTTCAGACCCGCTCAGGGCGGTTCAGATCATGGCCATGCCGCCATTGACGTGAATGGTCTGCCCGGTGACGTAGCCGGCCTCGTTGGAGCTCAGAAAGACGGCTGCGGCCGCGATGTCCTGCGGCGTTCCGAGCCGTGCCGCCGGAACCCTGGAGAGGATGGATTCGCGCTGCTTGTCGTTCAGCGCATCCGTCATCGGCGTCTTGATGAATCCCGGCGCGATGCAATTGGCGGTGACATTGCGCTTGGCATATTCGGCTGCGAGCGACTTCATCATCCCGATCAGGCCGGCTTTCGACGCGCTGTAATTGCCCTGCCCCGGATTGCCGGTCACGCCAACCACCGAGGTGATGGCGATGATTCGGCCGAACCGCTTTCGCATCATCAGCTTGGTGGCGGCACGCGCGAGACGAAAGGTCGCCGACAGATTGACCTTGATGACGTCGTCCCAGTCTTCGTCGCGGAGCTGCACGAAGAGATTGTCGCGGGTGATACCGGCATTGGCGACGAGAATGTCGACCTGGCCCATGGCCTTTTCGGCCGACGGCACCAGCGCTTCGACCTCGGTCGTGTCAGAGAGATTGCAAGGCAGAACATGAACGCGTCCCGCGAGCTTGCCGGCGAGCTCGTCCAGCACCTCGCGCCGCGTGCCGGACATCGCAACGATCGCGCCCTGCGCATGCAGCGCCTCCGCGATCGCGCGGCCGATACCTCCGGTCGCGCCGGTGACGAGCGCGGTCCTGCCAGTCAAATCGAACATCATTTTCTCCTCACGCCGACTGCGCGGCGTCGAGCGCCAGTTTCGCTGCGGCGATATCGTTGGGCGCGCCGACCGAAATGCCGATGGCGCCGTCGGCGATACGCTTGACGAGCCCGCTCAGTACCTTGCCGGCGCCGATCTCGAGGAAACGGCTCACGCCGTGACCGGCCATGTAGGCCACCGATTCGCGCCAGCGCACCGTTCCCGTCACCTGTTCGACCAAGCGGCGGCGAATCTCGTCGGGATCGGTGATGGCGCTTGCGAGCACGTTCGACACCAGGGGACATGCGGGCTTGTTGATGACGACGCCCGCAAGCGCCTCTGCCATCGCATCGGCGGCGGGCTGCATCAGCTTGCAATGGAACGGGGCCGACACCGGCAGCAGCATCGCGCGCTTGGCGCCTTTGGTCTTGGCGATCTCGACCGCGCGATCCACCGCCGCCTTGTCGCCGGATACCACGACCTGGCCGCCGCCATTGTCGTTGGCGGCCTGGCAGACCTGCCCCTGCGCCGCTTCGCTGGCGACCGCGACCGCCGCGTCATAGTCGAGCCCGAGCAGCGCGGCCATGGCGCCGACACCGACCGGAACGGCCTTCTGCATGGCAAGACCCCTGGTCCTGAGCAGCCGCGCGGTGTCGGTGATGCTGAGGCTGCCGGCGGCCGCCAGCGCCGAATATTCGCCGAGGGAATGCCCGGCGACGAAGGCGGCATCGCGCGCCACCGAGAAGCCGGCCTCGCTCTCGAGCGCGCGCAGCGCGGCTAGCGACACCGCCATCAGCGCCGGCTGGGCATTTTCCGTCAGCTGCAGCGTCTCGCCCGGTCCGTCCCAGATGATGGCGCTGAGCCGCTCCGATAGCGCCGCGTCGACCTCATCGAACACGGCCCTGGAGGCCGGAAAGGCCTCGGCCAGGGCCTTGCCCATGCCAACGGCCTGCGAGCCCTGTCCGGGAAAAGTAAAAGCTGCCGTCATCGGCCCGTCCCTGCCTTGCTTCAGCACGTCCGAGGGAATCGGACCTGCGCCCGCAGGTCGCGCGGGTCGACTGGGTCCGGATGATGCCCTCGAACGGGGCCGTAAGACACTGACGGAGGCGATGTCAAGCCGCGCCGCTTGCCGATCGGTCGCTAGAAGCCGCCCGCGGTCTGGTCGGCACCGACATTGGCGCCCTCGCGCGCCCGGCGGGCGCTGTTCACCAATTGGCCCGGGCGATCCTCTTGGTCCGGTTTCGCGGTCGCGAGCCGCAGCACGGCGAGATAGCTCGGCTGCACCTCCATGCGGCCGGCATGGGCGCTCTCGCAGAGGATGCGGTGCACGCGCGGCAGGTTGTAGCACGGCACGTAGAACAGCAGATGATGCTCGAGGTGGTAGTTCACGTAATAGGGCGCGATGAACAGCCGTTCGAGCACATTGGCGCGCGTGGTGCGGGTGTTGCGCAGGGGATCGCTCGAGTCCGGAACGACCGCGTGCTCGGCAATGTTGCGGATGCGTGTGATCACCATCATCCAGGTGAGAAGCGGCACCAGCCACAACAGCGGATAGGCCCACCACACACCCGCGGCAGCGAGGAGTGCGAACAGTATCGCATTGGTGACGAACTGCGGACCGAGTTGTCCCCAGAAATGCGTGGCGCGCCGCGTGAGCGGCCATTCCGCAGGACCCAGCGAATTGAGGAGCTGCGCCTTGCGCTGCTGGTAGCCCGTCTGCCCCGTGATATCGCGCAAAAACTTGCGGCGGTAGCTCGTGCGCGTGATCGGGAACGGCGCCGACAGCACGAGGTCGGGATCGCCCTCCTGCTGGGTCCGGGCGTGATGCCTCAGATGATAGCGCCGATAGGCCCGCGTCTCGGCGAACACCGGATAGGCGCAGAACCATTGGCTCAAGGCCAGATTGAGTTTTTCGTCGGCGGCGAGGCAGCCATGCGCGCCGTCATGCATCAGGATCGAAAGTCCGAGCTGGCGCGAGCCGATGATCGCGACCGCAAGCAGATAGGTGAACGGGTTGGGCCAGGCAACGACCAGCGCGATCGCGCCAAAAATCAGCGCCCAGGCATGCGCGATCAGCGCAAAGCCCTTCCAGGTCTTGCGCTGCCGGACTGCGACCAGCTGCTCCTCGGTCAGGACGTCACGGGCGCGGATACGAAGTGCGCTCATGAAGATTCCCCGTCTGATGTCGCTGGCGCATCGCGATCACCGACCAGGCGCAGGCGCGCCTCATCGGCTGCGGACGGCATTGTCGCCTGTTCGCCGAGCACGCGCAGCATCTCGGCGCTGAGGTCCTCGGGTGAACGGCCCATGGCATGGCCCTCGACCATCACGCCGATGGCAACGGCCCAGAACCGCCGTGACGTTGCATCGGGATCCCTCAGGGAACGCCAGCCGCGCTGCTCGATCTGGCCGGCATAGGCGCGCAGCCCTTCGCTGTGCAGTCGTTCGACGGTGCGCTCCACCAGCGGCGCGAGGTCCTGCCGGCGCCGCGTCAGCGTCAGCGCTTCGGCGAAGAACGCGACCTGGTCGGTCGCGGTCACCGTCTCGACCAGCGCCCGAATGTACTCCCGCGGGCTCATGGCCTTGCGCGCCGCCTGCTCGGCTGCACGCGCGAGATAGAGCATGTCGCGGCAGGCGGCCTCGACGAACAGCGCCTCCTTGGTGCGGAAATAATAGGTGACCTGGCTCGGAAACGCGTTGGCGGCCGCGGCAATGTCCGAGATGGATGTTCCGGACAGGCCGTTCTCGCGAAACAGCCGGCTGGCGCCGTCCAGCAGCAGCGAGCGCATCTTGCGGCCGGCCGACCGTGTCGCGCGGACCGTGTGTTTTGGCTCTGCTGCCGGCGATGCGGAGACGGTTTCCGATCTCATCAGATCCTCTTTTCGACTTATTTGTATGTTGTACAAACAAATAAGTCAAGGCGGAAAAAGCCGCCTTTTCGGGGCCGCGAGAGGGCCGCAGGATGCGCCGCGATCAGGTGTCCAGGACCGCCATAACGACAAGGACGCGTGGCAAAACCCTTGCCTTGGCGCGCAAATCCCTATAAAGCGCGCCATCCGTGGTTTCCGGCCGGAAGCTGAACGGACGGTCTCAGCAAATCACCATCTCTGGCGAATTTGATGTGGCAGGGCCAGTCGGCCCGTCGTCCCGTGTTTCCGCCTTCTGAGCGAACCTTAAGAGTCCTTTCCAAAAGGGCTCGAAGGGCTTGACGCCGAAAGCTGCGCCAACAAAGGAAAGGACATCCATGCCGTATTACGAGCATGTTTTTCTCGCGCGCCAGGACGCGAGCCCCCAGCAGGTCGAGGAATTGACCTCGCAGATGACCGGCATCGTCCAGCAACTGGGCGGCAAGGTCACCAAGACCGAGAACTGGGGCGTACGCTCCCTCACCTACCGCATCAACAAGAACCGCAAGGCGCACTTCGTGATGCTCAACATCGACGCGCCGTCGGCGGCGATCGCCGAGATCGAGCGGCAGGAGCGGATCAGCGAAGAGGTGATCCGCTATTTGAGCGTTCGCGTCGATGAACTCGAGGAAGGCCCGTCCGCGATGATGCGCAAGGCCGATCGCGACCGTGAGCGTGACGACCGCGGTGGCGGCTTTCGTGGCGACCGCGAAGGCGGCGGCTTCCGCGGCGATCGCGATCGCGATGGCGGAGGTTTCCGCGGTGATCGTGGCGACCGCGGTCCGCGCCGTCCGCGCGAGGATTCAGCCGAAACCAGCGAGCAGGAGTAAGACCCATGGCAGAAGCTGGTGCACGCCGTCCGTTCTTTCGCCGCCGCAAGTCCTGCCCGTTCACGGGTACGAATGCGCCGAAGATCGACTACAAGGATTCCAAGCTGTTGATGCGCTACGTCTCCGAGCGCGGCAAGATCGTGCCGAGCCGCATCACGGCCGTCTGCGCCAAGAAGCAGCGTGAACTCGCCCGCGCGATCAAGCGCGCGCGGTTCCTCGGCCTCTTGCCCTACGTGATCCGTTAACGAGACCTTAAGGTCGGCGGCAGCCTGCCGCCGGCCCCTTCATTTAAGGCTTCCGGGTCGTCCGGTTGCCGATAGTTGGGGTTGGTTCGACCTCTAACCGCTCAAAGGGGCGGGACAGCTGATGATCACGACCATTCTGATAGCCCTGGCGGCCGGCTGTGCGTCGGCCTTGATGTTCGCCTCGATCATTTCGGGCGCGCTGATCTCGCTCGTCCTTTTGTATCTGGCGCCGCTGCCCTTGATGGTCGCGACGCTGAGCTGGGGACCGCTGTCCGGCGCCATCGGCGGACTGGCCGCCGCAGCCGGGCTGGGCGCGATCTTCGGCCTACCCTATTGCATCGCCTTCGCGATCACGGTCGCGCTGCCGGCCTGGTGGCTCGGGCGTCTCGTCCTGCTCGGCCGTCCGGTGAGTTCGGCCGCGCCTGCGCCGGACAATGCCGCAGCGGACCAACCCGAGGTCGAGTGGTATCCGCTCGGCCGTATCCTGCTGTGGATCGTCGGCTTTGCCACGATCGCCGTGATGTCCACGCTGCTGACCTTCGGGACCGATGCGGAGCAGATCACGGGCACGCTGCGGGAACTGCTGCTGAAGGTACTCGGCGCGCAGGATGACCTGGACGCGCAGACCGAGCGCGTCATCCGCCTGGTGATCCGCAGCGCCCCGCTGGCGGCCGCCGCCATGGCGATGACCACGCTGACACTCAATCTCTGGCTCGCCGGCAAGATCACCGCGACCTCGCACCGCCTGCTTCGCCCCTGGCCCGACCTGAAAAGGATCACCCTGCCACCGATCACGCTCGCCGTGCTGTGCGCGGCGATTGCGCTCGGTTTCAGCGGCGGCCTGCCCGCAATCGTCGGAAGGATCACGGCCACCGCGCTGATGATGGCCTATGCGCTGATGGGCTTCGCCGCCCTGCACACCCTGACGCTCACGCTGAAGAACCGGGCGTTCTGGCTCGGCTCGGTCTACGCGGTCGTCGTGCTGTTCGTCTGGCCGCTGCTCGCGGTCGTCGTGCTCGGCGTCGCCGACGCCGTGTTCGGCCTGCGCCAGCGTTTTTTGCGCCGTCGCCCTCCGCCACTGCCGGCGCCCTGAAATCAACTTTCGTCTTAACCCTCACATCATCCCTGGGAGAACCAACATGGAAGTCATTCTGCTGGAGCGGGTCGCAAAGCTCGGTCAAATGGGCGAGGTCGTCAAAGTCCGTGACGGCTTTGCGCGCAATTTTCTGCTCAAGCGCGGCAAGGCGCTGCGCGCGACCAACGAAAACCGCGCCAAATTCGACGGCATGAAGGCCGACCTCGAGGCGCGCAACCTCAAGGCCAAGGGCGAAGCCGGCAAAGTCGCGGAGAAGATCGACGGCCAGAACGTCATCGTGCTGCGCCAGGCCTCCGAGACCGGCCAGCTGTTCGGCTCGGTCAGCGTGCGCGACATCGTCACCGCATTCGAGGCCCAGAGTGTTGCGATCGGCCGCAACCAGGTGATGCTGGATGCGCCGATCAAGACCATCGGCAGGCACACCATCCTGGTTGCGGTCCATCCGGAGGTCGAGGTCAAGGTCACCGTGACGGTCGCGCGCAGCGCCGAGGAGGCCGAGCGCATCAATCGCGGCGAGGACATCTCGACCCGCCAGGAAGACCAGGACGCAGCCGCCGAGGCGCTCGCCGCCGCCGGCGAGTTCTTCGATCCGGAAGCCCAGCACGACGAGCCGCAGCCCGAGACCGAGAAGTAAGCCGAGCCGCGCTTCCGGCAGCCTCGTTTCCCGATCAAGTCCGGCCCTTTGGGCCGGGCTTGCGGCGAACCCGCGGGCTGCTGCGCGGGTTGTCTCGTATCGATCTGAATGACGATCAGCTTCGGGGTGGCAGAGCATGGCGCTCGACTGGATTGCCGGACACAGGCCCAAAGCGGGACATGAGGTGGAATTCCAGGAGATCGTCGCAACGCTGTTTTGGGACAGGCTGGGCACAGCCGATAGTACCGCCGCGTCCCGCGCCGGGCGAAATCGCCTGCCCCGCGCCCTGTTCGGCCGGACAAGCGCCGTCCGAAAGCCGAGCGAGGCGCTCCGGAAGCGCTATGACGCGATCGGGATTTTGGCGTCCGACACGCTCGGCATGTTGCGCGGCGGCGATGATGCTGGCGGCGCCGCTGCGCTTTCATTCGATGCACAGGGCCTCACCGCCACGACCGCGATCATCGGCGATCACCTGCTGCGCGCCTGCTATGAGGTGAAGTACGCACCCGACCTGTCGGCGTTCGGCAATGCGCTGTCGGTTCGCGTCGGTGCCTTCGTCAAGGCGAAAGGCCTGGACGTGCCGGCCTTGCCGCCTCCGGATTCCGCCTCCCCCGAAGGCCAGTTGCACATCGTCGATGCCGCCAGCCGTTGGTGCCGGTTCTGGGGCGAGCGCGGCCACCTCCTGGTGCCATCCTTCTGACCTCCCCGCATCGGCGGAAACGGCCTGGCTCCAAATTCTGCGACCGAAGCCGCCCGATCCTACTGAGAGATCGGCGGAGCGGGCGGCCCTGCCGGGGCCATCAGCGGAGGCGGCGGCGGTGTCGAGGCCGTGACCGCCGGTGGGGGAGGTGGGACGGCCGAGGTCGTTGTCGGGGTTTCCAATCCACCGGGCGAGGTGGTGGCTGGCGGCTCAGACAGGATCGCGCTCGGCGCGGGCGTGACCGGTGGCACCGGATCGACCCGCAAGGCGGGCGCGTCAGGCTCCTTCGGCTCGATCGTGGCGGAATCTGACTTGTCGCCGAACGCCGGCCTGCCGCCGTCCGGCCTCACGCTCTCCACCTTGTCGACGTCGCCCTTCGCCGCATCTGTCTTGGCCGCATCTGTCTTGGCCGGCTCACCCTTGGCCGGCTCCATGCCGGCAGGCTCGTCGCGGGGAGAGTCCGGCTTGATATCAGTCTTCATGTCAGTCTTGGGCAGTTCCTCGCCAGACCTGCCACGCTTGCTTAGCCGCTGCTTTGCCGAGAGCCTGCGACCGTCCGGTCCGCGCTCGACGGCGGCCTGGGGCGGCGTTTGGCCATCCATTTCGGGGCGTGTGGCATCGGGCGGCTCGGTGGGTCGCGCCAACCGCTGCCTGGCGTTTCGCCCGAGATGGCCGGCGGGTTCGGCCTGCGGCGCGGTTCCCTCGGCATCGGGCCGCGCCGCCTGGCGCGGGTCCGGCGCCTCCTGGGATGCGGCTCCGCCGGGGTGCTGACGGCGGCCCGGGTGGTCCGGCTGGTCGGACAGTGGTGCGGAACGCGCGTCCGTCCTCGCCTCGCGGGTCGCGTCCTTTACTCCGTCCTTTGCCCCCTTCTGCTGCGGGTTCGGCTGGCCCACCGCATAGCGCGTGTCCGTCGCCCCGTTGGAGATCAGGTAGGATGCGAGCACGCCGGCCATGTTGCTGCTGGTCGTATAGTGCTGGCGCAGAAAGCCGGGCAGCGAACCCGGGCTGACGGTCTTCATCAGGCCGCGCGGGCTCTTGTGGCAGGCGGTGCAGGTTCCGGCAAAAATCTGTGACGGGCTCTTGCCGGCGTCGAGATTTTCCTGGGCCTTGGCGCGCTCGGCCAGAGCGGAGCTCATCGCAAACAGCAATGCCGCCATCCACAGCGTCCGGCTGCCCATTCCATATCTCCACGTGCGGCGAACGCGCTCGGCGTGACGAAGGCCGCGGATTCGGCATTCGTGAGCTGAATTTTCACTGCCATCCATAGCGACGATCAAATCCAAAAACCGCACCGGATTCATGTTCTTGCGAGCGTCCTTTCAGCTCCAGCATTCGCAAGCGAGCACGACTTGCACCGACGACCATGCATGGCGCGGGTCACCTTTTAGCCGATTATCGCGCGAATGGAAGCCGCCAGATCGCGCAACTCCGTGAGTGTGATATTTTGGAATATCGGCTTTGTCCGCAACGCGGTAGCACATAGGAACCAGAACATTTATCGTGAGGTTGAACACGTATGGGAGAACCGTTGGTGCTTCCTGTGCGTGATATCTGACGGTCGGGCAAGTCAACATCTTGCGGGGATCACTCGGTTGGTGATGTCCATGGACCGTTTGTTGCGTCTATTCCTGAACAAGTTCATTCGCCGTGGCTCGATGACCTTCGCGACCGCAAGCGGCGCGCGATTCACCTGCGGTGACGGAACCGGCGAGCCTGTCCAAGCCCATTTTCTCGCGCGTGCCGCCGAGCGTCAGGTGCTCGCGAATCCCGAACTCGCGCTTGGCGAAGCCTACATGGACGGGACTTTCGTCATCGAGCGCGGCACGATTGCGGATGTCCTCGCGATCCTGATGGACCAGCGCGACGTGCTGCCGTCCTGGGCAAAGCCCCAGTGGTGGCTGCGCTATCTGGCGCGGCATTTCAAGCAGTTCAATTTGCGCGCACGCGCGCGCAACAACGTTGCCCATCACTACGATCTCGACGGACGGCTGTATTCGTTGTTCCTCGATGCGGACAAGCAATATAGCTGCGCCTATTTCGAGACCCCCGGCACCTCGCTCGACGACGCCCAGCTCGCCAAGAAGCGTCATCTCGCCGCCAAGCTTCTGCTGAAGCGTGGCGATCGCGTCCTCGACATCGGCTCGGGCTGGGGCGGACTCGGTCTCTACCTCGCCGAAATCGCAGGCGCCGACGTCACCGGAATCACCTTGTCCACGGAGCAGCTTGCGGTCTCCAATGCCCGCGCTGCGGCGCGGGGCCTCGCCCAACGCGCAAGATTTCTGCTGCAGGACTATCGCGACGCGGCCGGCACGTTCGACCGCATCGTCTCGGTCGGCATGTTCGAACATGTCGGCCCCCGCTTCTACGACACCTTCTTCAGGCGCTGCGCGGAACTTCTCGCCGAAGGCGGCGTGATGGTGCTGCATTCGATCGGCCGCTCGGAGGGGCCGAACGTAACCAGCCCCTGGATCACGAAATACATCTTCCCCGGCGGCTACATCCCCGCGGTATCGGAGGTGATGCCGGCGATCGAACGCGCCGGCCTTCTGGTCTGCGACATCGAAGTTCTCCGCCTGCACTATGCCGAGACCCTGAAGGCCTGGCGTAATCGCTTCATGGCCCGGCGCGAGGAAGCCGTGCAACTGTACGACGAGCGCTTCGCGCGAATGTGGGAGTTCTATCTGGCGGCCTCCGAAATGTCCTTTCGCAAGGGCAACCTGATGAATTTCCAGATCCAGCTGACCAGGCGCCAGGGCGTGGTGCCGATGACCCGCAGTTATGTCACCCGGGAAGAGGCCAGACTGCGGGCCGCGAAGCAGGCCCTCCGGCCGCGGTTGAAGACGGCCGGGGAATGACGGAGCGTGTTGCGGGTCGTGCCTGGTATTCGTCAAACAGGATCGCCGCAAATCATCCGAACCTCGGACCGGAACACGAGGGGTGCGTCCGGCGGGGAGCGCAACCTGCTGCCGGCGCGCGCCGCTGGGATGTCCGTAAAGGTCCGGGCGTGCGCAGGCCGAAAAATCCCGGTCAAATGTGAGCTGCCTCACAGGGACTTTGTGCCGCTCGCCCTATGGTGTTGTGATGCCCCTCAAGATCAACCAGCCGATGTCCGACCTGAAGGACGACCTCCGCGTCGACTATGCCTTGATCGCGCTCGGCGTCGGCATTGCCGTGACCGCGCTGGTCTACCTGCTCCTGATCTGAGGAGCCGTTCCAAATAGCTCTTTGGCGGCGCTGCATCGAAGGCCGCTCGCGCCTTGTTCCGTCTCGACAATTCTGTTTTCGGTCAATCGATTCAGTGGCCGAGCCAAATGCTCGAGATTGAATCAATTTGGCGACTTCGCGATTCGCGCGTGACGCTCGTTTGAAAACTGTCACGCCAGCGTCGGATTTTGGCCCAAAGGCGTCAAGCGCAAACGCTGCCCGCTCACGAAGATTCACACATGCCATTGTGTGAATCGGGCAAAAGACTTACCCGTCCTTCCCCAACGCACAAGACTGGCGCCTTATCGCGTCCCCCGTGCCCGGGGCGTAACCCCGACAGGACATTCAAGAACAAGAATTGCCATGGCCTCGACCGATTCCAACGTCCTCAAGCTCGCGCCGGATGCACCGAACGCTCCCTATCGCAGTGCGCCACACAACATCGAAGCCGAGCAGAGCCTGCTGGGCGCCATTCTGGTGAACAACGACGCGTTCTATCGGGTCTCCGACTTTCTCGAGCCAAAGCATTTCTTCGAGCCGGTCCATCGCACGATTTTCGAGACGGCCGGCAGCCTGATCCGGATGGGCAAGGTCGCGACCCCGGTGACGCTGAAAACCTTCCTGCCGGCGGACACCGACCTCGGTGGTCTGACCGTCGGACAATATCTGGCGCGGCTCGCCGCCGAAGCCACCACGATCATCAACGCGCAGGATTACGGCCGCACGATCTACGACCTGGCGCTGCGGCGCGACCTGATCGGCATCGGCGAAGACATGGTCAATGTCGCCTATGAGGCGCCGGTCGATTTCGCGCCGCGGGCGCAGATCGAGGACGCTGAACGGCGCCTCTACGAGCTCGCCGAGACCGGCCGCTATGACGGCGGCTTCCAGAAATTCTCCCAGGCGCTGACGATCGCGATCGACATGGCCGCGAAAGCGTTCCAGCGCGACGGCAAGCTGTCGGGCATCTCCACCGGCCTGCGCGATCTCGACACCAAGATGGGCGGACTGCAGCACTCCGACCTGATCATCCTTGCCGGCCGCCCCGGCATGGGCAAGACCTCGCTCGCCACCAACATCGCCTACAACGTCGCAAAGGCCTACCGAGGCGAAGTTGCGGCCGACGGCACCATGAAGACCGTCAATGGCGGCGTGGTCGGGTTCTACTCCTGCGAAATGTCGGGCGAGCAGCTCGCCACCCGTATCATCGCCGAGCGCACCGGGATCCCGTCGTCCAACATCCGCCGCGGCGGCATCAGCGAGAGCGATTTCGAAAAAATCCGCGACTATTCGATCGAGCTGCAGTCGCTGCCGTTCTACATCGACGAAACCGGCGGCCTGTCGATTTCGCAGCTCACGGCGCGCGCGCGGCGCCTGAAACGGCAAAAGGGCCTCGACCTCATCGTCGTCGACTACATCCAGCTGCTGCAAGGCTCGGGCAAGCGCGGCAATGACAACCGCGTCCAGGAAGTCACCGAGATCACCACCAGCCTGAAGGCGCTGGCCAAGGAGCTCAACGTCCCCGTGATTGCGCTGTCGCAGCTCTCGCGTCAGGTCGAGAACCGCGACGACAAGCGCCCGCAACTGTCGGACCTGCGTGAATCCGGCTCGATCGAGCAGGACGCCGACGTCGTGCTGTTCGTCTATCGCGAGGAATATTATCTCGCCAACAAGGAGCCGCGTCCGGGCACGCCGGAGCACGAACAATGGCAAGGCGAGTTGGAGCGGGCGCACGGCAAGGCCGAAGTCATCATCGGCAAGCAGCGTCACGGTCCGACCGGAACGGTAGAGCTGCAATTCGAAGCTTCGGTCACCCGCTTCGGTGATCTCAACCCTGACGGCCACCTGCCGGATCGCGGCTACTGACGGGATCTCGCGCCGACGCGTCAGAATTTGAATTTCGGTAGCGCCGCGACGGCGGTGCGCCCCCTCTCCCGGTCCTTCGCGGAGAGTCCCCCCTCACCCGGATCGCGCAAGCGCGATCCGACCTCTCCCAGCAAGCGGGGCGAGGTGAACAGCGTCTGCGTGGTGACTGATTCAGGCTTCAATTTTCAGGGAGGCTAATTCGCACTCACCCAGGCCGGCAGGCGCGAAAACCACGGCTGCGCCTGTTCGAGTTGCTGCGCCAGTTGCAGCAGGCGGTCTTCCTCGCCGAAGCGCGCGACGAACTGCACGCCGAGCGGCAGGCCATCCGCGGTCCAGTGCAACGGCACACTCACCGCGGGCGTGCCGGTCAGATTGGCGAGCTGCGTGAACGGGACATATTGCAGGCTGTCACGCGCGATCTTGTCGACGGTGCCGTCGAGCAGGCCCGCGCGCGCCAACAGACCAAGCAGGCCGGTGCGGTCGAGCAGGTCGAGCACGATCTGCTCGGCCGGCTTCGGGTCGCCCTGCCCGTGGCGGATCGGCGGATGCGCCAGTGTCGGCGTCAGCAGCAGGTCGTACCGTGCATGGAAGCGCGCAAGGGTGCGCGCAAATTCGTTCCACTTCAGGAGCTGCGTCGTCAGCGCGCCCGCGGAGATCGCGCCGCCAAGTGTTGCCACGACGCGCGTCAACAGCTCGAAATCGGATCTTGAGGCGCCTTCTGCCCGCGCCTTCGCGACCATGGCCGGAACCTGGCCGAAATAGATGTGCAGAAAACTCCTTGCGAGGGCGGCGCCATCGATCTCAGGCACGGCTTCCTCGACATCGTGACCGAGACTTTGCAGCAGCTTCGCCGCGCCGTTCACGGCGGCGACGGCCTCCGGATGAACATCGGTACCGATCGGCGACGTTGCGCCAAAACCGATGCGCAGGCGGCCCGGATCGCGCAGCATGGATCGAGCATACGGCTCCGCCGGTCCCGCGATCGCGAAGGGGTCGCCGGCCTCGGCACCTGACAGCAGGTCGAGCGCTGTTGCGGTATCGCGCACGCTACGCGAGATCACGCCCTCGCTGGACGCGCCGAACCAGTATTCGCCGTAAGCAGGCCCCGACGAGATGCGCCCCCGCGACGGCTTCAACCCGAACAGGCCGCAGCAGGCCGCGGGAATCCGGATCGAGCCGCCGCCATCATTGCCGGCTGCCATCGGCACGACGCCCGAGGCGACCGCGGCCGCCGCGCCGCCGCTCGAACCGCCGGGCGTGTGATCGCCATTCCAGGGATTTTTCGCAGAGCCGAACATTTGCGCGTCACTAACGCCCTTCAGCGCCAATTCCGGCAGATTGGTCTTGCCGAAAATCACGAGCCCAGCCGCAAGATAGCGCCGCACCACGTGAGCGTGTTCGCCCGCGGGAATTTTCGCAAGCGCCTGGCTCGCATAGGTGGTCGGAAGTCCTGCAAAATCCTGCGCGCAATCCTTGAGCAGAAACGGCACGCCGGCAAACGGCCCCTGAAGCGGCGCCTCGAGCTGCGCACGCGCCTCTCGCTCCATCAGACGGCAGACGGCATTGGTCTTGGGTTGTGCACGCGCGCTCTGCGCCAGCGCAAGATCCAGTAGTTCGCCCGCCGATGCTTCGCCGCGCCCGACGATGTCCGCCAGCGCGACCGCGTCGTGTCTCAGATAGTCGGAGAATTTCATGACGTGCCCCTTCGGGCCGCCGCGGCCCACGCGCATGCGCGACATTTGATCAGGACCGCGCCACGCTCACAAGGACGAAGGGGGTGTTGAACCGGCGCGCGCTCGCGCGTAAAAACGCCGCCCATGACCATCGCCACCGATCCCAGTCCATCCGACGCGAGCCAGATCCCGTCACCCGAGGCCGATATGGCTGCGGCGCTCGCCACCATGACCGGCGTGCTGACCGTCGATCTCGACGCCATCGTCGCGAACTGGCGCAAGCTCGAGAAGACGGCCGTCCCCGCGGAATGCGCCGGCGTGATCAAGGCGAATGCCTATGGCTGCGGGGTCGAACCAGTTGCCCGCGCGCTTTCGGCCGCCGGCTGCAAGAGCTTCTTTGTCGCGACGCTGGATGAGGCACGCGCGGCGCGCGCCGCGCTGCCATCGTCGGCCGCGATCTACGTGCTCTCCGGCCTGTTCCAGAACTCGGGCGACAGTTTTGCCAAGATCGACTGCCGGCCCGTGATCGGCGATCTCAATGAGCTCGCCGAATGGGACGTGTTCTGCCGCCACTCGGGCTGGTCCGGCGGCGCGGCCATCCATGTCGATACCGGCATGAACCGGCTCGGGCTTTCGGTCACCGAGGCGCAAAGCCTCCGTCCCAGGATCGAGACCGGCAGTCATGGCATCACACTCGTGATGAGCCATCTCGTCTCCTCCGAGCTCATCAACAGCCCCGCCAATGCGCGGCAGCTCTCGACCTTCAGGCAGGTCGCAAGCCTGTTCACCGGCGTGCCGGCGTCGTTGTCCAATTCCTCCGGCGTCTATCTCGGCGCCCCCTTCCAGTTCGACATGGTGCGGCCGGGCGCGGCCCTCTACGGCGTCAACCCGACGCCCGAGGCGGACAATCCGATGCAGCCGGTGGTCGATCTGAAGGCCCGCATCGTGCAGATCCGCAATGTCGAGCGCGGCGACACGGTCGGTTACGGCGGCACCTGGACCGCGCGCCGGCCGACCCGGCTCGCAATCGTCGCGGCCGGCTATGCCGATGGCTATTTTCGCGCGGCGGGGTCCAATGACGGCACCCGCGGCGCCGAGGTCGTGGTGGCCGGCCAGCGCTGCCCGATCGCCGGGCGCGTCTCGATGGACCTGATGGCCATCGACATCACCGACCTGCCACCCAAAGCGGCGCGGCGCGGACACATGGTCACGCTGATCGGCGACGGCATCACCGTCGACGAGCTGGCCCATCATTTCGGCACGATCGGCTACGAGGTGCTGACCAGCCTCGGTTCGCGCTATGCCCGCATCTACAAAGGCAGCAATGGTGCAGCCGCGACCGAAGAGGCTCCGCCCGCCGAGGCTATCCCGGCTGCACCACAAGACGACTCTATCCCCTCGTCCTGAGGAGCCGCGCTCGCGCGGCGTCTCGAAGGACGAGGCCCGGACGTGAGCATCGAGGCCTCATGGTTCGAGACGGCGCGAAGACGCGCCTCCTCACCATGAGGGTCTACAGATGTTATTGCTTCTGCGCGGCGAGCACCTTCCTGCAGGCCTCGCTGACCTTGTCGCCTTGCTTGTTCAGGCAGGCGATGATCCTGCCACCACCGGGCGCGACCCCTTTGCAGAATTTGCCGTAATCGCCCTGGCATGCGGTGCGCTGCTCCGCCGTCAGATTCTGGGCCTGTGCGGTCACAGCAAATGCGACGATGAATGCAGCGACAGTCAAACTGAGCTTGTTCATGGGACACCTTTTCCGGCATGGGTAGCGCGCTGACCGGCTCAAGTCTGCACGTTGAAGTCGCAACCTTCAACGAGAACACCATACCAGCGCGGTCTTGCAACTGGCAGAGATCATCGGCTAACCAACCCGCGAACTGGCTCCGTCGTCATTGCGAGCCAACGGGTCGGCGCAAAGCGCCGTCCGATGGTAAACTCCGCGAAGCAGTCCAGCCCTCGCCGCGTTGAAAGATCTGGATTGCTTCCGCCTTCGCCCGCTGGGCTACGGCGGACAAGTCGTCGCTTGCGCGCCTCGCAATGACGGCGTCAACTATTGGCTTCCTCATTCGCAGAGACCTGAGTCCCTTGGGAGCCCTGTTCGTCCTCATCGTCGGCCTCTTGGCCGGCACCATTTCCGGCATCGTCGGCACTGGCTCGTCGATCATGCTGATGCCGGTGCTGGTCTACGAGTATGGGCCCAAGCAGGCGGTGCCGATCATGGCCGTCGCGGCCGTGCTCGCCAACCTCTCACGCATCCTCGCCTGGTGGCGCGAGGTCGATTGGCGCGCCTGCGCCGCCTATTCGGTCACCGGCGTTCCGGCCGCGGCGCTGGGCGCGCGCACGCTACTCGCGTTGCCTTCCCATGCCGTCGACATCACGATCGGCCTGTTCCTGATCGCGATGGTGCTGGTGCGCCATTGGCTCGCAAAACACCAGCTCAAGGCCAATCTCTGGCATTTGGCGCTCGGCGGCGCCATCATCGGCTTCCTCACCGGCATCGTGGTGTCGACCGGCCCCTTGAGCGTGCCGCTGTTCCTGTTCTACGGCCTCACCAAGGGGGCCTTCCTGGCGACCGAAGCCGCAAGCTCGCTCGGCCTCTATTTCAGCAAGTCCGTCACTTTTGAGCGGCTCGGCGCGCTGACCGGCGACATCGCGCTCAAGGGCCTGGTCGCGGGCGCCTCGCTGATGTTCGGCGCCTTCATCGCCAAACGCTTCGTGATGCATCTGAAGGCGGATGCATTCCGCCTGGTGATGGACGCGATCATGATCGCGGCCGGCCTTTCCATGCTATGGAACGCGACCCAGTCTCCGTGAGAGCCGATTCTTGAAAGATGGCTAAATCCGCCCTCTCCTTCGTGTGCCAGAACTGCGGCGCGGCCTACAATCGCTGGCAGGGCAAGTGCGAGTCCTGCGGCGAGTGGAACACGCTCGCCGAGGAGGACACGACGGGTGCGACCTCGATGCCGGTGTCGGTCCGTTCCAGGCGAAAGGGCCGCACCTTCAAGCTGGAGAGCCTCTCCGGCAAGAGCCAGGACGCCCCGCGGCTGCCCTCGGGCATGGCCGAGCTCGACCGCGTCACCGGCGGCGGTTTTGTCCGCGGCTCGGTGCTGCTGGTCGGCGGCGATCCCGGAATCGGCAAATCGACACTCCTGACCCAGACCACGAGCCTCTTGGCCCGCGCCGGCCACCGCGCGGTCTATATTTCCGGTGAGGAAGCGATCGCGCAGGTCCGCCTGCGCGCCGAGCGGCTCGGGCTTGCCGACGCGCCGGTGCAACTGGCCTCGGAGACCTCGGTGGAGGACATCGTCTCCACGCTGTCGGAAGGATCTGTCCCGCGCCTGATCGTGATCGATTCGATCCAGACCATGTGGACCGACACCGTGGAGTCCGCTCCCGGCACGGTGACCCAGGTGCGCGCCTCGGCCCAGGCGCTGATCCGCTTCGCCAAGAAGTCCGGTGCCGCGATCATCCTGGTCGGTCATGTCACCAAGGACGGCCAGATCGCCGGCCCCCGGGTGGTCGAGCACATGGTCGACGCGGTGCTGTCGTTCGAGGGCGAAGGCTCGCAGCAGTTCCGCATCCTGCGCGCGGTGAAGAACCGGTTCGGGCCGACCGACGAGATCGGCGTATTCGAGATGACCGGCCTCGGCCTCCGCGAGGTCACGAACCCGTCAGAGCTGTTCTTGTCGGAACGCGATCTCGGCACGCCGGGCACGGCCGTGTTCGCCGGCATCGAGGGAACACGGCCCGTGCTGGTCGAGCTGCAAGCGCTGGTGGCAGCGACCTCGCTCGGCACGCCGCGGCGCGCTGTCGTCGGCTGGGACCCGAGCCGGCTGTCGATGGTGCTTGCGGTGCTGGAAGCCCATTGCGGGGTCAAACTATCAGGTCATGACGTTTATTTGAACGTCGCCGGCGGCCTGCGCATCCACGAACCCGCCGCCGACCTTGCCGCCGCCGCGGCGCTCGTTTCCTCGCTCACCAATGCGCCGCTGCCGACGGATGCGGTCTATTTCGGCGAGATTTCGCTGTCCGGGGTGGTCCGCCCGGTGGCGCAGACATCAGCGCGCTTGAAGGAAGCCGCGAAACTCGGCTTCGGCCGCGCCGTACTTCCGGAATCGGCGCGCGGCGAGGTCGGCTCCGACGCAGGGCTCACGCTCAATGCCGTCGGCGGGCTGACCACGTTGGTGGCCGAAATCGCGGCCCGCGGATTGAAAGGGAACCGGGAATCTACCATGAGTGAAAAAAATGCCACACCAGCGAGATTCCGCCGCCAGGAGGGCTAGGCGGACGTGACCTTGCCGCCACACGCCGCTATACATCCGCCCGCGCAAGCCTGAAGGTTGGTAAACAGGAACTTGCGGGGCAGTCGGTCCATCGCTGATCTCACATGCGGTAAGGCAGGGCCGATTCGGGGCATTTCAACTGACAAAGCGAAGCTGACCAGCCGATGCCGATAACCCTTCTCGATCTCGTCCTGCTCGGGGTCATGCTGATTTCCGGGCTGCTCGCGATGGTCCGTGGCTTCATGCGCGAGATTCTGTCGATCGCGGCCTGGGGCGCGGCGGCAGTCACGACGCTCTACTCGTTCAACAAGCTGCTGCCGACCGCAAAAACCTATTTTTCCAACGATACGGTGGCAGCCGTCGTTGTCGTGGCCGGCGTGTTCGTCGGCACCCTGATCGTCGTGTCCGTGATCACGGTACGGATCTCCGATATGATCCTGGATTCCCGGATCGGCGCCCTGGACCGCACGCTCGGCTTCCTGTTCGGCCTCGCGAGGGGCCTGCTGATCGTGGTCGTCGCCTTCCTGTTCTTCAGCTGGCTGGTGCCGGAGAAGCAGCGCCCGGATTGGGTTACCGGGGCAAAATCACGGGTTGTGCTGCAGGGGACTGGGGACTGGCTAATGTCGCTCTTGCCGGACGACCCCGAAAACACCATCTTGAAACGACTCAAGAAAAATAAACCGGAAGATGACCAGGCTGACAGTGGCGAACCGCCTCCGCCGGGCAGCGATGGCTATAGCAAGCCCGCCCGCGACAGTCTGAAAAAGCTGATCGAGAAGCCCGCGGCGCGGTGAAGATGAGGCCAGATGAGAGGCGCGATGGACGAGACCGAAACCCCTGACCACCACGCCCAACTCAACCTCGCCCTCGGCGCGCCTCCCCCTCGCGACCTGGACTTGGATCTGGACGGCGATACGCTCCGCGAAGAGTGCGGCGTGTTCGGCATTTTCGGGCACAGCGAGGCGGCCGCGATCACCGCGCTCGGACTGCACGCTTTGCAGCACCGCGGCCAGGAGGCCGCCGGCATCGTCTCGTATGACGGAACGCGGTTCCACAGCGAGCGCCGGCTGGGACTGGTCGGGGACACCTTTTCCCGCGGCGACGTGATCGAACGCCTGCCCGGCGGCACCGCGGTCGGCCATGTCCGCTATTCGACCACCGGCGCCACCATTTTGCGCAATGTGCAGCCGCTGTTTGCGGAACTTGCCACCGGCGGCTTTGCGGTCGGTCACAACGGCAATCTGACCAACGGCCTGTTGCTGCGCCGCGAGCTGATCCGCGGCGGCGCCATGATGCAGTCGACCACCGACACCGAGGTGATCCTGCATCTGGTCGCCCAGTCCAAGCGCGGCCAGTTCGTCGACCGCTTCATCGAGGCGCTGCGCGCGCTGGAAGGCGCCTATTCGCTGGTTTGCCTCACCAACAAGAAACTGATCGGCGCGCGCGATCCCCTGGGCATCCGCCCCCTCGTGCTCGGCGAACTCGACGGCTGCCCGATCCTGACCTCTGAGACCTGCGCGCTCGACATCATCGGCGCGCGCTACATCCGCGACATTGATCCCGGCGAGGTCATCGTGTTCGACGAGAGCGGCGCGCAGAGCCACAAGCCGTTCCCGCCAAAGCCGCCGCGGCCCTGCATCTTCGAATACATCTATTTTGCCCGGCCGGATTCCATCGTCGGCGGCCGCTCGGTCTACGAGGTGCGCAAGGCCTTTGGCGCCCAACTCGCGCGCGAAAACCATGTCGATGTCGATGTCGTGGTGCCGGTGCCGGATTCCGGCGTGCCGGCCGCGGTCGGCTATGCGCAGCATTCCGGCGTGCCGTTCGAGCTCGGCATCATCCGCAATCACTATGTCGGGCGCACCTTCATCCAGCCGACCCAGAGCATCCGGGAATATGGCGTGCGCATGAAGCACAACGCCAACCGCGCCGCGATCGAAGGCAAGCGCATCATCCTGATCGACGACTCCCTGGTGCGCGGCACCACCTCGAAGAAGATCGTGCGCATGATGCGCGACGGCGGCGCCCGCGAGGTGCATTTCCGCCTTGCCTCGCCGCCGATCCTCTATCCCGACTATTACGGCATCGACCTGCCCGACCGCGGCGGGCTTCTGGCCGCGACCCATTCGGTCGAGGAGATGCGCGAGATCATCGGCGCGGATTCCCTGGCCTTCCTGTCGGTCGACGGCATGTATCGCGCGATGGGCTTTGCCGGGCGCGATCCGGCCAATCCCAAATTCGCCGACCATTGCTTCACCGGCGCCTATCCGACCCATCTCACCGACCAGACCCAGATCGAGCCGCAGCCGCGCCAGCTCTCGCTTCTAGCGGAAGCGAGCTAGTCCCTTATGTCGTCCCCGCGAAAGCGGGGACCTATAGCCACCGGCCGTTGTGGTGGGCACAGGACTGGCAACGCGCACCGCATTCCCTCATAACCATCTCGGCGTATGGGTCCCGGCTTTCGCCGGGACGACAGCGAAGAAGATTGCCTTATGACGAACCCCCTTGCCTCCCGCATCGCTCTCGTCACCGGCGCCTCGCGCGGCATCGGCTTTGCGACCGCACGCGCGCTGGCGCGCGCCGGTGCGCACATCGTTGCGGTGGCGCGCACCCAGGGCGGCCTCGAGGAGCTCGATGACGAGATCCGGAAAGACGGCGGCAGCGCCACGCTGGTGCCGCTGAGCCTCACCGA
>Ga0070709_10000347_pt1 | contig 28778 bp, 20 predicted proteins | sample LARL51metaG_FD_65449 | JGI IMG/M metagenome (GOLD analysis project Ga0070709, IMG submission 65449) | Corn, switchgrass and miscanthus rhizosphere microbial communities from Kellogg Biological Station, Michigan, USA - LAR L5-1 metaG | ecosystem: Host-associated > Plants > Roots > Rhizosphere ... | reverse complement strand
AAGTGCGAGAATGAGCTTTATCGATTTGCGCTTCAATTGTGCCCGGACCCAGCCCGGACCACCACGCGCGAATTGCCCGAGTTGCTTCAGTCGCCCCGGTTGGAAGATGGTGACTCCATCGTCACCAGAAGAGAATGGCACGAGATTAAGAATCACGTCGGCGCCTTGCGGCTCTACGCCACTTTCCTTAAGAGGAGAATGCCGGAAGGAGACGAGAGACAAATAGTTGAAAAAGTGCTTCAAGGGATAAATACGTTGATTGGTTATCTTGATCGAATTCGAAGAGGAGAACCTTAATGAAGAAGCAGCAAAGCGTCCTTGTCATCGACGATGAAGAGCAGATGTTGGACTCGTTACGGCTGAATCTTCAACAAACCGGTTATTCAGTGACCACGGCGGCGAGCGGAGCGGAAGGTCTGGGGCTATACGACGCCGGGGACTTCAATCTGGTCCTCTGTGATCTTCAACTGCCTGATATCCCCGGGCTCGAGGTACTGAGAAAGCTAAAAGAAAAGGATCCCGCCACCGAGGTCATCATCATCAGCGCCTACGGATCAATCGAAAATGCCGTTGAAGCAACCAAGGCCGGCGCTTTTCACTTCGTCGAGAAGCCCTTTGAGTTTGATGAGCTGCAATTGCTTATCGATCGCGCGATCGAGCGCCAGGAGCTCATCGAAGAAAGCGAAGGGCTTCGTCGGACTCTTCGGGACCGGACCACATACAGCAACATCATCGGGCGCTCAAAGAAGATGCAAACGATCTATGAAATGATCGAAGCGGTTGCGAAGAGCGACGCTAACATTCTGATAGTCGGAGAATCCGGGACCGGCAAGGAGCTGATCGCAAATGCGGTTCATTACAACTCGCATAGATCAAAGGGTAAGTTCGTCAAAGTCAATTGCTCGGCCCTGCCCAAAGAGCTGATCGAGTCCGAGTTGTTCGGGCACACCAAAGGCGCATTCACCGGAGCTGCCCGTGACAAGGACGGACTGATCGCGAGCGCCAACGGCGGCTCGATACTTCTGGATGAAATTGCCGAGATGCCTCTGGAGTTGCAGCCCAAGCTTCTGCGCGCGCTCCAGGAGCGAGTCTATTATCGCCTCGGGAGCGAACAGCCGATCGAAGTCGATTTTCGATTGATCTGCTCTACCAATCAGAACCCGCTTGACGCCGTGCGCGGCGGAACACTCCGAGAGGATCTTTACTATCGCATATCGACTATTACAATCGAGCTGCCGCCACTGCGCGAGCGCGCCGAAGACATCCAACTCCTCGCCGACCATTTTCTGAAAACTTTTTCGGACAAGTATGGAAAGCAGATGCAGGGCTTCTCACAGACGGCTCGAGCGGCGATGTACAACCATCAATGGCCGGGTAACGTGCGAGAACTAGAATCCGCAATCGAAAGGGCAGTCTTGCTTTCCAAGAGCGATGTCGTCGAGGCAAGCGATTTTCAGTTCACTATGATCGAGCCACAGACGCATTCTGAAAACGGATTTGTAGCGCCCGCCAATATGACTCTTGAGGAAATCGAGCGCGCGGTGATCGAACAGACTCTAAAGCGCACCAACGGAAATAAGCAGGCCGCCGCAAAAGCGCTTGGCATCTATCGCCCGAGGTTGTACAGCAAAATTCAGAAGTACAATCTAACCGTCTGAGCCTTGCGCTTTCCCTACCTGAACCGGAAACCCCTTATCAAACCAGGCGCTGAAGCCACCGGCCAGGGGTCGAACCTTTTCTATGCCTCGGCGCTTTAGCAGCAGCGCCACACGGGCGCTGGTAGCTTCGTTCGGTCAGGTGCAAAACAGCACAATATCGCGGTCGCGAGGAATCTGCGTATGATCCTGCTCAACTTGCTCAGGCGCCATGCGAATCGCTCCGGGAATAGTCTGCGGGGCCGCCTCGAAATCGAGTGAGTGGCGAAGATCAACCACGACAACTTCTTCGCCTGCTTCGATCTTCCGCTTAAGCTCATCGGGAGTGATTCGCGCAATTCGCAAGCTCCGTATGAATCGTCTGCGTTGAACGTATTTCCAGCCGATGTAGGCTCCGAGCGCTCCGGCCAGGATAACCAGTAGCGAGAACCCAAGACTGGCCACCCGCGCGGCCACCTGTTCAAGCTGACTGCTGAACACATATCCAAGCGCGATGAAGGAGCCGAGGTACAGCAACGCTCCAAGCGCATCGAAAACCAGGAAGCGCCCAAGCCGCATTCCGATAATCCCAGCCAACGGCGGCGCCATCGTGTTCAACCCCGGAACGAACTTGGCAATAAGAAGTGAGCGAGCGCCATGCCGCACGAACGCACCTTCCGTCTTGCGCACGCACGAATCCGGCTCAAGCGAAATCCGGCAAAGCAGATTCAGAACTTTGCCACCGCGAATTCTTCCAAATTGATACCAACTCACGTCACCTAACAGCGAGGCGAAGACTGCAAGTGCGATCGCCAGCCATACGTTCATCTGCCCCTGGCCGGCGAGAGCGCCCGCGGCGAGCAGCAACGGCGTCGCGGGCAGCGGCAATCCAAGTTGTTCTGCTAACACCCACACGAACAAGACCGAGTATCCGTGATCGATGAGAAATTGAAATGTTTCGTCCATCTTGTTTATGAGCTCATTGGCTTCGGAATGTTGCGCCGTCATATTAGCGCAAACCCCACGGGCTCGCACATCGCATTCGCTCCTCTGCGTCCTCCTCTGCCGTTTTATTGATCAGTGCTGGGGACCAACCGCATGGGACGCCGAGGACGCAGAGGGCTGCTTTGCCGGTAACACGCTATACACTACCGGGCTACGGGCACGTTGAGAGCCGGGCGGCTTTGATATAAAATTTCAACCACGAGGATCGCGGAAATGTCCGACAAGCTCTTGTTGGCACTGACCTGTTGAAAGGGCGCATCAAATATCGACAAACTGAAGTTTGTCGGACACGCAAAGGAGTTGTTATGCGGTCAACCATTCGTCTTGCAGCGATAGTCCTTGTGGCGGCGTCGCTGATTGCGCCGATTGTTCCAGGTACTCACGCGGCGCAGCAGCCTCCCCAGGCGTTCGAGCCAGTCATCAGCCGTATTCGTGAGGCGCTAAAGCTAAATGACCAACAGGTCAGTGAGCTACGAACGGTTCTGACGAAGCACGCCCCAAAGTTGCTTGAGCTCCGTAATCGAGCGCAGACGAACCCATACGCGCCCGGGCTTCAGACAGAATTTGATAAGGAACAAAAAGCGATTCGAGAAGACTTGAGCGCGTTTCTCGATGAAGATCAAAAGGGTAAGCTCGCAAACGTTGATACGAGACCGCTGGTCCCGCTTGGACCGGGATTCATGGTTATCAACATTCCTGCTCGAATTCGCATCGAACCGGGCTTAACAAAGCTCGCAAGCGCCGAACATCTGATACCCGCTCCTGCTATGGCAACAAAGGGCCGCGGCGCGCGATTAACCGAGGATCAGAGGATTCTTCACCTGCTTAATCGAATCGCGTTCGGTCCTCGTCCCGGTGACATCGACCGGATCAAGCAGGTAGGGGTCGATCGCTTCATCGAAGAACAGTTGCACCCGGAATCACTCGATGATTCGGATCTTGAGACACGGCTGGAGGTCTTACCAACCCAACGATTGGCATCCGCCGAGCTTTATCAGTTCTATCCTCCGCCACAGGTAGCCGAGCAGCGCGCGGCTGAGAAGAATTCCCCGCCCGTCTTCGGCCGTCCCCCGCAAGTCGTCGGCGAGCTCGTTCAGCAAAAGCTTGTGCGAGCGGTGTCCAGCAACAGACAGTTGCAGGAAGTGCTTACCGATTTCTGGTTCAATCACTTCAACGTGTTTGCGCAGAAGGAAGCTGACCAATGGTTTGTGACCAGCTACGAACGAGAGGTGATCCGTCCGAACGCGCTGGGCAAATTCCGCGACTTGCTGCTCGCGACTGCTCAGAGCCCGGCAATGCTTTTTTACCTCGACAACTGGCTGTCGGCTTCGCCGGATTCCAGGCAGCCGCGTCCACCCCGGCCCCCGTTACCGCAAAACACACCACCCCCGAAATCAGCTCCCGGAGCCACTTCCAAGCCGCCCGATACGACGATGATCGCCCCCTCCGCCCAAGCGACTCCGTCGAAGGCGGCTAAGAAAGAGGATTCCCAAAATCCGCAATCGGCAATCCGCAATCCGCAACCAACCCCGGCTCCGAAACCACCTCCGCGCAAGCCGGGCATCAACGAAAACTATGCTCGTGAGCTGATGGAGCTTCACACATTGGGAGTTGACGGAGGCTACACACAGAAGGATGTCCAGGAGGTCGCGCGTTGCTTTACCGGCTGGACTATCGATCGGCCGTTTCAGGGTGGCGGGTTTGTCTTCCGTCCGTGGATGCACGACGATCGCGCAAAGACGGTCCTGGGCGTCACCATCCCCGCCGGCGGCGGCGTCAACGACGGCATGCGCGTAATCGAGATACTGTCCAAACATCCTTCAACGGCTCGCTTCATTTCGAAAAAGCTATGTCAGCGTTTTATCTCAGACGATCCATCGCCGCAATTTGTCGAGCGCATTGCGCAAGTGTTTCTAAAAACGGACGGGGACATTCGTGAAGTCATTCGCGCCATCATCGCTTCACCCGAGTTCAACTCGCCTGCCTCGTTCAGAGCAAAGATCAAGTCCCCGCTCGAGCTGGCCGCATCAGCTATTCGAGCGGTTGACGCCGACACCAATGGCGCTCCCGCATTGCACGACTGGATTCGAAGAATGGGCGAGCCTCTTTACCAGTTCGCGTTCCCGACCGGCTACGGCGAAGACTCCGCGAAGTGGGTAAACACCGGAGTGTTCTTCAATCGGATTAACTTTGCGGTTGCACTTGCTAACAATCAGATCAACGGCACAAATTTCGATCCATTCAGGTTGGTTTCAAACGACGTCGCCGCGAGCCCCGATCGGGTGACCAGTCAGTTGGCCGGTTTGATTGTCCACACCGAATTGTCGACCGACAGCCAACGCGCGGTTCGAGCCGGTCTAACGGAACAGCCGCCAATCGCTGCGACAGGCATGGCTCGTCCGGCAATTGACACCGGAGAGAGGCCCGTGCAGAGACCGGCTTCATCGCGGCAATTACCGGCTTCAACAACCGATGCCGCAGCGGAGCGCCGTCTCATCGGTCAAGTAATCGGCTTGCTCCTGGGCACCGCCGAGTTTCAGCGCAAATAATTCAACGTTCTGACGCACCGCGCGCGACATGATTCAACACCCGGAGGTGAAGGTGGGAATCGAGACTCAGATAGACGTAAGGGTGATTGCCAAGGACGGCAAGTACCTTGGCAATGACGTCGGCGGGGCACTGGTAACCATCCACGACGTCCAGACGGGCGAGTTGCTCGCCCGCGGCTCGACCAACGGAGGATCCGGAGTCGCCAACCTGATGGATATTCCTCTCCCGCGTTACTCGGTCTTGCCCGTGGATGAGGCGTCCGTGTTTACAGCTAACCTTGACCTGGACGATCCAAAGCTAATCAGAGTTACGGCGTATGGACCGCAGGGCGCCCAGCAATCTGCCAACACCGTGTCGCAAACTCAATGGGTCTATCCCGGGAGAGACATAACCGGCGGAGCGAAGGGCGGCGGTCTCCTGCTTGAAATACCCGGCCTGGCGGTCCAGGTACTGAATCCTCCTACTCACTATCTGCCGCAGACCGCGCCCGACCATATCGAGATCAGAGCTAACGTGACCATGATGTGCGGATGTCCCATTGGAGTCGGCCATCCGCCCTGGCATCCCGTTCAATTTGAAGTTAAGGCGGTGATCAAGCAAGGGACGACGATCGTGGCCGAGGTTCTACTCGAGTACCAGGAAGACGAGCCACTTGGAGTGCCGAGCCAATTCAGCGGCAAGTGGGTTGTCCCGGCAAACACCTCAGGCCAACCGGCGATCTACGAGATAATCGTGTTTGCGTTTCAGCAAAAGAACGGTAACACCGGAGTTGATCGAGTGACCGTTATCGTCCCTGTGCCAACTCCGAGCAATTCTGAAGGTAATGCAAAGACGCCGGCGTAACACGCAGCTTGACAGTCGCTTGTAGCCTCGCGGATAATGCCGCCAAGTAAGAAACAGTAAAACGGGAAAAGAATGGATTTCGAAATCTTACAAAGCAACAATGTCACGACTGTTGGAAAGGGTTGCCGCTTCTTCCGCTTTATTTCATTTAGCTTTAGCATCCCAACTATAGCGGAGGGGGCCGGGGTCTAGTCCGAGAACGGATATAAAAGTTTTCTGAGGCCCGCTCCTTCCGACGAAGGCAGCGGGCCTCAAACTTTTTGGGGAGAATTCATGGAAGACGCTACGAGAACCGCGAAGGTGGCATTCCAGGGCGAACGCGGAGCCTTCAGCGAAGATGCCGCGCGACAACTCCTCGGTTCCAATGTCGAGACAATTCCCTGTCGGACCTTCGAGGAAATGTTTGAAGCGGTCGCAACCGGCGCGGCTGATGCGGCGGCGGCACCGATCGAGAACAGCCTCGCGGGCTCCGTGCACAAGAACTACGACCTGCTGATGGAACACGACCTTACGATAATCGGTGAGACGAACGTGAGAATCGTTCATCACCTCATAGCACCGCGCGGGGTAGCTTTGAAGGATGTTCGTCGCGTTCATTCACATCCGGTCGCGCTCGCGCAGTGTGAAAAGTTCTTGCGCGCGAATCGACAGATCGAAGTCGCGCCGGCCTACGATACAGCGGGCAGCGTTAAGATGATCGTCGAGCGTAATTCTACAGACGAAGCGGCGATAGCGGGGGCGACGGCGGCGGCGGTCTACGGAGCGGAAATCATTGTCGAAGGTATCGAAGACAACCCAAGGAATTACACTCGATTCCTGTTGCTGACCCGCCCCGAACGCAGTGCTTTGATTAACACTCTCGCGGGCTCAGACGAGCAAAAGACATCGATTGTCTTTCGGGTTGCCAATGAACCGGGCGCGCTATTTCGCTCGATTGCCGCGTTCGCGCTGCGCGACATCGACCTGACAAAGATCGAGTCTCGCCCGATTGAAGGCCGTCCCTGGGAGTATTCATTTTATGTCGATCTGATTGGGGATCAACACGAGCCCCGTGTAGAACGCGCGCTTGCGAATCTAGCAGAACTTGCCGAAAGCGTGCGTGTGCTTGGAAGTTATCCGAGGAGTAGTGAAGACGTAGCGTAGACTGTCCAGTCTGCGCCTGTTTTGATCGCTCAAATTTGGAAACATGCGCAGACTGGACAGTCTACGCTACCAGGAGAACTACAATGATCATCGCAATGAAATCCAACGCCACCGAAGAGCAGATCCAGGAAGTCTGCGAGAGCATCCGTCGATACGGTTATAAGCCTCACCTGATTCGCGGTGAGGAACGCGTCGTCATCGGAGCGGTCGGGCACGGCGACAACAAAGATCATCTTCAGAACCTGCGCTCCGTTCCGGGCGTCGAGGATGTTGTTCCAATATTGCAACCCTACAAAATTGTCGGCCGGGAATTGAAGCCGCAAAAAACGACCGTGCGGGTCGGCGATCTCGAGATTGGAGGCAAAGAGTTTGTGGTGATGGCCGGTCCTTGCTCGGTCGAGACGCGAGAGCAATTGATGGAAACTGCGGACGCAGTCAAGGAAGTGGGCGCCCAGGTGCTGCGTGGCGGCGCTTACAAGCCGCGAACCTCACCCTATGATTTTCAGGGGCTTGAGGTCGAAGGACTCAAGCTGCTTGCGGAAGCACGCGATCGCACCGGCCTTAAGATCGTCACCGAAGTAGTGACCACCGAAGACACCGACGTCGTCGCCGAATACGCGGACATACTTCAAGTCGGCGCCCGCAACATGCAGAACTTCGCGCTCTTGAAGAGACTGGGAAGCATCAAGCGACCTGTACTACTGAAGCGCGGCATGAGTTCGACGATCAAGGAGCTGTTGCTGTCAGCGGAGTACATCGCATCGCACGGCAACGATCAGATCATCTTGTGCGAGCGAGGCATTCGAACGTTCGAGACCGCGACGCGCAACACGCTGGACCTGGCCGCGGTTCCGCTGTTGAATGAACTCAGTCATCTGCCGGTGATCGTAGATCCGTCGCATGCCACCGGTCGTCGCAGTTTGGTCCGTCCGGCCGCGAAGGGTGCGGTAGCCGTCGGAGCTGACGGTCTGATCATCGAGGTTCATCCCCATCCGCAAGACGCCTGGTCCGATGGCCCGCAATCGCTGACGCCTTCGATGTTTGCCGAGATAATGACCGACCTGCGCGCGTATGTTCGATTGGAGTCGCGTTATATCAACTAACCGATCAACCACAAACCTACAAAGTCACTAAGAAGTTCTGCGTTCAGGCTCGGATTCCACCGATTCACCGGAATCGTGGCGCTTTAACGCTGCGCTACGGCACATTTCTTTGTGACTTTGTGCCTTTGCGGTTGAGCTTCTATACTTGGTATGTATGGCACAGGTCGAACTCAGACATGCTTCAAACATCTCAGGAGACTTCTTCGTCGACACGACTTGCATCGACTGCGATCTCTGCAGGCAAATTGCGCCCGACTCCTTCTCGGACATCGGCGATCAATCGGTCGTTTATCATCAGCCTGAAACATCAAAACAGGAATTCTCTGCTCTGAAGGCGCTGATCACTTGCCCGACGGCCTCTATTGGAACCCTTAGCAATCGAAACGCGAAAGCGGCTGTGGGAGCCTATCCTGAGGCCATTGACGACAACGTGTACTTCTGCGGCTTCGCATCAGAGTCGTCTTACGGTGCGTCGAGCTATCTCATCGTGCGACCTGAAGGTAACTTGCTGATCGATTCACCGCGTTTTGCGACCCCGCTCGTCAAGAGAATAGAGAAGATGGGTGGTGTGCGGCTCATGTTTCTTACTCATCGCGATGACGTTGCCGATCACGAGAAGTGGGCAAGTCATTTCGGCGCGGAACGGATCCTGCACCGTGACGATATCTCGCGATCAACCTCGGGTGTCGAGCGGGCTGTGACCGGACGCGATGCCGTTGAGCTTGATCGGGACTTGCTGGCAATCCCAACTCCCGGGCACACGCGCGGTCACACGGTCCTGCTCTATCGCGATCGATATCTTTTCTCGGGCGATCATCTGTGGTGGTCCGCTGCTTACAATTCGCTCAATGCCTCGCAGTCCGTCTGCTGGTATTCGTGGTCGGAGCAGACCCGTTCGATGGAGCAGTTGCTCGACTATCAATTCGAGTGGGTGTTGCCTGGACACGGACGCCGCGTTCATCTAAGCTCGTCGCTCATGCGCGAGCAGCTCGAGAGCTGCGTGACCAGGATGAGGCGTCAATCGCGCGTGGCAAGTTAGATTTTATTTGGCTCTCCCAACCCAGCGCTTAGGAAGGCTCCGCCGTTGCGTTCTATTGCAAGCTCTCGAATCGTGTGGTGCAAAGCTCTTTCCATGAGCTTTGTTATCGCAATCGCTTTCGCGGCGTTCGGCCAGAATCAACCGGTAGACAAAACGACTCTTCGCGCGCGTCTCGGTTTCAGACTTTTCAAAGACGATCGCTTCTCGTCCCCCCAGGGTGATCTCCAGAACAGTTGCAGTTCCTGCCATCTTTTGGACGAAGATCCGCAAGGCACGCGAGCGCACACCGATTTCTTTGCGCGAAGCTGGGTGCCATGGCGAGCAGGCGATCCGCGGCGGGACGAGCTTCGCAATTCCCCGACCATCCTCGACGCGGCGCTTATGCCGCGGCTTCATTTCGACGGGGAGTTCAGCTCGTTGGAAGGCCTGGTGAAGGGGACGCTTTCCGGTCGCCCGATGGGCTGGCTGCCCGGCGAAGAAGAGCAGTCATTCGATCGGGTACGCGGAGTTATTTTGAAAGATGCAGGAGCCGGTACTGATTCCGGCGGCAGCTATCGCGCGCTCTTCAAGGCAGCGTATGACGTGGACACTGAACGAATCAGCGAAACCGAACTGATTGAGCTCACCGTCACGGCAATCACCGATTATCTGAGGACCCTAAAGACCACGCGTTCGACTCCATATGATCGATTTGTTAAAGCAAATGGGCTGGATGTTGGCCCAAATGTAAGTGAGGATCCAAAGCAATTCGGCAATCGCCTGCTGGCGAAGATCGCGGACCTCGAAAAGAACCGGCTGCTTAAGCTGGCCCATGACTTCGATGCGGTTGCCCTGAAGGGCATGAAAGTATTCTTCCGCGCCGACGGCGCCGGGTCGAGAGGAAACTGTGTGACCTGTCACACACCCCCGTTGTTCACCGATTTTTCGTTTCACAACATGGGTATCAGCCAGAGCGAATATGACCAGGTTCATGGAGAGCGGAGTTTTGCAGCTCTCGAAATACCCGGAACTCAGTCCGAGAGACCTTCGCGCCAGTACCGTGAGACTCCTTCGCTGAAAAAGCCGGGATGCGCCGATCTCGGCTACTGGAATTTCGTCGACGTGAAGAACTCTGCGCTTCGTCGCGCCGGCGAGAGTGACAGCCGATTCCTACAACGAATGATCGCCACCTTCAAGACGCCTACGCTTCGCGACCTCGCTTTTACTTATCCTTACATGCACACTGGTGGCTACACGACGGTCGAGAGCGCGCTTGGGGAACTGATGCGATTGAGCGAGATGGCCCGCGCAGGTCACGTTCGAGAGGGCGATGATGAATTGGCGAGAATCATGATCAGCCAAGCTGATGTCGGTCCACTGGTAGCGTTCCTGATGACGCTTAATGAAGATTTGAAGCCGGGTCAAAAGTACTAACCGAAAAACCGATTTGCTCAGGCGTAGGACCTTCCCATGTTGCCACGATTGCGCGGAGTCTTCCTGCTTGCTTTCTGGTTCGCGTCCATTGCGGTGATCGCGCCCTTTCTAATAGCAATCGTGCTCGTCACCAGAAACGAGAACCTGCTCTATACACCAGTTCGACTCTTTATTCGCGCAGGTCTCGCGATGGTGGGAGTTCGAGTGGAAGTAAACGGACTCGATCGGCTTGAGCCGAAGCAGACTTACATTTTCACGCCGAATCACCAGAGCCTGATCGAGGTCCCGCTCTGGGTTGCTTATCTCGGTCGCAACATCGCCTATCTTGGAAAGAAAGAGGTCTTCAAGTATCCGATCTTCGGCTACGGAATCCGCCTTGTTGGAGTCGTGCCGGTCGATCGCAGTAACAGCCCGGCCGCTGTTGAAAGCGCGAAGCTGGCGACAGAAAACATACGACGCGGAAAGTCCTACGTGGTTTATCCCGAGGGCACTCGCTCGCGCGACGGAGGGTTGCTGCCTTTCAAGAAGGGCGCGTTCATGATGGCAATCGACGCCGGAGTGCCGGTTGTTCCAATAACCATTTCCGGGGCAACCAGAATCATGCCGAAGGGTCAAATCAAGATCTTCCCCTCCACAGTTCGCGTCACGATTCACGAACCGATCTCGACCTCAGGTTACTCTAAGGCGAACATCGCCGAGTTGATAACACAAACCAGAGATAAGATCTTTTCCGCACTCGATGAGGACGAAGCGGAGCTGACCGCCGCCTCGGCCAGATCCGGGCGCCAACGCGCGCGAAGAGTGTAGGGTTGGCCCTCCCTACGTGTCTATCTCGCGAGCCACATCCTGATCGACCGAGTGACAAGGTCGGAAGCATCCTGCTGAACAAAGTGCCCGGCACCAGGTATCGTCACCAGCGTCAAGTCCTTCTCCAGCCATTCCCACGTGTTGTTCAAACCATGTGCGTTCAACGCCGTGTCGTTCAAGCCGTGAATCATCAACACCGGCGCCTTCACCTTTACAATCGGTGACGTGTCTTCCGCGTAAGGCTCTCGCGGATAGTTGCGCTTGTAGTAGTTGAGCATTGCTTCGAAGTCCGAGCGCCTGAACGCCTCGACATACTTTTCGCGCGCCTTCACGTCCTTCACCCAGAATGCCAACTGCTCGGCCTTCAGCTTCGAGGCCGCGTCTTCCTTTTGAAAGTTGCGCGCGTACTGGCTGTTCTTCTGTTGGTCGGGGTTTGTAGCCAGCTCGTGAGCGATGCCGCGAGGATGCGGGAGATTCAGGATGATCAATCTGTCGACCATATCAGGCATCGCCATCGCCAGCGACCAGGCGACCAGCCCTCCCCAATCGTGCCCGACAACGATTGCTTTATCGCGACCGAGATGTTTGATCACCGCCGCCACGTCTCCGACCAGCAGCCTCACGTCATAGTTCTCCACACCCTTCGGTTTATCGCTCAGGTTATAGCCGCGCTGATCTATGGCAACCACTTGATAATTATCCGACAGACCTTCCATCTGATCGCGCCACGTGTACCAAAAATCCGGGAACCCGTGAATCATCACGATCAATGGAGCCTTGCTCTTGTCGCCCTTCTTCGGCCCAAGGCTCGCGTAGTGAATCTTTACACCGCCCGAATCGGCGTAGCCGTGCTCGACCCGTTTGTCTAAATCGGAGTCAGCCGCAAAAACGCTAAGTGAAAACACCATCAAGATGCCAAAAGCAGCAGGTAGACGTCTCATCGTTACCTCTCAAGTTTGGAATTCAATCGCAAATTTCAACGGCGATTATACAGGTCTTGAACAAGGTTGGTAACGCGCGGGCACCAAGGGGCAGACCTACATGCTTTTCAAGCGATAGACTCCGGTCGCGAGCCGCTCTGCGAAGCCCTCATTCACGAGCGCATGATTGCCGAGTCCCGCCTCCGGTCGAGAAAGCCCGGTGACTCGCGACAATTCCCCGGACACGGTCAAACCCGCGCTTTGCAGAAAAACGCGAGCAACTTCTTTCAAAGCCTCGGTGCGCGTGAGCCTCTTCGATATCTCTTCAGGAAAGCGTCCTTCTGCAAGCGTCCAGATGTAGGTGAAGGTCGGCTTGTAGATAACCTCGGAAGGAATCACTTTCATCGCACGTTGAAGCTCGTCAATTGCCCTCGTGAACCGCGCGCGATCCGTAACGCCCGATTCAACTCGCAGATCGCGCGTTGCCATTTCCCACTCCCGCCGCAAGACTTTGAGAATCGCTCGTGCGTTTGGTGAAAGCAGCTGTGATTCCCTTCCTCTGGAAACTCCCCACAACGCATTGAAGTGAGGAATCAAACGCGGGGCTATGAAGGTCGAGCGCGCCCTCACGAGCTTGGCGTAGTAGACGCGTCCGCGTCGCATCACTTCATCTTTGATATGCCAGGCCAGGTTGGCCTCGGGGTCCTTCTGGACGTTGCGCGGCATGAAAGCGTCGCGCCTGCCGCATACCGCGATGTACAGCGACGGACCCGGACGCCTGGCATCAGTCAGAGTGGAGCAGAATCCGAGACTCTCGACTAAACGTTCGGTCTCGGCGGCGCTCTCGATACGCAACTCAGGCGTGCGATGCCAGGTTTGATCGCGGTAGACTTCGGCTTCTTCGGGTACAGGTTGAGGCATCCGGCGAAGGAATCAGAAAACATTTAGGGGCGTCCCTCCGTGGGTCGCCCCTCTTTGCGCGCACAACTCAATCCACCAATGAGGGGCGCCCACGGAGGGACGCCCCTAAATGTGTTCATCAAAATCGCTGACTAAGTACCACCTTCAGATTCGAGTTCCGCTTCCTCTTCGGCTTTCCGCTTGCGGCGCTTCAATACTACCATTGTAATCACTACCACAACGGCGATCGCGAGCGCGATCATCCCCGCGCCCTTTACCCAGCGCTCGAGCAAGTCCCAGCTTCGACCAAAGAAGTAACCCGCCAGTGTGATCACGAATGACCACAGCACCGCGCCTATCATGTTGTAAACCGCAAATGTGCGCCAACGCATGAGCGACGATCCCGCGAGCAGCGCGGCGAACACTCGCAAGCCGGTAATAAAGCGAGCGACCAGAATCGTCTTGTCGCCGTGACTCGCGAAGAACCTGTCCATCTGCGCAACCCGCGCGTGCGTCAGTCCAACGTGCCGACCGTAGCGCTCTAATGTAGCGCGCCCGATCCGATGGCCGATGTAGTAGCCCGCGTTGTCTCCAAGCACCGCGCCGCCTGCAGCGATCGCCATCACCTGCCATACGTGAAAGTGACCCTGATATGCGAAGAACCCCGCCGCTAACAGAATGGTCTCGCCCGGCACAGGTATGCCCGCGTTCTCCAGCATCACACCGAAGAAGATCACCCAGTAACCGTACTGTTCGAAGTATAAGAGAAGTTTCGCGAGCACTGACTGCGGATTGTATCACACGCGTTGTGGGTCCCTTTTCAGCATCGCATACACCGTCGGAGTCACAACCAGCGAAAGCAACAGCGCACCCATCAAACCCCCGATCACGGCGATCGCTAAAGCCTGCAACATCTCGGCACCCTGACCGAGCGCGAGCGCAAGTGGAAGCATCCCCAGCATCGCCGCCAGTGAAGTCATTAGCACCGGTCTGAACCGGCGTCTGCCGGAACGCAACAGCGCTTCACGAAGCGAGTCACCGGAAGCGAGATGATCCTCTACGGCGTCGAGCATCAGAATTCCGTTCTTCGCAACGATGCCGACGACCATTATCATCCCCATGTAAGAAACCACATTGAGCGTCGTGTTCGTGATGAGCAGGGCCACAAGGACACCACTCAGCGCGAGCACGGCTCCGGTGACTATTGCCGCAGGATGTGAGAACGATCGAAATTCGATGAGCAGCGTTACGAACACCAGCGCGACCGCAAGCGCCAGGGCAAGCGTCATCTCGCGAAAGCTCGACTGCTGTTCCCGGTACAGCCCGCCGTACTCAATAGTCATTCCCGGCGGCAGCTTTACCTGTTTAGCCAGCGTAGCCTTGATCGTGCTGATCGCCGAGCCCAGATCGAGCCCTTCCAGGCGGCCGGTTACGGCAACCGTTTGACGCAAGCCATCTCGGGCTATCTCAGTCTGGCCTTTGTCGTAGTCTATGTCCGCAACCTGATCCAGACGGAACAGCGCGTTCTTTGCGGGCGACCTGATCGGGAGAGCGCGCAGAGCGTCGATCGAAGTGCGGAGCTCCTTTGGAAGCACAACGCGAACGCTGATTTGTCGATCCTGCTGAAGAATTACCGATGGCGTCTCGCCGGTCATCGCAGTCGTCGCAGTGGTGGCAACGTCGGTAGCGGTAACTCCCAAAGCTGCCGCCCGCTGCGGGTCGATCCTAAACGTAATAGCCGGGCCGCTAATTGTAACGCCATCAAAAGTATCCACGACGCCGGGAATCTTCTTGATGACACCTTCAATCTCCGCGGCCTTTTGGTGAAGCGCTTGCGCATCTTCGCTGAAGAGTTTTATTTCGATAGGTTGAGGCGCGCTGATCAAGTCTCCGATCAGGTCGCCGAGGATGCCGGGCAGTTCAACCCGCGACAGTCCGGGTTCGGTTGACGCGATTTCCTTGCGCAGGTCGTCTTTGACTTCTTCAGTGGAGCGTTTGCGATCCGGCTTCAGTTTCACGAGAAAGTCGCCGGTGTTCGGTTCTGTAATAAACAGTCCAAGTTGTAGTCCTGTCCGGCGCGAATAACTCTCGACTTCCGGCGTATCCTTGAGCATATCCTCGACGTGTTTGAGTATGCGGTCAGTTTCGGCGAGCGAAGTGCCGGGCGGGGTGAAGTAATCCAGCACGAAAGCACCTTCGTCAAATTCAGGCAGGAACTCCGAACCGAGCTGCCGGTAGACGAAATACGAAAACACAATCACGCCGGCGCAGACAATCAACACAACCACGCGGTTGTCCAGCGCCCTTCCGAGCAGCCACTCATACCTCCGGACGATTGCTCCCAGGAGTCTTCCTTGCTCGTGCGTTTCTTCGCGCTCGTCCGCCTCGAGATCTCCTTCGAGCTCAGCGTCGTCGAGACTGCTGTCTGAATCCTTTTGACGACGCTTCACCGTGATGAATCGCTCCGCAAGAACAGGAGTGAACGACAGCGCCAGCACCAGGGAGGTCAGCAGCGCGACCGCCATGGTAAGAGCGAGCGAGCGGAAGAAGACTCCGGTCACACCGGTCAACAGGGTGAGCGGCAGAAACACGACTACGGGAGTAATCGTCGAGCCGATGATCGGGATTGTGATTTCCGAAACCGCGCTTTGAACGGCTTCGTGGCGAGACTGGCCCCGCGCGCGATGGGTGTAGATGTTTTCAACGACGACAATCGCATCGTCGATAACCAGGCCTATCGCGGCGGCGACACCGCCCAGGGTCATCAAATCAAAGCTCAAATGGGTGAGCCACATCGCCAGAAACGTCGCGAGTATCGTGACCGGGATCACTAATATCGCCACAAACGTCGTTCCGGCGTTCCTGAGAAAGCCGTACAGAATCGCAACCGACAACAGCAGTCCTATCAGTATTGAATCGCGAACCGAATGTATGGAGGCGCGCACAAGAAGCGATTGATCGTAGAACGGCGCGACCTTCACGTCCTTGGGAAGCTGGGAGCGCATGGCCGCCAGTTCCGCCTTCACTGCATCAACCACATCGACTGTGTTTGCATCGAATTGTCGGGTTATGTTTAGCAGGACTGCAGGGTGCCCATCGGCAGTCACGATCGTGTAGTGAGGCGCGACCCCCTCTCCGACAGTGGCAACATCGGAGAGCGCCACTGGCGCATTGTTTACTACCGCTACGACGATCTGCTCCAGCTCCTGGGGCTTCTTCGCCTGCCCGCTCACCAGCGCAAGTTCCAGTTTGTGGTTTTCTTCGACAAGCCCGGGCGAAGCGATTATGTTGGCTTTGTTGACTGAATCTACGACCTGCTCGAGTGACACGCCGTGCGCCACGAGCCGCGCCGGATCAACCGTCACGTGAAACTCGCGCTGCTCTCCGCCGGCGATGTTCACTCCCGCGATACCTGAAAGCCTCGTCAGTCGGGGTCTGACAACGTAAGTCGCGAGGTCCCTAAGACTCGCAGGATCGCGCTGATCCGAGATCAGACTGTAGCCGGCGACTGGAAAGACCGCGAAAGTCAGCCGCTCAACTCTTCGCACTGAGGCCCCCGCCGGTAGACTCGAAACCATCGCCGCGAGCCGCTCCTGGACCATCTGAAGCGCTTCGCCTATGTCCACCTTCCAATCGAAGAAGAGGCTGATATCGCAACCACCGCGCTGAGTTGTAGATCGAATGTTGTTGATGCCCGGAAGGCCGTTCATCGCTTCTTCGACTGGACGGGTGACAGATGTAAGGACTTGCTGAGCGGGAACTACGCCGTCGTCGATTATTATCACGACGCGAGGAAAATCTGTTTGAGGGAAGATGGCTACGGGCAGTTGGAATGCGGCAAATAAGCCGGCGGCGCAAAGCAAAGCGACCAGCACAACGACTGCGCGCTTTTGATTTGAGATCATCCGCGCGAGGCTCACTTCTTATCTCCTGACTTGTCTGTATCTTCCTTATTGCCGCTCTTGTCGTCCTCGGATTGATCGCCCTCCTTTTCGTCGGCCGCAATTTCAACCTTTGTTTCATCTGGCAGCGCATAGTTGCCTTCGATGACTACTGTCTCACCACCTTTGAGCCCGGACGTTATCTCCATCTTGTCTTTTGCGCGAATGCCGACCGTAACCTTCGTTTCGTGAGCGACTGAATTCTCGTCGACGATCATTACCGTCCCCGTGTTCTCGGTGCTCGCGTCGAGCGTCACCGCAGCCACAGGAACGACGATTACATCGCTCGCCGACTGCGTTGCGACCACAACCTTAGCCGCGCTATCGGCGCGCAGGCGGCCTTCTTCGTTCTTCAGGTTGACCCATACCTCGAATGTGCGATTCTGTGGATCGCTTGCCCTGCTGACCAACGAAATAACACCGACGAACTCTTCGCCGGGCAGGCTCTGTGGATAGACCCGGGCTGTATCGCCCATTTTGAGTTGAGCAGCGACGGTATCCGCTATCGGAGCCTTTACGATCACTTCGCTGACGTCGTCGACAGCAAACAACTTGGCTCCAGCCGCCGCGAACTCGCCCTGAAACTGAAACTGCTCGGCTATTACGCCGCTCAGCGGCGCTCGTATCACAGCGTAGCTGAGTTGAGTGTCAAGTCCCGCGAGGCGGTCCTCTGCTTGTTTGAGCTTGGCTTCGGCGACTCGACGGTCATTGGGGCTCATAGAAGCCGCGTGCAAGCGTGCAGTCGCTTCAGCCAGTCGCAGATCGTTCTCGGCGGTCGTGCGCGCAAGCTCCGAAGCATCAAGATCCTTCTTGGAAATGCCGCCCTGTTCGTAAAGTTTCAGCCGGCGCTCGTAAACGGCTTGCGCATTCGCGAGGTTGGCGCGAGCATCGCGCAACACTTTCTCATCCTGCGCAGCAGTTTGAGGGATGGTCCCGCTTGTAACGTTTCTTAGATTGGTTCGCGCCTCTTCGACCGCCGCGGCGGCTTCGGCGTGCTGCGCCTGAATGTCGCGGGATTCAAGTGTTGCGATTACGTCCCCCTCGTGAACCGGCTTATTCTTGACTAGCGCCATGGTCTTTATCTGGCCCGCGATCTTTGAGCTAACCGTTGCTTCCTTACGCGCGAAAATGGTTCCAAGCGCGGTGACTTCAGCGGCGATTGAATCACGTTCAACCTTGGCGACACGAACGCTCACCTTAATCGGTTCTTCGGCTTCCGCTGTGGATTTCTTCCTTGAAAAGACGAGCAGGAACACGATCATCCCGGCCAGAACCAGAAGAAGCGCGACGACTGGCCAACGATGTTTCTGATAGACCGCGAACACGCGCGCTGTCCACCTGGGCTCTGCAGGTCCCCCATCGGCAAGAGTAGTTATACTCACTGGCTTCTTGCTGTCCATCTTCCTCCGTTTGTCGCTAGTGTACTAAGCGCTTACTGCCCGGTTGCTTGCTGTAGCCGCGCCTTCGCCGATTGGTAATCAAACAGCGCTTGATAGAGCGCCGCTCTTTGTGACGCGAGCGTTGAAAAGGCGTCGCTAACCTCAATGAAAGGAGCCTCGCCTCCTCGGTAACGCGCGATCGAAGATTGAACATTGCGCTCGGCATCGCTGACACTGGCGCTTAAGAACTGATATCGCGCGGCGGCGGCCAGCGCCTGCGCTCGCGCGGCATAGAATTGTGACGTGAGATTTCGAAGCGCGAGATTGCGCTCCGACTCGAAGCTCTGGATTCGCAAGCGAGCCTGGTTTTCGCGACTGCGGCTCGCGCCCCAGTCGAAAATCGGAATGGTCAGATTGATTGTAGCCAGCACGCCGCTGTGATCGTGAAGCGGATCCGGTCGCAGCGAGTTCGAGTCGAACCCTGCGTTGATCGAATAGGTGAACTGCGGCAAGCGCTCCGCTCGTGCGGCTCTCAATTCTTGCTGAGCAGCGCGCCGTTCAGCGTCGAGTTGGCTCAGTTCAGGTCGCGTCGAAATCGAGGAGGATGCGAACCGATCAACTTCGACCGTGTTGGGCGCCGCGGATGTCAGATCGAGCACCTCGATCGGGTTTGCGAAATCGTAGCCGACCAACACGCGCAATCCGCCTGCGGCTATGGACTCGGCGACGCGGGCTTGCTCAAGGTCATCTCGCCGGGAAGCCAACACTAACTTTGCGCGAATGGAATCGACCTGCGCGACTTCGCCGGCGTTGAACATAAGATCGGTGATTCGCGCGAACTCTTCGGCTGCGGTCAGACTCAGTTCAGAAGCTCGGCGTTTCGCTATGGCGAGAGCCAGTCCGTAGTAAGCATCGTCAACGGCCTGAATCAGCGTTCGCCGCGCAATCTCGGTACCCGAGCGTGCTGCCTCGAGGAGCGCGACGCTGCGTCTCAATGCCGCGCGCAAACGACCCGAGAGATCGATATCCCCCGAAGCGCCGACGAGCGCTTGATACTCCGCTACTGCGTTCGCGCTTATAAAACTAAACCGGTCAGAACGGGGTGTGCCCGGCGCGACCATACCGAGGGTCGGCGAATTGTATATTAGCGTCGAAGGAACAGTGATGCGCGGAAGAAAAGCAGCTTTCGCCTGCTTGACATCTTCGGCGGCAATCAGCTCGGCATACTTTGCTGTTTGGAACGCCGAGGCCTGGGCAAGCGCGAGGCGAACGGCCTCATCGCGAGTCAGCAAGTTCGCTGAAGCGCCGGGCTGCAACGTGTTTGGAGGTTGATTCTGACCGAACGCGTTTTGCGCCGGCGATGGAGCCGGCTCGTTGGATTTTGATCGGGGATCAAGCGGTCCCTGGCCACGCCCGATGGCCGCGGAGGCGATGACCAAAATCGCCGCTAATATTGACCGCAGTGCGTAATGTGAATGAGACCTGCTCTCAATGGGTAGATCCATCGGTTTTATCATTGCGCGTGAATTGAGTCTCGCACCGGAGCTCACGTATGGCGTCGAGGATATTTGGCGCCCAACTTTCCTACTTTACGTTACAGATAGAATGCTGTCTAGCAGGCTACTTAAAAAGGGGGCCCGTCACTAAGTACGAAGCCACGAGGCGCACCAGGCTAGTGAATGCAGTATGTTCTCGCCATTTGTGCTCCTTCGTGCCCTCATCCCTTAGTGGCAATAGATTCCCCCTCAAAACTTGAAACCCAATGTGAGTTGCGTGCGCCGCGCAGGTCGCGATGCTACCGGCAAACCGAAAAACGGAGAGCTGAGATTGCCAACGAAGCCGGCATAGTTCGTGCGATTTAATACATTGAAAGCTGCGATGCCGAAAGTAATAGTCGGACCTCGATCCTCCTTCTTCTGAGTCTCCTTCAAGCGGAACTCTTTGGCCCACCGTACATCGAGCGTGGCCGCGCCCGGACCCTGCAGGCTATTGCGAGGCACGCCCGCAGGCCGGTCGATTGCAAGGCTGTCGCGATTGTCATCACGACCGGTCGTGAGACTGTAGGGACGCCCGGAAGTAAGCGCGAGGGTCATCCCAAGATTGAACCATTCTCCGGCCTTGATTGTCCCTAGCAGGTTGAAGCGATGCCGTTCGTCAAAATCGGCCCGCGACCACTCTCCGGTCAGGTCATGGTTGTCGGCCGGTCGTGAATTGATCCCGCTTGTATCGTTGTAAACTCGCCCAAGCGTGTATTGAATCGTACCGTTGAAGAAGCGGCTGATCTTGCCGCGAAGCATCAGCTCCAGCGCGTGCGCCTGTGAATGCGCCGACGATTCAATCTGTCGAAGGATACCGATAGCCGGATCCGGTCGCTCAAGAAACGGCGGCAGCGGAGCATTGATATCGCGCGAGCGATACAATTTGATCCCGCGTGTGTTGATGTAATTGGCAGTCGCCGTCAGCGATTTTGTAATTTGCCGTTCAACACCCAACCCGGACTGAATGATATATGGTTCCCGAATATCAGGCGCGAAACGAACAATATTGCTGGGCTGAGTCGCGAGCGTCCCACCCGACGAAAATGGATCAGGATAACTCGGATTGGAAATGGACACGTCTAGCAGTCTCTGCCCATCAAACCGCAATCGATCAGCTATCGGTCCGATGCCGGTTCTGTCATAGAAAATTCCAACGCCGCCGCGGATTACCGTTTTGCGCTTCTTATCCGGAGCGTAGGCGAATGAGAGGCGCGGTGCGAAGTTATTGTTGTCGCCCAGATAACTCTGCCGGTCGTAGCGCAAGCCCACTCCGACTGACAGATTCGGCTGTACGAGAATATTGTCCTGCACAAACAGGCCGAAGTCCTTCTGTAAGAACGCCAGGTGCCCATCGCCCCGAGTGATCGAAAACAGGAAGGGGCGATTGTCCAAGTAGTCCGCCAGAGTGGAGAAGGAGAACGTTCCGCCAAAGTCGCTACGATCGCTGAAGCCGCGCCGGCTAATATCGGGGATGTTCAGTCCGCCTCTGACAAAATGTTTGCCATGATTCCAAGAGAGAATTTCATTGAGCTGCACATGGTTTTCCGTAGTGCGACGATCGGTTTGGCCGCCTCCGCCGGTGAAGGCGTCCAGAACGACAAACCTTGCGCCGGCATTCACGCTCCTGGTCAGGGACCCTTCGTTTCCAGCGCGCATAGTGAATTCATTGACCAGACTCGGCGAGAGTAGACTTCGAAGGGTAACAAAAAGGTGGATTTCGTGACCGCTTGAATCGGCGGCCGCCTCCGGGAGAATAAACCCACCGACGCCGCTATTCCCGGTCGAGTCAAACTGAGATTCATAGCGAATTGAGAAGCTCGTCTTCTTATCAATCTGATGGTTGATCCGAAAGGATATCTCTGTATCCCGGTGGGGTGTGGCTACGTTTTCAGACACCAGTCCGCCTGGCGTGCTGGCAAAGACCACTGATTGCAGGTCGTCTTCTTCACGATTAACCGCCAGGAAGAACGACGTCGTTTTACCGTTGCCGAGCGGGCCGCCCAGGTTGCCGTCATAGTAGCGCCGCTGCTCCGGTGGGCGTTCGAGCGCGAAGGCGTTTCGTGCATCAAGCCGGTGATCGCGAAAGAGAAAATTCATTTCGCCGTGATACTGGGATGAGCCAGGTTTGGTAAACACCTCGATCCGGGCGCGTCCCAGCCGGGCGAATTCCGCCGAGTAAGGATTCTGATTAATCCGTACTTCCTGAATCGTCGAGGCCGGCACTTTGTTCTTTGACGATTCCAACCCATCAATGATGATGGTCGGGCCGTCCGATCCAATCGATCCGGCGTCCAGCAAGCTCGCCACGCTGCCTAAGACATCGTTGCCCAAAATCGGAAGGTCGCCGAGCGCCTGTTGATCCACCTTGATGACATTGAGGTTCTCGTCGGGACTCGTGTTTACTTGATTGGGACGGTCACCTACGGATATCTCTTCGCGCACGTCGACAACCGCTAAAACGATTGTGAGCGGAGAAGGCGATTTCGCCCCGACAGTAAGTTGAGTGACGTTCGGCTTGAATCCTTCCTTCTGAGCTTCGATCTGGTAATCCCCGCTCGCGATTCGGAAAAAACGGAACTCGCCGCTTTGACCAGCCTTCTGTGTTTCTCCTGAACCCATGCCGTCTCGCCGGAGAACTATCGTGGCCCCGGCGATCACGGCGCCGTTGGGATCAAGCACAACGCCCGATACCTCGAACGAGCCGGCTCGACTCTGACCAGGAGCGGCAACAATCGCAATCAGCATTAACGCCAGCGAGCCCACGATCCTGGAGCTCTCTTTTCTGAAGGTACACCGCACCGCGCTATTCCTCATATACCGTTTCGGTTAACTAAGGCTTTTTTGGTTTCTGCGGAGCTTTCTTTCCCACAGATTTTTCTTTGGCTTCGTCTTCTTCGTTTTCGTTGTGGATGGATTTTCCTTCTGGTCCTACCTTGATCTCTGATTTCTTCCCTGCGGTATTGATCTGCGCCTCGTAGGCTACGAGCGCGTTGTTCTTAGTGATCGACTCGACTTTGACAATCCTGCCTTTGCCGGCTTTCGCTTCGATTGCTGTTTTGACCGCGGGAGGTAGCGAAGCCATCGCGACCTCTTCTTCGACCTCCACTATTGCGCCGGCAGAATCAATAAGGATGTCCTTGCCGTGTTCATTCACTTTCAACTCAGCCTCGTAGTAGGTCTTTCCGTGTTCCACTTCCTTTGAAAGCCCGCTTATAGTGGCCTCTTTGCTCTGTTCCTGTACGGTCTTCTGGACAGCTTTCGGAAGATCTTTCATCTTCACTTTGGTTTCTTTCCCTTGCGCACTGCCGAAAGCCAGTACGGACGTTGCTAAAAGACACGCCGGTAGAGCTCGCATGTTTTTGATAGTCATTTCTGTACTCCTCCGTGAATATTCCGACAAACTTCAGTTCGCCGGTTTTCCTTGATGCTTGCACTCAAAGGTCCGCGACAAACCGAAGTTTGTCGGACTTGAGCTACTGGCACATTCTATCGATCAAAGATGAACCCACGATTAAGCCCCTGGATCGACTTCATGGGGGAGTCAGGCACCGGGCTTCCGCAGCGGAAGCGAAATGGTAAACGTGCTGCCCGCGCCTGGCCTGCTGTCAAGATCAATCGTGCCGTTGTGTGCTTCTGCCACCCACTTAGCTATGGAAAGTCCCAAACCGCTTCCTCCAACGGATCGGGAGCGAGCTCGGTCGACTCTATAAAACCTCTCAAAGATGCGAGCAGTAGCGTTGGCGGGGATGCCAATGCCGGTATCCGACACTATAAGCTCGACGCTGGAATCCTTACCGGTGAGCTTGATCGAAACATGACCGCCGGACGGCGTATACTTTATCGCGTTGTCGAGCAGGTTCAGGATCATCCTACGGATCAAAGATTCGTCACCGCGAAAAGCAATATCAATTGCATTATCGAGCGTTACAGATATTGCTTTTGCGAGAGCGAGGACTTGCGACGCCTTCGCACAGTCGTCTACAAGATCGTTGAGGTAGAACTCTTCGACCTTCAATGCTTGCTGTCCGTCCGCTCGCGCGAGCGCTAGCATATCGTCGACCATCCGAGAGAGACGGCGCGCCTCATCCTGAACTATCGCCAGGGACTCCCGATACTCAGCTTCATCGCGGTTCTGAGAAAGCGCTACTTCGGCCTCTCCTCTAATAATCGCGAGCGGAGTGCGCAGCTCGTGGGAAGCGTCGGCAGTGAACTGCCGCAGGCTCTCGAATGAGCGGTCGAGCCGCGAGAGCAAATCGTTGAGCACGGTGGCGAGCCGACCCAGCTCATCTCGCGAATTTGTTACCTCCAACCGTTCGTGCAGATTTCGAGCGCCGATTGATTCCGCCTGCTCGGTCATCGCGGCGACCGGGGCAAGGCTCTTCCGTGCCAGGAGCAGACCTCCAATCCCGGCCACCAGCAGCGCGCCGGGGATCGCCAGGTAGAATATACGTCCCAACGCTTCGAGTTCTTCCGCGGTGTTGTGCAGCGGCTGCGCCAGCGCAAGGAAGTAATCCGCCTCACCTGCGCTCACTCTCAGAACGGCAAGCCGCGCTCCCTCCTCGCCGAAATCGCCGTAATCATAGATCGTAGACAGCGATGGACCGCCGGCTGCTTCCGCGGCCCTGAAGGCCCCTTCGGGAACATTCAATGTGTGTTCGTTCAGATAGTTCGCGGTCATCAAACGTCCGCCTTGAAAAACCGCCATATGTACGTCTCCAAGGCTCAACACTCGTTGGGTTTCGGCCGCCGCAGCGCTGAGGTCGCCGCTGCTCTCGTCCATCTCTGATCTGAGAAGATTCGCTGTGATCTCAGTCCGGCTGGAAAGAGATTGATCTAGTCGCGAGTATGCCGCTCTGGAGATTGCAGCGTAGACGAATATGCTGAAGCCGCCGAGCAGCAACCCGAAGACCAGCACGTACCACAACGTCATTCGCACGTGAACGCTGTTAAACATTGCCGTCCTGAACCTCGGCGGAAAAGACATAGCCCTCGCGGCGCCGGGTGTGGATCAACGGCCGGCTCGAACCTTCGTCGATCTTTTTTCGGAGCCGCCGAACATAGACATCGATGACATTTGAGAACGGATCGAAATTCTCATCCCACACGTGGCGGCCTATCTCGTCTCGCCCCACCAGCTTGCCCGCGTTCAAGACGAAGAACTCCAGCAGCGAGTACTCCTTTGCAGTCAGGCTGATGCTTCGTCCGGAACGCTCGACGGTGTGATTCGTGGTGTTAATTGTCAGATCATCCAGTTGAAGAGACTCCGTCCTCAGAGATTCCCGGCGCCTGAGAAGAGCGCGCAATCTGGCAAGCAGTTCTGTAAAGTCAAAAGGTTTGCTCAGATAGTCGTCGGCCCCTGCGTCCAGCCCCGCGACACGGTCACTCACAGCGTCGCGTGCCGTGAGCATGAGGACGGGCGTAGTAACTCCTTGACGACGCAGCTCTCGGCACACCTCGAATCCATCTAGCAGAGGAATCATTACGTCCAAAACGATCAGGTCGTAGTCATCGATTCCAGCTTTGTACAACCCCTCTTGGCCATCACTGGCGATGTCAACCGCGTAGCTCTGCTCGCGCAACCCCTTAGCTATGAAGCGCGCGACCCTTGGCTCATCCTCGATAAGCAGTACTCGCATAGCTGATTCTCAGACCAGTCTAGCATGCGAAAGATGAATCTGAGATTAAGGTAGTATCCTAATCTTGTATTGCACGAAGGGAGCACTCCATTGACCCTGGCAGTTCGCTCACCGGTTCAATGACCGTTCTCCCCGCAGGCTAATTCGATTCAATTGGTAGTTGTGTATCAATGACCCCACTACATCCGATTAATCCTGTATTCATCTTCGGTAGATACAATCTTGCATTCGATGAAAGGGCGTGCGACAGTCGGCTGGCGCTTGAGCAGCCTCCGGAGCATTCACGACGGCCGACTTGCGGCACAAACAAGTAAGACCAAACCTAAACTTCGAGTAAAGGAGCAAATGATGACAAGCATCACAAGCGTTCTGGTGAGTTTCTTTTCAGTCGTGCTGTTGTTTCAAGGCTCGACTCACTACAAGGTGGAGGGTCGCTACGCGATCCCGGGCGAAGGTGGCTTTGACTACATAACGCTGGACAATTCAGCGCGGCGGCTCTATGTTTCGCACGCTACACAAGTTGACGTCCTTGACGCAGACAGCGGAAAGGTCGTGGGTACAATCCCCGACACGCCCGGCGTACACGGCGTTGCGATTGCATCGGCCTTCAAGCACGGCTTCACGAGCAATGGTCGAGAGAACAAGGTGTCTATGTTCGACCCGGCAACATTGCGCCTAATCAAGAAAATCGATGTCGGCAAGGGGCCTGATGGCATCTACTACGAACCAGCCTCGAAGCGCGTATTCACGAACAATCACGGGTCACACGATATCACCGCTATCGATGCCGCGACCGGCGAAGTTGTGGGGACGGTGAAAATGGGCGGCGACGGCGAACAGGCGATAATTGGCGCCGACGGGCTTATCTACGTCAACAGCGAGGACACTGCCGAAGTAGTGGCGTTCGATCCGAAGTCGCTCGAGGTGAAGAAGCGCTTTCCAATCGGCGTGGCGAAGGTTCCAACCGGACTCGCTTATGATGCTAAGACCAGGCGCTTGTTCATCGGCTGCCGAAATGAACCGAAGATGATAGTGATGGACGCCGTCACTGGAAAAGTGATTAACAGCTTTCCGATCGGGGCGGGTGTTGACTATGCCGGCTTCGATTCGGGAGCCGGGCTGATCTTCTTCTCTTGCGGCGATGGAACATTGAGCATCTACCGTGAGAAATCAGCGGACTCGTACGAAGACGCCGGAGCGGTAAAGACACAACCGAGTGCAAAGACGATGGCCTTCGATCCGAAGACAAAGAAGATCTTTCTTCCTGCCGCCGAGTATCTGGAAACTCCCGCGTCCGAACCAGGAAGGCGCCCTCAGCGTACGCTCAAGCCGGGATCATTTGCGGTCCTCGTGGTCGGAAAATCATAGAGAAGGAAATTGATGGATCGATAACCCATACCGACCGCCGTGCAGTCCGATTACCATTAGCAATCAGCCTGGCCAGGGCAAGACTCGAAGTCGCGCGGGGTTTCCTCCAGACGCTCCAAACCGACGAGTTTGAAGCATTTGGAAAGCCTTCGATGCGAGAGGGTCAAGTTGTCGACGGGGCGACGAATTTCTAAGTAGCGATCCGTCCGTAGATCGGGTACCTCCCAACGTGATGCAGAAACAAGCATTTTGACCCGTGTGCTTTCATCATTGAAGCGGTTGATCACACCTCACACAAGCTGAGAGCAGTAGAGCGAGCGGTGTGCCTTGGTGAGGCAGCCCGTTACGTTTCATACTCTCTTCATCGGCGTTTTGAAGTGCAATCCGAGCACGACTATAGTAGAATGCCGCCCGTTCGAGGAGACAAACATCACCTATACCGCCGAGTCCGGGCGGTTTACTGGGATCTATTGAGTGTGAGTTAAGAAGCGCTGAGAGCTTACGCCCTCAGCCTTGCCCACACGAGGAGCGCGAGCGCCAATATCAACGCCCCGGTTCCGAAATCAAAGCCGGAACCCGAATGGGCGCGAATCGGAGAAGGGCCTTGATCGGAAGACTCGTTATCACTAACCGGTGTGGCGCTGTTACCACCGGGGTTTTCCCCAGGATCGCAGACGCAGCCAAAGCCGCCGCAACCGCACCAATCGCCAGTGAGTGTATGACCGGCATAGGCAATAGTGGCGAACACAGTCGGGCTCGTGGGTCTGTCACCCGTAGCGGGTGAGAAGACAACCGGGAGAATCAATATGCAAACAGCGGCTAGTAGCAATCTTATTCTCACAGATTTTTCCTCCTTAAAGCGGTTAGCTGATCTTGAAAACGCAATCAGCTATGGCGGATTTTACCAACAACTTGCTTCGGAGTTAGTTAAAGGCATTCATGCGAGACAGTTTTTGCGCGCTCTGGGCGAGGAGCTGGTGGTATTGGTCGAGCATGCTCACGCATTTCGACAGTTGGATGCTCTCGAACGAGTGAGCAAGGTTCTGCAGACGGCGCCTCTACCGCGACCCTATAGAGAAGTCGGCTTGTATTATCAGGCGCTGTGCGCTCAGAGATTTGGACGTGGCGATCTCGAGAGGGCGGCCCGCTTGCTCGAACCTATGACGGGCAATTCTCCGCCAAGTTATAGGATTAGAGCGATGCAGTCCCTGGGAACAAACTCATTGCACAAGGGGGATTATCAAACCGCTCTGTCTCTTTATGCGGATGCAGGACGGTTTGCTTCGAGTAGCAAGATCTACGATTCGTACGCCACACTTGGCACGCAAAAAATGTTCGCGGTCATCAAAAGCCATTATGGGAATCACCATGGTGCAGTCGCTGTTCTAGAGGATTTGCTTCCGATGGCCTACCAGATGCGCGCCTTGCAGCCGCACGTTTACTACGACTACCTGAACAGCCTTGCCGTCGAACTCTGCGAAGTGGGCCGGCTCGAAGAGGCCAGGAACATCTCTCAAATAGTTCTTGCGTCGCCATTCGCCCCTGCGTATCCTGAGTGG
>Ga0070709_10000342_pt1 | contig 29015 bp, 21 predicted proteins | sample LARL51metaG_FD_65449 | JGI IMG/M metagenome (GOLD analysis project Ga0070709, IMG submission 65449) | Corn, switchgrass and miscanthus rhizosphere microbial communities from Kellogg Biological Station, Michigan, USA - LAR L5-1 metaG | ecosystem: Host-associated > Plants > Roots > Rhizosphere ... | reverse complement strand
CTGGCGGAGAGAGTGGGATTCGAACCCACGTTAGAGTTTCCCCTAAACACGCTTTCCAAGCGTGCGCCTTCAGCCACTCGGCCATCTCTCCGGCGTCGATCGTTGGGAAGGGACGGTAATGCAGAACGATTCAACCGCGAAAACACACTCTGCGGGTGATCGCCACTCCAATTCTATTGGCGTACTTAAGGAATCCGCAACTGGAAGAATGGAATTAGGCGAAGTAATCTGGCTCGACTAGGAGAGTTTTTCGCCGGAATCCGCGGTCGATGCAGAACTTGACACTGCCGAAGAGCCCGATCCGGAAGCGCCAGCCGCAGCAGCATTCGCCGCGCCACCGCTGGTCTGAGTTGACGCAGGCATTGGCGGAACCTTTGCGTTATCCACTACGTGATGATTCAGGCAGTAGAGAGCCAGTTCCAGGCGGTCGGCCACGCCAAGCTTGTCGTAGACTTTGCGAAGATAATTCTTCACCACTTGTTCTGTAGTGCCCACGCGCAGCGCAATCTCTTTGTTCTTCATGCCCTGCGTTACACACGAGACAATCAGGGTCTCTTTCGGAGTGAGCTGCACTTTCGGGCGTGATCCGGTCGACCGGGTGTTCTGGTTGCGGTACGCTGCCATCACCCAATGGATTGCTTGGGCATCGAGCCAGGTATCACCGCTTACGACTTTGCGGAGGCAGTCAACCATCAATTCGGGTTCCACTTCCCGTGAAACGATTCCATGAGCGCCGCGACGGAAGAGATCCAGCGTCAACTCTTCTTCCGCTCCGGGTGTGACGACAACGATTTTCAATTTCGGATATTGCCGCAACAGCTCCGCCACTACCTCAACCGGATTCGGTGCTAAGGCCGACTCAAAAATCAATACGTCGGCCGAAAATTTCGCGATTGCCGATTGTGTCTGCGCCAAGGTCTCGGACTGGCCCACCACTCGAATGTCATCCTCGAGAGCAAAGATCTTCCGTAGGCCGGCGCGGAAAATGGCCTGTGTATCAGCCACAATCACGCGGACGAACTGGCCCTGGCCAATGTCCTCGCCTGCCCCGAAATTATCTTCCACGCCAACTGGAATGCTAGCCATGAGTCCCTTGGTTATGCTCGTTCGAAGTGGTATTCGTCGATTACAACTCCGACGCCGCGACGACCGCGATCATCAAAGCTGCGCACAACGCGCCCGCGGCAATCAATCTGTACATCTTGCCGCGCACCCAAAACATCCGCCGGCAGCAGAATCGTGAAATCTACGATCGATCCCACGGGCACATCCCGCTCCATCGCAAACAACACGCCATTGGCCGAGATGTTTTCGGTCAACGCCGTATATGCTGTGCCTTCTGTTTTCACCGAAGCTGCGAGGTGCAGCGGAAACCGCGGCGCGCTCTGCAGGTCTTCGAACTGTGCTGCGCTCATCTGCGCCTGTGTCATCGGTGCTGTGCCTTCGGCTGCCATCTCTCAAACTCAAGGGCAGCGTACACCTATGAACTAGGCAAACAAAGTTACCGAAGTCATGGAACAACCGGAGCTAACTGCTTTTCTTTGAATGGATTAGGAGAGAATCGAAAGGACCAGCTTAGATGGGAAACAGCCCGAAGGAACCGTCAATTTCGGGTGAAACAAGTAAATATACCGGCAACTGGCGGGATTAGATTGTCGGCGAGTGTTCGACCATCAAACCACCTATTTGAGCGGCTTGACGAAGAAACCCACGAGCATCATCTACAACTCGATCCCGTGCATCGCTTCGCCTTCATGAACCAGACCATCTGCACCAAGGGTCAGAAACTCGACTGAACGCATCTTCACTCCGTTGATCTCACTTATATAAACGATGCCGATGCGGTCGTCATCACCGATTACATAGTCCAGAGTGAAGTGGATCGATTGGATTCGGCCGATTGCTTTTGTCCAATACTCGCGCAGGCGCGACTTTCCTTCGACTCTGCTCGAACCTAGGATTGCCTTCGCTCGAGGCGAAGTGAAGATCGCATCTTCACTGAAGCGTGCCAGCACCCCTTCCACATCACGGCGATTCCAGTTAGAAATCCATTGTTCAGCGAATGTCCGTTTATCAATCTCCTCACTCAAACCCGGATCCTTTCTTAGAACTTGGTGACTTCCGTGAAATTAAAGTCTCGCACTTTCATCGCCGGCACAACCATGTCGAACGATTCCTCGCCGCACGATCTCACCGGCTTGCTCATTGCTTCGACGTTCGACAACATATGAATCAGGCTTTCATTAAATCGAAAATTTCTTACCCCGCCCTGCACCTTGCCATTTTCGACATAAAAAGTGCCGTCGCGAGTCATTCCAGTCAGCATTTTCTCGAACGGTTCCACCTCGCGAATGTACCAAAGGCGTGTGACCAGGATTCCACGCTCCGTGGACGCAATCATCTGCTCGACGCTCTGGGGATGGCTTACCGGTGCGAAGACGATGTTTAGCGGCATCTCTCCCATTTCGTTTGGCAACGAGAAACCGTGGCCGGTCGCCTCGACGGGCCCAACACTGTCCTTGTATTCGGAATTCTTCATTCTCTCGGCTGTCCCTCTGGCGTAAACCACGCGCTTCACCACTCCGTTTTCAATCAAGGCCACTTTCTTGCGCAGGATTCCCTCTCCGTCAAATGGTGAGCCCGCCTGCAGCGGATGCGCAACATCGTCGAGGATGGTAATGTTCTCTCCGAACAACTTGGTTCCGATTCGGCCCGTCAGGAACGACCGTTGATCGAGAATCGCCATGCCGGAATAGTCCCAGAACATGAATCCCACAATATCGAGCACGGCGGACGCTTCGAGGATGACGGTGTACTTCCCCGGCGCAAGTTCCCTCGGATGCGCCGAATCGACCGCCTTCTGCGCAGCAATTTCAGCCAGTTTCAACGGATTAAGATTGGTGACATCCGGAGAATTCGCCTTTTGCCAGCCAGAGGAATCCGCGGCCAACATCGTGATCGAGACTTCGGCGGATGTCTGCGCGTGCCACCGGTTCAGCCCGCGCGAATTGAAGATTCCTTCGAACCATTCACCGCTTGAGAAAACACCGGCGGTGGTGAGCTTGTGCCGGTCGGCAACATCCACAATCTCCTTGACGCCCTCAGCACGAAACTCAGGAGTGATCGCTGCTGTAGATTCGTTGTACCGCGAGGGCACGGCAGGCGAAGACCCCCCCTCCTCTACGGTCGGGATCGGCAATAGATCCGGATCCGGATGCTGCACGTTGGCCAAAGACTCTGAACTCTTCACCACCTGCCGCAGGCTCTCGTCATCAAACTTGTTGGTAGTAGCGCGTGCAGTCCTTCCCCCAAATACCGTTCGTACGGAAACCACCGCATTCTCTTCCGCTACGTTCTGATGAATAGTGTTGTTAGCAAAACGAGTCAGAGCAAACTTCCCACCAGAAAAGAGAACCTCGACCTCATCGGCCGAGGAGAGTTTCTTAATGCGATCGAAAATATTGCCCGCCTGCTCCTGGGTCAGCATTCAGCTTCTTCTTCTCTCCGTGTCTCTGTGACTCCGTGGTGAATTAGCTCTTGAAGGCGCTGCCGACCTTTACACCGCGAAACCGCGCCGGTGCCGCCCCGTGCCCAGTCCCCATCACCTGTTGCGGCTGCCCCTTCCCGCAGTTCGGCGTACCCCACAACGTCCACTCATTCCGCGAGCACACAGCATCCATAGAGTTCCAGAACTCCGTCGTGATTCCCGAATAGGACGGATTCTTCACCATCCGCACACGTTTCCCATCCTTAATTTCCCAGCCGATTTCACACCCGAACTGAAAGTTGAAGCGCTTGTCGTCGATCGACCAGGACCGGTTGGTCTGCATGAGAATTCCATGATCGGTTGAAGAAATGAGTTTCTCCAAACTAAGTGTCTTCTCGCCCGGAAGCAGACTGATGTTCGTCATGCGGATCATGGGCAGCCGATTCCATCCCTCCGCACGCACGCTGCCGCCCGAGCGATTCTCTCCGATCGTGTGAGCCGTCTCGCGCGAGCTTAGATATCCTGTGAACAGCCCGTTAGTAATGATCGGAACGCACTGCGCCGCCACACCTTCATCGTCGAAACCGAACGTGCCCAACCCCGGCCCGTGTTCCTGCCTTGCATCCGCGACCACATTCACGATGTCGCTTCCGTAGCGCAGCGTCCGCAACTTGTCGAGCGTCAGAAATGACGTTCCCGCGAAGTTCGCTTCCATGCCCAGCACGCGATCCAATTCAATCGGATGGCCTACCGACTCATGAATCTGCAAACCAAGCTGCGAGCTGTCGAGAATGATGTCTAATGTTCCTTCCGGGCATTGGTCCGCTTTGTGCAGGGCAACTGCCTCTTCCGCGATCCGCCGGGCATTTTCCACCAACTTCAACTCATCGATCAGCTCATATCCTTTGTTCTGCCATTGCCCGCCAAACGAGTTCGGATACGAGCGTTTCTGGATTTCATTGCCGGCAAAGGCATACGCTGCGTATCCTGCCCCAGTCGAGAGCTTGGTCTGATGAATATCGGCTCCTTCGGATGAGACGAACCACTGCTCTTCTCGATTGAAATTCAGGTTTGTCTCGGCGAGAGTAATCCCGCTCACTGATCTCAACTCAGCGTCGATCTTCAACAACAACTCGATATTCTGCTCAACCGAGATCGAGAACGGATCGACCTTGTACGGCGTGCTCCACTCCGCGACGGCCGGCTTCTCAAGTGCGAGTTTCACGTTCTCGCGCTTGACTCTAGCCGACGCTCGCGCAATCTCCACTGCTCGCGCGGCCGTTGCCTCGACCGCTCCTCGTCCCAATTCCGCCGATGCTGCAAACCCCCAGGCTCCATCCGCAATCACGCGGATGTTCATCCCCACGGATTCCGCATCCGAAGCGTTCCCGACCTTGCCATTCTTCGTGGTCAGAGCGCGGTGACGTTGCGCAATCACGCGCACGTCAGCATACCTAGCACCCCGTACCGCGGCGGTGTGCAGTGCCCAGTTGGCAACATGTTTCATCCGAGGACCTTCAATCTAACACACGCCTTGACCCTCGCCGGCAGACAGTGCGCTCAGCCACCTGTTGCCTGGCACACATCCTGATGTGATTACGAGCACTGTCGCTGTTCGCCAGGCGCCGTCCAATAGAGCGTTGCCACTCCGACGGCGGCTTGCCCAAGTCACCGTCTGGACTATCAAGGAATTAACCTATGAGCCGACTCCGCCCAGGAAAATCCGCCGTCGCCACGACCGTGTCTGATGTCGACGCCAACAAGTCAGTTGCTCCCTCCCAAGCAGACACTCAGGCCCAAAAGAAAGCCGATCTGGCCGGGCCGGGTATCGGCGACTATGCGGAGCTGGAAAAGATCCTTCCGCAGGACTACAACTCGTGCTTGACCCGCAAGCAGACACAAAAGGCAATCTTTCACCTCCGCCGCTACATTGAAGATAATCTCTGCAAGGAATTGGGATTGATGATGGTCCAGGTCCCCTTGATCGTAGACGTCGAAAGCGGCGTCAACGACATGCTCGACCGTGATGGATCCCGCACTCCAATTCAGTTCCACATCTCAAATGACCGCGATAGCCATCCCATCGACTCTCAGGTGGTACAGGCCGCTACGAAATGGAAACGCGTCGCGCTGAAACAGTTCGACTGTCGTCCCGGCGAAGGAATCTGCACCGATATGCGCGCTGTCCGCAAAGACTATTTTCTCGACCACGATCACTCAGCGTATGTAGATCAATGGGATTGGGAACGGACCATCACCGCCGAGCAGCGCAATGTGGAATTTCTGAAATCAATCGTCCGGAAGATCTGGAAAGTTCTGGTCGGTGCCGAGAAGTTTGCGCAGGAGATGTTTCCGGCCCTAAAGGATTCTCGATATCCCAATCTGCCGGAAGAACTCACCTTCATCCACGCTGAAGAGATCCTCGCGATGTATCCCGATCTTCCGCGCAAGCGCCGCGAGACTGCCATTCTGCAGAAGCATCCGGCGATTTTCATAATCGGCATTGGCTGGCCGTTGAAAGACGGATACCCGCACGAAATGCGCGCCGCCGACTACGATGACTGGATCACTGACACCAGCAGTCAGACCAAACGCGACACCCATGGTCTCAATGGCGACATCCTGGTTTGGAATCACGTCACCCAGCGCCGTCACGAGTTGAGTTCGATGGGTATCCGCGTGAATGCAGAAACACTCCGCAAGCAACTCGAGATGTCAAACCTTCTCGACAACCTCAAATTTCCTTACCATCAGGGAATCATCAAGAACGAGTTCCCCCTCTCGATTGGCGGAGGCATTGGGCAGTCCCGTACCCTGATGCTCCTGCTGCGCAAAACGCACCTGAGAGAAGTCAGCGTCACGGTGTGGCCCAAGATCCTGAAGGAGATGGGAGCGAAGAAAAACATCTTCGTGCTTGAGTAGTCCGATCAGGGAGACTGAATTCAGGTTTGCGTTGAAATTCATATAAGACTTCTCATGAGGAGCCTATGCCTCTCCGTTTGAAGTTTGCCATCGGCCTTGCACTGATCGTATCGGCGGCGATTGTCATTTTTCCGTCTTGTGGGTACGATGGATGTGCAGATATTCCCGTCCTCACTTCAATTTCCCCAACGAGCGCATCTGCCGGAGGCCCCGCCTTTACCTTGACGTTAACCGGCAGACACTTTCACTCAGATACGGTCTTCTTTTTCGGAGGCACCGAGCTTGCGAGCACGACTATCGACGATTCGACCATGACCGCGAATATCGATGCCATGTATATATCGACACCAGCAACGGTCGATGTTTGGGTGACAGGGATCCCTGGAGGAAGCAATCTGAACGGCCCGTGCGGCGGTGGACTATCGGCGAAGTTACCGTTCAAGATTCAATGAGCGGTCAGCCATCGTAAGGCAGTAACTATCGAACCGGGGTTGCTCATGGCTCACAGCTCATTGCTTTGACGTCAGGGAGCAGTGTGGGCTGCATCGAGCGCTTTTCTTACTGCCAACAATTCCTTCAACACCCCCCGCAGCTTGGTCGACTCCAGCGCGTTCGCACCATCCGATTTCGCTTCCTTCGGATTGTCGTGGACTTCCATGAACACGCCATCGCAACCGGCCGCCACCGCGGCCCGCGCTAGCACCGGAATAAACTCCGGCTGTCCTCCACTCACTGCAGGTCCACCATCATTCGATTGCGACGACGGCAGCTGAACGGAATGCGTCGCGTCGAACACCACGGGCGCAAACTTTCGCATAATTGCCAGCGCTCGCATATCGACTACCAGATTGTTGTATCCAAAACTTGCTCCACGCTCGGTAAGAAATATCTGCGAATTCCCTGCCTCACGGCACTTCTCAACGGCATGCCGCATATCCCAAGGCGCAACAAACTGTCCCTTTTTAATATTCACCGCGCGCCCGCTCAGTGCCGCCGCAACCACAAGATCGGTTTGCCTGCTGAGGAATGCCGGAATCTGCAGCACGTCGACGACCTCAGCCACTTTCGCGACATCCGCAGTCTCATGCACATCCGTCAACACTGGCAATTGCAGTTCATCCTTTATCTTCTTCAGAATCCGCAGACCTTCCTTCAACCCAGGCCCACGAAAACTCCGGATCGAAGTTCGATTTGCTTTGTCGTAGCTGGCCTTGAAGATAAAAGGAAACCCGAGAGACCGGGTGACGCCCTTGATAATTTCCGCCATGCGGATCGCGTGATCTTCGCTCTCGATCACACATGGTCCGGCGATCAGAAAGAGATCTCCCGAGCCAATCTTGATATCGCCGACTTGAAACGAAGCAATCATTGCTCAGAAGTTCTGAACCCACGGAGTCACTGACAGACGGAGAAATTTCTCGTTTCTCAGTGCCTACGTGACTCCAAGGTGAAGATCTTACCGCCCAGTAACCCGCTCGGGCCGGTGGAACATCTCCACCTCGACTGTCTCTTTCTCGGCTCTGCGCTTCTTGCCGTATTCATACGCCGCGCCGACAAACGTGCGGAATAGCGGATGCGGCTCAAGTGGCTTCGACTTGAATTCCGGATGGAACTGGCATCCGATGAAGTGCGGATGGTCCGGCAACTCCACCATCTCGACATAGGTGCCGTCAGGAGTCGACCCTGAAATGCGCAACCCAGCCGCCGTCATCGGCTCTTCATACTCACGATTGAACTCGTACCGATGCCGGTGCCTTTCGCTGATCTCGAGGGCACCGTAAATCTTCGCAGCCAGAGTATTAGGCTCGATCTTGCACGTCCATGCCCCCAACCGCATGGTTCCGCCAAGTTCTTCCACTCCGCGCAGCTCGCGCAACTTGTAAATCACGCGATGCGGCGTAGCGGGATCAAACTCGCTCGAATTCGCATCTTCCAATCCCACCACATTTCGCGCAAACTCGATGCAAGCCGTCTGCATTCCCAGGCAAATTCCGAAGTACGGAACCTTCTTCTCGCGCGCATACCGGATCGCCGTCAACATCCCCTCGATCCCTCGCTTGCCGAACCCTCCGGGCACCAGGATTCCATCGTACCCTTCCAGTTGTGCCTCGTAGCTCTTGTCCCCGGTCTCAAGCCCCTCGGCCTCAATCCAGTTCAGTTGCAGCTTCAGGTTGTGTGCCAAAGAGCCGTGAACCAGCGCTTCCTTCAGCGATTTGTAAGAGTCCTCGTACTCGACATACTTCCCCACAATCCCGATCGTGACCGTATCTTTCGGGTTGTAAACGCGATGAACAATGTCCTCCCACTTTGAAAGATCACGATCTTTCGCTTCCATGTGCAGGTGCTTCAACACCAACGTATCGACATTCTCATTCGCAAATACCAGCGGCACTTCGTAGACCGACGCCACATCCTTGGCCGTAATCACGGCCTCCTCCGGCACGTTGCAGAAGAGCGCGATTTTCGACTTCATCTCTTTCGCGAGGAAACGGTCCGTCCGACAAAGCAAAATGTCCGGCTGGATTCCGATGCTCAACAACTCCTTTACCGAATGCTGAGTCGGCTTGGTCTTCAACTCCTGCGCCGCGGCGATAAACGGCACCAGCGTGACATGTACAAACAACGTGTGCTCGCGTCCGAGTTCTTGCCGCATCTGCCGGATCGCTTCCATGAACGGCAGCGACTCGATATCGCCGACTGTCCCGCCAATTTCCACGATCGCGACATCGGTATCCTGTGCTACCTTCTTCATCGCCGCTTTGATTTCGTTCGTGACGTGCGGAATCACCTGCACCGTCTTCCCCAGATAGTCTCCCCGGCGCTCCTTGGCGATGATCTGCTCGTAGAGACGGCCCGTCGTCCAGTTGTTATCGCGAGAAAGCCTGGCGTGTGTAAAGCGTTCGTAGTGCCCTAGATCCAGATCCGTCTCCGCTCCATCGTCCGTAACGAAGACTTCGCCATGCTGAAACGGCGACATCGTCCCCGGATCCACGTTCAGATACGGATCGAACTTCATGATGTTGACCTTGATCCCGCGGCTCTCCAGCAGGCAGCCGATTGAAGCCGCGGCAAGTCCCTTGCCGAGTGAAGACACAACTCCCCCAGTCACAAAGATGTACTTCGCTGGCATCTCTTCCTCGCTTTAAATTGTCTTTGGAAATTTGTGCAGGTGGCGTGCACAATCAATTATGGCAGAAAACCCCTGTGGAAGAAATGGAAGAAATTTGACTCGTGCAGATATTTCCGAATCACTGCCGGCGTCATCCTGAGCGGAGCCGGTTTTCAGGCGGAGCGAAGGATCTCACGCCCCACTGAACCCAACGGAAGCCACTGGAAGGCATCCCGACACCGTGACTGCGTTGACTATCTCCCCTCAGTCGGCGAGAATAACTAAGGTCACCCCGCATCAGAAAGTAGTGTCCCTTCAAGTGGGCCTGTGGCGCAGCTGGGAGCGCGCTTCCATGGCATGGAAGAGGTCGTCGGTTCGATCCCGACCAGGTCCACCAAATCTTTTTGATATGTCCGACCTCTCAGACTCAGCCGGCCCTGAGATTCATTCCATGAACTGCAAACACCGGATCTTCCTGCTCTCACCAGCGAATCTCGCCGGCATTCGTGCAGGATACGTTCTGAAGGAAAATGCTGCCTCCGAGCTCGCACAAAGATTCCGGCGCGAGGGTGCGCCCCTGGGGGAGTTGTTCACATTTATCAGCGGGCTCTACTTTCGTGGCAAGCTCGCCTATGCGCGGGCTTTCGCAGCGCCCCCAGCCAATGTGTCGGGCTCATTAATCATTACAACGTCAACGGGGTTAGTCTCGCCAGATGAGGTCGTCAGTATCGACCAGCTGCGCGGTTGGGCTACAACCGACATCGATGCAGCCGACGAGCGTTATCGCGCTGCTCTCGATCGCGATTGCCGCGCGCTTCGTGAAAGGCTCGGAGATTCTTGTGAAGTCGTTCTCCTGGGCAGTATTGCCACCTCGAAATATGTTGAGCCATTGCTGGCCATCTTTCGCGAGCAATTGCTTTTTCCGATTGAGTTCGTCGGTCGCGGTGACATGAGCCGAGGTGGACTCATGCTGCGCTCGGCGGAAGCGAGCATCGAACTCACCTATGCACCCGTTCACAACGCGATCCGCCACGGCGAACGGCCTCCAAAGTTGACGCCGAGACGAGTACAAGCGGATAAGCATTCCAACTCAACGGGCCGCAGCATTTCGGCTGAAATCACGAACAGTTCGATCAAATCGACTCGCTGAGATTGACCGAGATGTGGACCTGCCTTCCTTGCATGCTACGTGTGCATTCCGTCCAATGCCCGAGCGAGATCCTCCCGCAGATCCCCCACATCCTCGAGCCCAATGTTTAGCCGCACGATCCTGTGCCCGTAAACGGGACGATTCTTGTTTCCATGAAAGTCATACGCCACGGCAAGACTGGTCACACCGGCCCAGCTATAGCCGATCTCGAAAAGCTCCAGCGCATCCACGAACCCGAGGACCTTTTCTTTTGAGACCTCTGGCCGAAATACAATCGAGAACACTCCTGCCGCGCCAGTAAAATCCCGCTTCCAGAATTCATGCCCAGGGCACGAAGCAAGCGCCGGATGCAGCACCAGTTCGACCTCTGGACGCTTCGCCAGCCATTGCGCAAGATCCAATGCCGCGGCACCAATCGCACGCAGCCTGACGGCCATCGTCTTCATTCCGCGAAGCGCGAGACTCGCGTCATCGGGTGACACCGCGGTTCCAATGAGCTGCTGAGCAGAACCAAGGCGATCGAACATCTCCTTATCGCGTGCCGTCACCGATCCCAGCAACAGATCACTGTGCCCGCCCACATACTTGGTGAGCGCCTGCATGGTAATGTCCACTCCACGCGCGAAAGCATCGAAGAGCACTCCCGCGGACCAGGTATTGTCGAGTACGACCAATACTCCGGCGCGATGGGCCACTTCGCAAATTGCAGGAATATCCTGCACCTCCATGGTTACTGATCCAGGGCTCTCGGTCCAGACCAGACGCGTATTCGGCTGCAGCAAGGCCTCGATTCGCGCACCGAGATTCGGATCATAAAAAGTCACCTCCACTCCGAACCGCCGCAAGACTCTGCTTGCAAACAGGCGGTTCGGAGCGTAGATGCTGTGAGGCACCAGGATGTGATCGCCCGCTTTCAGTAACGCGAAGTTGATAAACGAAATTGCGCACTGTCCGCCGGGCATTAACAGCGTGCGATAGCCGTTCTCCAGTTCGCAGATGCGCGCCGCTAGTTCCAGCACAGTGGGAGTGCCATACAAACCATACGCATACCCAATCTCGTACTGGTCCCATTCATCGCGCACCGCAGCCGCACTGGGGAAAAGAACAGTGGACCCTCTATATACGGGTGTCGACAGCGATCGAAAACCCTCTGGAACCTTCGCGTCCGAGTGAATCAGCTTCGTAGACCATTTCTTACGCATAGTCGGTTTTTGCTCGTCTTCCTTCATCCAGCGTGAACCCACTGCATGTGGAGACGCCGAATGACAACTGGACCACCATTGTAAGTTGCCTGATTCTTAACCGGATTTAACATTGGCCCGGACGGCCGACATGCGGTTCCATACGCCAGCACGCTAAGCGATTGCAAAGACTCCGCCAACAAGTGTGACTGTCATCACTTGCCTCCGTGGCGACGGTCACGGCTCGAATCCTTCGTTTTCCTGTACAAGCACTCAAGCACTGCAGCAGTCCCCCAGGCCAATCTGCTGCCGCGGTGCGAGGCGGTTCAGGCCCGTTTTTCCCCCTGCGTTTTAAGTGAGGAGTCGATGTATATGTGTCTCTAGCCGCATCGAAAAACAACGGAACACGATTCTGCGCAATGCGGAGCCGCCGCACGCAATTCGATGGGTTAGAGATGTTTCGGCAGCACAGAGTGCCACTTCGTCAAGCACTCCTCGCTGCGTAATTCTGATTGCAATTTCCCCTTGCTCGCGCAGTCTCGTCTGCGAAGAGAACGGGAGATCTGTGTGCGCAACTCGGTCCGCTTGGAGAAGATATATGTCCAATAATCGACGTGACTTTCTGAAGAAGGCCGCTCTGGCCGGCGCGGGAATGGCTGTTTACCCAGCCCTCAGCAAAGGGCGTGCATGGGCCTTTGCCCAGAGTCCTACCAGTCTCCGCAAGTTCGTAACATCCGTCCCCGGATTGGGACCTTCGGCCAAGAACGAGATCGGCCAGTACATTCCGCTGGCCACAAAACACTCGATAAAGTTCGCCGGGAAAACGACCGACCTCTACAACGTGGCGGTCAGTCAATTCAGCGAACAGATGCACCCCGATCTGCCGGGAAAAACGAACTTTTTCGGATATACAGACCTGTTCACGTTCGATCAGAAATATCTCGGCGGAGCCATCGTCGCCACGCGCGGAACACCAGTGCTTTTGACTGTTACCAATCTCATGCCCGAGCGGCACATCCTGCCGGTCGACCCAACAATCATGGCAGGGCCCAACGGACTCATGGTGGGCGATCTTCCTACAAACCGCATCGCTACTCACCTGCACGGCGGTGCAACTCCATGGTTCAGTGATGGCACGCCATTCCAGTGGTTCACTCCACTCGGCAAGCACGGCTCCAGTTTCATGAATGTCCCCGGCTTCCCGGTTCTGCCCGGCACCGCAAGCTACTACTATCCCAACGATCAAAGCTCTCGCTTCGTGTGGTATCACGATCACGCCATCGGCATCACGCGCCTGAACGCTTATGCCGGTATCGCCTCGGCATACATCATCGTCGACGATTTTGAAACGAGCTTGGTAAGTTCAGGTTTGCTACCGGACCTTGTGGGAATTCCTCTAGTCATACAGGACAAAGGATTCGTTCCCAGGAACATTCTCCGCCAGGATCCAACCTGGCGCTGGGGAGATCCCGGGAACCTCTGGTATCCGCAGCAATATGAAGTGAACGATTTCCGCAGCGGCCCGAACCCTAAGGGTCGTTGGGATTGGGCACCAACCGTCGATCCTCCCTCGCAAGGAACGAAACCGCTTCCAGCGGTGAGCTCGATACCGGAAGCATTCTTCGACACAATTGTGATTAACGGCGGCTTATATCCCAAGGTTAGCGTGCCGCCAAAGCGTATGCGGTTCCGCCTGCTCAACGGGTCACAAGCCCGCTTCTATCATCTGAACCTTTATGCCGAGGATGCTTCCAATGCGGGCGAAGCTCGCGTAGGCACGCCGGGGCCGGTTATCTATCAGGTGGGAACCGAAGGCGGATTCCTCCCGGCGGTAGCCATTCATAACAATAAGACTCCGATCCCGCTCGTCAATCCAGAGGACGAGACGACCGCCAACGCGGACGGCCCGTTTAACCTGCTGCTTGCTCCCGCCGAGCGAGCCGATGTTGTTATCGATTTCAATGGCGTTCCCGCGGGTTCCAGCTTCATTCTCTACAACGACGCTCCAGCTCCCTTCCCCGGTGGAGATTCGCGTAACGACTACTTCGCCGGATGTCCCGACCAGACGGCGATCGGCGGAGCGCCAACAACAACGCTAGGCCATGGACCGAACACCCGTACGCTGCTGAAGATCACCGTCACTGCCGGAAACGGAGACGCCATCTCGACTCCGTCCTGGCTCGCCCAGATGAACGTGCAACTCCAAACGAACTTCCTCGTTGGGAATCAGCCAGCACTCTTGTTCAACAATGGCGATCCATCGGTCCCGGCATTTCCGTTTACGGGAGCGCCCACCCGCGTTCTGACTCTGAATGAGGACTTCGACGAATTCGGACGTCTGATTCAGACCATGGGTACAACCCAACAAAACGGCCTGAATAATCAGGGACTGCCAACGTGGGGCCAGCCGTACCTGGCTCCCTGCACAGAGAATCCCAAGGCAGGCTCAGTCGAAGTGTGGGAAATCATGAACCTCACGGGCGATACTCACCCCATCCACTTCCACCTGGTGAACGTTCAACTCATTCAACGCCAGCCGTTCACCGGCGACCCGAATAACTGGAGCTATAGCGGCCCGCCGATGCCGCCTGATCCGAACGAACTTGGATGGAAAGATACGGTTCGAGTGAATCCCGGTGAAACCGCAACCATCATCATGCAATTCAACCTGCCGAACCTGCCGACAGCTGCCATGCGCAACGCCGTCAGTCCAAGAACTGGCGGAAAGGAATACGTCTGGCACTGCCACATTCTTGAGCACGAAGAACACGACATGATGCGCCCGCTGATTGTCGAGTAGAAAACGAAACCCGTCCGGGAAACCGGACGGGGTTTTTCACCGATCAGCGCGCAATCGCTTCCCTGCGAACCACATGTACACCGGTATCCCGAGGAGTATGACGACGACTCCCCCGATTGAATTGCGCAAATTACTCCAGAATGTGTAGCAGAGCAGCACTGCTGCCGTACCGATAAATAGCGCCGGAACAAGCGGATAGCCTGCAGTGCGATAGGGCCTTGGAGCATCTGGCTCTCGAACGCGAAAAACGAAGATCGTACTGGCCGCGACCATGTAGAACAACCATTCGGCAAAAATCGCAAGCGAGAACAGTTCCTTGAACGCCCCGCCCACCACAATCAGAACAACAGCCACCAAACATTGAATGACGAGCGCCAGCGCAGGCGTGTGAAATTTCGGATGAACTTCCCCCAGAGCTTTGAAAAAATATCCGTCGCGCGCCACCGCAAACGGCACGCGCCCGCCGCTCATTACGGTTCCGTTCAAACCGGCCAGCATTGAGACCATCATTCCAACAGAAACCAGCGAAATTCCGAGTCGTCCCAAGGCCGCTTCACTCGCCGCCGCCGCCGGCACCGCTGCGTTCGCGATCGCTGTAGCCGGAAGCGCCCGCTGAATCCCGGCATTCAGCCCCATATATAAGACGGCCACTAGGGCAACTCCGGCGATGAGTGCAATCGGAATCGATCTCTCCGGATTCTCAATCTCCTCGCTCACCATATTCAGGTCGTTCCACCCGTCATACGCCCATAACGCCGCAACCAGGGCGACGGCGAAACCCTCCATGCCGCCTGTGGCGCCAGGAAAACTTGTTCTGAAATTACTCCACGACCCGGATGGGGCTGTGAAGGCGATGAATGCGATGCCAACAATCATCGCCACCTTGAGCACGGTGAACACAACCTGAAAATTCCCCGCCTTCCGCACTCCGACGTAGTTCAAGCCCGTGATGAAAGCAGCAGCAGCGATGGCGACAAGATGCCCGAAATTAACGGTCAGCACACGGTTCGATGTGAAGTGCAATGCCACCAGCGTTTGTGGCAAAAAACTAAACGCCGGAAATGTCCCGAGCACGCGCACGATCCCCGCAGTCACGGTCGCAATCGAAGCCGGCTTCGCCACCAGGAACCACGTCCATCCATATAGGAACGCGGGCAACGATCCATAAGCGTCGCGGACATACACATATTCGCCGCCAGCATACGGCCGCACCGATCCCAGTTCGGCATAAGTGAGCGCCCCGAAGAATGAAAGAAATCCCCCCACAATCCACGCCAGGTACACCAACCCCGCCGAACCCACTGCCTGCATCATCTCCGCCGGAACCAGAAAGATTCCGCTGCCAATGATGGTCCCCGCCACAATCGACGTCGCGTGCCACACATTCAGCCCGCGAACCAATTCCGGCTTGCTGGTTCCCGACCCCAGAGTCGAAACTGCCGATCCCGCGGCTACTTTGCTGTTGGTTGTTTGCATGAGGCTAGAGAATGATTGGAATGTTACACGCGTGACCGCGGCGCCGCGACAAATTCCTCACGGACGAATCTCGATCGGTGTGCCATCAGCAACCGCATTCCAGATTTCCTCGATCTCTTCATTCGTGACGGCGACACAGCCATCGTTCCAATCCCTCGCGCGATGCGATGCCCCGACCCATCCGTACCCATTCGGCAATCCGTGGATGAAAACGTCGCCACCCGGCGAAACTCCCGACCGCCGCGCCTGGGCACGATCGCGTGCGTTTGGATACGAAATATGAATTGATCGATGAAACTGGCTTTTCGAGTTTCGCGAATCCAGAACGTACTCTCCCTCCGGAGTCTTATGATCTCCCCGCCGGGCCTTTGGCCCCACCGGATCGCCGCCCAGTGCAACCTTATAAGTTCTGATGACTTTGCCTTCGCTTAGCAGCTGTAGAGTCCGCTCCTTCTTCAGCACCACAACCCGGTCCGCATGAAGCGGCTTTTCCGCCGCTCGCGCCATCACCAACGCGCACAGAATCCAAGCCGTAAGCATCCGGATTCGCATGCCCCGGATTATAACCAGCCACCCGTGACTAAATGCTAGGCTGATGAAGTGCAGCCCTTCTTCAGAATCATTAAAGGCATGTGGGGACAGCCGCCTTCGGCTGTCCAGCGAACCCGTAGCGCAGCGCAGGGGAGCGCACTCCGACCACGGACCTCGATTCTATGGGCTGCGATTATTATTCTTTCAGCTTCCCTGCCCTCTCATGCTCTCCCCTGGACCGTCCAATCACAACCAGTCCGTCTCCTGAACGGCGCTCCAGTCCTGTTCCAGGTAAAGCCTCCAGCGAAACTTGACTCACTCACCGGCACGTGGCTCAATCACAAATTCACCTTCAGCTACAACAAGACGACGAAAGTCTGGTTCGCATTAGCTGGCGTCAACTTCGACACCAAACCCGGCGTATACACGCTCGAACTCACCGGCGAGACGACCACCACAAAAGCTCCTCTGAAATTCAGCCGCACCTTCAAAGTCGCTGACGCGCACTACCCCGAAATCAAAGTCGAACTCGCAGTCGAGAAGAAATTCACCGAGCCAAATCCTGAGCAGCAGACCCAGATTGCCGAGTCGGTGAAAGTAAAGCAGGACTACCTGGGACGCGTCACCCCAGACCGCGAATGGAACGGGAATTTCGCCGCTCCAGTCAACGCAACTACATCCGACGTCTACGGTTCCCGACGCATCTTCAACGGTGTGGCGCAACGAGAACATCAAGGTCTCGACTACCGCGTTCCCACCGGAACGCCGGTCGCTGCTATGAACGAGGGCACCGTGCTGCTGGCGCGTTTTCTATATTTCGAGGGGAATTGCGTTGTGATCGACCACGGTCAAGGACTTCTCACTCTCTACTTTCATCTTTCAGAACTCAAAGTGAAGGAAGGCGACCCGGTTAAGCGTGGCCAGGAAATCGGCCTCAGCGGAGGAACCGGCCGAGCCACCGGCCCCCATCTTCACGTCGCGGTTCGCTGGCAAGCGACCTACCTGGATCCCGCCCGCCTCCTGCAACTACAGTTGCCCTAGCGAATCGTGATTTCAACTTTCTTAAGGATTTGTAACCGGAATCGCATGGACGTTACTGCAGCGATCGGACCATGCATTCCCATAAGCCAGCCGCGAAGCGGCGGAAGAATACAGCCCACGGCGCAAGCCGTGGGTGGAAAGCCGCAGACGACGGAGCCCCGTAGGGGCGAAAGAAACCGCTGATAGGGACGACAGGTCACCTCCACTCTACGCCACTCCACCCACCTTCCCCCGTCCCCGCAGAACCTGATGAATCTCATCCTTCAACTGCAAATTCCGTATCAACCGATGCAAATAATTCGGATGCACTCCCAATATCGCGGCGGCGTCCACATAATTCCCGCCCGTCTGTTCCACTGCATCCAAAATCAGCCGCTTTTTCAATTCCTTCACACCAGCGTGATACTTTCCCTCCGTAACGTCCTCGTGAGGGCTCTGCTCCAGCAGCGACTCTGGCAAATCTTCCAACAAGACTGAATCCGCCGAACTCATCACCAGCGCCCGTTCCACGGCATTCTCCAGTTCGCGCACATTCCCCGGCCACTCATAGCTCGCCAACGCCGCCATCGCTTCCCGCGAAATCGGCTTTACCTTCGTCCGGCAGCGCGTCGCATATTTCTGAACGAAATGCCGCGTCAGCATTGGGATGTCTTCTCGCCGGTCACGAAGCGCAGGCATAGTCAGTTTCACCACTGCCAGCCGGTAATAAAGATCCTGCCGAAATTCTCCTTTGCGAACCGCCTCCTGAAGATCACGATTCGTTGCGGCAATCAGGCGGATATTGATCTTGATCGGATGCGTTCCCCCTACGCGTTCGAACTCCCTCTCTTGCAGCACTCGCAGAAGCTTCACCTGCAGCGCCGGCGCCAGTTCCCCGATCTCATCGAGAAATACGACGCCTCCATCCGCGACCTCCAGCCTTCCCTTCTTCTGCGCGGCCGCACCTGTGAACGCGCCACGCTCGTGCCCAAACAAATCGCTCTCCAGCAACGTCTCGGGAATCGCGGCACAGTTGATGGCCACAAACGGCTTGCTTGCGCGCGGACTTTTACGATGCAGCGCCTTCGCCACGAGTTCCTTGCCCGTCCCGCTCTCTCCCTCGATCAGCACCGTGGAATCCGTCGGCGCCACACGCGCAAGAAATTGAAATACTTCTTTCATCTTGGCGCCTTCACCTACCAGGCTGTCATCGTGTCGGATCTCCGTCATCAGCCGCTGATTTTCCTGCTCCAGCCATTGCAGGCGACGAGCATTGTCCAGCGCTACAGCCGAAATCCCTGCCACACCGGCCATCAGTTGAAGGTGATCTTCATGGAACCGGTTCACCACATTCGTACTGTCGAGATAAATACACCCGATCATCCTCTGGAACACGCTGAGCGGCACGCAAAGGAGAGAACGCACATCGGAGGCGACCAGGCTCTCCACGTCGCGCAAGTTCCCGCTCGACGGGACATCTACCCCCAAAATCGCGACGTTGTCCTTCATCACCTTCTGCGCGATGGTTCGGCTCACACGCACCAGTTGCTGCTGTCCAGCCTCTCTGGTACGCGCATACAGACAATTGAAGTCCTGGCCCGGCCCCTCCGAAAGCAGAATCGCACCGCGCCCCGCCGGCACCACTTCAAAGATCAAGTCCAGCAGCTGCGCCTGCAACTCTTCCAGATCGCGGATCGCGTGCACCACCCGGCTGATCTTCAGCAACGCGTTCAGATTCCGCGCCACCTGCGACGACGCGGGCAGTTCCTTCAACAACCGGTCCGGTTGCAGATACACAGCCTCCCGCGGATGAATCAGTCTGGTTTCCGCCATCGGTTGCGGCTGGTGGTCGTCCAGTTCCACTCGACTCTTTGAGATCGGCCGGTCTTCGTCGACAAGAAATAGGAAGATCGAATCGCCCGTCCCGATTTCATCTCCATGCCGGAGCCATTGCTCCTTCACCGCAATTCCGTTGACGAGCGTGCCGTTGCGGCTGTCCAGGTCTTTGATCTGGAATCGGCCATCTTCTCGACGCAACAAGCAATGTTTTCGGGATACGGAGGGATCGATCACCGCCACTGCATTCGCCGGATCGCGGCCAACCGTGGCCTCCCCCTCGGGAAGCGGAATCATCTGGTCTTTCGAAGGGCCCGATATCACCAGTAATCTAGGACGCAATCAGGTCTCCCAAACGCGTGCAGAGGTTCTATCACAGGCTGGCTGGGTATGCAGTCCCGCGGATCAGCGCTTTCCAATATCCGAACAGCTAGTCCGTCTATCCGATCGGATAGCCTCCGGGCCACTCGCCTGGCCCAGCATCCAGATTCTTACACTCGTAAATGATTAACTCCCGGGGATTTGGAGCGCTGCAGAGAGAATTGTCGCACATCTTGGCCATTGGTATGTGGATTGCAACTTCGTTGATTGCGGATGCTCGGCAAAAGCGATGGGGGAAGCGCTTTCGTGCAGTTCTAGCCGGGATCGCCAAGCCAGAGGTTCGGGGGACCCCCTCATCGAGCCTCTGGCTCTTTGAGTCTTCCGGAGCAATCAAGCTTCATCCCGTTGTGCGCCCTTCGTCCTGAGCCTCTATCCTGCTACCGCCTCGCTCGCTGGTGGAGCGGCCTCAACCTGCACAGCCACGCCATCGCGATAACTCACCGTTCTACCTGAAATTGCGGGCACTCTCTCCCCCGGCACAAGAATTCCTATCAGATTCAGCGGATCCGCCGCCGACAACGTAACCGTCTCCCCGCTCAAGGGCAGACTACGCATCGCTCGAACCGACTCCACCGCGACCGGCAACGCGAACTGCTCCCCAAGGAATCCGTCTACGAACCTGCCGCCGCGGATTTCACCACGGTCCTCTAGCCGACGGAATGCCATCAACAACTCGCGCCATGTGGGCAGATTCGATTCGCGAGCCAGCAAATCCCGAATCACAATCCCATAACGCTTGAGCAGCATCCAGCACGCCGCCTCTACCGCCCGCGGACGTTCCACCGCCGCATCCGCATGCAGCAACGCCCACCGGCCTGCGCTATGCCGCGGACGCAAGCTGCGCCCGCTTCCCTGCCCGGCGCGCCGTTTCGGATCGATCAGTGATCGCAGATTGTCGAATCCATCGGCCGTCACAACTCCGGCCGCGACCAGCTCCCACAACGCGGTCTCGATCTCCGACTTCAATTTCCCTGTCCCACGCACGATGTCCGCAAAGAAAGAAGCCCCGCGCAGTTTCAAAAACTCAAGCACCAGTTGTGCCCCATGACTAAGCCCGCTGGAAGGGTGCTCAGAGGTGTGCTCAGAAGGGTGCCCCTCTTCTGGCCGGTTTTGCCAGAAGTGGGGATTTTGCGTAAGTCCCATCCAATCAGCTTCCTCGCGCACAAAGAAAGTAATCGGAGCCACGCTGGTAGGAATCACCCTTCGCAGTCTAGCCGTAGATCCATCCGGCGTAGCTGAAGACTCCAGAGTGGCCGGATGCGGCGACAACCTTCCCCACCCCACAGCTCCCGTCAGGCAAAGTTGATCCAGCCATTTCGGATCGTAATCCGCAACCCGCCGCGACAATACCTGCCGCTCCCAGGCATTCGCCGGCACTTCGAATCCCTGCAACTGCTGCAACACCTCGAGTGTGCCGCGCTCGCCAGCCGACTGGGCCCCCGGGGCCACATGCTGCCATCGCAGCAGCCACCGCATGAATTGCGCAGCCGTAACCGGCTCAATCTGCTTCCGCAGCATTCCCACAGTAAGCCGATGAATCCGTGCCAGAAGCCGCCGCTCGCACCACTCAATCTCAGATTCTTGAATCGAAGAGGAAGAAGGGGATGAAGACCATGTGGGGACAGCCGCCATCGGCTGTCCCGCTGCCGGAGGCAGCGAAGTAAACTTCCCACGCAGAACAGTCCCGGCCGCCTCCATACGCAGCAATCCCTTCTCGATATCCGAGGCCGGAAGTCCGAGCACACCCCCAAGTTGCGAAGCAGTAGTAGGCCCAATCGCCGACATCCATCCCATCACCAAGGAAAGCAAAGCCTGGTCCCGCAATACCTCGCCCTTTTCAACCTCAGCAAGACTCTGCCCAAACTGAGCCGCGGGAAAAAGACTCTGAAACGACCGAGCCCGCTCGGCCGACACCCAGTACCTCCGGAGTCCATCAACCCCGACTGCCACAGCAGCTCGGCCCTGTTTCAAAAGTTGCTCGAAATAGCCATTCCAACTCGCAGTGCTAAAAGAGGTCGGGTGCCCCATCCTAAACGCGCCGCTGTTTGGCGAGTTTAGGGTGGGGATTCTTACTGATGATGCGATAGCTTCTTCCGGCATCGCCACCAGCGTATGCAGCACATCGTGCAACTCGTCCGCATCCCGCACATCCGGCCACGCTTCACTCCGCACCTGCGCAATCGCCCCTGGATCCAGACCGCCCACCTCTTGAAGGACCGACTCCGGCAGCACTCGCCGCATCTCGACCGCCCGTGCCCTCCGCTCTTCCAGCGGCGCATCATCGAGATAGGCATAGGGATTCGCATTCAAAATCTCATGCGAAAATTGCGACGGCACAGGTGTGTCCACCGCCAGTACCCGAATCTCGCCTGAGGCCATCCCGCGCAATACACGCTTCAGGCCCTCAACATCCATCGCTTCCGTCAGCACATCTTTCATGACCTCGCCGACCAGCGGATGATCGGGGATTTTCCGCTCACCCTCAATGTTCTCGAAGCAAGCGGCGGCGTCGGGAAACACTGATGCCAACAGATCGTCAGACCGAATCCGCTGGATCTGAGCCGGAACTTTCTTGCCATTCTGAAAGCGCAACAATGCCAGCGCCCGGTTCGCATCCCATCGCCACCGCGTTCCAAATATCGGAGAATCCAGCGCCGCCTGTTCCAGGATCGGCTGCACCGTCTCGGCATTCAGAAAATGAAATACGTCTCCCAGAGGGAAACTGTGTTGCTCCGCCAACGCGATGTTCAGTCCGTTGTCGGTGGCCGCAGCTTGCAACTCGAAATTGAACCCCCGGCAAAATCTCTTCCGCAGCGACAATCCCCACGCCTTGTTGATCCTCCCGCCAAACGGCGCATGGATCACCAACTGCATCCCGCCACCCTCGTCAAAGAAGCGTTCTGCAATGACGGTTGTCTGCGTCGGCACTGTGCCCAACACGACTCGTCCTTCAAGGATGTATTGGATCGCCTGCTCCGCTCCGGAATCGTCGAGACCGCACTCTTCCTTCAACCACGAAACACAAGCCGCAACCTCAGGCTGCGTCGCCGAAAATCCCACCGGCGAAGTCCGCGGCAGCAGGTCGCTGACCTTCTGCCGCAACTCTCCTACATGCTCCGACAATTCCTGAGTCCTCGCCGGAGCCTCCCCTCGCCAGAACGGCACACTCGGCGGCGCGCCATGCGCATCATGCACCAGCATCCGACCGTTATTCGTCTCAATTCGATGGATGATCCACGACGAATTCCCCAGCAACATGATGTCGCCACGATTGCTCTCGACAGCGAAATCCTCGTCGACAGTCCCCACGACCGCGCCGTCTGGCTCTGCAACGACGGTATAAAGAGAATTGTCCGGGATCGCTCCTCCGCTGGTAATCGCCGCCAGGCGCGCCCCGCGACGCGCGCGCAACTTTTTATTCACTCGATCCCGATGAATGTAAGCCCCATATCGCCCGCGCCGCGCCGCAATCCCCTCCGACAACATCTCGAGAATCGAATCGAACGTCTCACGCTGAAGATTCCGGTAAGGATAAGCACGCCGCACCAGCGCTAACAACTCGTCCTCATCCCACCCCCCAGGTCCATCTGCGGCTTCCGCCAAACTAGCCGGGATCTCGGACCCACCACTCGAACCGTCCTCTGCCGCAATGACCGACGCGGATTGAGTCAAGGGTGGCCCACTTCTGGCCGGTTTTGCCAGAAGTGGGGATTTTGAAGGCGAAACCACGGAAACACCCGCCCGCACCGACTCCTCTGCCGACGTTTCCCCCACTTCTCGCAGTCGCTTGCGACGCGGGGGCGCCGGTCCCTCCGCCGCGCACGCCGCCACGATCTGCTGCGCCAGTACATCCAGCGGCGACTCTGGAATCATCAACCGATCCAGATCACCCAGCTTGATTGCCCGCACCAGCGCCGCGCATTCCATCAAATCATCGCGAGTCGTCGCGATAAGTCTCCCCTTCGGCACTGCCCCACGCCAGTGTCCCGACCTGCCCACACGTTGCAACGCCACCGCAATCGCCCGTGGAGAATTGATCTGCACCACCAGGTCCACAAAGCCGATATCAATTCCCAGTTCCAACGAGGCCGTCGCGACCAGCACCCGAACTTGTCCTTCTTTCAGCTTTCTTTCCGCCGCCAGTCTCAATTTGCGCGACAAGCTCCCGTGATGCGCCGCGACGTTCTCTTCCCCCATCCGCTCGCCCAACTGATGTGCAATGCGTTCTGCCATCCTCCGCGTGTTCACAAACACCAGCGTTGACCGATGCTGTCCCACCAACTGGACCAACCGGTCGTAGATGGTGTCCCACATTTCATTCGACGCTACCGGCCCCAGCGGCATGGGAGGCACTTCGATTCCCAGATCGAGTTTCCGCTTGTGCCCTACATCGACCACAATCGGGTTCGGTCGCCCGCTCCCCGTCAAGAAATGCGCCACTTCCTCAATCGGCTTCTGCGTCGCTGACAACCCAATCCGCACCGGACGCCGGTATGTCAGCGCCTCCAGCCTCTCCAGCGACAACGCCAGGTGCGCTCCCCGCTTGTCATCCGCCACCGCATGAATCTCATCGACAATTACCGTCTCCACATCCCGCAGCACAGCCCGGCTCCGCTCCGATGTGAGCAGTATGTACAGCGACTCCGGTGTCGTCACTAGAATGTGCGGAGGCCGCTTCAGCATGGCTCGACGCTCGGGCATCAAGGTGTCGCCGGTGCGCACTGCCGTGCGAATCTCGGGCATCAGCAACCCACGCTCTCCGGCCAGCGCGAGAATCTCCCCGAGCGGAATTTCAAGATTTTTCTGGATGTCGTTCCCCAACGCTTTCAGAGGAGAAACGTAGAGAACCTCAGTCCGGTCCGATAAATGCCCCGCGAGTGCCTTGCGCACCAGTCGATCGATGCATGCCAGAAACGCAGCGAGAGTTTTTCCGGAACCTGTTGGCGCAGAGATGAGTGTGGTGCGGCCGGCAAGAATGTGCGGCCATCCTTGCTCCTGCGGTTCTGTCGGAGTGCCGAACCGCGAGACAAACCACTCCGCCACTAATGGATGGGCCCAGGCCAGTGAGGAAGGAACCGACTGCATCCGGTTATTCTAGTCCGAAGCCCAGTTTTCGCCAAGCATTCGCCCTAACCGGGCGCACGACAATCCGCGGACGGGCGCGGTGACCGATTTCAGATGGGCTAGGAATTTATTGCTTCGAACTGGGCGTGACCACAAACCGGGTTCCATCTTCCGAGAAGAAGATCTGCCGGACTCCATGCTTAAGGCACGTCTTCGTGCAGCTATTCATCTCTTTCTCTTCGATGATCTTGGTTCCGTGTTGCATCCGGATGCAGTCGCGCGAACACTGCGTTTCGTCCACCGAGTGGCACATGCAGAGACAGCAGAGCCCTCCACCTTCCTGTGCCGGCCGAGACACGCCAGTCAGCGGCAATGACGCCAGCAGCACGGCGAAGATGGCGATTTTGGGGCTCTTCTTCATCGATGGTCGCAATCGACCCATCAGCCTGATCAGGGAGCTGATTCGATGCATCTTGTGACCTTTTCGCCCGTTTCGCCAGATAACCGTAGTAATTGGACTGTTCGGATTTTATGCCCAGGCGAGGCCCAGTTCCATCGGGATTTCGCCTGATCTCGGAAGTGCCTCGTGAATGCACTTCCCATGCGGCACTAGTCAAGTATTTTTGACGCGAGCCGCCGTTTGCACCTCACTCTTTGTATTGACGCAATGCGAAATACATCTGCTGCTGCACACATCTCGCGACCACTCGTGTTCGAGTAGTTCTACGACCTTTTCGTTGTCCGAAAGTTTTTATTCGGATGGGCACTGCAGATAACCCTTGGAGCCTCACCTGCACTCGCACTCCACTCCGCGTAATTATTTTTCGTTGCGGTGTAGCAATTTCGCGTTGTCACAATCGAGAAACTTCTATTCCTCGAAGATTCGCTCACTTTAACTTTTGGCAAATGATGTGCAACACAAAATGCAATCTCCGTGTCGAGTATTTAGGTCGTCCCAGCATCACCGCGCGTTTCGTCTAAATCAATACATCCTAGGGAATCACAGTTTTGTCAGAATTAAGGGCCCTTTTTTTATTTTGCGTCGTTCTCTTTCTGGGGAGTCTTGCGTTTGGTCAACGCGTCTCACCCGATAACACTGTGCGCAGTCCGCACGGCGGCAAACTCAAAATTCAGTGCCAGGACTGTCACACCACACAAAGCTGGAAACCGCTTCGTTCCAAGCTTGAGTTCAAGCACTCGCAGACGAAATTTCCGCTACGCGGCCGGCACACCGAGGTAGATTGTGCCGATTGTCATGAAACGCTCGTTTTCAGCGATGCGCCGCAAAAATGTCAAGATTGTCATGCCGATCTGCATCGCCGCAAAAACGGCGCGGAGTGCGAACTCTGCCACAACCCGAACGGGTGGCAGGTCTCAATTCACAACATCAATGAACATCAGGACCGCTTTCCCCTGATCGGCGCACACGCCGCCGTAGACTGCTACTCCTGCCATAAGGTCGGCACCGTCGGACAGTTCAACCGCTTCGGTCTTTCCACCGAATGCATGAGCTGCCACATGACTGCGTTTCGCAAAACCAGCGCTCCGAATCATGTGGCCTCAGGCTTCTCCACGAACTGTCAACAGTGCCATGTCTCGATGGATAGCTGGTACGGCGCCGTTCTCGGCCGCGGAGCGATCAAGAAATGATCCTGCGTCCGCAATTCGCAAGTCACCGCTGGTCGAATCGAAGGCTGTTGGAAAGTACCGGCATCACGGCTGGAGTTTTGATGCTTCGACAACCGCTTCCTGCAAGGATCGCAATCCAAGCCGCGAAGCGGCGAAAGAATGCAGCCCACGGCGCAAGCCGTGGGAAACCACGCGTCCCAGAACCAAGCCCCGCAAGGGGCGAAAGAAAAATCAGGTAATCCGAAACCCGAGTCGTCTGCCCATTTCGCGCGAATGAGAAAGTTCGCAGCGAAGTGTCCGGCAACTCCGAAACAGCAGTGTCCCAAAAAGTAAGTCACTCTGCCTTGAACCATGAGATGACCCAATGAATCGCATTCTAGTTCTCGTACTACTCTCGGCTACCGTTGCGGCGTACGCAGCCTCCACTCCTCAAGCAGTAATCAACAACGTTCGTGTCGTCACCGACGCCGGCAAAATAACGGTCGAGGTCGATCTTACCGATTCCGTCACTCCGACGCTTACGTTCGCCAAGAATCCAGATCGCCTCATCGCGGATTTCCCCAACGTCTCGCCTCGCCAGCGGCGGCAACAACACATTCCCGTCGGAAGAAACGGCGTCGAGCGCGTTCGAGTCGGACTCAACCATTCTGCCCCTCCCATCACTCGAGTCGTAGTCGATCTCGATTCCCTCCGCCCGTTCAACTTGGAAGCCCGTGGCCGGAAAGTTCTGCTGAATATCCTCTCCGGCTCGGGGACTGCGCCCCTCATCTCAGCAGCGTCCGCCCCACCCGAACGTCCACGCGCTCCATCGATCATTGCCGAAGCCTCGCCCGGCAGTCTTGTCGCTGAATCTGCTATTGCTCCGCCCGCGGAGATTCCGTCCTCACAATCGCACACCGTGCTTCCGCACCGGACCACATTCAAGATCAAAGCGATCACATCAGACTCGGTCTACATTGATGGCGGCACCAACGCCGGCCTGCAGGTTGGCATGCGCCTTATCGTGCGCGATCTGACCGCGCACTCAAACGATCCCCGCGCTCCCTTTGTCGCGGAACTTCGCATTCTTGCCGTCGCAACCACATCTGCTGTCGCGGAGGTCCGTGAGGCCAACCGCAGTGTCAGACGCGGCGACTGGGCAGCGCTCACTCCTCAGGATGCCGAGGCCGCACAGAACGCTCTCGCCAACAGAACTGTCTCCTCCGTCCGCATGCCTATCCGCACAATCATGCCCGTCGAGTCCGAACACAATCGGCGCTCCTCAGCCGAGCCTTCGTCCGGAAGCCGCCTTCAGGGACGAGTTGGCCTCGACTACAGCGGCATCACCAGCAATGGATCGACCCCGGGCGCAAGCACGCAGATGGGTGTCTCTCTGCAGAGCGACATGACCAACATCTTGGGCACGCACTGGAATCTGCAAGGCTATTGGCGCGGCCGCATCAACCGCCATTCGCAATTCCAGGAGCAGACCATCGAAGAAACTCTCAACAAGACCTACACCATGCAGCTCTACTACGACAATCCGGACTCCCCGTGGGTCGCGGGTTTCGGCCGGCTCTATCTCCCCTGGGCGGTCAGCCTCGACACCATCGATGGCGGATATTTCGGCCGCAAGTTCGGAGGAAATATAACCACCGGCATCTTCGCCGGCAGCACTCCCGACATCACCTCATGGAACTACGCGCCTGACCATCAGATTGCCGGCTCATTCGTGAACTTCACGCTCGGAAGTTACGATTCTTTCCACCTCAGCAGCACCTCTGGAATAGCGCTTAGCACCTATGAGTGGAAGGCCGATCGTCCATATCTGTTCTTCGAAAATGAGGGTTCTTACAAAAACAAAATCTCGGTGTATCACTCGCTCATCGCCGACAATCCGAGTGGCGTTACAACCAACGGCATTCGGCCGGGAGCCGGTATCAGCCGAAGCTATCTGACGATTCACATTCAGCCAAGCCACCGGCTGTATTTCGACATCTACCACAACTTCTTCCGCGATGTTCCGACCGCGTCGACTCAGTTTGTCGACACCGGTTTGGTGGACAAGCTCCTGTTCCAGGGAGTCAGCGCCGGGGTTCACGTCGAACCCATCCGGCACATCGTGCTCTACACCACTCTGGGACGCAGCGAAAAAACCGGCGACGAGAACGAAACCTGGAACCAGATGTATGGCCTCTCGTGGAGCGAGATCCTTCACACGGGCCTTCGCGCCGACTTTCACTACTCGAAGTTCGACAGCAACTTCGGCCGCGGTGAGTACCGGTTGCTGTCGCTTTCCCGACAATTCACGAATCACGCGTTCTGGAATCTTCAGTTAGGCAGCCAGGACCTGGTCTCGCCCTTCACCACGAATGGACAGTCCAGGTTTGCTGCTCTCTCGATGGACGTCAACCTGGGAAAGCATTCCTACATTCAAACCGGTTACACCT
>Ga0070709_10000340_pt1 | contig 29036 bp, 22 predicted proteins | sample LARL51metaG_FD_65449 | JGI IMG/M metagenome (GOLD analysis project Ga0070709, IMG submission 65449) | Corn, switchgrass and miscanthus rhizosphere microbial communities from Kellogg Biological Station, Michigan, USA - LAR L5-1 metaG | ecosystem: Host-associated > Plants > Roots > Rhizosphere ... | reverse complement strand
GCTATCTGCTGAACGGCACCAAGTGGCACGTCACCTCCTACAACACGGCCGACTTCGCGTTCTTCCAGGCCAAGCTGGAGGGCGGCGCGCACGACGGCGAGCACGCGATGTTCCTGGTGGACCTGCCCAGCCCCGGTGTCAGCGTGGTGCGCACCCCCGCGTACACGCACACGATCAGCCACCACCACCCGATCGTCGCGTTCACCGACGTGCGGGTCCCCGCCGCCAACCTGATCGGCGCGGAGGGGGACGGCATGTCCTTCGCCTACGAGTGGTTCCGGTTCGAGCGGCTGATGGTGGCGGCCAGGTGCCTGGGCGCCGCGGGCCGGCTGACCGAGGAGATGACCGCGTTCGCCCGCGAGCGGCGGGCCGGCGGCCGGCCCATCAGCGAGTACGGCCTGGTCGGCGGGATGCTCGCGGACAGCATGACCGAGTTGTTCGCGGCCCGTGCGCTGCTGTACGAGACGGCCAGGGGCATCGATGCGGGGGTGGACGTCAAGGTTTCACACGCGCAGTGCTCCATGGCCAAGCTGTACTGCTCGGAGATGGCCGGCCGGGTCGCCGACCGGGCCGTCCAGGTGTTCGGCGGCCGCGGCTACATGCGGGAGAACGTGGCCGAGCGGTTCTACCGCGAACTGCGGGTGGAGCGGATCTGGGAGGGCACCAGCGAGGTCCAGCGCGCGATCATCGCTGGCCAGATGGTCAAGCGTGGGCCGGTGTCGCTTGCTTGATTACGGCACGGGCTCAGGGATGCCGAGGGTCCAGGCGCGCTCACCCTGGTAGCCGCGGGCCACCATGGTGACGAACTGGTAGACGGCGTCCTCGTCGGGCGACAGCGGGCCGGGCACGGCGTGCGGGGAACCGAGCCCGCGCTGCACCGACTCGCACGCCTGCCAGTCCTGCCGGTTGGTGATGTCCCAGAACTCGATTGCATACCCGGGATCGAACCCCGGCTTGGCCAGCGACTCGGGGGCGAAGGACCAGGTGCATTCGATCTTGGTGCGGTTGGGCCCCACCGGGATCATCTTGTGCATCATCACGTAGTCCGGATGCAGGCTGAGCAGCAGGTTGGGGAAGACACCGATGTAGATGACGGTCCGCAGCCCGGCCGGGTCCAGCCCGCGCAGCGGGACCCCGGAACTCGTCCCGTCCAGGGACATGGTCGCCATGCCGTCGCGCAGGTCCATCCAGCCGCCGACCCAGATCCCCGGGGCCGAATAGTTCTCCCCGCTCCTGGGCGGGGACACCTTGCACAACTGCGGGTGGATCGACGGGCAGTGGTAGCACTCGTGGTAGTTCTCGGTGAGGATCTTCCAGTTGGCGGCCGAGTCGTAGTCATGCTGCCCGGCCACCACCAGCCGCTCCATCTCGTAGGGCGCGATGTGTTCTTCCAGGTTGCCGAGGCAGTCCGTGAGCGGGCCCGCCGTGCGCGACTCGTCCACGAATACCAGGCCGTGCCACTCGGTGACCGGCAACTCGTGCAGGCCCCACTCGCTGGTCTCGAATCCCCGCCGGTTCTTGAAGCCAGCCGCCGCACGCAGGTCGCCGTTCAGCCCGTAAGTCCAGGCGTGATAGGGGCAGATGATCACCTTGTGCTGGGCGGACGCCCCGCACGGCAGCAGTTCATGGCCCCGGTGCCGGCAGGTGTTGGCGAACGCGTGGAGCACGCCGTCCTCGGCGCGGGTCAGCAGGACACTGCCGGCGCCGAACGGCTCGGCGCGCATGTCGCCCGGGCTGGCTACCTGGTCACTGCGGCCGGCGAAGACCCAGCCGCCGCCAAACATGTGCTGCTTCTCCCACTCGAACACCGCCTGATCGACGTAGGCGGCCCGGGGCAGCATCCGGCTTTCCCCGAACGGCAGCAGAGCCTGCGCCACGGCGGCGGGGTCAAGAGGAGCAGGGGGGCACACGGTTTGACTGATCATACAGTCAAGCCTAAGCGGCACGCGGCAGGCTGTCCAGGTGGCGGCAGCACCCGACCGGCGCGGCAGCGCTGGTGACGGCGACCGGGCGCCGCATGCATGCGGCAGCGCCGATCCCCGGCCGCTGCCGCTATTCTGACCGCTGCGTCAGGAAACGATTGACGTCGTCAGAAGGATCCCCGTGCCATACGCCTCACCCCCCGCCGATCTCATCCCGGTCGTCGATGCGCCGCCGCCGCCGTCGGTTTCGATGGCCCCCGGCGGCAGGTATCTCGCGCTCGTCCACTACGCCGCCCACCCGGAAATCACCATGCTGGCCCGCCCGTACCTGGCCCTGGCCGGGCTGCGGATCGACCAGCGGATGCGGGCCAGGCGGCGGCTGCGCCGCGCAGGCGGGCTGTCGCTGCTGCGGATCGCCGACGGGCACGAGTACTTTCCGGCCCTGCCCGAGGGAGCGCAGGTCGGTTTCCCCGTCTGGGCGGCCGACGGGAGGCGGTTCGCGTTCACCATGGACCGCCCCGACGGAGTCGGGTTGTGGGTCGGGGACGCCGAGACCGGCGAGGTCGCCGAACTGCCCGGGCTGTCCATCTGCGACGTGCTCGGCGGCGAGCCCTCCTCCGGTGGCGGCACCGTGCGCTGGTCCCGCGACGGCCGATCGCTGCTGGTGCTGGCCAGCCCACCGGGCGGCCTGGCATTGCCGGAGCCGGAGAACGAGCCACGGCTGGAGGAGACCGCGGGGAAGCGGTCACAGCTCGCGACCTATCAGGACCTGCTGCGGACCAGAACCGACGAGGACCGCTTCGAGATACTGGCCACGTCGGTCCCGTGCCGGGTGGACCCGGCCAGCGGAGAGCGGACCGAGCTTGGCCCGCCCGGGCTCTACTACACCCTGCAGGACTCGCCGGACGGGACGCACCTGCTGGTGCAGCGGCTGCGGCGGCCGTTCTCGTTCCGTGTCCCCTGGGTGTGGTTCGCCCGCTGCACCGAGGTCTGGGACAGCGACGGCACGACGCGTGCCGTGGTCGCGGATCAGCCGGTCAGCGACGAGGTGCCCCGCCAGGGCGTGCCACTCGGCCCGCGGCTCGTCGGCTGGGAGGAACGCGCTCCGGCCAGCCTGACCTGGGTAGAAGCGCTGGACGGCGGGGATCCGGTGGCCCCGGCCGAGTATCGCGACCGGGTGTTCCGGCTCACCGGGCCGTTCGGCCAGGAGCCGCAGCGGGTGTTCGACGTGCGGCACCGCTGCCTGGGCTGGTACGACCTCGACGCGCCCGGCCAGGTGCTCATGGTCGAGCACGACCGCGATCGCCGATGGCTGACCACCTGGTGGTGTGACTTGAACGCACCGCAGGAGTCCCGTGCCGTGTTCGACAGGTCGGTGGACGATGCCTACGGTGACCCGGGCACGCCGCTGCGGGCCACCAATCCCGACGGCTCGCTGACCGTGCTCGCCGATGGGACAGCCATCTACCTGCGCGGGGACGGCGCCACCCCGGCGGGCAAGCGGCCGTTCTTCGATCGTTTCGACCTGGCCACCGGCACGGCCACCCGGCTGCACGAGAGCCCGCAGGGCACGGTCGAGCACGTGCTCGGCTTCACCTCGGCCGGCCGGGACGAGGTGGTCCTCTGGCACGAGAGCCCGGCCGAGCCGCCAAACCTGTTCGTGGCCGGTCTCGGCGGCTCGCAGGCCAGGCCGCTGACCCGCTGGCCCGACCCGCACCCGCAGCTCACCCGGGTCAGCAAGCGGCTGATCACGCATGACCGGGGCGACGGGGTGACGCTGTCCGGGATGCTGTACCTGCCGCCGGGGCACGATCCCGCCGTGCACGGCCGTCTGCCGCTGGTGATCTGGGCCTATCCCTATGACTTCGGCGGCGCGGACACCGCCGGCCAGATCAGGGCCGACAGCTTCGAGTTCACCCGGGTCACCGCGCTCGGCCCGGTCGTGTTCACGCTGCGCGGCTACGCGGTGCTCGCCGACGCCACCATGCCGGTGATCGGCGACCCGGAGACGATGAACGACACTTATCTGGAACAGGTCACCGGCGCCGCCCTGGCGCACATCCGTGCGCTGGACGAGGCGGGGATCATCGACCCGGCCCGGGTCGCCGTGGGCGGGCACAGCTACGGGGGATTCATGACGGCGAACCTGCTGGCGCACACCACGGCGTTCGCCGCCGGGATCGCCCGCAGCGGCGCCTACAACCGCACCTTGACGCCCTTCGGGTTCCAGACGGAACGGCGCAGCTACTGGGAGGCCCCCAGCGTCTACGACCAGGTTTCGCCGTTCCGGTTCGCGGACCACATCACCGCGCCGCTGCTGCTGACCCACGGTGAGCAGGACGGCAACTCAGGCACCTTCCCCCTCCAGTCGGAACGGCTGTTCCAGGCGATCCGCGGCAACGGGGGCACCGCCCGGCTGGTGATGCTGCCCCACGAGGGCCACGGCTATCTCGCCAGGGAATCGGTCATGCACGTGCTCGCCGAGGAGATCGACTGGCTGGAGCGCTGGCTCGGCCCGGGAGCGCACGGCCAGGCCCAGGACGAGCCGGTCAGCGTGCCGAGCGCCCCGACGTGAACCCGGCCGTCATCGGCGCGGTTTTCGCAGTCATCTTCATCGGAGAACTGCCCGACAAGACCATGGTCGCCTCGCTGGTGATGTCCACCCGCGGGCGCCCGTTCGCGGTCTGGCTCGGCTCCGCCGGGGCCTTCGTCGTGCACGTGGTGATCGCCACCACCCTGGGAACCGTCGTGTTCCACCTGCTCGCACCGCGAGTCGTGGATGCGGTGGTGGCGGTGATCTTCCTGGTCGGCGCCGGCCTGGCGCTCGCCGAGGGCATCAAGGAATACCGGAGCAGGGATCATCCCGAGCCGCCTGCCGTGCCGCCATCCCGGCCTGGCCGGACCGCGGCCACGGCCTTCGCCGTCATCTTCGCCGCCGAATGGGGCGACCTGACCCAGTTGCTGACCGCCAACCTGGCCGTCCACTACCACGACCCGCTGTCGGTCGCGACCGGCGCCATCCTGGCCCTGTGGGCGGTCTCCGCGATCGCCGTCACCAGCGGCCGGTGGCTGGGCAGCGTCATCGACGCGGTCGCCATCCGGATCGGCACCGCGGTGCTGCTGGCCGGGCTCGGCGGGTACACGGCCTGGGTAGCCCTGCGCTGAGGGGTCCCTATGCTTGACGGCCATGAGAGGCCGGCAGCCCAATCCGCGCGGGGAGACGCTCACGTCCCGCCAGAAGCGGGTGTTCGCGATCGTGGGCGGGCTGCTGATCGTCCTGGTGGCGGGGGCCGGCGCCTGGGCGGCGCTCGGCCCGGACAAGTACGGGCGGTCCAGCCACGGGTGCGTCAACGTGGTGGAGCCGAGCAGCACCGGTGGTGCGGTGCTGCACCAGTGCGGCGATGCGGCGCGGGCCATGTGCCGCAGCGCGTTCGCCCACCACAGCAAGCTTGACCTGCTGACCCGCCCGCAGTGCCGCCTGGCCGGACTTGGCCCGGTGCCCGGTTCCGGGCCCTAAGGCTGCTCTGCCCTCGGCACGATGAGGCGCGCTATCCGGACCCGCCGGCTTCCGTCCGGCCGGGAATCCCGCCGGCGTTGCTCGTAGGGTTCGAGGACCCGTCGTAGCGCTGCTGAAATTTCCGCGACTTCCCCGGAGGTCAGCCAGTAGTCGCCGTTGCCGAGTTCCATGGTGTCCCGCCACTGCGCCGGCTCGTCGGCCTCGTGCTCGAGGAACTCGGTGGCCAGGGCGCGGTTGCGGTCGAGGAACACCTCGAGCACCGCGGTCTCGGCCAGCACGGTGCGCGGCGCGTTGGAGCTCACCGCGATGGAGTGGCCCGTGGCCTTCCAGGGGCGGTCCCTGCCGTCCGCGCGGGGCCGGCCGGCCTCCACGATGCCCCAGCGCTGCAGCGCCTTGAGGTGATAGCTCGTCGCGCTCGGGGACAGGCCGGTCAGCGAGGCAGCCTCGGTCGCGGTCAGCTCGTCCCCGGGAAGCAGCGCCTCGATGAGGGCCAGCCGCGCCGGGTGCGCGAGCGCGCGGATCGCCCGGGGGTCGGACAAGACGATCCTGCCGTCCTGCTCCTTTGACATGCGTTGAGCCTACCGCTGGACAGGAAGATGTTAAGCAAATACTATTTAATATATGCTTAATACTTTCCGGCCCGTTGGCCCGCAACCGTGACTTCCTGGTTGCGCGGCCGCGTGGCGGCGGCGCTCGGGGCCATCCTGAACACGGCCTCGGTGGGCTCGCTCGCGGCCGGTGGCGCACTGGCGGCGGTGCTGGCTCCCCGGCAGGTCTACCTGCTGGCCGGCGCGCTGGGCTGTGCGGTGACGGCCGCGCTGGCGGCACGGTTGCGGCCCGGCTGGGCACACCGGGCCAATATTTCGTTCGCGGCTGAACGGTCCCGCGCCTAGTGTCAGCCCGTGAGCGACGGCGGGAACCCACGGACACTGGCCGCGGTGTCGATCACGGTGCTGGCCTGGGCGTCGGCGTTCGTGGCGATCCGGGACGCGGGGCGATACTTCGACCCGGGCGCGCTGGCCCTGGGACGGCTGCTGGCCGGCTCCCTGGTTCTCGGGGCGGTCTGGCTGGCCCGCGGTGAGGGCTGGCCGCCGCGCGCCGCCTGGCCCGGCATCGCCGGTACCGGGATCTTGTGGTTCGGCGTGTACATGGTGGCGCTCAACTGGGGCGAGCGTCATGTGGACGCGGGCACGGCCGCGATGGTGGTCAACATCGGCCCGGTGGTGATCGCGGTGCTGGGCGGCTGGCTGCTGCGCGAGGGCTTTCCGCGCCGCCTGCTGGCCGGGCTGGCCGTGTCGTTCGCCGGAGCGGTGGTCGTCGGGCTTTCCGAGTCGGGTGGCGGGAGCGCGTCGCTGCTCGGGGTGGGCATGTGCCTGCTCGCGGCGGTGTCTTACGCCACCGCGGTGGTGGGCCAGAAGCCCGCGCTGCGGCACGCGTCCGCCTTGCAGGTCACCACGTTCGGTTGCTTCATCGGGACGGTGGCCACCCTGCCGTTCGCCGGCCAGCTCGTCACGCAGACCGCCGCCGCGCCGGTGGGCGCGACGCTCATGGTGGTGTACCTCGGCGTGGTTCCCACCGCACTGGCGTTCACCACCTGGGCCTACGCGCTGAGCAGGACCACCGCGGGCCGGCTGGGAGTGACCACTTACGTCGTGCCCGCCATCGTCGTGCTGATGTCCTGGGCGTTCCTCGGCCAGACGCCGCGGGCGCTGGCCTACCTGGGCGGGGCACTGTGCCTGGCCGGCGTGGCCGTGTCCCGCAGCCGACCGCGCCGGGCGGCGCCAGCGGTGGAGCCGAGCGCACCGGAACCGGTCACCGGGCAGCGGGCGGCCGGGGACCCGGTCAGCGGATAGGACAGCCGGGGAGTTGCGGTTACTGGATCGCCGGTGCGTCGAGAAACTCGGCGCAGGCGGGCAGCTCGCTGTACGGGTCGGTTGGGTCGTGGTGCTCGCTGCGCCAGCCGACCCGGCCAATCAGCTCGTAGGCGACGGCGACCCGCCACCAGGCGCCGCCGCTGAGCGCCCGGCCCAGCGCGGCGAGCCGACCCATGCCGTCGGCGGCCAGGCCGGTTGTCCCCGCCCGGGCCTGCAGGTGCCAGTCGAAGGCCAGCCGGGCCAGGTCGACGCACCGGTCGCCGACGCCGAAGTGTTCTGTGTCGAGGATGCCGGACAGGCGCCCGGCGCGGACCAGCAGATTACCGAGGCCCAGGTCGGCGTGCACGTAACCGTGATCCGGCGCTTGCCGCTGCGATGACGGCTGGCCGGTCCAGGCGCGCAGCCGCCGGCAGAACGCGGCCGCCTCCGGGCCCATGCTCATGGCGGTGCGCCACCATCCAGCGAGGTCCTCGAAAACCACGGCCGGAACCCAGTACCTCAGATCGTTGCGGTGCGGCCCGCGGGGCGCACCGGCCATCCGGGCCATCAGCCTCATCAGGTCGCCGAACAGCGCCTCGTCGAAGACCGTGGGCCGGGTTCCCGGCAGGCGTTCAAGCACCCACCCGTAGCTGCTGTCGCCCAGCCGGCCGTGGGCGAGGATCCGGGGCACCGGGATGTCCCGCCTGTGCAGCTCGGGTACCTGGCCCGCCACGTACGGGAGCTTTTCCGGCAGGTCGGGATCGAGGCCCCATTTGACCACGACGGGCGCTCCCGCGAGGTCGGCGTAGTACGTCCGCCCCTGCCCGCCACCGGTCGGCCGGGCGGCAGTCAGCGCAAGCCCGAGCCGCTCCCCGACCCAAGCGAACCACGACAAATGGCCGAAGCGTACGTACTTGCCCAAAGAGCATTACGGCCCACGCCGGTGCTCGGTAGAGCACGCGGCATGGGCCGTCAGTGCGAACGACCGCCAAGCTCGCTTGGCAGTCCGGGGCACATGGGTCACCTCCAACAGTGCTCACGGTGTCCCCTGAGCACTCTTGGAGGTGGCGGGAATCGAACCCGCGTCCTTCGATACATCACCAGGGCTTCTCCGGGCGCAGCCTGCATTGGTTTTCTCAGCCCCGGCGGTCTCGCAGGCGAGCCGCCGCCGGGCTCAGTCGCTGTTAGGTGTCCCGCTTATCCCCGCGACCGGGAAGAGCGGTGGATCCTCCTAGCTGATGCCAGACACCGGGCCGGAGGCGTTCCCGGGCTGACAACCTCTAACTCGCGTCAGGCCGCGAGGGCGAGGTGAGTGCGCTTAACATTGGCACTTATTGAGGTGCGGTCACAGGTTTTACGAGGTTATGTCCGCCGTCCTCGGCCCGCTTCTCCTGGATCAACTACCGAAGTCGAAGCCTGTCACCCCCATGTTGAGTTGTCTGGTGAGCCCTGAGACCACGCAGTGGTGCGTCTCAGCCTTCACTAGTTGTTCACGCTACCGGCTCAACACGCAACGGCCAACTGGGATTCCCGGCGCCGCCGGGGAATGAGCCAGGACAAGAGAATGCCCCCGTGGGCGCTGGCGGTGGCCGAAACGCACCCACGGGGGCTGACCGGCAGGGTCGGGGCCGGTCAACGCCCGGGCCTCCCCCGAGATGAGGCCCGGTTCTCATCACGACGACTGGGCCGCAACCCCCAAGCGGCACTCAGTCACTTGATAAGACGCCACTTGGTAACCGAATGGTTGCTCGGAGTGAAAAAATTGGATGAGTTTCTGCGGCGGGTGCCGCGGCCGGGGTGGGGGGTGGGAAACGGCGGCTCAGCGGACAGGAGCCGAGAGCAGGAAACTGCGCGCCAACGGCGCGGCCGACACCTGGGGCGACGCGGTGAACTCCAGCGCGGCAAAGGCGATATCGCCGCGGTAACCGACGAACCAGGTGGCCCACTTCTCGTGCTTCCCCGAGGCCAGTAGCGCGGTTCCCACCTGGCCGTACACCAGTTGCCCGCTGACGTTCGCGCGCCCTGCCGCACCGGAGCGCACGGCGTCGCGCATGAGGTCGCGGAGGCTGGTCAGGGTGCCCGCGGCGAACGGGGTCTGCCGGGACTGCTGCGCGTCCGGCGGGCGGGTCACCAGCGCCGGCTCATGCCAGGTGCCGGTAGCCACCTGCGCGGCGACGTTCGCCATGGTGAGCGGGCTCACCTTGACGTTCCCCTGGCCGATGGTGGCGGCGGCAAGCTGGGGGACGCCGCTGGCGGACCCGACCGTTCCGGAGAACCCGTGCAGCGGCAACTGCCACGTCCGGCCGAAGCCGAACCCGGCGGCCGCCTTGGTGAGTTCCGCCGGGGTGAGCCGCAGGGACAGGCCAGCGAAGGCGGTGGCACAGGACTGGGCGAAGTCTCCCGCGAGCGTGGCCCCCATGTCCGCTTTGGTCTTGGGCGGCACGTTGCGGAAGTTGTGCCCGCCCACCGTGTTGACGGGGGTGCAGGGAATCGGGGTGTTCACGGTCACGCCCTTGGCCAGCAGGGCCTCGGTGGACACGATGGTGAAGGCCGCGCCCGGTGGGTACTGCCCGGCCAGTGGGTCGATCGCGGGCATGCCCGGCGCCCGGTGGTTGGCCACGGCCAGGATCCGCCCCGAGGATGCCTGCATCGCGACGATCGCGGCCGAGCCCGGCGCGGCGGTCACGGCCCGCGTTGCCGCCTGCTGGACGCCGCCGTCGATCGTGGTGTGCACCGAGGCAGGGGGCCGGCCCGACCACGTCTTGAGCACCCTTACCGTCTGCCCGCTGGCGGTCGCGGCGACCACCTCGGTCTTCGGGGTCCCGGTCAGGTAGGCCTGGTAGCGCGACTGCAGACCGGACAGGCCGACGGTGGCGCCGGGACGGTAGGCGATGCCGGCGTTGCGCAGGGCCTTGGAAGCCTCGGAGCCCACCGACCCGACCACGGCCTTGGCGATGCTGTCGAACAGGAGCACCCGCCGTTTGTGGACGATCAGGCCGGGGACCTTCGTGAGCTTGTGGGCGAGCCTGTGGTAGTCGCCGGGTTTGTAGGTCACCAGTTCAAGGAAGTGGCCGCCCGGCGCCGCGCGGATCCAGCCGAGCATCTCGGTCGGGTCGATGTTGGTGACCCGGAACAGGGCATCGGCGGTCGCCGTCGGGTCCTTCAGCTTGCCTGGCCGGACCCCGACCACGTATGCGGTGGACCGGACCTGGAGTGGCCTGCCTTCGGCGTCAAGGATCGGCATCCGGGGCCGGGTGGTGGAGATCACCGCCAGGTGCAGCCCCGGGCGCAGGCCGGGGTTGATCACGCTCGGGCTCCAGACGATCTTCCAGGACTGGCCGACCCGCTGCAGCGTGAAGTTCCCGGTGTACTGCCAGGGCGCCCCGTCCTGCCCCAGGTCCACCGACGCGGTGAAGCGAGCCGTCGCGGTGCCGCCGGACTGCTTGATCGGCCCCATGTTCAGGTAGAACGCGGCCGCGTCGAGCCCGCTGTAGGCGTTGGCCAGCTCGGTGGTCACCACGGAGGGCTTGCCCGTGGTGAGGGCGGCGGCCGCCGCGTAGGAGTGCTGCTGCCAGTTCAGCAGGAACTGCTGCACCGTCGGTTCGGCCGACGGCGAGGACCACAGGCCGCCGGTGAACACGATCGTGGTGAAGCCGAGCACCAGCACGGCGACGATCACCCGCACGGGCGACAACCGGGCGCGCAGGCCACTCACCCCGGTGGGAGCGGGGGCGGCCTCGAACTCCGGCGCAGCCGCGGCGTGCGCTCCGCGCCTACGCGTGGACGCCATGACCGACTCTCTCGCTATCCTCGCCGCCGCTGAGCACGCTGGACCTCCCTGGCAGCATCACGCTGTGCCAGGTCCTGACGCTTATCGTAGGTCCGCTTGCCGCGGGCCAGCGCCAGTTCGACCTTCGCTCTCCCGCCCGAGAAGTACAGCGAGAGCGGCACAAGGGTGAAGCCGCGCTCCGCGGTTTCGCTTGCGAGCTTGTCGATTTCCCTCCTGTGCAGCAGGAGCTTACGGGGGCGCCTGGGCTCGTGGTTGGTCCACGTTCCCTGGGCGTATTCGGGAATGTGCACTCCGTAAAGCCACATCTCCCCGTCAGAGATCTGCGCGAAGCCGTCGGTGAGGGACGCGCGGCCCGCCCGCAGCGACTTGACCTCTGTGCCGGTGAGGACGAGCCCGGCCTCCACGACATCCTCGATGTGATAATCGTGCCTCGCCCGGCGGTTGCGAGCAATCACCGTGCGTTCGTTGGCGCCGGCTTTCGCCGCGGCGAGGCGCCGGCGCGCCTTCACGCCCGCAGGTAGCGCCGCAGCGTGAGGAAGGAGGTGGCCCCGCACAGGAGCACCCCCATCACCATGGCCAGCACGATGACCTCGACGAGATCGGCCGCGGACAGCTGAACGTTGTAGGGGAAGTACTGCTGCAGCGAGTCCAGCCCGATCACCTTGACGGCGATCAGCAGCCCGGCGGCGATCAGCCAGCCACACAGCCCGGCGAGGATCCCCTCGACCAGGAACGGAAGCTGCACGTAGAAGTTCGAGGCGCCGACCAGGCGCATGATCGAGGTCTCCCGGCGTCGGTTGAAGGCCGACAGCCGGATCGTGTTGGCGACCAGCAGCACCGCGGCGATGATCAGGATTATCGCGATGATCATGACCGCGTTCCGCGCCCCGTCAAGCAGCGCGTAGAACTTCGACAGTATCGAGGCGTCGTCGACCACCTGGTCCACGCCCGGCCGGCCCTGCACGGTGCCGGCCACGATGCTGTAGTCCGCCTGGGTGTTGACGAGCTTGACCTGGAATGAGTCGGGGATCTCGGACTTGGTGACCAGGCTGGTGAACTGCGGGTCGCGGGAGAAGTCCTGCTTGAAGTGCGCGTACGCCTGCTCCTGGGACTCGTAGTAGACGTGCTCGACCTGCGGCAACTGGCGCAGGTCGGAGGCGATCTGGTCCTTCTCCGACTGACTGGCGGGGCCGTTCTCCCGGCACTGGGGGCTGACGCTGGTCGTGGTGCACAGGTAGATCGAGAGCTGCACCTTGCCCTGCCAGTAGGTGCGGGTGTCATCCACCTGCTTGACGAACAGCAGCCCGGTGCCGAGCAGGGACAGGCTGATGGCGACCACGACGATGAGCGCGACCGTCATGGTCAGGTTGCGCCGAAGGCCGGTCCAGACCTCCTGGAGGACGAACTGTGCTCGCATAGTCGCTGATCCTTGTGTGTCCGGTCAGTTACGCGTGGTAAGGCGGTCAGTAGGCCTGGCCATACACTCCGCGCGACTGGTCCCGCACCACCTTGCCGTATTCCAGCTCGATGACCCGCTTGCGCATGGAGTCAACGATGGCGGCGTCGTGGGTGGCCATGACCACGGTCGTGCCGGTCCGGTTGATCCGGTCGAGGACCTTCATGATCCCGATGGATGTGGCCGGGTCGATGTTCCCCGTGGGCTCGTCCGCCAGCAGGATCATGGGGCGGTTGACGAACGCTCTGGCCACTGCGACCCGCTGCTGTTCCCCGCCGGACAGTTCGTCGGGCATCCGCTCGTGCTTGCCCTCCAGGCCGACCAGGTCGATCACCTCGGGCACGACCTTGCGGATGAAGCGGCGCGGCTTCCCGATCACCTGGAGCGCGAACGCCACGTTCCCGTACACGTTCTTGTTCGGCAGCAGGCGGAAATCCTGGAACACGCAGCCGATGCGGCGGCGCAGGTAAGGGACCTTCCAGTTGGTGAGCCTGGCCAGATCCTTGCCGGCCACGTGGATCCGGCCCTCGGAAGGCCGCTCCTCCCTGAGGATCAGCCGCAGGAAGGTGGACTTGCCCGAGCCCGAAGGACCGACCAGGAAGACGAACTCGCCCTTCTCGACGTCGAGGGTGACGTTCTCCAGCGCCGGGCGGCTCTGGTTCTGGTACGTCTTCGTGACGTTATCGAAGTGGATCACAGGCCCATCACACGCGCTCGGCAGAAATTAAGGACGATGCGGGCCCAGAAACCGGCCGGCCGCTGCTACCTGGCCTTCCCTGGCTCCTGCCCGGTTTGGCACACGACAGTCTAGGGGGGAAACTAGCTTGAGGCGTGCAACACTGACTAAGAGGCTGTTTGGGCACGCCGAGCACCACCGGCCAGAGGGGACCGCGATGAGTTGCGAACACCTGATCTGCGCGAACTGCGCATCGCCGGTGGTGGAAGCCCGCTGCCCGGCGTGTGCCACGGCCCGCGCCCGGGTCCATCACCACGGCGGCGGGCTCACCGTGCCGCTGACCGCCGCCGCGCTGGTCGCCCTCGTGCTACTGGTGATCATCCTCCAGGTCGCGCACTGATCAGGCGCCGGAAACGCTCGCCTTGTCCGTCGCACCGTCGGCGCCGTCCGCGCCGTGGGTGCGCAGCCAGCGGATCTCCGCCTCGATGAAGTCGTCGATGTCCCCGTCCAGCACTCCCCCGGTGTTGCCCGTCTCCAGGCCGGTCCTGACGTCCTTGACGTTCTGGTAGGGGTGCAGGACGTAGTTGCGGATCTGGGTGCCCCAGCTGCTCGTCGTCTCGCCGCGCAGGTTCGCCATCTTGGCCTCCTGCTCCTCACGCTTGCGTTCGAGCAGCTTGGCCTTGAGCACCGCCATGGCCGTGGCCTTGTTCTGCATCTGGCTGCGCTCGTTCTGGCACGACACCACGATCCCGGTCGGCAGGTGGGTGAGCCGCACCGCCGAGTCGGTCGTGTTCACGCCCTGCCCGCCGGGCCCGCTGGACCGGTAGACGTCCACCCGGATCTCGTCCTCGGGGATGTCGATCTGGTCGTCCTGCTCGACGACGGGTATCACGTCCACGCCCGCGAACGAGGTCTGGCGGCGGCCCTGGTTGTCGTACTTGGAGATGCGGACCATGCGGTGCGTGCCGTGCTCGCCGCGCAGGGTGCCGTAGGCGTACGGGGCCTTGACCACGAACGTGGTGGACTTGATCCCCGCCTCTTCCGCGTAGGACGTGTAGTAGATCTCGGTCGGGTACCCGTGGCGCTCGGCCCACCTCAGGTACATGCGCTGCAGGTTCTGCGCGAAGTCCGCCGCGTCGGCCCCCCCGGCCTGCGCGTTGATCGAGATCAGCGCGTCCCTGGCGTCGTACTCGCCGGACAGCAGCGTGCGGATCTCGAGCTGGTCGATCTCTTTGCGCAGCGCGGCAAGGTCGCGGGCCGCCTCTTGGCGCGTCGGCTCGTCGTCCTCGCTGTCGGCCAGCTCGAACAGCAGCCGGGTGTCGTCCAGGCGCTGGTGCAGCTGAGCCAGCCTGCCCAGCTCGCCCTCCAGGTAGGAGAGCCGCCTGGTGACCGCCTGTGCCCGCTCCTGGTCGTCCCAGAGGTTGGGATCGGCGTACTGCTCCTTGAGCTGGTCCGCCTCGCGCTCCATCGCGGCCGGGTTCAGGACGGCTTCCACGTTGCTGAGCTTGGACGACAGTTCCGAGAGCTCGGTTGCCGGGTCGGTACCTGTCATGGCGGAAAGCCTACGCGAGGACGCGGAGCTTGCCGGACGATCGGTAACCTGTACACCCGCACGCCTCAAGAATGTACCGACGGCGCACCGGACGCAACGAGGCTGCGCACGGAACGTACCGCCACCGACAACGTTGCCAGCGTGGACCGCTCGGTTTCCCAGATCTCGGTGAGGGTCCGCGAGGTGCGCGCCACGGCATCGGAGTTGCGCTCGGCCCACTCCGCCAGGCGCTGCTCCGGGGTGCCGGGGCCGGTGGCCTTCAGCACGTCACAGACCAGCGCGGCGTGCGCCGCGTACAGGTCGTCCCGCAGGGCGCCGCGCGCCATGGTGTTCCAGCGGTCGTCGCGGGGCAGCGCGACGATCTGGTCCCTGAGCCGGGTTATCTGCAGGCGGCCGCCCAGGTTGAAGTAGATGCCCGCGGTCTCGATGACATCGCTCCCCGCGTCCGCGGCCACGTTCACGATCTCGAACGCCGAGTAGGCCGGCACCATCGCGGCCACCCACTGCGCCAGTTCCGTGGGCACCTCGCGGGCCACCGCCGCTTCCTCGCGCTCGGTGAACGTGGCCAGGTCCCGCCCGCTCAGCAGCCCGGGCAGGCTGGCGCTGACCGCGCGCACCCCGTCGGCGAAGAAGTCGATGGTGGCCTGGATGTCGAACGGCGTCCGCCGGTTCTGCAGCAGCCAGCGGACCGCGCGCTCGGTGAGCTTGCGCCCTTCGAGCAGCAGGGAGATCTGGGTCGCCACGCTCACCTGCCCGTCCAGCCGTTCCACCTGCGCCCAGAAGTCCCGCATGCCGTACACCTCGCGCGCGACCAGCCATGCCGCGCTGATGCCGGGGACCGACGCGCCGGTTTCCTCGTTCATCCGGAACAGGAACGTGGTCCCGCCGGTGTTGACCATGTCGTTGACGACGATCGTGGTCACGATCTCCCGGTGCAGCGGGTGGACGTCCATCTCGCTGGCGTAGGCCGCCTGCAGCGGCTTGGGGAAGTAGGACGTCAGCACCGACCGGAGGAACTTGTCGTCGGGGACGGAGGAGTCGAGCACCTGCTGGACGGCGGAGATCTTCGCCTGGGCCAGCAGCACCGCGAACTCGGGCACGGTCAGCCCCAGGCCCGCCGACCTGCGCTCGGCGATCTCCTTGTCTCCCGGCAGCGAGTCGAGCCGCCGCCCGATCCGGTGCTCGCGTTCCAGCTTGCGCAGGTACCGGGAGTGCACGTGCAGCATCTGTGCCGCCTGCGCGCCCGCGGCGGCCAGCGCCCGGTTCTGGTCGTAGTTCTGCCGCAGCACCAGCGCGGCGACCTCGTCGGTCATCGCGTGCAGCAGTTCGCCGCGGGCGGTTTGTGTCAGTTCGCCGCGGTCCACCTTGGCCTGCAGCAGGATCTTGATGTTGACCTCGTGGTCGGAGGTGTCCACGCCGGCCGAGTTGTCGATGAAGTCGGTGTTGACCAGGCCGCCGCCCATCGCGTACTCGATCCTGGCGGCCTGGGTGAGGCCCAGGTTGCCGCCCTCGGCGACCACCTTGGCGCGCAACTGGTCGGCGTCGATCCTGACGGCGTCGTTGGCCCGGTCACCGGCGTCGGCGTGGGTCTGGTTGCTGGCCTTGACGTAGGTGCCGACGCCGCCGTTCCACAGCAGGTCCACCGGGGCCGCCAGGATGGCGGAGATGAGCTGGTCCGGTGGCATCGCGTGGACCGAATCCCCGAGCCCGAGCACCTGGCTGGCCTGCGGGGACACCGGGACGGACTTGGCGCTGCGCGGCCACACCCCGCCACCGGCGGAGATCAGCGCGCTGTCGTAGTCCGCCCACGAGGAGCGGGGCAGCGCGAACAGACGCTGCCGCTCGGCGAAGCTCGCCGCGGCGTCCGGTGCGGGGTCGAGGAAGACGTGCCGGTGGTCGAACGCGGCGACCAGCAGGATGTGCTCCGACAGCAGCATGCCGTTGCCGAACACGTCCCCGGACATGTCGCCGATCCCGGCCACGGTGAACTCCATGGCCTGCGTGTCCACGGCGAGCGTGGCGAAGTGGAACTTCACCGACTCCCAGGCGCCGCGCGCGGTGATCCCCATCTTCTTGTGGTCGTAGCCCTCGGAACCGCCGGAGGCGAACGCGTCGCCGAGCCAGTAGCCGTAGGCCTGGGAGATCTCGTTGGCCGTGTCGGAGAAGGTCGCGGTGCCCTTGTCGGCGGCCACCACCAGGTACGGGTCGTCGCCGTCGTGCCTGACCACGCCGGGCGGCGGCACGACCTTGCCGCCGTGCAGGTTGTCGGTGATGTCCAGCAGGGCCGCGATGAGCGTCTTGTAGCAGGCGAGCACCTCGGCCTGGTAGGCCTCGCGGTCGGACGGGTCGGGCAGGTGCTTGCAGACGAAACCGCCCTTGGCACCGGACGGCACGATCACCGAGTTCTTCACCTCCTGGGCCTTGGCCAGCCCCAGGATCTCGGTGCGGAAGTCCTCCCGCCGGTCCGACCAGCGCAACCCGCCGCGGGCGACGGCTGCGAACCGCAGGTGCACGGCCTCCAGCCGCGGCGAGTAGACGAACGCCTCGAACCGCGGCCGCGGCTCGGGCAGTTCCGGTACGGCGGCGGCGTCCAGCTTGAGCACCAGGTACGGCGTGTCGCCAATGGCGTCAGCGGGCACCGGGGAGGGCGTATCGCGAAAGTAATTCGTGCGCAGCGTGGCCAGGATCAGTCCCAGGTAGCTGCGCAGGATGCGGTCGTGGTCGAGTATCTCCACCTCGTCGAGCAGCCCGCGGAGTTCCTCGGCGATGGCCTCGCCGCGCTCGGCCGCGCCCTGGGCCCGGGCCGGGTCGAACCTGGACTCGAACAGCCGGACGAGGAGCCTGGTGACGGGCACGTTGACGGCTAGCACGCGCTCGATGTACCGCTGGCTGAAGGTGCTCCCCGCCTGCCGCAGGTACTTGGCATAGGCACGCAGCAGCATGATCTGGCGCCAGGTCAGCTGGGCGTCGAGGACCAAGGCGTTGAAGCCGTCATCCTCGATCGTGCCACGCCACAGCGCGCCCAGCGCGTCTTCGAACAGCGCCTTGACCGGCTCGGACGGCGGCCACCCCGGCGGCGCCTGCGTTTTCTGGCTCCCGGCAAGGACCTGGAACTGGCCGGTTACCGGCTCGGGCCCGGCCGCGCCTGCGCCGGTCCGTCGCAGACCAAAGTCATAGATCCAGAACGGCTTTGCCAGCGATCCCGCGAACTCGTAGGGATGCTCGTCGACCACGTCAAGGCCCATGTGCTGAAGCCGTGGCAGCACGTCGGTGAGCGTAATCGGGGTCCCAACCCGGCAGATCGTCAGGCGCCATACGCCGTGCCCGTCCTGCTCCATGGGCTGACCGCCCACGTACCCCTCGGCTTCCCAGAGCTCGAAGGCGGTGTTCTCACCGGCCTGCAGCAGGTTCTGTACCCGGACCAGGTCGCTGACCGCGTACGAGGCGGGCACGTCCGTCTTATAAGTCTCCGGAATCGCGTCGGCGAACGTGTTGAGCAGCGCACGCGCCCGGATGTCGCCCAGTTCGCGAACAGCCTCGGCGGCGAGGTCCTCGTCCCACGACCGCGCCGCGGCGACGATCCTGGCTTCCAGTTCGCCGGGGTCAACCTCGGCCAGCGCGGTCCCCGGCTTGGCCCGCACCACCACAAGCAGCCTGGCCAGCGGCGACTCCCCGACCGTGGCGCCGTACTCGACGGTCTCGCCGTGCAGCGCCTCGCGCAGGATCTCCTGCGTGCGCAGCCGGACCCGCGTGGTGTACCGGTCCCTGGGCAGGTACACCACGCAGGACATGAACCGGCCGTAGACGTCCTTGCGCAGGAACAACCGGGTCCGTGGGTGGGAGCGCAGGTGCAGCACGCCGAGGGCGATCGGGGTCAGTTCGTCCGCCGAGATCTGGAACAGTTCCTCGCGCGGGTAGGCCTCCAGGATCTCGGTAAGGTCCTTGGCGTCGTGGCTGTCCGGCGTGGCGCCGCTGCGCTCCAGTACCTCGGCCAGTTTGCGGCGCAGCACCGGGATCCGGGCGATGCTCTCGTGGTAGGCCTCGTGGGTGTAGAGGCCGAGGAACCGGTATTCGCCGACCGGCTCGCCGGTCTCGTTGACCCGCTTGATCGCGATGTAGTCGAGGTAGCTGGGCCGGTGCACGGTCGAGCGGGAGTTGGCCTTGGTGAGGATGAGCCGCTGCGGGTCCTTGGCACGGGCCCGCACCTCGGGCGGGAGCGCCGCGAACGAGGACGATCCCTTCTTGTCGTGCCGCAGGATACCGAGGCCGGTGCCGGGCACCGGCACCAGCGACATGCCTTGCTCCCCCTCGACCAGGTCGTACTCGCGGTACCCGAGGAAGGTGAAGTGGTTGTCGGCGAGCCAGCGCAGCAGCGCCTGGGTCTCGGCGGGCGCCCGCGGGCCCTCGGTCTCCAGCTTGTCGGTGAGCCGCAGCGCCGCCTCGGTCATCTTCGGGTAGTCCTCCACCGCCACCCGCACGTCGAGCAGCACCCGCTGCAGGTCCTTTTCCAGCTCGGCCAGGGACACGCCGGAGGAGGTGTCGATCTCGATGTGCGTCCACGATTCCGGGATCTCGTCGTGCGCATGCTTGGCGTCGCGCAGCGAGCCGACGACCTCCCACAGCGTGCCGGTGACGTCCCGGCGGACCAGAAGCTGCGGGTGGATGACGAGGAAGCTGTCAAGGCCGTGCCTGGTCAGCTCCATCGTGATCGAGTCCACGAGGAACGGCATGTCGTCGGTGACGATGTCGACCGCGCCGTGCTGCGCCTCCAGCGCCGAGCACATGCCGCCGGCGCTCACCTGGACCAGGGCGCGGCCCTGGGGGCGGTTGGCGGCCAGCCGGGCATGCTCGGTCGCGACCCCGGCCATCCGGGCCGGGCCGGCCGCGAGAAGTTCCTCGAGGGGCATCTGCCGGTAGTACGCGCCAAGGAAATGACGCAGGTCGCCGACCCCGCCGCTGCCCTGATCGGCCGTCTGCGCAGCCGCCAGCTTGGCAGCCTCGTCCAGCAGGCTGGACACGTCCGGTGCTTCCGGCATCTCGCTCCCCAATCCGCGACCGCCCGCTACAGACGGTCCCGCAGCTCCCAGAGCAGCGGGTAGTAGCGCAGCGGAACCCTCTTACGCAGGTACGGTGCCCCGGTTGAACCGCCGGTACCCGATTTCGTCCCGATTTGCCGTTCCACCATCTGGACGTGCCTTGCCCGCCACAGCCCGGCCAGCTCGTCGTGGGTGAGCAGGTCATCCCCGAGCTGCCAGAGGTCGTCGTAGGTGGACCGGTCGCCGGCCACCGCGCGCAGCGACGTGAGGATCTCCTCATCGCTGGCCACGGCCAGCCCGCGCGCGGAAAGCAGGGACAGGTAAGCATCCCAGAGCGAGGGCTCCGACAGGCGGCGCAACAGCCTGTTGCGCTCGGTGTCGGTCAGGGCACGGAACCGCGCGAGGAAGGCTCTGTCCTTGAGCCCGGACAGAAACTCCAGCTCACGGTACTGCGCCGACTGGAAGCCGCTGGCCGGGGCGAGCCCTTCACGGAATTCGAGGAAGTCCTGCGGCGTCATGGTTTCCAGGATGTCCACCTGGGTGACGAGCAGCCGTTCAATGGCGTGCACCCGGCGCAGCAGGTGCCTGGCGCGCCAGGTCTGCCCTTCCAGCATCGCGTCCCTGACCGCTTCCAGCTCGTAGAGCACCTGCTTGAACCACAGCTCGTACACCTGGTGCACGGTGATGAACAGCAGCTCGTCGTGGGCCGGCGGGTCTGACTGCGGTACCTGCAGGGCCAGCAGTTCCGGCAGGCGCAGGTAGCCACCGTAGGTGAGCCGGCCGCCCTCCTCGCCGAAGCTGCGGTTGCCGGCCTTGGCGCGCCCCCTCACCGTGCTCATGTGGCGAACCATGCGAGCACCTCGGGGTTGGCCAGGGCGTCGGGGTCGGCCGCGTCGGCGACCGGGGTACCGAGCAGGATCTTGCGCACCGGCACCTCCAGTTTCTTGCCCGACAGGGTCCGCGGGATGCCGGGCACCTGATGGATCTCGTCGGGCACGTGCCGCGGTGACAGCGCCGCCCGCAGCGCCGCCTTGATCCGGCCGGTCAGTTCGTCGTCGAGGTCGCTGCCGTCGGCAAGCACCAGGTAGAGGATCAGCCGCCCGTCAGCGCCGAGTTGCCCGGTGTCGACCACGAGGCTGTCGGCCACCTCGGGGAGTTGTTCCACGACCCGGTAGAACTCGCTGGTGCCCATCCGCACGCCGCCGCGGTTCAGCGTGGCGTCGGACCGGCCGAAGATCACACACCCGCCGTCGGGGAGGATGCTGATCCAGTCGCCGTGCCGCCACACCCCGGGCCAGGGATCGAAGTAGCTCGCCCGGTAGCGGCTCCCGTCCGGGTCGTTCCAGAACCCGACCGGCATGGACGGCATCGGCGCGGTGAGCACCAGTTCCCCCACCTCACCGATGACCGGCCGCCCGGCCGGATCGTAGGCCTCCACCCTGGCGCCCAGGCAGGACCCGGCGATCACCCCGGCCCGCACGGGCAGCAGCGGGCAGGGGCCGACGAACCCGGTGCACACGTCGGTGCCGCCGGAATAGGAGCCGAGCAGCAGGTCGCCGCCCACCTCCTGGTAGACCCAGCGGAACCCCTCGGGCGGCAGCGGGGATCCGGTGGAGCCGACCCCGCGGACCCTGGACAGGTCGTGCTCGCGGCCCGGGGTCAGGCCCGCCTTGGCGCAGGCCAGCAGGTACGGCGCGCCGGTGCCGAAGTAGGTCACCCCGGTCTGCGCGGCCATCCGCCACAGGGCACCGGTGTCCGGGTAGGTGGCGCTGCCGTCGTAGGCGACGATCGTCACTCCCGCGAGCAGCCCGCCGGCGAGGAAGTTCCACATCATCCAGCCGGTGGTGGTGTACCAGAAGAACACGTCGCCGGCGTCGAGGTCCTGGTGCAGGCACAGCGCCTTGAGATGCTCCTGCACGATGCCACCGTGGCTGTGCACGATCGCTTTAGGCAGTCCGGTGGTACCCGAGGAGTAAAGAACCCACAAGGGGTGCCCATACGATACGGCCTCGAACTCCAGTGCCATGCCTGGGGCGCCGGGCAGGCTGTCAAAGGCCAGGGTCTGCGGGGCGGGGCCTGTGTTGCCGCTGTGCGCGCCGACCGTGATCACCGCGGCAAGGCCGGGCAGGGCCGCGGTGATGTCGGCCACCGCCGTGCTCCGGTCGAACTCCTTGCCGCCGTAGCGGTACCGCTCGACCGTGAAAAGCACCTTCGGGGTGATCTGCGCGAACCGGTCGATCACGCTGGCCGGGCCGAAGTCCGGCGAGCAGGACGACCAGATCGCCCCGATGCTCGCCGTGGCGAGCAGGCCGATGATCGCCGCGGGGATGTTCGGCAGGCACGCGGCGACCCGGTCGCCGGTGCTTACGCCCAGCGCTATCAGCCCAGCCCGCACCCGGGCCACCTCGGCCGCCAGTTCGCCGTAGCTCAGCGTGGACTGGTTCCCAGCCTCGTCCCGGGCGATCACAGCGATCCTGCCGGGATCGGTGACCGCGGTGCGCAGGGCGTTGGCCGCGTAGTTGAGTGTGGCGCCGGGGAACCAGGTGACGTCCGGCATCGTGGTGCCGGTGAGCACCGGGCCGTCGCCCCGCTCGCCGGCCACCCCGAAGTAGTCCCAGAGGGAGCCCCAGAAGGGCCCCGGCTCGGTGACTGACCAGTGATGCAGTTCTTGGTAGGCATCGGGGCCGGTGCCGCCGCCGAGGGCGATCCCCCGTTCGGCGCCGAGCCAGCGCCGGTATGCGGTGATCCGGGCCCGCTCGATCACTTCCGGGCCCGGTTGCCACAGGACGTCACCGTAGTCGCGCCCCAGGGTGCCCGGCCTGACCTCGTTGTCGGACGGCATAGGCCCCAGCATCGGTCAGTGAGCCGACTCCTTGCAACACGGCCCCCGGGTCAGCCCGCCTTTCCCCCGGCCAGATAGCGCCGCACGGCGATGACCGACCAGATCGCCTCGACCACACCGAACGGCCACGCCCCGGACAGGAACCCGTACGCCGCGGAGGCCAGGCAGCCGCCCGCGAAGGCCAGGACGAACGCCGGGTGCCGCCGCTCCAGCGCGTACATCGCCATCATGAACGTGACGGCAATCACGCCGTAGATCGTGATCAGCGTGTCTCTGCTCAATGGACCGGGCCCCCAGCGAGGTAGACAAGGATCCCCACGATCGCCGCGCCGACGATGGCGGGCACCACCCCGCGGCGCAGCCCGATCAGCCAGCCGGCCGCGAGCAGCAGTAGCCCGGCCTGCCACAGGTGCGCCAGCGCCGCCACCAGCGGGATGGCCGCGCCTGCGATCGCACCGATCGCGGCCGGGCCGGCCCCGGTGAGGAAGGCCTGTACCGTGGCGCTGCGCCGGAGCCGGTCGAAGTGCCGGCCCGCGCCGAGTACGAAGCAGAACGACGGGGTGAACGCGACCAGCGAGGCGAGCAGCCCGCCGCCGATCCCGGCCGCCGCGTACCCGACCACCGCCACGGTCTGCACCACCGGCCCCGGGGTGACCTGCCCGAGCGCGACCGCGGTGAGGAACGTGCTCGCGGTCATCCAGTGGTAGGTGTGCACGGCGTCGTGCTGCATCAGCGGGATGATCACGAAGCCGCCGCCGAAGGAAAGCGCGCCCACCTTGAACGCCAGCCAGGCCAGGGAGAGCAGGCCGCCGGTGCTGGCGGCGGCCAGCGGCAGCGCGACCGCCGGTACGGCCGGTGGGATCTTGGGCGGCCGGCGCAACAGGGCTTCGATCAGCCCACAGCCGACCAGGATCAGCACCAGAAACGGCCCGGCCAGTGCCGCGGCGGCGCCCCCGGCCACCAGGTAGCCGATCCACCTGGCCCGGGCCGCCGTGGTCGCGGCCCGGCGCCAGCTCGGCGGGACCAGGCTGAGTGCGGCCGCCACGGCTACCGCGGGAACGGCCGCGCCCGCGCCGAGCGCGGCCCCGGTGACCCAGCCCGGCGGGTGCTCGGCCAGGAACACCGTGGACAGGGTGAGGATCACCACCAGGCCGGGCAGGATGAAGCCCGCGCCGCCGACCAGGGCGCCCGCGGCCCTGCGCAGCCGCCAGGCGCAGTAGATGGTGAGCTGGGTGGAGGCGGGGCCGGGCAGCAGGTTGACGACCGCGACGCCGTCCTCGAACTCGCGCGGGTCGAGCCAGGCACGGTCGTCCACGACGAGCTTGCGCAGCAGCGCGATGTGCGCGGGCGGCCCGCCGAAGCCGATGCAGCCGAGGCGGGTCCATTGCGCGGCGATCACCCGCAGCGGAACCGGCTCGGCCACGGCGGTGGGCTCACCAGTCACGGCGGGCTGCTCATGAGCGGACGGGCGTAGTGAATTGATCCACCGCGGCCACCACCGCGGCGGTGTCGGCCAGGTCGTCCAGCACCACGTCCGCGCCGGCGTCGCGCAGTTCCCCGGCGGACGAGCGGCCGCTGGCGACGCCGATCGACCGGCACGCCCCGATCCTGGCCGCTTCCACATCCCTGGTCGAGTCGGCGATGTACACGGTGGTGTGCTCGGTGAAGCTGGTGCGGTACTTCTCCGCCGCCCGGCCGCGCGCGTTCAGCAGCATCCCGCCCTTGGGGTACACCTCGGAACCGAACCCGCCGATCTCGGTGTCGAGATAGCGGTCCAGACCGAACGCGCGCAGCACCTCGATCGCGTTGGGCCTGATCGCCCCGGTGACAACGGTCTGCACCAGGCCGGGCAGCCGCCACACCGCGGTGACCGCCTCCAGGGCACCGGGCATGAGCCGGCCCTGCGTGGTGAGCAGGTCCCTACGGGCGCGGAAGGCGACCGCGAGTTGCACGACGAACCGGCCGAGAAGCTCCTCGCCCGCCGGGTCGCCGGGCACAGGCCCGGTGGCGTTCACCGCGAGCGCCTCGAAGAAGGTCTCCGAGTCGGTCCGCCCGGCCATCTGGGGCACCTGGACCAGCGGCCGTCCGGTCACCGCGCGGAACGCCTCGGCGTACGCCGCCCGGTTCACCCGCGCCACGTCAAGCAGGGTCGAACCGATGTTCCAGAGGACAAGGCGGTAATGGGAGTCCCGCGGGGCCCGGGGCTGAGCGCTCATAGCGGTGCCAGGCTAGTGCAGACGGACTGCGGGCGCGGGGTTGACGTACACCTGTGCTCCCGGGTCACTATTACCTGGGACAAGCCTGGCGGCGGTCATACCCGTGGGGGGATGTTGTTCGTAGACCGGCGGATGCGGGTGCGACCGCGCCGCGGGGCCCGGTTGACGGTGCGCAAGGCGGCCGTGGCCGGGCTCCTGGCAGTGGTCCTGGGCGGCTGCGCCACCGCGCCCACGCCCATCATCAACGGTTTCCCGGCCGAGCCCGGTGCCCACGGCTCCGCGGTCCCGCTCGCCGACCAGGGCGGCGCCGCGCCGGCCAGCCCACCGACAACACGTGCGGCCGCGGCCCAGACGGCAGCCGCGAGGCACCCCGGGACGTACGCGGCGCTGGGCCGCCAGGCGCTGGCGACCCTGGAGGGCGAGTACTACAACGGCGCGGGCCGGTGGAACATGTGCGTGCCGCTGCGGTGCTTCACGAGCAACCGCGACTGGGGCGCCGACTCGCTCACGTACGTGCTGTACCTGCACTGGCTGCTCACTCGCGACCGCAGGGTGGCGCCCATCATGAACGCGCTGGCCACCACCTCGCCCAAGTCACACAGCGGGCTCAGCGACGTGCCGCTGTGGGATTCCATCGCCGCGGCGCGCGAGTATCAGGTCACCGGCAACCGCGAGGCACTGAGCAAGGCGGAGGCGTATTTCGGCTACGTGGCCGGCAACGCGCCCCGGCTGTTCGCGCTCGGCGCCTGCCCCAGCGTCCTCTACCAGCACGCGGGCGGCGGCGGCACCCAACTCAAGACGCTGGAGAGCGGCGCCAACTACGTCAAGGCCGCCGTGCTGCTCTACCAGATCACGCACCAGCGCAGCTACCTGGCCCAGGCGGAGAATCAGTATCAGGCGGTCCGGCAGTACTTCATGAGCCCCGGCACCTCGCTCTACACCGTGTACCTGTTCGACAACGGCAACTCGTGTACCCAGGTGCCCGCGCAGTACTACGCCTCGGTGAACGGCACCATGATCTGGGACGGCCAGGCTCTGGCGCAGATCACCGGGCAGAGCTCCTACCTCAACGAGGCGACCGCCACCGCGCAGGCCGTGGCGGCGTACCTGGGCGACGGCACCGGCGTCTACGCGGACCTGCAGGCGGAGAACGACATCGCCGAACCGCTCATCGAGGCCATGTACGGCCTCGCCACGAGCGGCCAGGCGTTCGCCCGGCACTGGCTGCTTGCCGCGGCCAGCGCGTCGGCGGCGTCCCGGAACGCCCGCACGGGGGCCTACGGACGGTTCTTCGACGGCCCGCCGCAAGCGGGGCCGGTGACCGCCTGGCAGGTCAACGGCGGCCTGGCGCTCGCGCAGGTGGCGGCGGCGCTCGACCCGGCGGGCAGGCCGGCCCGCCAGGGGTTCTGGGCCCGCGCGTCGTTCGTGCGGGACGAACAGGCCATGTCCGGTTCCCCGGTCTCGTTCAGCTTCACCGGGCGCGCCGTGGCCATCATCGGCACGATCGGCGAGGTCTGCTGCACCGACGGCCACGCCCAGGTGCTCATCGACGGGACCCAGACGTTCGACCAGACCGGAATCTGGCAGAACAAGTCGAGTTCGGACAGGTCGCTCCCGGATTCCGTGCTGTTCGCCTGGCGGTGGCCGCGGTCTGGTCGGCACACGATCGAGATCGGGCCAGCCGCCACCAACGCCAAGCAGGGCGGGTCGTTCTTCCACATGACCGGGTACGACGTGGTCAGGTGAGCTGCGGTCACCCCATGTGGGGGTACCGGTAGTCGGTGGGCGGCACGAACGTCTCCTTGATCGTCCGCGCGTTGACCCAGCGGGTCAGGTTGAAGATCGAGCCCGCCTTGTCGTTGGTCCCGCTGGCCCGGGCGCCGCCGAACGGCTGCTGCCCGACGACCGCGCCGGTCGGCTTGTCGTTGATGTAGAAGTTGCCCGCGGCGAACCGCATCACGTCGGTCGCCGCCGCGATGGCCGCCCGGTCCCTGGCGATGATCGAGCCGGTCAGCGCGTACGGCGCCACGTCGGCGGCCTGGGCGAGCACGCCGGGGTAGTCAGCGTCGTCGTAGACGTGCACGGCGAGGATAGGCCCGAAGTACTCGGTGGTGAACACCTCGTCCCCGGGGTCGGTGCACTCCAGCACGGTGGGCTGGACGAAGTAGCCCTCGGCCCCGTCCGTGCCACCGCCGGTGAGGATGCGCACCGCAGCCCGGCTCCTGGCCCGCTCCAGCGCCCCGCTGTGCTTGGCGAACGCGCGATCGTCGATGACCGCGCCCATGAACAGCGAGAGGTCGGCGGCGACGTCGCCCATGGTCAGCGACTCCACCTGGGCCAGGAAGTCGTCGCGCATGCCGTCCCACAGCGAGCGCGGCACGTAGGCACGCGAGGCCGCGGAGCACTTCTGCCCCTGGTACTCGAACGCGCCCCGGGTCAGCGCCGTGGCCAGCACCGCCGGGTCGGCGGAGGGGTGCGCCACCACGAAGTCCTTACCGCCGGTCTCGCCGACCAGGCGCGGGTAGCCGCGATAGCCGGAGATGTTCTCGCCGACGGTCCGCCACAGGTGCTGGAACGTTGCCGTGGACCCGGTGAAGTGGATGCCCCCGAGGTCACGGTGCGGCAGCGCCACCGCGGACACCGCCTGGCCGTCCCCGGTGATCAGGTTGATCACCCCCGGAGGCAGTCCGGCCGCCTCCAGCAGGCGCATGGTCGCGTGCGCGGCTAGCTGCTGGGTCGGCGACGGCTTCCACACCACCACGTTGCCGAGCAGGGCAGGCGCGGTGGGCAGGTTGCCCGCGATCGAGGTGAAGTTGAACGGCGTGATCGCCAGGACGAAGCCCTCAAGCGGCCGGTACTCCATCCGGTTCCAGGTGCCCGGGGAGGACAGCGGCTGCTCCTCGAGCAGCCGCCGGGCGAAGTGGACGTTGAACCGCCAGAAGTCGATCAGCTCGCAGGCCGCGTCGATCTCGGCCTGATACACCGACTTGGACTGGCCCGCGATCGTGGCCGCGTTGATCGTCGCCCGCCACGGGCCGGCCAGCAGATCGGCGGCGCGCAGCAGGATCGCCGCCCGGTCGTCGAAGGACATCGCGCGCCAGCCCGGCGCGGCGGCGGCGGCCGCGTCGATGGCGTCGGCCACGTCCTGCTCGGTCGCGTTACGCATGGTGCCGAGCACGTGCCGGAAGTTGTGCGGGGCGACGACGTCGATGGGCTCACCGCCGCCGAACCTCTGCCGGCCGCCGATGGTCATGGTCAGCTCGGCACGCTCTCCGGTCAGCTCCTTGACCTTGCCTTCCAGAGCCGCGCGGTCAGGGCTGCCTGGTGGGTATTGCCTGATCGGCTCGTTGGCTGGCGGCGGCACTGTGGTGACGGCGTCCATGACGGCCTCCCTGAGCAAACCCGGCATCATCGGCGGACACTCCATGGTTGCACGCAGCGGCCACCGCTCCCACAGCCGCAGCCGCCGTGAGCAGGAGGGCGCAGTCGTGCAGCGCGGTGACCGGGTCGCCGGTCGCCGCAGTCCGGCTGGCGTACAACGTGGCGAGCAGCGCGATGCCGAACGAGCCGGACAGCCGCTCGGCCATGTTGAACAGCGTGTTGGCATCCGGCATTCCGTCGGCACCCATGGCAGGGGCCGGTGGCCTGGCAGCGGGCGTTCGGCCAGGTGCCAGGCTGCCGGTCCGTGCCCCCTCAGCCCCGGTCGGCCCACAGGGCCTCGGCGGTCGATTGATCCGCGGGGTAGAACGACTCGATCGCCAGTTCCTCGATCGTCACGTCCATGGGCGTGCCCACCACTGCCGTCATGCTGAAGAAGGCCAGTTCCTGGTCTCCCCGCCGGTACCGCAGCGGCACCACGACATCGGCCGGCCCCGGCTCCCCCGGCTCGCCCCCTGGGTAACCCCGTAGCTCCTCGAACAACTCGGCGAGCCGGGCGTCGCCGGTGGCCGCCAGTTGCCGGCGCAACCGGCCAAGCAGGTGTGCCCGCCATTCGGCCAGGTTGACGATGTGCGGCGCCATCCCTTCCGGGTGCAGGCTCAGCCTGAGCACGTTCGCCGGCGGCGCAAGCAGGTGCGCGGCAACTGGCTCAGTCAGCACCCCGACCGTCGTATTGCCATCAAGAAGTTCCCACCAGCGGTTGACCACCACCGCCGGATAGGGCTCATGCCCGGTGAG
>Ga0070709_10000337_pt1 | contig 29157 bp, 25 predicted proteins | sample LARL51metaG_FD_65449 | JGI IMG/M metagenome (GOLD analysis project Ga0070709, IMG submission 65449) | Corn, switchgrass and miscanthus rhizosphere microbial communities from Kellogg Biological Station, Michigan, USA - LAR L5-1 metaG | ecosystem: Host-associated > Plants > Roots > Rhizosphere ... | reverse complement strand
ACCACAGTGCCGCTCGCCGCCTTCCTCGGTTCCGTGTTCGGTCGCAGCGGGCTCATCCTGCATGGCGCGACGCCGGTCGGCGAACGCAAGGACCTGGTGCGGCGGTTCCAGGAGGACGAGGATGTGCCGTTTTTCGTGCTATCCGTCAAAGCTGGCGGTGCCGGGCTCAATCTGACCGCGGCCTCGCACGTGGTTCATTTCGACCGCTGGTGGAATCCGGCTGTTGAAAACCAGGCCACCGACCGCGCATTCCGGATCGGGCAGACTAAGAATGTGCTGGTCCACAAGTTCGTTTGCCGCGGCACGGTCGAGGAGAAGATCGACCGGATGATCGAGGACAAGCGGCAACTGGCCGGAGACTTTCTCAGCGTCGGTGCGGAGGCCGTTCTGACCGAAATGAAGAACGACGAACTCCTGAAGCTGGTCAGTCTCGATCTGGCGGCCGCCATGAAGGAAGGCTGATCGATGCGCGATTACGGATACGAATGGCCCGAATATGTCTCGATCGCCGACAAGCGGCGGCAGGCGGAAAAGGAGCTGGCCAAGCTCAGGAAGAAGGGGCAGGCGGCCGCGCCGGTGGTCATTCAGGGGCAGAAGATCGTCAAAAATTTCTGGGGGCTGTCATGGTGCAGCAACCTCGAACGCTACAGCGATTTTGCCAGCCGCCTGCCACGCGGGCGCAGCTATGTCCGCAACGGCTGCGTGATCGACCTTCAGATCGAGAAGGGCAAGATCAAAGCCAAGGTCAGCGGCAGCGAACTCTATGATGTCGCGATCACGATTGCGCCGGTCGCCGCTAAACGCTGGCGGGCCATTTGTGGGGATTGCGCGGGCACCATCGATTCGCTGGTCGAACTGTTGCAGGGCCGGCTGGCGAAGAACGTGATGGACCGCGTTTGCCGCGAGGGCGATGGTCTATTCCCGGCACCCGGCGAGATAAAACTCTCCTGCAGTTGTCCGGACTCGGCGGGCATGTGCAAGCACGTCGCAGCAACGCTCTATGGTGTCGGCGCGCGGTTCGACGAGGCGCCGCGACTATTGTTCGCGCTGCGCGGCGTCGACGAGAGCGATCTGCTCGCCGGCGCGGAGCAGGGGGCGATGGTGTCCAAGGCCGCACCCGCTTCCGGAATGGTTTTGGCCGGTGGCGACATGGCCGCGCTGTTCGGGCTCGACATGGCCGATGCGTCGGACACGCCTGCTGTCGATGCGGCAAAGCCGGCCAGGCCGGGTCTCTCCGCGAAGAAGGGGGCAACGCCAGCGGTCAAACGCGCTGGCCCGCTGCGGAGCGACTTGCCCCAAGAATCCGGACCAGCGCGGAAGGGCAAGGCCGCCAAAACGCCGGTCGGAAAGCCGCGGGCGGCGACGCGTCCCGGCCGGCGCAAGCCGGCATAGGCTGCTCGCCGCCCGTTCATGTTTCGGGCTACCGCGCAGTCACCCGATAGGCGAGGCGGGTGTGGCCCGGGCAATAGGGCAGGCCGTCGACCGGCGGATTGCCGCAGAAGCAGAAATCGTCCGCACCAGGCGTCGAGATCGGCCAGCGGCATTTCTCCTTCGAGAGCTCGTAGAGCGAGCAGGTGTGCCCGTTGTGGATCGGCGCGTCGGCAGCCGACGGCTCGGACTCCGAGCTGAGCACCCTGATGAGCTGCGCGCGAAAGCGCGGCGCGGGGGTGCCGCCGCGTCCTTTGGCGGCTGCGGCCGCGGCGGCGGCCTTGCGCGGCGGGGTCTTGATCTTCTTCTCGCGCGTCAGATTGAGGCGCGTGAGTTTTCCGATCACCGCATTGCGGCTGACCCCGATCTCCGCCGCGATCTGGCGGCAGGACAGCCCCGCCTCGAAGTGGCGTTTCAGAAGTGCGATGCGCTCCGTGGTCCAAGTCTGGTGTGAAGTCGGTTGCGGGCTCTGTTGTGATGTCGCTTGTGGGCTGTGGCGTAAAATGTGCTGTTGGGCGGGCATGTGTGTCGGTTCCAAGCTTGATCTCGTGATGGATCGTCTTGGCCGTGATGTCTGCCGAACTGTTCGCGTATTCCCTTTTTACCCCAGCGTTACGGCGCCTTGCCGTTGTCCCGGATCGAGAGCAGCCCGTCCTTGATGGCGAGCCGGATTCCTTCCTCGATCAGCGTCCTTGCGACGCCGGGAACGCTGGTACCGTGGGTGCCCTGTCTCACCAGTCTTTCCATGTACGCGATGGTCGAGAGGGCCAAGGTTACGGGAATGCGGTCAGTTTCGGCTTTTTCCGTGGCCATGCCAAAAACGCTATTCCTTAACGCGGGTACTTAAAAGTAACTTTTAAGACTCTATTTGGAATCCAAGAAGTCGTCTAGGGTGTTCCTACTCTCTGGTTAAGGCATTGTATTTACGTAAGAAGTTACGAATCGGCCGACGGTCTACCGGCCCGACGGCGCGGCAGACCGGTTCGCGCGGCCTGTGGATTGTTAAGAAATCGGGGAATCGGGGGGCGCCTGCGCGGCCCGAATCGCGGCGGCTAGCCGTGCACGACCGACTTAGCGATCATGCAGTGGATGCCCTTGGAGCCGTTGACCGTCTGCGTCACCCGGAGGTCGGCGGCGAGGCTGCAGAGCGTATAGGCATCCTCCCGTGCGAGGTTTCGCTTCTCGCCGAGCAGCTTGATCATGTCGCGCAGCGCCCGCACCACGCATTGATCGAGATCGGGGTCCATCGCCATGGTCATGTAGTGGGTCGGCGTTTCCGCGCGCGGATAGTCGAGCGCAAGGTCCTTGCGCAGCGTCAGGCGGAAACGCCCCTGCAGCGCGGTCTCGATCGCGGTGACGCAGACCTCGCCATCGCCCTGGACGCCATGGCCGTCGCCGCAGGAAAACAGCGCACCGGGAACGAACACCGGCAGATAGAGTTTGGCGCCGGGGCCGAGCTCCTTGTTGTCGAGATTGCCGCCCATCGCGCGCGGAATGAGCGAGGTGATGCGGCCCCAGGCCGGCGGCGGCGCCACGCCCATCACGCCGAAGAACGGGGCGAGCGGCAGTGCCAGACCCCATGGCAGGTGGCCGACCATGCGCCTGGTGTCGAGCGGAATATTGAGCGTGCGCCGTTCGTGAAAATCGTCAGGCAGGGTGCCGGCGAGCGGGCGAATCAGGTTGTAGCCCCAGTCCTGCCGAAGGGTGACCTCGAGAATGTCGACCTCCAGCACATCGCCGGGCTCGGCGTTCCGCACCGCGACGGGTCCGGTCAGGATGTGACCGGGCACCATGCGCTCGCTCCTGGCGTGGATGTCGAGAAGCTCGGGCGGAATGTGAAATCTGGTCTGGTCCGGAAGCACGTCCGGCCCGCCGCTGACCGTATCGATCGTCACCTCGTCGCCGCTATCGATGATCAGAACCGGTTTCAGGCCGGCTTCGAAAAATCCCCAATGGCAGGTCTCGGGGCTGGCAGGCAGATGGTGATGTGACATTCCCCGGGCCTTCTGCGGTCGCCTCGATCGATGCGGAGCCTGCTCCGCCATACTCGCACAACGCCCGTCGTGAAGATAGATGGAGACATCGGACGCTCCCATGTATGACGTTGCGCTCGCAAGTATGACTTAAGACGGAGACTTCAGCTTGTTCTTTGTCCTGTCCAAAACCGTCGGCATCCTGCTGCTGCCGACCAATTTTCTGATCGCACTCGGCATTCTCGGTATCGTGCTGCTTTTCACGCGCTTGGCATCGCTCGGGCGCGTCTTGATGGTCATTTCGATCGCGCTGCTCGCGATTTGCGGCTTCTCTCCGCTCGGCAACCTCCTGCTCTATCCATTGGAGCACCGCTTCGGGCCGTGGCAGACCAAGGACGCGCAAGGTGGCGTGGATGGCATCGTGGTCCTGGGCGGATCGGTCGATGCCGACCTTTCGGTCGCACATCAGGTCCCCATCGTCAGAACCGCGGGCGACCGCATCATCGCCGCAGCAGCGCTCGCGCGTCGCTTTCCGAACGCGCGCATCCTGTTCACCGGCGGAAGCGCGAATCTGATCTCGAACGACGCGCGGGAGGCCGACTATGCCGTCGAGATTTTCGAAAGCCTCGGCATCGACAAGTCGCGGCTGATCATCGAGCGCGCCTCGCGCAACACTTACGAGAACGCGGTCTATTCCAAGGCCCTGGTCGCGCCTAAGCCGGGAGAGACCTGGCTGCTGGTGACGTCGGCGTTCCACATGCCGCGCTCGGTCGGCCTGTTCCGCAAGGTCGGTTTTGCAGTCGAGCCCTGTCCCGTCGACTGGCGGGTCGGCGGATCGGAGGATCTCTTCTCCTTCACCGTGCTGCCCGGTGAAGGCCTCGGTCGAACCGACACGGCGGTGCGCGAATGGGTCGGCCTTGTCGCCTATCGGCTGAGGGGACGGATCGACGAGCTGTTTCCGGGTCCGGACAAGGGCTGACATAGTCCACGGCAACGCAACCGTCGGATGATTGGATTTGCTCCGCAGCACATGAACGGCTCAAGCGGCGGTCGCGGCATGTCTGCTATTCCGCCGCTGTCAATGGATAGGCAGACATCCGGCGAACGGACCGCAGCCGCTGCCTTTGACCCAAAGTCGAACATTCGGGCAGCTGCAACGTAGATTAGGTCGAACTCATCGGTGGGATTGGCTGACCTTCGAGATAGCGCCGGTCGATCACGGAAATGATGTCCCATCACTTGGCCGGGGGGGCGACCTCCATCACGACGCGTGCAACGGGATAACGCCAGTCGTTCTTCGAGTTGTCGGCGGCGGCATCGACCGCTGCCACTACAACCGCGCCGATGAGCCCGCCGCCGGAACCACTGGCGAGACGAGAGGCGCGCGTAGCATCGAAAGGCGCCACCGTTACCATGCGCTTTTGGAAGCCGGGCATTTGGCAGGTCACTGCAAGCGTGCTCGACTGACCTCGGTAAAGCGGCACACGCACCTTCGCTGGGCTCGTCATGTTTGCGGAGAAGCCGGTCGCCGCCAGCGAGCACGCAGCTCCAGCCATCTCTACCTCACCTTGGCCGGGATTTTGATAAGTCCGCACTTCCACAAGCTGGTCACCTGCAAATTCGGGCACGCTTGTATCCGCTCGGCGCTTCGGCTCGTAGACATCGATCCCTCGACTGCCCGTGCTCGACCTGATGTCGGTAACACTGCTAACCGCAAGCGGCGCAGCACACCCTCCGAGACAACACCCTCCAATGACGGCTAGCCCAGTGACGAGCCGGCGTACACGGTACATTTTAGCCCCCGCGGCATATTAACTATCGTTAATTTAGCGGTAGCAGGATCGGATCTGACGAACAATGCTCGCAGCCTCGGGGGAAGTGGAGCGACCAGCAAAAACGGACTGCGTTGCAGTCAGGACACAGTCTCGCTCGGCGCCCAGCATGAAATAGGTCAATGGCATTGGATTTGTCGGGCGATCGCGCCGGAGCGCAGCCGCTCGCTGTCGGCGGAAAAGAGCTGCAGCAGGCCGCTCTGGATGGTGATGGACAGGCGATGCCAAGCTCGACGACCGCGGCCGCAGGCTCGCCACCGGTCGGCCGGCCGTCGAACAGGACGCAGAGCCCGCCGGGCAAAATGCATTGGATCAAGGCGCCGAGCCAGCCGGCGCCGGCGAACGGAAGTTCACGGTCTTCGACATGGTGCCGTTGCTGCCGCGACCTTTCTTGCGATCGGCGCCATCGCAGCTTTAGTGTCTCTTGTTGGACCCTTATCGGAATGCGGCCGGCGCGACGTCGCTCCTCTTGCACCGCGGGATCCGATCGGTTAGGTGTTAATAGAGGGTCTCTTCCTAATCCATGCTGCGAGGCCGATGGGGCAATGCCCCTCTTGAGAGCCGCAGCAGGCCCCCACCCATCCCCCACAGTTCCGACCAAGTCCGACGGCGCCGAGTGCCGACTGCCCGCACTCGCCAAATAAGGGAGCGTGCCTATGACAACTCGTCGCGCAGCGTGTAGCTGCGGAAAACTGGAGATCGTGTGTGAGAGTGCGCCGGTACGGATTTCAATGTGCCACTGCCTTGAGTGTCAGCGTCGGACCGGAGCTGTCTTCGGCGGTCAAGCGTGGTTCACCCGACGGCAAACGACCATCTCCGGCAACTCAACCCAATTCACTCGCCAATCGGATGCCGGCCGTTGGGTGTCATCTCGGTTCTGCCCCACATGCGGATCGACTGTGTATTGGGAAGCGGAGGCGTTTCCCGGCCACATCGGTGTAGCCGTGGGGTCATTTGCTGATCCCGCCTTCCCGGCACCCACGTACTCTGGCTGGGAAGCGAGACGGCATCACTGGGTTGAGCCGCTTCGCGCCATGGCTATCGACCATTCAGATTGAGACGCTGCCTCTTATCGATTTCCATCCCCCCATTTGGATAGCGACCTCTGGTTTTGTGCAGGTTTTTTTGGATGCCGGCAATGACGAGACCCACCGCTTGCTGAGCTGCTGAGCTGGCCGGCGTCCAAAAAGCGCCAAGGCGCGAAGTCGCGGGACCGGCTAGGCAGCAGGCGCGATGGGGGGGCTGGTGCTCCCGCGCCGCGGGCTGGAGCGCAGCGACTTTGTGCCTTGGCCCATCGGCGACCATGTCCGCGGCTTGTACGCTGTTCGGAGCGGACATCTGGACCGCCTGAACCAAGCGCCAAGTGTGCACCTCGCTAATCATGCTCGTAGCCGTAGACCTCCGGCAGGATGAAGATCGCGGCCAGAAGCCCGATCAGCGGGAAGATTGCGACAAACAGCGTGGCATTGGCCTGGCCGATCGCGGCGAACAGCGACGGAAACAGGAAGATCGCCAGGAATGCGGGCAGCTTGACGAACATGTAGGCGAAGCCGCTGGCAGTGCCCCGATATTCGGGCTTCGCCACCATGGTCGGAATGGTCATGCAGTTCGACGCGCTCCAATAGTGGCCCCACAGCATGCCAGCGGCGGCGAGCGGCAGGACATATTTGTGGTCGGTGTAGAGCGCGGCAGCAGCGACCAGGAGCGAGACGAAAACGATTGAAAAACCTGCAATGCTGATGCCGCGGTGACCGATTTTCGGCGTGAGCAGCGGCCCGACCCATCCGGACACCGCCGCAAGCGAGAACAAGGCCATGGTGACGAGGTTGTTGCCGAGAACGGTCGAGACGCCGACCATCGCGAACAGAACCGGCAGATAGAACGCAAACGTCGAGAACTCGCTCGCCTGGCAGAAGCAGGCAATCCAGCCGTAGATAGTCGCGCGCCACCGGATGTCGTCGCTGCGCAGATCGGCGAGGAAAGCGCTCGGCCGCGGCTTCGGCAGCGTGACGTCCGCGTTCGGCAGCATGTCCAGATTGTCGTTGTACATCTGCCGCGCGACCTCTTTGGCCTCGCGGAAGCGGCCCTGCTGCACCAGCCACACCGCGGTTTCGGGCACGTCGTGGCGCATCACCAGAATGACAAGCGCGGGCAGGGCGCCGAGGCCGAGCGTGACGCGCCAGACCATCTCGTGGTTGAGCTCGAGCACCAGAAAGACCGCGATGACCGCCAGCGTCGCCACCTCGCCGATCGCGAACATGAACTGCCAGCGGTTGCCCATGACCTCGCGGTCGCCCTTGGCCATGGATTCCATGATGTAGGTGTAGCCGGTCGAGATGTCGCTGCCGAGCGGCACGCCGAGCAGGAAGCGGACCACGATCAGCCAGCCGACGCTCGGCACGAAGGCCTGGACCAGCGCGAGGATAATGAACAGCACCATCGTGACCAGAAACATCACGCGTCGGCCGATCTTGTCGGACAGCCAGCCGCCAATCAGGGCGCCGATCAGCGCGCCGCCCTGCGTGCCGGCCGCGGCCAGCCCCAGCATGAACGGGTCCGGATTATATTGCTCGCGGATGAAGATCAGCACGAAGGCGATCGAATAGAGGTCCCAGGCCTCGACCAGGATCGAGGCCATCATCAGCCAGCCGACCTTGTTGCCCTTCGGGCTGTAATTGCGGATCAGATAGCGCACCGCATTCTCGATGGCCGTCTGCTCTTGCGGCAGTGCGATGGTCGACATGACGATGACCTCCCTTTTTCCCCATTCAACTCATGTTCCAGGCAATGGTTCGATGCTGCAGTCGAGCAGGCTGGGATCGATGCCCTTTTCCATGTCTTCGAACATCTGATCCATGAAGTCGATCAGCGCGTCGCTGGCCTTGACCGCGCGGTCGGCGCGCCGGTTCGCAATGGCATTCAGGATCGAAAGGTGACAATCGATCGTGCCGGCGAGCTCGGCATGTCCCGGCAGTTGGCGATGGTAGATGTAGCCGATGCGGCGGTAGATCGTGTGCAGCGGCCGCAGCGTATGCACGAGGAAGGGCTCGCCGGCGGCGGCCAGCACCAGCGCATCGATGCGGCGGTCGAGCGTGTTGAACGCGTCGAGCGTGAGCGTGTCATGCCGCTCCTGCAGCGCACGCTCGATATGAAGCGCCTGGTTGCGGTGCGAGAGGCTGGCGCGTTCGGCGGCCAAGCGGACGACGAAGCGCTCCATATCGCGGCGCAGACCCAGCAGCATGCGCTCGCGCGCGAGGTCGATCGGCGCGATCTGCAGGCCGTGACGGGGGCGGATGATGATCAGCGTGTCGGCAGCGAGCCGGTTGACGGCGCTGTGCACGGGCGTGCGGCCAAAGCCGGTCAGAGTCTGCAGTTCCTGCACGGTCAGGAATTGCCCTGGCCGGAGCTCGCAATTGACCAGCCGGTCCTCGATTTTCTGGTAGGCGAGCTCGAAGAAATTGCCCCGGTTGCGCCGGCTCGCGGCGCCGCTCTCATCGTCCTGGCGCACCAATTCGAGGGCGCCCTTGCGCCGTGCCATTCGTCCTCCCCGCGGCCGCTTCATCGGCGCCGCTCATTCTTGCATTGTTGTGATCCAATAAAACATATTGTGATATATTACAAGAGCGCGTATGGCGGGGACCGCGCAGCGCCGCCGGCCTGGGCGGCTTAATCAACAATAGCAACGCGAACAGGGAGGACGGCGGCCGTGAAAATCACGTCGATCGAGACCTTGCGTACCGACGAGTTTGCCAATGTGCTGTGGGTGCGCCTGCATACGGATGCGGGCCTGATCGGCCTTGGCGAAACCTTCTATGGCGCGGGCGCCGTGGAGGCCCAGATCCACGATACCTTTGCTGGTCGGCTGCTCGGCCGCGATCCGCTCCGCATCGAAGCGATCCATCGCGATCTCCTCAATCTGCCGATGGCGCAGTCATCGACCGGCGTCGAATATCGCGCCGCCTCCGCCATCGACATCGCCCTCTGGGACCTGTTCGGCAAGGTCTGCGGCCAGCCGGTGCACCAGATGCTTGGCGGCCTTTGCCGCGACAAACAGCGCATCTACAACACCTGCGCCGGCACCAGATATGTTCGCTCCACGAACATTCGGCCCGTGTCGAACTGGAGTCTCGGTGAGGGCGACGGCAGCTACGAGGATCTCGACGCCTTCATGAATCGTGCCGATGCGCTCGCCGAAAGCCTGTTGGAAAGCGGCATTTCAGCGATGAAGATCTGGCCTTTCGATCCGCCCGCGCAGGAGAATCAGGGCCTCTTCATCTCGGCCGCACAGATGAAGAAGGCGGTCGAGCCGTTCGAGAAGATCCGCAAGGCGGTTGGCGACAAAATGGAGATCATGGTCGAGTTCCACTCGCTGTGGAATCTGCCGACCGCCAAGCAGATCGCGCGCGTGCTGGAAGATTACCAGCCGACCTGGTACGAAGATCCAATCCGCATGAACTCGCCCCAGGCGCTTGCCGAATACGCGCAATCGACCGATGTGTGGGTGTGCGCCAGCGAGACGCTGGGCTCGCGCTACCCCTACAAGGACATGCTCGACCGCGACGCCATGCACGTCGTCATGGCCGACCTGTGCTGGACCGGCGGGCTCACCGAGGGACGCAAGATCGCCGCGATGGCAGAAACCTACCATCGGCCGTTCGCGCCGCATGACTGCATCGGCCCGGTCGGCTTCATCGCTGCCATCCATATGTCGTTCAGCCAGCCCAACACGCTGATTCAGGAATCGGTCCGCGCCTTCTACAAGGGCTGGTATAACGAGCTTGTCACGACCATGCCCGTGATCAAGGATGGCTATGTCTACCCGATGGAGGGCGTCGGGCTTGGCGTGGACCTGAAGCCTGCGGTATTCGAACGCTCCGATCTCACCGTCCGCCGCACCAACATTTGAGGACATTTCCATGTCGACCAGCCTGTTCGATCTCACCGGCCGCACCGCGCTGGTCACCGGCTCCTCGCGCGGCCTCGGCCGCGCCATTGCGGAGGGGATGGCCAAGGCCGGCGCACGGATCGTGATCAACGGGACCGATCCGGCCCGGGTCGAAGCTGCGGTTGCGGAGTTTCGCGCAGCCGGCCATGCCGCCGAAGGTGCGCCGTTCGATGTGACCGACGAGGCGGCGGTGATTGCCGCCTTCGAGCGTCTCGATGCCGGCGGGGTCGCCGTCGACATCCTGGTCAACAACGCCGGCATCCAGATGCGCAAGCCGCTGGTGGAATTCTCCAGTGCCGAATGGCGCAAGGTGATCGAGACCAACCTGACCAGCGCCTTCATCATCGGCCGTGAGGCGGCCAAGCGCATGATCGCGCGCAAGCGGGGCAAGATCATCAATATCGGCTCGCTGGCGAGCGAACTCGCGCGTCCGACGATCGCGCCCTATACCGCGGCCAAGGGCGGCATCAAGAACCTGACGCGGTCGATGGCGGTCGAGTGGGCGGCAAGCGGCATTCAGGCCAACGCAATCGGTCCGGGATACATGCTGACAGACATGAACCAAGCGCTGATGAACAATACGGATTTCAACAACTGGCTGATGTCGCGGGTTCCGTCAAAGCGCTGGGGACGCCCGGACGAGCTGGTTGGCGCCGCGATCTTCCTGGGCTCATCGGCATCCGATTACGTCAACGGCCAGATCATCTATGTCGATGGCGGCATGCTCGCCGCGATGTGACCGCCATCATCTGATAATACTGACCTTTACCGGGAGACCGTTATGCACGCCGTCGTCATCCACGCACCAAAAGATCTGCGGATCGACAGTTTCGCCGATACCGCGCCGGCTGCCGGCGAGGTCCGCGTCAAGATATCAGCGGGCGGCATCTGCGGCTCGGATCTTCATTACTATCACGACGGCGGTTTTGGCACGGTCCGGATCAAACAGCCGATGGCGCTGGGCCACGAGATCGCGGGCGTGGTCGCGGACCTCGGTGCCGGCGTCTCGCACCTCGCGGTGGGCACGGGTGTCGCCGTCAATCCAAGCCGCCCCTGCGGCGTCTGCGTCCACTGCATCGAAGGGATGCGCAACCAGTGCCTGGACATGCGCTTCATGGGCAGCGCGATGCGCATGCCACATGTTCAGGGCGGTTTTCGCGAATACGTAACCATCGATGTCGCGCAGGCGGTTCCGATCAGCCATTCATTGTCGCTCGGTGAGGCTGCAATGGCCGAACCGCTGTCGGTCTGCCTGCATGCCGCGAAACAGGCAGGGCCGCTGCTCGGCAAGCGCGTGCTGGTCACCGGCTGCGGGCCGATCGGCGCGTTGATGGTGATCGTCGCGCGTTATGGTGGTGCGGCCGAGATCGTGGTGACCGATATCGCCGACGCGCCGCTCGCGATCGCGCGAAAACTCGGCGCGAGCCATGCGGTCAACGTCACCAAGGAAGCGAAGGCGCTCGATCCCTGGCGCGCGGGCAAGGGCGTGTTCGACGTCCTGTTCGAGGCGTCCGGCAATCAGGCGGCGCTGGTCTTCGCGCTCGAGCTGATGCGACCAGGCGCGATCATGGTGCAGGTCGGGATCGGCGGCGAGATGACGCTTCCGATCAACACCATCGTGGCCAAGGAGCTGCAGCTGCGTGGCACATTCCGCTTCGATCCGGAGTTCGAGCTGGCCGTTCGCCTGATGGGCGATGGCCTGCTCGACGTCAAACCGCTGATTTCGGCGTCGCTACCCTATCAATCGGCCGTCGAGGCTTTTGAGCTTGCCGCCGACCGTTCGAAATCGATGAAGGTCCAGCTCACATTCTGACCGCCTCGCGAGACTAGCCGTGCTTCGGAAAACCGTCTAACAAGCTGGCCTGGAACAAGGCGCCGGCATGCGCCGGCGCGGGGAGTTGACGCCATGCAACAACAGCTGCCGCAGGAGGCATGGGACTTTGGCGCCATCGTCGCCGACCTCAACAGCCTGCTGCGGCTCAAGACGACGGTCGCCGCAATAAAGATGTTCGCTCGCGTCGAGGACATGGAGGCGATCCCAAAAATCAGGCGCCCCAACGCGGTTCATACCACCGACCAGATCGTCAGCATGGCCTCGCGGCTCGGCTGGACCGTCGGCATCACCGGCGAGGATCTCGTCGGGGCGCAGTGCCGCGCCGTGATCGGGCTTGGACCGCAGGATGAAAAATGGCGCGCCGGGGAGAATTACGTCGGCGTCTGGCACGGCACGGCCGAGGACGCGCGCAAGCGCCAGGAGGCGCTCGACGTCGTGCCGTTTGGACAATATCAGGCGATGGCGGTGAGCCCGCTCGCCAGCGGCCGGCTCAATCCGCCCGACATCTGCCTCGTCTACGCGACGCCGGGACAGATGATCATCCTGATCAACGGGCTGCAATATGTGGGCTACAAGAAGTTCGAATGGGGCGTCGTTGGTGAAACGGCGTGCGCGGATTCGTGGGGCCGGGCGCTCAAGACGGGCGAGCCCTCGCTCTCGCTGCCGTGTTTTGCCGAAAGGCGCTATGGCGGGGTGCCGGACGAGGAGATGCTGATGGCGCTCACGGTGGACCATCTGGCCAAGGCGATCGCCGGCATGAAGCAGCTCGCAAAAAATGGCTTGCGTTATCCGATCGCGCCCTATGGCATCCAGAACGATGTCCGCGCCGGCATGAGCGTATCGTACGGGAAGAAGTAGTCGCGGCTGATGTCGTCATTGCGAGCGAAGCGAAGCAATCCGGAGATGTCTCCGCTCGAACGATGCTGAATTGCTTCTGTTCTGTGCGCCTTGCAATGACGAGATGGCTGCTTTCGGGGAAGTAACATATGAAGTCTTCGAAATTCGACATCATCGTCTACGGCGCGACCGGATTTACCGGACAGCTCATCGCAGAATATCTGGCGATGCAGTACCGCGGCGACAACGAGCTCAAATGGGCGATGGCCGGCCGCAATCTCGACAAGCTCGCCGGTGTTCGCGACGCCGTCGGCGCCCCCGCCGACACGCCGTTGATCGTCGCCGACGCCTCCGATCCGGCCTCGCTGAAGGCGATGATCGATCAGACCAGGCTGATCATCTCGACGGTCGGGCCTTATCAGCTCTACGGCAATGAGCTGTTGGCTGCCTGCGCGGCCTCCGGCACCGACTATGTCGATCTCTGCGGCGAACCGGTCTGGATGCGGCAGATGATCGACAAGCATGAAGCAGCCGCAAAGGCGAGTGGTGCGCGCATCGTGTTTTCCTGCGGCTTTGATTCCGTGCCGTTCGAGCTCGGCGCGTTCTACGTGCAGCAGGAGGCCAAACGCGTGTTCGGCGCCCATGTGGCCCGCGTCAAGGGGCGGGTGCGGGACATGCGCGGCACCCTCTCGGGCGGCACTGCCGCAAGCGCCAAGGCCACTTTCGATGCGGTCGCCAAGGACCTCAGTCTCGTGGCCATTCTCAACGATCCCTTCGCGCTGACACCCGGTTTTAGCGGCGCGAAGCAGCCGCGCGGCAACAAGCCGGCTTACGAGGAGGATTTGCAGTCGTGGACCGCCCCATTCATGATGGCGCTGATCAACACACGCAACGTCCACCGCTCCAATATGCTGATGGGATTCCCTTACGGAAGGGAGTTTGTCTATGACGAGATGGTGCTGACAGGTCCGGGCGAGAAGGGTGAAGCCAACGCGCGGAAGGTGATGGCTGCCAACACGGAAAAGACCGGTCCGAACGCACCCAAGCCGGGCGAGGGACCTTCAAAGGAGGAGCGGGAAAACGGCCTTTACGATCTCCTCTATGTCGCAATCGCCGCCGACGGCCGCCAGGTTCGCGCGTCGGTCAAGGGCGACCGCGATCCCGGCTATGGCTCGACCTCGAAGATGATTTCAGAATGCGCGATCTGCCTGCTGCGCGACACGCCCGACTTGCCTGCGGGTTTCTGGACGCCGGGCGCGGCCATGCAGCACCACCTGATCAAGCGGCTCGCCGATCATGCCGGTCTGACCTTTGCGGTGGAGACGTGACGGCGCGGACGTCATAGCCATAGATCCAGTCCCAGCTCCGGGCATTGAAAGGCATCGTCACCTTGATCATGCGGTCGCGAATCCAGGCGCCGGCCGGGCTGAATTCGCGCTTCTGGTTGCCGTTGCGGCGTGCCAGCGCCACGATGCGCTCGGCACGAGGCCGGCGCTCAGCTTCGAAATTTTGGAACGCGATACCGATTTCGGGCTCGCTCCGAAACGCGCTGGCGAGCCGGTAGGCGTCTTCGAGTGCGATCGAGGCGCCCTGGCCGGCATGGGGACTGGTGGCATGGGCGGCGTCGCCGATCAGGAGCGTCCGGCCGCGCGACCAGGCCGGCAGCGTGGCGACATCGAGCGTCGCGGTCACGACGATCTCCTCAATGGCGTCGATCAGCCGCGGAATCGGATCGTGCCAGCCGGCGTGAAAGCCATGCAGGTGCTGCCGCAGCGCGGCTTGATCCATGGCGCGGAACGTCGCGGCATCGAGGCCATGGGCCGGCTGGGTGCTCCAGCACATCGCGCCATCTCGCAGTTCAGGGCCGCAATAGCCGTAGCCGAAGAAGCCGCTCCGTCCAAACGTCATGGCGAGGCTCGGGCCGGCGCCGGCGGCCTCCAGCAGGGACCGCGGCACGAGCCCGCCAAAGCCGAGCAGCCCGGTGTCGAAAGGCTTTGCGCGATCGGGAACCACGTGCTCACGCACGGCCGAGTGCACGCCGTCGGCGCCGATGAGGAAATCACCCTCGGCGCTCGATCCGTCGGTGAAATGCGCGACGATCGGCTGGTCCGGCCTGTCCTCGATGCGCGCGAGCCGCTTCTCGAAATACAATTCGACATTCGAGGACCAGGCCTTTTCGATGATGGCCTCGTTCAGCACGGCACGGCGCAGGCTGACGGAGGGTTGCCCGAAGCGCTCCGCCATGTTGCGGTTGACGGAGCCGAGCGACGCGCCCGATTGCGAGTAAAAGTCGATCGATTCGCAGATCGCGCCGCGACGGATCAGATCTGAAGCGAGGCCAGCTTCCGCCAGCACATGCATGCCATTCGGTGCGATCTGAAGTCCGCCGCCGACGCCGGTCGAATGCGGCCAGGCCTCGAACACCTGGGTTTCGATGCCAGCACGCCGCAGCAGGATGGCGGCGACGGGACCGGCAATGCCGGCGCCGATGATGAGGGCCTTGCGGCTTCGGTGTGTCATGGCTTGCTCCTGATCTCGCAGCGAGGTAAGAAATCACAGATGCTAATTATCTTAGTATCTAAGATATATGGTTGCTAAGATATAGGATTGCGCTTGTCAAGGACAAAAGTGCGTGCAGCGCTGCTGCAGGAACTCGAGAACGCGATGCGGAAGGCCTCCGCGCAGGGAACCATGTTTGCGATGGCCGTGGCTGATCGCGCGGGCATCTCCAGTTCCGACATGGACTGCATGGACTTCCTCAACGTCGAGGGCCGCATGACCGCGGGCCGTCTCGCGGAGCTGACAGGGCTGACCACCGGTGCGATCACCGGCGTGATCGACCGGCTCGAGAAGGCCGGCTTCGTGCGTCGCGAGCGCGACGAGAGCGATCGGCGCAAGGTCTTCATCGCGCCCGTTGCCGAGCGCATGATGGAGATCGGGCGCCCCTATAAGCTCATGCAGCGCGCGATGGAAAAGCAGAGCGAGGGCTACACCGACGCCGAACTAAAACTGCTGCTCCGCTATGCGACCGAGAGCTATCAGTCGATCCTCGGGGCGACGAACGAGCTGAAGGCGATGATCGAAGCCTCGCCCAAGGCAAAGCCGGCCGGGGTCAAGAGGTCTCCGCGGGCTCCGTGAGCGGCTGGGGCGGCTCAAGCTTGTACGGCTGCGCCGCGGCGAACAGGCCCCACATGATCCCGAGCATCATGTAGAAGTGCCGCCAGTGGTCGGTATCGATGATGAAGCTTTCGCCGACCGTGCCAAGAAACGCCGCGAAAACCGCCAGATAGGCGCGCTGCCAGGGCACGCGGACGAAGACATGGCGAAAGCCTGTCATGACCGTGAGAAAGACCAGCGCCGGATAGCAGACGCCCGACAGCCAGCCGCCTGACATGAAGGCGTTCAGGTAGGAATTGTGCGTGTCCTCGGGAAAATAATGATGGAACTGCAGCGGGCCGATGCCGAATGGCAGGTCGAGCGCCATGTCAGCGCCGAGAATGTGCCTCCCGAAGCGGCCGAAGCGGCCTTCGTCATAGCTCTGGTCGAAGCTTGCGCGCTGCCGAAACATGTCGGCGACGGAATCGAAGGACATCAGCACCGCGACCAGCACAACGGCGAGGAGGGCTGCGACCAGCGTCATGGTGACGATCCGCGATCGCTCTTTGCTGGAGCGCGTGGTCATGACCATAAGCACCAGCATGAAGGCGGAGGTCAGGATCAGGCCGCCCCAGGCGGCGCGGGAGAACGCCAGCAGGATCGCCAGCGCCATGATGCCGAACGCTATGGTTGCGCGGAACGCCTTGCCGAGGGGCGCCGTCACCACGCTTTGCAGCACGAAGAGCGAGGGAAGGATCAGGAAGGCGCCGAGCACGTTCGGGTCCTTGAAAGTGCCGCGCGCGCGCCCGTACAGGGTCAGCAGATCATAGCCGCCGGGGACGAGATTGAGATAGCCGGCGACGGCGGCCAGCGCCGCGATGGCCGCGCCCGTGACCAGTCCGCGGCGCAGCATGTCGAGCCGCGCGGCGGTGTCCTCGGCCACGACCATGGCGAAGAAGATCACGGTGAAGGCCATGTACCAGGAGGTCGCGATCCAGCTGACGATGAGGGAATCGTCGAGCAGCGGAATCGCCGCGATGCTGTAGCCGGTATTGAGCGAGACCAGCAGCATGATGAGCGGCATGAACAACAGCCGCAGCCGCAGTCCGGTCGCGACGAAGATTGCGGCCGCCGTGAGCGTCATCACCTCATAAGGGCTCGGCTCGATGAACACGATCGCGCCGGATGCGCCGACGAGCCAGACCAGGGCGCGCTGCAAGGCAAGCACGCCCGGCGGCGCAGTTGCCACCGAAGGGATTGATGTCGTCGTCGCATACGCCATCACACACTTACTCTACGCAACTCGTATTCAGTCATCCCTTTGTCAGCGCCCGGCTTGACCGGGCGATCCAGTAATCCGAGACGTTCGTGCGATCATCGGCACTTCGGAGTACTGGATGCCCCGCTTTCGCGGGGCCATCACGGAGCGGGGGTGGGTTCGACACGAAGATCAGTACGCGTTCTCGTTCTTGGTCATCAGCGCGATCGGGGTTCTCAGCAGGATGAACAGATCGAGCAGCACCGACCAGTTCTCGATATAGTAGAGGTCGAACTCGACGCGCTTCTGGATCTTCTCCTCGTTGTCGATTTCGCCGCGCCAGCCACTGATCTGCGCCCAGCCGGTGATGCCTGGCTTGACGCGATGGCGGGCGAAATAGCCGTCGACCGCCTCGTCGAACAAGCGGCTCTGCAGCTTGCCCTGCACCGCATGCGGGCGCGGCCCGACCAGCGAGAGATTGCCATTGACGACGACGTTGAAGAGTTGCGGCAGTTCGTCGAGGCTGGTCTTGCGGATGAAGCGGCCGACGCGGGTGACGCGCGGATCGTTTTTCGTCACGACCTTGGCCGCAAGCGGATCGGCCTGGTCGTGATAGAGCGAGCGGAACTTGAAGACGTCGATGCGCTCATTGTTGAAGCCGAAGCGCTTTTGGCGGAACAGCACCGGCCCGCGGCTGTCGAGCTTGATCGCGAGCGCGACCAGCGCCATCACAGGTAAGGCCATCAGCAAGACGATGCCGCCAACGACACGATCGAATAGCCACTTCATCACCAGGTCCCAGTCGGTGATCGGCGCCTCGAACACGTCGAGCGTCGGGACCTCGCCGAGATAGGAGTAGGAGCGGGGGCGGAAGCGCAGCTTGTTGGTGTGGGCGGACAGACGGATGTCGACCGGCAATACCCAGAGCTTCTTCAGCATCTCGAGGATGCGCGTCTCGGCCGAGATCGGCAGCGCGAACAGCACGAGATCGACGCGGGTGCGGCGGGCAAACTCGACGATGTCGTCGACCTTGCCGAGTTTTGGGCTACCGGCGCAGGTTTCCAGCGCGCGGGTGTCGTTGCGGTCGTCGAACACGCCGAGCACGTGGATGTCCGAGTCCTCCTGGTCGTTCAGCGCACGGACCAGGCGCTCGCCGTTCTCGTCCGAGCCGACGATGATGGTGCGGCGGTCGAGCCGGCCCTGGCGCGCCCAGCCGCGCACCAGGGTGCGCAGGAACAGGCGCTCGGCGACCAGCATCGCGAGCCCGATCACGAAGAAGGCGGAGAGCCACAGGCGGGAGATCTCGCCGCCGAGCTTGGCAAAGAACGAAGCGCCGATGAAGAGCAGAAACACGAAAGTCCAGGCGGAAATCATGCGCGTCATCTGCCGGAGCTGACCGCGAAAGACCTGGACCTGATAGATGTCGGCGGCCTGGAAGCAGATCACGGCGGCCGCGGTCATGCCGAGGATGGCCGCAACGTATTCCCAGTAGAAGCCGCTCAAGGGAACGACATAGGCAAAGTAGAGGGCGATGCCGGTCAGGCTGATCAGCGCAAAATCGGCGACGCGCGCGACGCCCGCGATCACGATCGGCGAATAGGCGTTGGCCACCTTCTGATTGGTGACGGCGAGCGCCGCCGGCGACAGCCTGCGGCGCCGCTCAACCGGCGGACGGCCTGCCGGCGCGCTTGCGGCGGCGCTGGCCGCGGCATTCAGCATCGAGCGTGCGTTGATCTGTTCCACTGTCGCCCACGTTCCCTTCCGGCACCACCTGGGCGTGCATATTGCCTCAAGCGATAGTCCCCCACCTCCCGGAATAAACGAGATTTCGGAACAAACCCTTACTTGCAATCAAGCAAGGTTAATGGCTGGCAAACGCGTCGCGATAGCCGCGCATGACGCCTTCGACCATCGCGTTCTGGGAGAAGTGCTGGAAAACGCGCTCGCGAAGCGTCTTGGCGCGCTCCTGCGTCGCCGCCGGGTTGTCCAGCGCGCTCTCGATTGCGTCGGCGATCGCGCCCGCCGTGTTCGGCGCAAACAGCGCGTCGCCGTGCGGCCCGAAAATCTCGGGGATGCCGCCGACATCGGCAGCGATCATCGGGATGCCCGCGGCACCGGCCTCGATTACCACATAGGGCATGGAATCGCCGCGGGAAGGCACCACCAGCACCTTGCCCTTGGAAAAGCCGTAGCGCGCCTTGACGTGACCGATGAAGCGCACGGAATGGCTGAGGCCGAGCCTCTCGACCTGGGCCTTGAGCGCGGCCATTTCCTCGCCGTCGCCGGCCAGTGTGAGCGTGACCGGCTTGCCATCGCCATGCAGCCGCGCCACCGCATCGACCAGAAGATCCGCGCCCTTGATATGCCGGAACTCGCCGACATAGACGACGTCGGAGGCATCCTCTGCCCTGGCGACGGGATCGAATTCGTTGGCGGTGACGCCGTTGAAGACGCAGCGCACCAGTCCCCTCGGCGTGCCGACGAGTCGCTGATAGGTATCCCGGGCAAACGCGCTTTCGAACAGGAAGAGGTCGGTCCTGTTCATCAGCGCACGCTCGATGCGGCTGTAGATTGCGCCCGGCAACGTATCGGGTGCGAAATGCAGCGAGCCGCCATGCGGCGTATAGACGCGAATGACATCGTCGCTGCGCCGTCGCAAGCGAAACAGGACGCCGGCCTTGGCGCCGTGGCCGTGCAGCACGTCAGGTCTCAGTTCACCGATGAGGCGTGCGAACTTCCGCCAGACCATGAGATCGCCGGGGCCCGGTTCGCGCCGGATTGCAAAGCGGTGCACGCCGAGCTTCAGTCGCGGCGCGATTTCGGCGAGCGCCGCGGCTGCTCGCTCGCCGCCGGTAAGGGTGTCGGCGACGATGCCCACTTGATGGCCGCGATCGACCTGGCCGTTGGCGAGGTCGAGGATGTGGCGAAAAATACCGCCGACCGGCGTGCGTACCGCGTGCAGGATTCTCAGCGGCTGGTCCGGAGCAGGGGGCATGTCAGAACCTGCGTCCGGCGTCGCGCGAGAGGTGCGACGCGTTCGGCGGGTCGATGGGATTACGTGGGTGCATGGAGAATCCTGAACGGAAATGTCGATTCGGATTAGCGGTATTCATGATTAACAAAACATGACCTTGTCGAGCGGAAACCTCCGGATTTCCCGGCCCGCGCACAGGAGATTAACCCAGCAGCAACCTTAATGGAGTGTAATCACGACGGCTGAGCTGGTGGAAAGTGGCGTTCTGCGGGGGAGTATGATGCGTTTTGCGTTCTGGCGTAAGGGCGAGGAAAAGGCCCAGGACGAAGCGGTTGTGGTCTCGCCTGCGCCGATCCCTGAGAAGCCGGCGATCGCCGTGGAGTCCGCTGGCGATCTGGATTTGCGTGTGCTGGGCCGGGCGCTGGCGCGCCGGCGGAACCTGATCATCTTCCCGACCCTGTTGGCTTTGGTCGCCTCGCTCGCGGCGGTCAATCTCATCACGCCGCGCTACAAGTCCGAAGCGCGCATTCTGATCGACGGGCGCGAGAACGTTTTCCTGCGTCCGAATGGCGAGCGCAACGAGGAACGTGTCGCACTCGATGCGGAGGCGGTGACGAGCCAGGTCCAGCTCGTGCTGTCGCGCGATCTTGCGCGCGAAGTCATCAAGAAGAACGGCCTTGCCGAGCTTCCGGAATTCGATCCGGTGCTGCGAGGCTTTTCGCCGCTGCGCTCGGTGCTGGCGCTGTTCGGGATCGGGCGCGACCCGTTCCTGATGACCCCGGAAGAGCGCGTCATGGACGCCTATTTCGAGCGCCTCACCGCCTATGCGGTCGACAAGTCGCGCGTCATCGTCGTCGAGTTCCAGTCGCGCGACCCCGAGCTTGCGGCGCGTGTCGCCAATTCGATAGCGGACTTCTATCTGGTACTGCAACAGAATGCGCGCCAGCAGCAGGCCAGGTCCGCAAGCCAATGGCTGGCAGGCGAGATCGACAGCCTGCGCCACAAGGTCGCGGAAGCGGAATCGCGCGTCGAGGATTTCCGGTCGAAATCCAGCCTGTTTGTCGGCACCAACAACACCACGCTCTCCAATCAGCAGATGGGCGAGCTCAATACGCAATTGAACAATGCGCGTGCGCTGAAATCGGATGCCGAGACCAAGGCGCGGCTGATTCGCGAGATGCTGGAGAGCGGCAAGCCGATCGAGGCCTCCGAGGTGCTCAATTCCGAGCTGACGCGCCGGCTGTCCGAGCAGCGCGTCACCCTGCGCGCCCAACTGGCCGAGCAGTCTTCGACGCTGCTCGACAATCATCCGCGCATCAAGGAGCTGAAGGCGCAGCTCGCGGATCTCGATCGCCAGATCCGTGACGAGGCCGGCAAGATCTCCCGGTCCCTCGATAACGACGCCCGCATCGCCGGCGGCCGGGTCGAAGGGCTGGGTGCGAGCCTCGACCAACTGAAGAAGCTCGCCAGCTCCTCCAATGGCCAGGACGTCCAGCTGCGGGCGCTGGAGCGCGAGGCCAAGGCGCAGCGCGATCTCCTCGAATCCTATCTGGCCAAATACCGCGAAGCCAACACGCGCGAGACGATCGACGCCGCGCCGTCGGAGGGCCGCATCATTTCCCGCGCGATCGTCTCCAACACGCCGGCCTATCCGAAGAAGCTGCCCATCGTCCTGATCGCGACGCTGGTCACGCTGCTGCTGAGTGCCGGCCTGGTCGCCACAAGTGAGCTGCTGCGGACGGGGGCGCCGGGCGCAGCGGCTGCTGCCGTGGCCCCCGCCGCCACCCGCGCGGCGAAGGCGAAGCCGGTCGAGGACGTGGCGGAACCGGCGCAGGACGCCGACCCGGTCACGGCGGAGTCCGTCGCGACGCTGGCCGAAATCGAACAGCTCGCGCTGGAATTTGCCGGAGCCGGCGAGGCGGCGCGCAAGATCACCGTGCTCGGCAACACCTCGGCCGAAAGCATCGCGCTGACCGCGCTGACGCTCGCCCGCCTGATGGCGCGGCAGTCGCGGGTCGTGGTCGTCGACCTCTCCGGCCTGTCGCCGACGATCGCCGCGGTCTCGGCCGATACAAGTGCGCCCGGACTTGCCGAACTCGCGCAGGGCGAAGCCTCGTTCTCCGAGATCATCACCAAGGACCGGTTGTCGTCGATTCACCTCGTCTGCGCCGGGCGTCCGGGCTTTGACCGGTCGCTGCTGCAGTCGCCGCGGCTGACGCTTGCGATCGACGCACTGCGGCGCGTCTATGATCATGTCGTGCTCGACGCCGGCACCGCATCCGACCTGCCGGCGGAGCTTCTGAGCACCGACGCCCGCGCCGTCGTGGTCACCGAGCCGTCGCTGGAGCAGGGCGCGCGCACCCAGATCGGGGAAAAGCTGAAAGCGGTCGGTTTTGCCGATGTCGCCATGCTGGACCGGCCCGCGCAGCCCGTCGACACGATCGAGCCGGGTCCGCGGGTGGTCGCCGCCTGACAGCGCCTACTCCTCCTTCTCCTTCGCGTCGCCCCGATGCAGGGCGCCGCGGAGGCGCTGCGCGAGGTGGAACAGCGTCTTGCTCTGCTTGACCCGATGCTTGGCCCGCGCCACCGCGGACATCGCGGCCGCGGCCACGGCGCCGCGCGCGCTCAGCGGGACAAAACTGTCGAAGATCGCCTCGTCATCCTTGCAGAACAGGCGCTTGTAATCATCAGATCCGATCCCGAGATCGAGCGCGCGATAGCCGCGCCCAGCGTAATGATCGATGATGCTGCGCATCAGGATCAGGCCGGGGCTGAAGCGTGCGTGCTCCGACAGCGTGTAGGTGTTGAACATCATCGAGTAGCGATGGCCGTCGGCAACGCCCGCAAACAGCGCGATGACCTCCTCGTCGCAACTGAGCGCGTGGATGTCGATGACACGGTTGCCGCCCGGAAGCCGCGCCATGCAGGCGTCGCGGATGAACGCTTCGACGCCGGGGTCCGCGAACACGTTCGGCAGCTTCTGCTCCGCCATCCGCAGCGGCTTGACGCGAAAGAACCAGTCGAGCAGGCCGCTGATCTCGCCATCATCGGAGGCGACGAAATAGCGATAGCCCGGCAGCGCCTGCAGCTTGCGCTCCTTGCCGCGCAGCCGCCTGCGGAACGAATTGCTCAGGAGCTGCGCACCGGGCGCCATCGGCAGCACCGGACAGGCATTCACCGAGGGCTGGCGCGGCAGCAGGGCGAACGGGTTCGCGTGCTCCTGCCAGCGGAGCGGCTGCTGGGTCAGCGCCAGCAGATCGGCGTCACCGCGCTCGCGCCAGCGCGCGATCAGCATCGCGATGTCAGAGGCGGTGGCCTCGCGCGCAAAGGGGGCATTCCAGAGCGGCATGTTGAAGGTCGAATGCTTGCCGCCCATGAACGAGGCGATGTTGACCCCGAACTGCCGGCGCAGCGTCAGCGGCAACAGCATCAGCGGCCGCCGTTCAGCGTCATAGGCGACCACGATGAAAGGCTGCGCGTTCTCGGCCTGGCCGACCCGGCGTTGCCAGGGATTGAGGAAATCGAAGCGCTGATAGGGCGTCGCGAACGGTGCGCCGGCCTCGAAAGCGCGCCAGACCTGTTCTGCCGCCGCAAGGTCGGTGATGACCTCGATGCTCGCGATGCGGCTCGCCTGCGACCGCACCGGCGCAGTTGCGGTCGGGCGATCGATTGCGGCGGCCAATGTCATCGCAAAATCCGTCTTAAGAGAAAAAATACTTTTGCAGCCGGGTGACCTTTGCAAAGAAATGTCAACAAAGGGTAATGAGGTCCGTGGCGGGAGAGGGCAGGCGATTTGGCGTCCGACAGCAGCTGGTTTGAGAGTTTTCGACTCGAACTCGCCTATTTCAGCGGCCGCGCTTTTTGGCGCGGCGCCGGCGCGGGTGCGATTTTGCGATTCGAGCGGGTGCGCCCGCCGCGGCCGGACCGTTTCCAGCCGCTGAAGTCGCGCGAGATCAGCCCAAGATTCTTGGATCGTACGATCCGCGCGCTGAAGCGCTGGCGCTACGACATCGTCACCATGGACGAGGCCTGCCGGCGCGCGGTGATCATGCCGCAGCGCCGCCGTTTCGTCTGTCTGACGTTTGACGGCGCCTCGAAGGACCTCATCACGCACGCTTACCCGGTGCTGTCGCACCATCGCGTCCCCTACACGATCTACGTGCCGACCGCGTTCCCGGATGGCGTGGGTGAGGCGTGGTGGCTCGCGTTGGAAGAGATTATCTCGCGCGAAATCCGCATCAGCCTGACGATCAACCAGGACGACCGGCATTTCGTCGTGCGCACGGCGGCCGAGAAGGCGGAGCTGTTTACCTTCCTGCACGGCTGGCTGCGCGCGCTGCCCCCTGGCGACCGCTCCGCCGCGATCCGGGATCTGTGCAGCCGCTATTCGGTCGACCTCAAAACCCTGTCGTGTGCGGCCGCGATGGACTGGGCCGATCTCGCAAAACTCGCGGCCGATCCGAACGCGACTCTTGCAAGCGCAACGGTCGACTATCCCGTGTTGTCGACCATGAAGGATGGCGACGCCATGCGGGAAATGACGATGGGAAAACGCGTCGCCGAGACCGCGTTCCACCGCGAGGTCCGGCATCTGGCGTTTCCGTTCGGCGACCGTGACAGCTTTCGCCGCGCCCATGTTGTCATGGCGGAGCAGGCGGGCTTCTACAGCGCGGTCACCACCATTGCCGGCATCGTCGACGCCGAAGGGCGCACCAACCTGCATGCGCTGCCGCGCATCGCCTGGGACGGCCGCTGCCGCTCGCTGCGCGCCATGCGCGTGCTGCTGTCCGGCGTCACGTTTGCGCCTGTCAAGCCGACGCGCGCCAGCGTCTAGCGGGATCAGATCGAGCTGTGTCCACGAGCGATCTGCGCTCCCTCTCCCCGTCGGGGAGAGGGTCGGGGTGAGGGGGAACGATCTATCGTGAGAGCAGCGGCCCCTCACCCGGCGCTGCGCGCCGACCTCTCCCCACGGGGGAGAGGTGAACCGAATGCTTGGGCGGGCCTGTTCAACATGAATGATTGCTAGCGGTCCGGGCGCGACATCCAGCTCACGATCGGCATTGCCGGGAGCACCCAGCCCATGCCGGCCACCACATAGAAGATCGCCTGCAGCCAGCCGGAATTCGCGAGCACGGGAATCTGTGCCACGGCCATGCCGGTCAGCGCCCACACCGCCGCCAAAAGCAGCAACAAGATGGTTCCGAAAAACTTGCGGGTGCGGATGGTCATGATGGAACTGTGCGGGGGCGCGGCTTGCGCTGAAGACGCGGGGGACTATAAGGGGCGCGTCCAATCCTTCAAGCACCGATCTCATGACGGATCCTTCGACCTCATCTGTCCAGCCATCGTCGCATCTTGCTGCCATCCGCTGGTGGCTGATCTCGGTCGCGGTCCTCATCGCGGCCATGGTGCTGGTGGGCGGCGCCACGCGGCTCACCGAATCCGGCCTGTCGATCGTCGAATGGAAGCCGGTCACCGGCGCGCTGCCGCCGCTGAGCGAGCAGGCGTGGACGGACGCGTTCGACGCCTACAAGCAGATCCCGCAATACCAGCAGATCAACGCCGACATGACGCTGTCGGAGTTCAAGACCATTTTCTGGTGGGAGTTCAGCCATCGCCTGCTCGGGCGGGTGATCGGCGTCGCCTATCTGCTGCCGTTCCTGTTCTTTCTCTGGCGCGGCGCGCTCAAGAGCGAATTGCGCAAGCGGCTGTGGTCGATCTTCGCGCTCGGCGCGCTGCAGGGCGTGATCGGCTGGTGGATGGTGGCCTCGGGCCTCACCGAGCGGGTGGAGGTGTCGCAATATCGGCTTGCGACGCATCTGGTGCTGGCGCTCGTGATCTTCGCCGCGATCGTCTGGACCCTCCGGGAGATCAAGGGCGAGCCCGCCCCGGACGCGCCTGGGCGCGTGAAATTCGTCGGCCGGGCCATCCTCGTCGTCACCTTCGTGCAGATCTATCTCGGCGCGCTGGTCGCGGGGCTGCGCGCCGGGCTCGTCTACAACACCTGGCCCGCGATCGACGGCGGTTTCGTGCCGACGGCGGCGCGGCTGTGGTATGAGGATCCCTGGTGGCGCAATCTGTTCGAGAACGCGCTGACGGTGCAGTTCGATCATCGCATGACCGCCTATGCGCTGTTCCTGCTCGCGCTGTGGCATGCCGTCGATGCGGCGCGGTCGCGCGCGAGCGCGGCCGTCGTCAATGGCGCCTGGCTGCTGTTTGCCGCGATCATGGTGCAGGCGGTGCTCGGCATCCTCACGCTGCTCGGCCAGGTGCCGCTGCCGCTCGCGCTGACGCACCAGGCGGTCGCCATCGTGGTGCTGACATTGGCCGTGCTGCAGGCCGAGCTGTTGTCGCGCGAGCCGGCGACGGTGGTGGCCGATGGTGGCTCGGCGACGCCTGCGGCGTCCGCTGCCCCGTGGCGCGAAGCCTCGCCCGGGACGTGAGACTGCATCAAGCGTCATTGCGAGGAGCGAAGCGACGAAACAATCCAGACTGTCGCCGCGGAGACAGTCTGGATTGCTTCGCTTCCGCCTTCGCTCGTTGAGCTTCGGCGGACAAGTCGCTCGCAATGACGGTCTGATAGAGCAAAACATCCCGTTCTCGCGGCACCATTGCGCCCGAGTTTTGCAAGGACGTCGCCCTCGAAATCGGAAGAGGGCGCAGGGAAGGCCGGTGCCCGCCGCACCCATGGCCCGCCTGCAACAAAAAAAGCAGGCGGCGATCACCACAGGTTCGGACGGAATCAACCGGCCTTCCCTGCGCGATGGTGTTACGGCTTATACCGTGCTCTCCCCGGGGAACCGGGCTTTCTTGCCCCCGTCACGCGCGAGCGCTCGAAGAAGCCTCTCGTGCGCTTGGCACCAGCGTCGGGGTGCCAGGACCACACGGCTTTGCCGTCCGTATCGGCTTCGCTCGTCTGGCGAGGCCAACACGTCCACCGCATCCCGCACCCAACGTTCGTGACGACCGCGAAGCGCCCCTCTCAAAGAGGCGGGACGCGCGGAGAATGCCTCTGATTTGGGGGCAGCGTCAAGTCGTATTCTGGAAATCAGAATGTATCCACCGCGTCAAATTGGCGCGACGGGCAATCTGCACAGTGCTGACCTGCGCGTTTTGCCCGCCGGGCAACGGCTGATTCCCGTGCGGCTGATCGTATCACTCATCGGAGAAAATGCGCTGGTCCGGCCGGGCGGGTGGATCGTCCGGAATGCCGTCGGGCAGAAAGTCGCGCGCTCGGCGCGTCGAGAAGCGCGAAATATGCTTCGCCGCCAGAATCTGGTCCCAGTCGCTGGTCGCCTTATGGTTTTCGCACGAACGTCGAGAACTGGAATTTCTGCACCGAGCCCCACGGGGTCGTGTGCTCGTGCCGGAGGGTGTCGACCTGCGTGAACTCCGCGCCGAGCAGTGCGCCGATGGTTTTCGCGCTATGGCGGGCGACGGGGAGGCCGGAGCATTTCTCCGGTCCGTCCAGCGCGAAGGTTGCGATGATGGCGTGGCCGCCGTGCCGTAGCGCGAGCTTCAGCCGCTCGACATAGGCGCGCTGTGCCTCGGGTTCGGTGAGGAAATGAAACGCGGCGCGATCGTGCCAGATATCGTAAGCCGCATCCGCCTGCCATGTCGTGACATCGGCTGCGATCCATCTGACGTTACCGGCGCGCTCGCCGAGCCGCGCACGCGCCGTCGCAAGCGCGGCCTCCGACAGATCGAGCACGCTGAGATTGCTGAAGCCACGCGAGACCAGCACATCGACCAGGCGCGAGGCGCCGCCACCGACATCGATAATGGCCGACTGCGGCGTTGCGCCGGCACGGACGATCAGGTCGAGCGAAGGCTCGGGGCTCTCCTGAAACCAGCTGACCTCCTGCTCGCGCTTCTGCGAATAGACGCTGTCCCAATGCACCTGTGAACTGCCCGGCATCGCGGCCTCCCGCGTAAGCTGCACGTATATGTGCAAGGTAGGATGGGCCGAGCGTAGCGAAACCCACCATTCGATCCGCGATGCGCTGCGCTCTGCGCATTCGACGGAACGCGAGAGAGGGTGAAGAGTTCAACCGATCCTGCGGTCTCTGCTCAGCAATAGCCGAGCACGCCGCAGGCATAAGGCAGCCGCACGAAATACGGTGTGTACGGGCCGCCGTAATAGGCGCCCTGATAGGTAAAATCGAACGGGCGGCCGTAATGGCCGGGCAGGGTCGAGGAGCCCGGCAGCAGGATAGGCGTGGAAAAGCTCGGCGAGATCAGCGCGTCGGGATCCTGCTCGACCACGACGGCCGTCGGCGGGGCAATCGTGGTGCGGTAATTGTAATGTGCGCGCGGCAGGCCGGGTGGCAATTGCCTCGCCGCATGGACCGCCTTGCGTTGAACGGCGACCTGATCCGCCGCGAAGGCTGGTCCGGTCGCGACAAGGGCGGCCAGCACGAGGACTGTTGGGCGCGACATCGAACACCTCCGAATCAGCATCAACCGGCTTTGCCGCAGCATCGCAATCGAAGCTGGAGCGAAGGTTAATGCGCTGAAAGCGAGGATGGTACTCCGTTCATGTTTTCTTAAAACTCATCTACCATGTTACCGCAATACTCGGCACGATGATACCAAACCCCGTGGTCTTACGGACTCCAAGGGGGATCGAACCAGGAAGGTTTTTGATATGCCCGATGTTGCGGTTTCCGTTTCCGTGCGACGGCCTCGTTTGTCCCTCAAGACGCCGCCCAAACCGGCAGTGCCGCGCCACGAAATCATGCCAGCATCCGGGCCCCAGCGCGATGCGACGCCGCGGGAGCATCCGCCGGCTTCGCCCGCGCCGTCAGACGGTCGTGCTGCCCACATCCACGGCCTGCTGCGCGAGCTCGCAAGCGCCGCCGAGATCCTGCAAGCCGCAAGCGACGGCATCGCGTCCCTGCAGAAATGGATTCGCGTCGGCTGCGCGATTGCCGAACTGATGCGCGAGGCGAGCCATGCGTTCGAGGTTGCCAACCAGGCC
>Ga0070709_10000335_pt1 | contig 29354 bp, 29 predicted proteins | sample LARL51metaG_FD_65449 | JGI IMG/M metagenome (GOLD analysis project Ga0070709, IMG submission 65449) | Corn, switchgrass and miscanthus rhizosphere microbial communities from Kellogg Biological Station, Michigan, USA - LAR L5-1 metaG | ecosystem: Host-associated > Plants > Roots > Rhizosphere ... | reverse complement strand
GGCGTAAACCTCGGATACGCCCGGATAGCAGTCCTGCTCGGCGTCCATGTCAGCCCGCCTCCAGTTCGGCGTCGCTTGCGGCGGCTGCGGGACCGCTGTCAGCGGCGCGCTCCTGCCGTTCGGCGTCCGGTTCGGCGCGCTGTATGTCGCGCAGGGTGGCGATCCGGGACTCGACGGCCTCGGCGTATCCCTGGCAGAACTCGCGCTCGCCGTCGGTGCGGGCCGCCGCCAGCAGGGTCTGCTTAGCGGCGTCCTGGGTCTGCTGGATCTGGCCGGCGGGCACGGCGCCGTCGATCTGCCGCATCACGGTCGCGTGCCCGAATGCGGCGCCCTTCTGGTATTCGCTGGCGATTCTGGGGACGGGGTCGAATGCCATGGTGGTTCCTTCCTCGCTGCGCGAGGTCTTGCGTGGCCCCCGGGCGGTCCGGGGGGCGGGCAGGTCGGGTGCGGTGCCGGTGCCGGTGGCGGGCCGCCAGCCGTGGTCGGGGGTATAGCCGACGCAGTCGATGACGTCTTCGTCCAGCGCCAGCGGGGTGCACCAGTCGTGCCGGCGGGCGGTGCGGCGGGCGGTGGTGGCGGCGGCCCGCTCGGCGGGGGTGCGCTGCGGTGGGGTCTTGTCCCACCAGGCCTGCCACACGTCGCGGATGCGCGCGTGCAGCTGGGGCGTGACCTCAGCCGCGCGGCCCTGGACGATCTTGCGGATGGCCGCGGGGCTGGCCCCGGCGGCCCGGGCGATCCGGGCGCAGTCGTGGCCCATGGCCATCAGCGATCGCAGTCGCAGCCGGGTGCCGCTGGCCGGGATGCCTGGCCGGGCCAGGTCATCGGCGGTGAGGCTCAGCAGGGCAGCGGCAACCGGCGCAGTGATGCGTCCCTTGCCGGCCTGGATGTCGTGGACGGTCGAGGCGGACACGCCCGCGGCCCGGCCGATGGCCGCATACGACCCGCCCTGATGCCGCAGGTGGTGAAGGTGCGCCCGGACCGGTGCGGGGCTGGCCCAGGGCTGCCACCGGCCGTAGGTGATAGCGCGGGTCCGGCGGCGGTTGTACCGCGTGCTGGCGCTCATCGGCCTGCCTCCAGCTCCGTGTCGCGGGCAAGGTGACGGCCCTGGCGTCGCGCGGGCGGACGGGGCCGGGCGGACGCCGGCCGGGCATCATCGCCGCAGCAGGGGCCGAAGACGATCAGCTGCCTTTCCGGGTCAGGGCGGGCCGGCTCGCGCCCGCGGCTGGTCAGGCCGGAGGCCCCGGCGAGGCGAGCGAACCGGTGCAGCAGGCGACGCCAGCGAAGCGGGTCTTGGCCGGCTTGAGCTGGCCAGGTGTAGCGGGTCATCGGGCCGCCTCCGCGGCTGGCTCGGGGGCGCGTGACGGCGCGGGGGGCCCGGCGGCGCGGTCAGCTGCCGTCCGGGCAGGGGCGGGCTGCGGCTCGCGCGGGCGGTGGACGTCCGTTTCGGCTTCGGCTTGCCGCAGGCCGCGGTCAGCGGTCCGGAATACGGATGTGAGCCCGGCGGTCGGGTCGCTGGCCGCGGCCTGAATGTCTCGCCCCACCTGGCCGATCCGGGAGAGGGTGGCGTGCTTGTGCAACTCGCGGGCGCTTGCCTGCGCCGCGGTGGGCGTGCCATCGTCCAGGTCGGCTTCCACGCCGCGCCGGCGGGCCTCGTGGCTGGCCGTGACTGGGTCGATCGGCTTGCCCGCGGCGCGCATGTCCCGCAGTACGGCGTAGGTGTCGCCCTGGCCGGCGGTGGCGAAGTGATCTGGCCGCAGCCAGGGGCGCACGTCGTCGATCGCCTCGGGCCGGGCGGTCAGGTCCTTGAGGCACTGACGGGACGCCTGCCCGCCCGCGGGGGTCGCGGGGCGGGCTTCCCGGGCCGCCTGCCGGGCGGCCTGACGTTCGCGCCGGTCAGCCTGGGCGGCGGCAACCTCCGCCAGCCGGTGAGCGATGCCGGACAGGCGTTCTTCGATGCCCGCCTGGGATTCGGCCCACAGGTTCTCGCGCAGCGCTCCGATGTCGTCGCGGATCGCCTTGGCCTGGCGGGCGATGGCCGCGGCGTCCAGCCCGTCGCGGCTCGGGTTGCGGATCTCTCTGCGGGCCTCGGGCGGCAGGGCGTGCCACCGGACGCGGGACTTGTCCAGGTCGGCGCGGGCCCGGGCGGTAATCTCCAGCGCGGATTCCAGGTTCTCGGCGCCCCCGGCGGCCACCTGCTCCATGCGGCGGCCTGCCTGGCCGAGGCCCCGGCGGATGCCGGCTTCGGCGACCATGCCCGCATACGACGGGGCGTGCGCGGGCCGGGGGCAGTCGTGCATCAGGTCGGTGATCAGCCACGCCTGGCCGTGGACGTGCCCGGGCACGTCAGGGTCGTTGCGCAGTTCGGCGCGCACCTGGTGCGGGCCGGGCAACTCGCCGCGGGCCCGGATGCGCCGCATGGCCGCGTGGACTTGCGCGTGCCACGGCCGCTGGAAGTCGGCAGCGGCTACATGGTCGAGCATCGGACCGCAGGCGGCGGGTTCATGCAGCACGGCGCCCAGGAGAGCCCGCTCGGCCCGCAGAATGTCGTTGTCACGGCCCCCGGGGCCCGCGGCGGGCGTGTCCGCCGGGCTCCTGAAGGTCACCGAGTGCGTCACCGCGCACCGCCGGTCCGTGCTGCAGTGCTGGCACGTGTGCCGTTGCGGCTGGGCGGACCGGTGCCGTGTCCGCAGTTCGTGGTTTCTATACGCAGCTGGCCGGCGACAGCGGGAAGGATCCTGGTAGAGAATTCAGCCTGCGCGTCCAGTAGCCGGTCGGTTCGCGGCTTGCTGAGATACAGGACGCTCCACAGCTCGCTGAGCCAGTCGAACAGCACCAGGCAGAGGGGATGCTGATCCCAGCAGGGTCCGAGGGATGCAGCCAGATACCCGTAGTGCGGGAGGTAGATCTGGTCGACCCAGTTACGCAGCCGCGCGATCGCCTCTGTTCTCGCGCTGTCCTGCAGGCGCCACCAGCGCACCGTGTCGGCTGGCTGGTAGCGGTCGGATGCGGGCGCGGCGGGAGGCAGCAGCGGGGTGATCTGCTCGGCCAGCTTGGCCACCGCTTCGTCGAGGCCGTTCAGGCTGCCGAGGATCTCTGCCTGGTCGGCAACGGTGCCCTCGACGCCGTTGACCGTGGTGCGGAGTGTGTGCAAGGCGCTGGTCACGTCGCGGAAGTGCCCGGCCTCTCGCTCGTCTAGAATGCCGATCCGCTCGCCGTGCTCGGTGATCTTCAGGAGCGCGGCGCCTATTGCGTCCTCTGGAGGTGTTCTCACTGCGGGCTCCACGGATAGTCACCGGGCGGGAACGCTTCTTCTTCGTCGTCGCGGCCGTCGGGGAGTTGGGTGTCCGGGGCGTCGGTGACGAGATGGAGGCGAGGGCGCGTGCTGTGGGCGGCGGCGCCGGCGTGATGCGCGGCGGCCGCGACGGTCTCAGGCTGTGGCGTCGGCGCCGGCCGGGTGCTGGGGCGTACGGCCGAGGGCGCGGGGGTAAGCACGGCTACTGCCAGCCCACTGCGGCGGGCATTCCGGTACTTCCACGATTTCCACGCCCGGGGCAGCTTGGCCACGGTCGGTGCCAGGCCGCCCCGGACCACCAGGGCCCGCCCTTCCGGCAGCTGGCGGATCATGTCCGGGGACATGACCTCGACCCGGGACACGTGTTCTTCTCCCAGCTCACCGAACACGCCCCGGCGGGCGCCCCGCTCGTACAGGGCGGCCTGCCCGCACAGCTTGCCGGCCTTGTCCAGCGTGTCGGTATCGGAGATACCGGGCAGCAAGATCTTGGTGCCGCAGGTGTCGAGAATGACCTCCGCGCCGTTGTGCTGCCAGCGGGACCGCAGCTGGCCGACACCATGGGTGACGGTGACGATCTGGATGCCCTTGCCGCCGGCGTCCGACAGCCACGAGGGAAGCGGCACCGGGCAGGTCTGCACGATCTCGTCCAGCGCCATCAGCAGCGGCGGGTCCAGCCGCCCGCCGGGCATCGTGCTGCCCCTCAGCTCGGCGGTGAACCGGACCTCGTTGGCCAGGCAGGCGAACAGGGCAGCGACCGGCGAGGCGTCGTTATCCCGGGCTTCAGCGATCAGGTACAGGGCGCCGGACCGGGCCAGGAACCGCGAGATGTCCAGCCCGGTACCCGGCGCGGGCAGCACCGCCTGGGCGAGCTGCGGGTCGTGCATGAACGACAGCGCCCGCGACATGGTCATCCGGACCGTGTGCGCGGTCTTGTGCGCCTCGCCGCGCAGTTCGGCGATCTGGGCGGCCCAGTCCTCGAGCCCGTGCCCGGCCAGGATCTGCTCGGCCTCCTCGGGCTGGTCGGCCAGCACCCACCGGGCCACCAGCCGCATGTCGCCGCCGGCCAGCGCGGCGGCGTGGAAGAACGCCCGCAGGTAGTCCGAGGCCTTCGCCGTCCAGAACGACGCGTCGTCGACCCCGCCCATCGCGATCGCCTGGGAGAACGCGTCGGCCCGGCGGATCGCCACCTGCGGGTCCTCGGCGCCGGCGATCGGGTTCCACCGGAACGTGGAGGGGAACCCTCCGATGCCCTGCGGGTTGAACATGTGCACCGGGCCGCGGGCGGCCCGCAGGCCGGAGGTCAGCGTGAACACGTCGGCCTTGGTCGAGCTGGACAGCACCGGCCCCGGGTAGCGCATGATGATCGCGGCCAGGACGCCGGTCTTGCCGCCGCGCGGCGGGCCGAGGAACAGAACGTGTTCCTCCAGCGGGACCCGCAGCCCGTGCCGGTAGTGCGCCCGGCCGATGAAGATCGACCACGCGCAGCAGCCGGCCAGGATGCGCTGCCACCAGGTCAGGCTCATCCGCGACCGCTTGCCGCGCCGGAAGGCGGCGAACCGGGACCAGCGCAGCCACAGCTCGAACACCGTCGCGTGCCCGCGGCCGGGGTACAGCCGCAGCCGCAGCCGCAGCCGCAGGTACCGGACGCGATACCGGGGCACCCGGCCGTGCGGCCCCCAGCACCACCAGGCCAGGCGCAGAACAAGCAGCGCCAGAATGGCGAGGATCACGTAATGCAGAAGCGTGTTCATGCGGATCCTCCGGTGGTCTCGATCCGGGGTTGTGCCTCACGGACGCGCTTCCGCAGCGCCGCTCGGGCCGACCCCACGTTCAGGTCGGCCTCCGGGGCGAGCGCGGCGGCGATCTGGGATACGTCGCTGAGCGGCACCTCGGCCAGCGGGCCGTGCCGCTCGATCACCAGGGCCAGGAAACGGCCAGTCTTGGTGTCGTCTTTCCGCAACGGGCGAGGGCGTGGGTGGTCTACCCGGCCGGTGACGGCAGGACGTGCCGTGGCTACCACGGTGGCGGCCCCGTGGGCGCAGGCCTCCCGCCGCCCGGGCGCGACCGGGCATTCCTCGACGACCCAGCTGCGGAATCCGGCGAGCGTGCTCTTGGGCGCGAGCGACAGCCGCAGGAGCCACAGCAACAGGCCGCCGAGCGTGGCGATCGGCGTCGCCTCGTCATCGGCCAGGGCCTCGCTCAGCTCGCGGTGCCGGGCGATGCTCCACGCCCGGACGACGCCGATCAGGGTGTCTGAGGCAAGGGCGTAGATCGCCGGCGGCATAACCCAGACGGCCAGCGACCGCCAGCCGCCGTGCACCACAGCCAGGGCGTTCATGGCCACGCTGATGCCGACGCAGGCAAGGTTGAGCACCCGGGTCCGGACGGCCCGCTTGCCTTGCAGCGCCAAGGCGATGCCCAGGCACGCGAACACCGCCGCCCCGACATCGGGAATCGCGGCCTGTACCGCCGCAGCCCACTGATCATGCTTGAGAGCCGCGACCAGCTGATACTGGGCCTGATAGGAGACCGCCGCCGCAGCGGCCGCGAGCACGGCCAGCGCGATCATCGCGTTCCGCAGCCAAGCCGATGCCCGATCCTTGTCTCTGCCCTTGTCCCCACCCGTCAGGGCGGGGACCACGATCCGCGGGAACGGCTGTCGCGCGGCACCGTTCCCCACTTCGCGGCCCGGGCCGAAAGGCGAGTCCCAGAAGGCATCTGGCATCATGACCGCCGCCTCTGGTCGCCGCGGGCGATCACCTCGGCCGCGGCCGACCACGGCGGCGCAACGGGCGGTGTGGCGGGCCGGATCGCGTAAACGTTCGAGGGGCCCAGTTCCGGCCCGGAGCCCTGAGCAGCCGGGCGCTCGATGGATACCGTGTAGGACGGCCGGGCGAGCATACGGCGCCCGATGCGGGCGCCGACCACTACCAGGCCGGAGAACATAGCCAGACTCACGGATGAGGCGACAACCAGGGCTGCGATCTCGGCCACCTCCATGGCCACGTGCAGCGCCGAACTGGCCGCGTGCTTGATCGGCCGTGCGGACACGGCGGCAATGAGGATCAGTGCCAAGAACAGGAGCGCGCTGCCGCCGACACCACTGCCGCCGCCGTGCCGACAGCCGGGGCAGTGCAGCCCTTCGCACCTGGGCATCACGCACCCCCCCTAACTGTGACCGTGTCGAGGTGGGTGATCTGGACGCCATTGCGGGCAGCCTTGCCACGTGCCGCGAGGCTGTTCATGCGGGGGTCGCGGTAAGTCCGGGCGCCGAAACCGAACCGCCCGGCGCTCCTGGTGACGGTCCAGCCCTGGGCGCAGGCGCGCGCGTCGCCGCTGGCATGAGCCCGGTCACTGACGTTCTCTTGCCAGGCGCCGATCGCGGTGGCAATACGACGGAGCAGGCCCGCGCCGGTCGGCGGGGCGGCGGTGGCCTCCTTGGTGGTGCTGCTCATCGGCCGGTTCCTCCCTTGCGAGCCAGAGCTGATACGGTCACAGCGGCCGGGAACCTGCTGCAGGCGGCCCGGCTGAGTGCCGAGGATCTTCCGGTGTGCCCGAGCACGAGATTCGCGGCCGCCACGGCCTCCGGCAACGCCGCTGTGGCGTAGGAGCAGTCATGCCATCGCGGCATATCCGCAGGTAGACGTCCCGATGCTGTCGGCAAGACCTGGAAAATCGCACTAGGTGCAAGGGATGTGCTGGGCAGGGCCATCATCACCTCGGCCGACAACGGGGTCCCGCCGTCCGGCGCGGTGATCACGGTGGAGTAGCTCAGCGCGTCGAGCGCGTTGCGGTTGGGCCCGCGGGCCCAGTCCGTGGCCCGCAGATCCGCTCCTCGGCGGTGGGAGAAGACCGTGACCGCCCTGCCCAGGGCGCTGGCAGGGCGTGCTCGAGGGGGCGGGAGCGATCCTGCCCATCGCGTGTTTCGCTGGCGGTCGCCGAGCGTGGGGTGAGGGCATGACCCGAGTGCGGACGGCTACGGCTCCGCCAATGAGGGCACAGGCCGCAGCGGATGCGCGAAGCGCCCACAATGCCGACGTCGCACGGCGGTCGCGTCGCCTGACCGGTTCTGTCCCCGAGAGCGGACCGTGTCGACGTCAGATGCAGCCGGGCGTGTGGCAGCAGCCGTAGTAGGTGTCGCAGTACGGGTACTCAGGCGGGCGCTGGCCGCACCCAGCGCGTCGGCGGCGGCGCCGCTGTGGGCCAAGGCGGGCGAGCAGGTGATGAAGGACGCGGTCATCGTGCCCAGGACGACCCGGGACGTGGTGCTGTTCGCCGGGGCCAAGGTCCACAACCTGATCTACAACCCGCTGGCTCAGTCGTACAACGTGACCCAGCTCTGGGTCTCGCACCAGTGAGGCTCCGCCCCGGACCGCCGAGGTTCACGGTTCTGCGGGTGAGTCGGCGCTGGTGAGTTCATCCTCGCAATCAGGAACCGTTTGCGGAGTGGTCACTGGTGCACAGACACGCCAAGAGCCGTGCGTGCATGCCGCCGTCGGGGCCGTAGAGGCCAAGGATCAGCTCCGAGACCGAGTTCATCATGGCGGTGGTCTAGGAATACCCGGGCTCGCCAAGGAGGAGCGGTGCGGGCGCTCGACCTCTCCAGCTGCTGGAGGAGTCGATGCTCGCCAGGGTGGGGCGCCACCGCCCCCTCGGCCATCCCCTCGGCTGAGACTGTCCCCCGAGGGCGGCGACGTCCCGCCGACCGAGAACTAGGCGACTCAGCTGGTCGGCACCATGCCGTAAGCGTGATCGAAGTGCAGGACTGTCAGGCGACCGTTGACCACCATGTCGCGTCGGAACTCGTCCCAGTCGGGGCGCTCGCCAGCCACCGCCTGGTAGAGGGCGACGAGTTCGTCGACGGTCTCGTCTGCCGGTCGGCGGCTACCGGGGTGAGCTCGGCCGTCCCGTCGAGGACGACGCAGGACCATCAGTCGTCGCCAACCGCGTACAGCGAGGCTCGGGGGTCGCGGCGGAGGTTCTTCGCCTTGGCCCGGCTGTCGGTGACCGAGATACGGGCCACGTCGTCGTCGCCCATGTGTAGGCGATGTTGGACAGCTGGGGTCTCCCGCTGGACCGGGTGGTGGTCAGGACACCGTGGCGGCGTCCGCGGGCGAACGAGAGGGCATCGGCGAGCTCCATTACGTGCTCGGCCAGGTCGATAGCGCGAACTCGACGGTCCGGGACAGCGCTTCCCGTCCAATTCCGCTGTTGGCCTGGACTGAGATGCCGTTGCTCAAAGCGACGATGTAGCTGGCCAGGGCCTGGGTATCTACGTCGGCAGGCAGATCGCCGTCGAGTTGCGCGCGGTCGAATCGCTTACGGAAGGCGCCCACCCCGGCCACCCGCCGGGCCGCGAGGTCGGAACAGACGGCCGCTGCCGCGTCGCTGCAGGTCAGCGCGGACTGCACCGCCATGCACCCGGACGGACGGTCCGATGACGTGAACGCCTCCACGGAGCCTCGAAGGAAGGCCTCCGCGACTTCCCGGGCGGTCGGGAGCGCCCGCGCCTTCTCCACGAACGCTCCGGGGCCGGCCAGGTAGTGCTCCAGCGCCGCGGTGAACAGCGCCTCCTTGTTGCCGAACGCGGCGTAGATGCTGCGCCGGTTGATGCCCATCGCCTCGGTGAGGTCGCTCATCGACGTGCCATCGAAGCCGTGGTCCCAGAACAGCCGCATCGCGACGTCGAGGACCTTCTCCTCGTCGAACGCCCGTGGCCTGCCTCGCCCTGCCATCCTCGAACCTCCTTGCGGGAACCGCGAACCTCTGTTATGGTAACCGAACGGTTCGGTAATTGCAACCGGCGTTCCGCAGTGGGGATCGGGCGGGAGACGCCCGGGCTGACGCAGGGCGCGACGGCACACCGCCCTGTCCTTAAGTAAACGAACCGTTCGATACGTAAGGAGGCGTCATGGCTGAGACCGCACGACCAAAGGGGAAGCGAATGACCACGTCCCTCGCAGCGCCTCGTTCCATCGCTGGACCGGCCAGGAGTCGCTGGCTCGCCCTGGCCGTCATCGTCGCCGCCCAGTTCATGGTCGTCCTCGACATCGCCATCGTGAACGTCGCCCTCCCGTCGATCAAGAACGACCTGCAGTTCTCCCAGGAAAGCCTGCAGTGGGTGATCACCGCCTACTCGATCATGTTCGGCGGAGCGCTCCTGCTCGGGGGCCGGCTGGCCGATCGCCTCGGCCGCCGCCGGCTGTTCATCGCCGCCCTGGGCCTCTTCGTCATCGCGTCGCTGCTCTCCGGGCTGGCGTGGTCGGAAGGCTCGCTCATCGGGTTCCGCGCCCTGCAGGGGCTCGGCGCCGCGCTCCTGTCCCCCGCCGCGCTCGCCCTGCTGATGACGACCTTTGCCGAGGGCCGGGACCGCAACCTGGCGCTCGGCGTGTGGGGGGCGGCGCTCGGCAGCGGCGGCGCCGCCGGCGTCCTGCTCGGCGGGGTGCTCACCTCCTACCTCAGCTGGTCGTGGATCTTCTTCATCAACGTGCCGGCCGGCCTGTTCCTCATCGCCGTCACCCCGCGGCTGCTCAGGGAGAGCCGGGCAGAGCTCCAGCACCGCACCTTCGACGTCGCCGGCGCCGTGTCCATCACCTCGGGTCTGATGCTCCTCGTCTACGCCATGACCCGCGCCACCCAGATCGGCTGGGGCTCGGCCGAGACGATCACCCTCCTCGCCGCCGCGGCCGGGCTGGTGGCCGCCTTCTTCGTGATCGAGGCGCGCTCGAAGGCCCCGCTGCTGCCCTTGCGGATCTTCCGCCTGCGGACCCTGGCCGGCTCCAACCTGACCAGCCTGCTCAGCGGCGCCTCGATCTTCTCCATGTTCTTCCTGCTCACCCTCTACATGCAGCAGGTCCTGCACTACTCAGCCGTCAAGACCGGCGTGGCCTACATCCCGCTCACGTTCGCCATCATCGCCTTCTCAGGCCTGGCCCAGTCGCTGACCACCCGGCTGGGCGTAAGGCGGGTGCTGCCAGCCGGCATGCTGCTCTCCGCAGCGGCGCTGTTCCTCTACGCGCAGCTGCCGGTCCACAGCCACTACTTCTGGGACATCTTCCCCATCTTCCTGCTGAGCGGCATCGGCCTCGCCCTGTCCTTCGTCCCGGTATCGATCGGCGGCCTGACCGGCGTCCAGCCGGCCGACGCGGGCGTGGCGTCGGGTCTCATCAACACCAGCCAGCAGATCGGCGGTGCCGTCGGGCTGGCGGCTGCGGCGACCATCTCGACGACAGTCACCACTCACTTCATAAGCTCACATGGCCCGGCCAGCCTGGCCACCGGCGCCGCCCTCACCCACGGCTTCGAGATCGCCTTCTACGTGTTCGCCGCCCTCTCCCTCATCGGCGCCCTCGCCGCTGCCCTGCTCGTCGAGCGCAAGCCCAACGCCGGGGAGGTCGAGGCCGAGGCGCAGGCCGTGCAGACGAGGGCCCCCAAGCCCGCCTGAGAACTGCCCGCTCCCCCTGCCGTGCCCCGACGATTCGGTAATCGGCACGCAGTGTTCCGCAGTCGGGACCGGGCGAGCGACGCTCGGGCTGACGCAGGGCGCGATGGCACACCTCCGTGTCCTTAAAGCAAACAAACCATTCGATATGTAATGAACATCATGACTGACAGAGCACGACTCGACGACGTCGCCAGGGCCCCGCTCGCAGGCCGGCGAGCGCTGCTCACCGGTGGTTCTCGAGGGACCGGCGCCAGCATCGTCCGGCAGCTCGCCGCCGATGGCGCCGCCGTGGCGTTCACCTACCGAGAGGCCAAGGGCCCAGCGAACGACCTGGAGCGGGAGATCATCCATTCCGGCGGCATGGCCTCGGCTCCAGGCCGACAGTGAGGACCCCGAGGCGCTTCGCGCAGCGATATCGGAGACCGTCGAGGGTTTCGGCGGCCTCGAGGTCCTGGTGAACAACGCGGGCACCTCCCATATCACCCCAATCGAGGAGTTCCCGCTGGCCGAATATGACCGGATTCTGGCCGTCAACGTCCGGGCGATCCCCGTGGCGACCCAGGCCGCCGTGCCGCATCTGGGCCCGCCCGCCATTGACCGTGAGATTCCGCCACGTGGCGTGAGACCCTACAGCGTCTCTGGCCCCTAGGAGACAACGACTAGGGAGTGTGAAGGATCAAGTGAAGCCGCCCACAAGGGCGGCCGCCGCGGCTGCTGCTAGGCCCCCAAGGGCAGCGGGCGAATGAGAACGTCCCAGAGGGGTGCGTCGGGCCAATCTGGGCGCAATTCTGCAACTTTGGACCAGCCCCACCGGCTGTAAGCGCGGTAAGCAGTTGTGTTATCGGGCTCGACCAGGAGGGTGGCACGCCGTTCCGGGCGATTGCTTAGCAGTTCGTCATGCAACCGGTGGGCGAGGCCCTGGCCGGTCAGATCCTCGCAGACCATGATCTCGCTCAATGCAAAGGTGCGGGTGCCGTCCTCGTCGGTGAACTCCGGGGGGACGGGGGTGAGCAGCCCGTCCCACCATTTGGTGTTGCGAAGGGGCCAGCCCCAGGTTTGCCCGGCGGGCTCGTCACCGCTGTAGGCGATCACGAGGTCGAACCCGTCGATGGCGGCATAGTGGTCGAAACGATCCATGAACGCGGCGGGAGAGTGGAACGGGTGGCCACTTGCGGCCGCTTCGGCGATGGCCTCCGTGTAGGAGCCGGTGTAGATCTGCTCGACGACGTCGCGCAGGTCGCGGGCGGCCGGGCCGTCGTAGCGGCGGAACGTGATTACGGCGGGATCGCTCATGTCTGGACGGTCCTCTCCACAGCGTCGAAACGGGTCCGGAACTCCTCGGCCGCCCCGCCGCCGTCGGCGATGACACGGACTTCGCGCAGCTCCCGGAGGGTTCGCGGGGAGATGACCCGGCTTTCGAGGGCGGGCAGCACGGCGAGGCCTTCGCCGACCGCAGCGGTGGTGTCACCTTCAGCGGCCAGCGCGGCTGCGAGCTGCGCGCGGTAGTTCACGCTGTTCCTTGGCGATAGGTCTGGCTCCTCCAGGCCTACCCGGTACAGGTCGGCGGCCCGGGCAGGGCGGCCCAGGATCATCTGGCCCTTGGCGTCGGCGACGCTCACCTCTGCGGGCTTCACGAACCGCAGCCACACCGGGTCATCATCGCTGGTCCCACGGTCCAGTTCGCGCCAGGACCGGGTGATCGCAGTCTTGTAACCGCGGTCGTCGCCAAGCGCGGCATGGGCGATCGCCTCCCGCGAGGCCAGGAGGGCGTGCAGCCGCGGCCAGGGCGAGCGGCGCGCGAGGTCAGCGGCGCGCATGGCGAGCCTGACGGCTTCGCGGGCTAGGCCCGGCCGCTGCTCGACGCGGGAAAGAAAGACCTGCTGTAGTGCCATCTTTTCCATCGCCATCACGCTCAGCAGTTCATCGTCGGCCTGGTCGGCGAGGAGCAGCGCCTGCGAGTACAGCTGGCGGGCCAGTTTCTGCTGGCCGCCGTCATAGGCAACCCAGCCAGTGGCAACCGCCAGTTGCCCGGCGGCAGCCATCAGTTCACGCCCGGTGGCCTCGCTGTAGTCGGCTTCCTCGAGCATGCGGTCGATGCGGTGCATCTGGCGCAGCGCACCCCGCACCAGCGCGCCGCCGCCTGCCACCTGATCCCGGACGTAGAGCCGGTCAACGGTTGCTCGCAGGTACCGGATGTGTGCGCTGTCTACGCGGGCAGGAACCTGCACCTTATCCAGGCCGATGGCCGCCGATCCCACAAGGCCCAGCATCCCGATACCGAATGTGCGCCGGTCCAAATCCGTCTCCGCCTCTTCGCCGTTACTTGGCGGGATGGCGGCCGCGGTGCCTGCGAGCAGTGGCCCGAGTGCCGTCCGCGGCACGTCCAGCGCGTTGGCGACGCGCAGGAACTCGCGCACGTCGTACAGAGTCTCGCGCTCGCCGCTTTCGATCCGGCCGATAGTGGACTGCGACCAGCCCAGCATCGTGCCCAATTCCAGCTGACTCAGGCCTGCCGCTGCTCGCAACACCGCCAGCCATCTGCCCAGGTCCGCATCGGCCAGAGCCTGCCGCAGCAGCGGCGAGTCCCACAGCCAGGTCGGCACGCCCGGTCCGGCGCCGCGCGCGGACGCTGTGCAAGACGCACACAGGGGGTCGTCGTTGTAACGGCTCAGCCGAGCCGAGCAGACCCTGCATGTGCGGGTTGCCATCCTCACCTCTCTCAGGCACGAGGCTAAGAAACAGGTTCAGGCCCTGACAATGCCAATGTGTCATGACCGTCGGGGATGCGCTACCTCACCGCAACTCTGCGATCACCTACCGTTGCCGGCGAGCTTCTCAGCGCTGACTATGGCAGGCGCTGCGCAACCCATCGGGGGTCATCCGCCGTCCATACGAACCGGCACTTGAGGCAGACCAGCATGTGGTCCGGTGGACAGCCGAGCCCCCGGCCAGGTGGGATCACTGCGTTGTGATCCAGGCACGTGATGATTCGCTCGGCGCATTGCACGCAGCGGCGGTAGACGCGCTTGCCAGTCGACTCGCACTGGTCGCACCCTCGCCCGTTGCAGGTCGAGCAAGAGGTGATCGTTGCCTTGCCGGGTGGGTCGATGGTGCCGAGCATGCGATGCAGATCGGTTCTCATTGCCTCCATCAGCATCAGGGCCTGGTAGACCGAGGCGGCCTCAGTGCTGAGGACGCCGCCGCAGCGAGCGCACCGCTGGCTGAAGATGACGTTCTCGACGTCTATGACCTGGTCCTTGTCGTCAGGGCAGGCGCACGACGTGACGTAGGTGGCTGCTTCGGTGCTCATCGCGGTGAGTCCTTCCATGCCGCTTACATCTATGATGCGCCACGATTGCCCTATTCGCCTGCCTCGCGGCCGGTGTCTCGCTCGTGCGCCCTCTCGATCACGCGCGGTGAGGCGGGGATTTCCGGCGGCGGTGGTTGCAAGATGGCGTCACGTTCGCGGGGTCGCAACGTCGGCCAAGCCTCGCCTTCGTCTTGCATCTCGTGGTCGTCGGCGGGAACCCGGACGGCCTTGCGCTCGTCAAGTTTTTCTTGCAACTCCTGGCGGGCAGCGGCCAGCCTGGCGACCCATTCCGGGGGTTCCGCCGGTCGGGCGAGCGCCTGGTCTGACGGGCTGAGCAACTGCCCATGCTCCTGTTCGGTGACGGGATCAGGTTCGGCTGACTTCAGGGGCGATATCGTCAGGTACGGCTGGCGGCGGCGTAGCTCAGCGTCAGCCGCGACCCCCAGCCGCCGGGGTACTTCGGTGACGTGGTCCCATTCCTGGTACTGGGCGTCTTGTTGTTCCAACCCAACGAGCTGGTGTTCGTAGAAGGCCTGCAGGGCCCGGGCAGATCGGGCGTGCGTGCGGTGCAAGCCAGCGAGGGTGTCGTCGCGCTGGCCTGCGGCTTCTGCTTCCGCGTCGGCGCGCACCGACGTGAGTCGCGCATCCTCGGCACCGAGGCGGATCTGCCGCAACTCATCGGCGACGTACTTGGGCGCGAGAGCGGTCTCGGTCTCGTAGGTCTCCCGCATGAGCCACAGGGAGCCGTCGGGTACCCCGCGGACGTCGGGGCCGTCAACCGCGCCCAGCGCCCGCATGCCGGTATGCCAGGCGGCGCGCTTTTCCGGGCTGTCGCACGATGGTTCCGGGCCGATCGGGTCGGCCGGGTGGTCATACCCGTACATTTCCCGGTAGGCGGCCACCCGGGAGGCGCGGCCCTCCCATTCAGCCCGCCGGCGAGGGTCTGTAGGAACTTCGCCGAGCACCTGAATGGCCCATTCCGGCCGCTGTTCGGCGGTGAACCTGCCAAGGCGGGCAGTGCGCTCGTCCATCGCGGCGGCCAGTTGGCGGAACGTGTCTTGCATCTCCGGATCGGCGAGGTCGGGTAGCTGCTTCGTCCATGTGTCCTGAGCCTGCGGGACTGGTGAGCCGAGCTGCTCGCGGATCCGGACGTCCACCACGCTGGCGATGTCACGGGAACCGGCTAGCGGCCGGGAGTTCACAGCGTCCTCGACAACCTGGCGGGCGTCTAGGCCGGCAGCCTCAGCGCTGCGCAGAGTGCGCCACAGCCATGTCGCCTGAGGCGATGAACCCGCCAACGCCGAGTATTCCGGTGGCAGGGCTTCCCGCAGGATCTGCTGGTAGCGCTCGGTGCGAGGGCCGACAATCTCGCCCTGCCAGATGGCGTTCAGGACGCCGAGGTGGTCGGCGTTGCGGCGGTTCTGCTGCCGGATCTCGGAGGCGGATTTTTCCGCGCCGTCGCGGTGCAGGACGTCAGCCAGCACCGCGGCCGGGTCGCGCCTGTTCGCGGCGGGATCCCATCGGGCGAGCGCCTTGATCCCCGCCCCGGGCGCATACCAGCGTTTCGCCTCGTAGTCCCATTGGGCACCAGCCTGGGCAGCTTCGTCCTTTTCGGCGAACGGCACGCCGAGCCAGATGCGAGACTCTGCGGGCAGTCCCTCGCGAAGCCGCTGCTGCCGGTCATGTCGCGCTAGTTCGGGTGCCGGTGCCGCGCCCGGCGTCGGGTCGGCTTTCTGGGGCGTCTGGGACATGACGTAGGCGTAGTTGCGGGCGGCCCCGCGGGTCATCGCGGTGTACAGCCACTGCCGGTTCTCGTTGCCGGTGACCACCGGGATGCCGGCGGTGACGGTGCGGCCCATGCTGGAGTGGCCGGTGACGCAGTAACCAAGATCGTAGGCAGAAAAGCCGGAACGACCGTACGTGATCTGACGTTCGTCCAGTTTCATCGCCCCGGTGCCGGGGTCGCGGCCCTTGGCCTTGCGCAGGGTCACGGTGTCGTCGCCGACTCGGTCGATGCGGAGGACATCGCCGTTGGCGATGCCGTGCCGGTGGTCGTTTTTCCGTGCGATGACAAGGTCGCCGCGGCTGGCCTCGGCACCTTCAGCGAGCCGTACCGCCGGGCCGTCGTCGACCAGTCCGAGGTGGATCAGGTCGTCGCGGACCCGGCGGGCCAGTTCGCGGCAGCGTTCCCGGTCGGCGGCGACTAGCAGGACGTCCTGCCCGGCGAGCCGTTCGGCGACCGCGGCGCGGACCGCGTCGTCCATGACCTGTTCGGGGTCGCCGCCGCGGATCCGGCCGTGCGTGTCGTACTCGCTGAGCACGGAGGCGTTCCCGGCGCGCAGCCGCAGGCTGGCCGGCCGTTCCCACGCGTGCTCGAACCGGACCGGCTCGGCCAGCTGGACGTAGCCGTTCTCCCGCGCGAGCAGGCGCATCCCGCCGCCGCCCTCGACGGCGGCGAGCTGTTCCTGGTCCCCGGCGACCAGCACCTTGCAGTCCAGGTCGTCGGCCAGGCCGATGAGCCGGGCCAGGTGATCGACTGGCATCATGGACGCCTCGTCGATGATGATCAGCGACTCGGGGGCGATTCGCAGCTGGTGCGCGCCCTTGGCATCCAGGCCGGCGAACAGCTTCGCGGAGTTGTGCGCGCGCATCGGCAGCCCGGCCCGGCCGGCGGCCTCGGCGAGGACGTTGCGGGCCGCCTGGGCGCATGTGACGCCCCACACTTCGGGGGTCCCGGCCTTCCTTGCGGCGACCCCGGCAGCGACCAGGGTGTAAGTCTTGCCGGATCCAGCGGGCCCGGTCACTGCGGTGGCCAGCCGCCCGTCGGTGAACGCCTGGTACAGAACCGCGGCCTGGTCGAGCCGCAGCCCGGTGGCGGTCTTGGCCTCGCTGCCTGCCTCGGCGCGCAGCAGCAGTTGCGCGTCAAGGGTGGCTGCGTCCGCGCCGAGCAGTTGCACGACGCGCTCGCGCGATGCGAGAGGCGCAAGCGCACGGCGCGCACGCGCGGCCATCCTCTCCTCGGCAGTCAGCTGCACCTGCGTCGCGTACAGCGCGCCGGTGTGACGCTGGTAGACGCTGCGCCCGTCTGCGCGCGTGAGCGACGCGGGCAGGTCAATGGCTTCGGGCGCGTCAAGGCAGCGCACGTCGCCGTACCGGTCGGCCAGCGTGTCGTCGGCCAGCTTGTGCAGCAGGCGCACGGCGTCGGCTGGGGTCATGTGCCGGGTTTCGGCGGGCAGCATCCAGCCCAGGTGCTTGAGCAGGTCATAGCGGGTCCACGCGGACTTGTGTGTCTGGACGGAGACCAGCGCCGTCTGGGCCGCCCGGGTGAGGGCCTCTGGTGAGGGTCCGGGGCTGCCGCCCGGCGGGTGCGCGCCGGGCTCGCTTGCCTCGTCCCAGGTTCTCGGCGCGATGTCGCGCAATTCCGCGCCTGTTTCGCGGCGCACCTTGTCGGCCCAAGTCTCGTGCAGCGCGTCCAGGTGCAGCGCACCCTCGGCCTTGCCGCCGCGCAGATCCAGCGTGACCATCTGTGCGATTCTGGCCAGCTCGCGCTGCGTTGGCGCGCGCCCCTCGGCGCGCTCAAACTCGGCTGCGCGTTCGCGCATTTCCGCGTTGATGGACGCGCGGCGAGTGCTCAGGGACTCCATCACCTTCTGCGGGACTCCGGCGATCTCGTGCCCGTAGCCGTCTGCGCGCGGCTCCCATTCGACGCCGAACCGCGCGGTGAGCGCGGATTCGAGATGCAGCGCCACGATCGGTGCTACCCCGTTGTGCACCGCGCCGTAGGCGTAGGAATCCGGTGCCCGCCATCTGCCGTCCTTGCCGGTCTTCGCGGTGTGGGCGATCACATTGTGCACGTGCAACTGGACGTCGTCGGCCCGGGACGTGTGCTGCAGGAAGCTGGCGACCGCCAGCCCGGCCTCGTGCCACTGGCCTGTCTCGTGGCCGTCCACCCGGCCGCCGTGATACCCGGTGCGGACGTACCCGGCTTCCTGCTCGAAGTAGTCCAGCCCGGCCTGATTCGCCGCGTGGATCATCTCATCCACCTCGGCGATCAGCCCGGCCCAGTACTCCGCGCCGTCCTGGTCGCCGGCCAGCTTGGCCTGGCGCAGGTTCTCCCCCAGCGATGCGTAGAACACCGAGATGCTTTTCGACAAGCTGGCCGTGAGGTCGAAGTACAACGGGCCCTGCCGCGCGGCCTTCTGCGCCTCGGTGCGAAGGGCCCGCCGCCGCCCATGGGTCGCTTCCGGCTCGGCGGCCAGCAGATTCTCGTAGACGGCGTCGGCCCGCTCGACGCCCTTCTGCGGCGAGCGGCCTAGTTTGCTGATCCCGTCCCGCGGGTCGACCCGCTGGTCAACCAGCAGGTCATACGCCTGGCGTTCCACCAGCGACCCGGGCTCCAGGCCCAGCGCGGCGGCCCCGTTCCCCCACCAGCGGCCGGGCGGCTCCCCGCCCCCCTCGGCCGGCGACATGTAGTAACCGGTGGATGACTTGCCGCCCTCGGCGGCACCGATGGCCTGCCACGGGTAGGCAGCGTCGTAGCCGGGCGCGATGGTGACCCTGACGCCCACCGGCACCTCCTCTCGGGCCCTATTGGTGATCTTGCTCTTTCCAAGATCACTTATAGTGCGTGGGTGTGATGGTCGTGGCGCTGCTTGATCAACAGTGACAGGCGGAGGTGAGAGGACACGCGGGGCGAGCGTGTTGGGGTGAGTGCGAGCGGTGCGGTAAGCGGTCGAGAGGAGGCGCGGCAGGCTGGCGGTCAGCGCATCCGGATGCGGCAAAGCGACCGGTCGGTCAGGTGGTTTCCTTCGCGCCGGCGGCGGGCCAGTCGAACAGCCGCGCCTGGCCGCCGGGCACGCCGGCGGCCCTGGCCGACCAGATCGCCGCCACCGGCGCCAAGCTGTGGAGCTTTCCCACAGGAGCAACCATCGGGGAGTCGTCCCCGGCGGTGACCAACGGGGTCGTCTACATCGCCTCCTTCCAAAATGCGCAGAGCCAAGCGCCCGGCCGGACGTACGCCCTCAACGCCGCCACCGGCGCCAAACTGTGGAGCTTCAAGACCGGCCAGGCGGACGCTTCCTCGCCAGCGGTGGCCAACGGGGTGGTCTATATCGGCTCCGGTGACGGCAACGTGTACGCCCTCAACGCCGCCACCGGCGCCAAACTGTGGAGCTTCAAGACCGGGAACGCGGTTTATTCCTCGCCTGCGGTGGCGAACGGGGTGGTCTACATCTTCTCCGGTGACGGCAACGTGTACGGCTTCAACGCCGCCACCGGCGCCAAACTGTGGAGCTTCAAGACTGGCCAGAAGACCAGCCAGGTTCAATCCTCCCCGGCGGTGGCTAACGGCATGGTCTACGTCGGCTCCGGCAGCGCCGTGGACGCCTTCCACCTGCGCGCAGGGCCGCGGCCGGACGGCGGACCGTCCGGCAGCTTCACCCGGACGACACGCGCTCGGGCCCGCAGCAAGCGAGCAAGAACCTAACCCGGCCCGCCCACACAGCGGCGCTCCAGGGCAAGGCAGCGCCGCCCCCGCACATAGAGGAAGCAAGCGCCGCTGACAAGATGCCCAAGGCTGTCGCGTACCCGGCGAGCCACTGCCGGGATGGTCGGGTGCGCGTGCATCACTGCGGCCCGCGCATTGTTCATGAGCAGGTCTGTCCGCCTGGCGGGGCGGCTCGATGGCGAGCGGCCGGATCACGCTTGCCGTTGCTGGCACGGCCGAGCTCCGCGTCCAGAAAAACGGATCTCCGTGGGCATTAGCAGCCCTTGACCGGATCTTTAGCTTTCCGGGGTTTCGCGCCCACCCGGGGTGGTCTATGCCGCTGATAGCGGCCGTGGGGCCGGGACGGATTCCCGTGACTCACGAGGCCCGGAGGCTTCACGAAACGCTGACCGGCGGGGGTACTCCCAGCAGCACGGCCGGGGCGCGTGTCTGCGCGCCCGGATCCTGCGACCTAGGGAGGCCAGCATGAACATCCGCAGGATAGTCATCACCGGGGCCGCGGCCCTGGCATTAGTGGCCGGCGGCACCGCCGCAGGCGCGACCCTCGCCGGCCCCGTCGACGGCTCGGGCGTCATCCACGCCTGCTATGCCACCGCCGCCAGCGGCGGCCAGCACGCGATCCTGCTCGAGGATGCGGGGCACGCCTGTCCCAGCGGCATGACCGCGATCACCTGGAACCAGCAGGGGCCGCAGGGACAGACCGGCGTCAGTGGACCGGCGGGGCCGCAGGGACCAGGAGGCCCGCAGGGACCGTCAGGACCTGCGGGGCCGGCGGGTGCCACTGGCCCGCAGGGACCGAAAGGTGACACCGGCGCCCAGGGACCCGCAGGCCCGGCGGGCGCGGACGGCAACACGGTACTCAGCGGCACCGGGACGCCGGACAACAGCCTCGGCAAGGATGGTGACTTCTACGTCGACACCGCGGCCAGCGTCCTGTACGGGCCGAAAGCCGACGGTTCCTGGTCGACGCCGGGGACCAGCCTGGTCGGCGCGGCAGGACCAGCGGGGGCCACCGGCCCGATGGGGCCGCAAGGACCGCCAGGGGGATCGGCTGGGGGCTTGGACTCAATGATCGGAACGCCGTGTGAGGTAGGAACTCCGTCGGCGGGCACGCTGGATGTGACCTACACGCCGCATACGAACGCCCCCGACACCGTCAGCCTCACATGCGGGCAGTTCAACTCGCACTTTGCCCTGAATGTGGCGGTGGGAGTGGGCACCCCGGTGCCGACATGCGGCGGCCCGGTGACCAACTGCCCCACATTCAAGACCGGCAGGGGGCAGGTCACCAGCCAGCCGGGCAGCATTAACTGCACCGAAAGCGGCGGCACCTGTACCGACGTTTTTAAGGCCTATACCGTCGTCACGCTAACCGCCGCCCCTGCTGAGGACAGCGCTTCCCAGGGCCCCAGCGGTTTCGCGGGCTGGACCGGATGCGATTCAACCTCTGGCCCGGACGGGGAGACGTGCACCGTCACGATGGCAGCGGTGCGGAACGTTACCGCAACCTTCCAAGCGGCACCCCTCCCGTAAGCGAGATCCAGGGCTCACCGGGCGGACTCGTCCCCGAGATATGGCCGCACGGTGCGGCGCCCCGCACGCCGCGCACGGCGGCGCCGCGACCATGCCCTCTGCCATGACGGCGATTATCGGCCACCGGCCAGCTGAAGCACATGCGCCGCGACCATCAGTCACCACGGCGACAGAAACCCCGGGAGCGGGCTGGGCTTGCCTCGACACCCACGCATCCCGTTGAGCCGTGTCCGATTCTGGGAGCGAAATGGGAGCAGCAGCCCGTGACGCATCTCGTTACTGAGCAGGTGTCATGAGCTGATCGGCGGCCCTCGCTGCGTCGGCCTCGAATACCTCCCGCAGTGGCTCCAGTGCCTGGTCCCAAGCTTGCGACAGATCAGGAATTGCGACTGGTTTGCCTGCCGCGGCCAGGCCAGCCCGGCGGGCGAGATTGTCGTCCAGCGCGAACGACACCACCTCGTCGTATTTGCGGATAGCACGGAGCCGCTGCCGCTCGGCCTCGACGGCCGCCAGCCGGGTCCCGAGTTCAGCCAGCCGCTCCGGCTTGGTCGTCTTGGTGGTCATGTACCGGATGCGGTTGGCCTGGTGCCGCAACTGCTCTGCATTTCCGGTGACCCCCACCCGGCGGATCTCCGTAGCGATGTCTGCAGGCGTGATCGGCGTCCGGGCGATGCGCACCTGAAAGCCCGCGTTGACCATCAACTGCCGCCGACCAGCCTCGTTGTCTTCCTCCCACCGGTCAGCGAACGTCCGACCGGTCGGCCGGTAGTCGATCCGCGCAGGCGTGGAGGGCAAGGCCGCCAGCCGGTCCCGCCGCTCTTCGAGGCGGGTCATCATGGCCGCAAACCGCGCCGCTCCGTGCTCACCCCGGTAAACCGAGCCGGTTGCATATTGCCCTTCGAGGTGCTGCATGGCCTCTTCAACAGCCGCCAGTTCGGCGCTGGAGTCCGCCGCAGGGATGTAGACGCGCTCCAAGATCTCCTGGTTACCGACCAGGCTGAGGAACAGGCGAGCGGCCAGATCCTCCAGATACTCGGCTGGTATCCGCCAAGTCCGGCACGTCGCCCGTCTGGCACCGGAGCAGATGTAGTAGCGGAATTGGTGTCTGCGGTTGGTGGTCGTCGTGCTGTGCAGCGGCGACGAGCACAAAGCGCAGTAAGCCACCTGCAGCAACCGGGAGGCGTTGACCCGCCGCCCGTTCGCCCGGTCCTGCAGAGCCGCCTGGAGGCGCTCATAGTCCTCCGGGGGTATCAGCGGGTCGATGCTGACGATGAGTCCGTCACGGTCGCGCAAAGGCTCACCACGGGACAGGATATGACCGGCCAGGCTCGGCGAGGCCAAGACCTTCTGGACCGTCGCGGGGGTCCATCCTTTATCCCTGGCGGGTTTGCCGCCGCGACGACGCTGAGCGTCGCGTGACGACGGGATGCCCTCGGCGTTCAGCCAGCGAGACAACATGTGGAAGGAGTGGCCAGCCAGGTAGCGGCGGACCATCTCAGCAACGACGGGCGCGTACTCCGGGTCTGGTGCTAGCCGCCAGCCGTTCGGCTCTGCTCGCGCGGGAATCCGGCCGAACGGGACGGTACCGCCCGGCCACTTCCCCGCCTCCCGCAGCGCGTGCCAGGCTTCGCGGATGCGGTCGCTGATGACCGCCAGTTCCAGCTCGGCGAACGTGATCAGCACGTTGGCCATCGCCTTGCCGAACGGCGTCGAGAAGTCCAGCGGCGGATCAATCCAGATGAGGGTCTTGCCATGGTCGGTCAGCCACTTGTAGAGCACCAGGAAGTCGAGCAGCGACCGCGTCAGCCGGTCATACTTGGCGACGATCAGCCCGTCCCAGTCATCCGGCCGCGCTAGCCACGGTCCGAGCTTCGGCCGGTCGAAGGGGCTGACAGAACCGGACACGTCGAGATCCTCGGCCAGCCCGACCACCTCGTGCTCATGCAGCCGGGCATACGTGTCGATCTTGTTCCGCTGACGCTCCGGCGAGGTAGTCTCGTCAGTCAGGTCCGACAGCCTGACCACCGCGAGCAACCGCATGCCGAGAGCGTAGCGCTGTTGGGTTTCCGTTGCCCAGGCGCCAGCGAACGCCTCCTGCTGCACCGCGCGGGCAGACGCTCCGGTCCATGCGACCGGCTGCAGCCGCTGACGGAGCACGCCGTAGCCCGCTCGCCGATGACCCTCATCGCGGCTAGATGCGCGCGTTCTCCGTGCGGGCGGGTATGCATGATCATGCAAAGGTGCGTCGGTCGCCGCGGTGCCATTGGCCACGACCGCAGGACCCGACGATGTAATGAGCGTCAAATAACCGCGCGCCGAGCCGCCTAACGTACGCTGATGCCATTCGTTTAGCCTGATCGTAGAGCCCGCCGAACAGGTTGTTCTGCATACTTCCGACTGGGCGTGTCCCAGGTGGTCGCGCGTGTGGAGCTTCATGGGTTGCGGCGAGCGTGTGCGGGCTGATCGCCTTCGCTGCCGGGAGCCACTGGCGAGGCTCTGGGCAGGTGGAATTCAAGTGGTGGTCTTGGAGGGTTTGCTGCACTCGCCGCGCGGCGGCGGCCGCGCCGGTGCGCTGGTAGATCGTGAGTGCCTGCTGCAGGTGTGCGGCGGCCTGGCTGGGGTTGCCTTCCCGGAGGTGAGTGTTGCCGATTCCTTCCAGGGCGCGCGCTTCTTCCGGGGCCGCGCTGATGTCGCGGGCGATGGCCAGTGCCTGGGTGTGCTGGCCGCGGGCCTGGCCGGCGGCCGAGGTGCGGAGCGACAGCTCGCCGAGGCCGTTCAGCGCTTCGGCCTGGCCGAGCAGGTTGCCAAGGTCACCGAATAGCGCCAGGGCGTGCTGGTGGTTGGCGGCGGCGGCCGGGTGGTCCCCGGTCTGCTGCTGGACGAGGCCGAGGCCGTTCAGCGTTTCAGCCTGGCCGAGCAGGTTGCCAAGGTCACCGAATAGCGCCAGGGCGTGCTGGTGGTTGGCGGCGGCGGCCGGGTAGTCCCCGGTCAGCTGCTGGACGAGGCCGAGGGCGTCGAGGGCAGAGGCCTGGCCGAGCGGGTGGCCGAGTTCACCGAACAGGGCCAGGGCCCGGTGCTGGCTGGCGGCGGCGGCCGGGTGGTCCCCGGTTTCTAGCTGGACGCCGCCGAGGACGTGGAAGGCGTAGGCCTGGCCGAGCCGGTCGCCGACGTCACCGAATAGCGCCAGGGCGTGCTGGTGGTTGGCGGCGGCGGCCGGGTGGTCCCCGGTCAGCTGCTGCACCAAGCCCAGGCCGACGAGGGTCCATGCCTCGCCGCGCCGGTCACCGGCACGGCGGGCTAGCACCAGGGCCTGCTGGTGGCTGGCGGCGGCGGCCGGATAGTCCCCGGTCCAAGCCCTCACCAAGCCCAGCTCGCCGAGGGTGTAAATCTGGCCGGGCTGGTCACCGGCCTCTTCGTAGAGCGCCAGCGCCTGGGCCAGGCTGGCGGCGGCGGCCGGGTAATCGTCTGTGTTCCGCTGCAGCGCGCCCAGCGTGCTGAGCGTGTCGGCCTCGCCGAGCCGGTCTCCGGCGTGGCGCGCCGCGGCCAGGGCGCCCTGGTGGAGGGCGGCGGACTGGTCCGAGTGACCGCGAACGGCCAGGAAACCGCTCATCGCGGCGGGTATGGCGAAGGCATGCGGGAACCGCGCGCGCCCGGCGGCGTAGTCCGCCGCGGCATGCAGGTTGGTTCGCTCGGCTTCCAGCCATGCGGCCGCCTGCCCGAAGGCGGACGGGTCCGGGGCCTCCGGCGGCGGGTGACCCGGCAGCGGGCGGCGGAAGGTGCTGGCCCAGGTGTCGAAGTGCCGCCCGGCGGCCCAGGGCGGTATGCAGGTAGTAGTCCAGCAGCCGGCCTGCCGCGGCATCTGATTCGGCCGGGTCATCGCCGGCGGCCAAGGCGCGGGCGTGCTCACGCAGCAGATCGTGCAGCTGGTAGCGGCGAGGGCGGGCTCGGCGAGCAGATGGTGGTCATACAGGTCAGCAAGGCCGCGCCGGGCGGTGGCCAGGCTGGTGTCATCGAGCGCCGCCACCGCGTAAGCGTCGAAGCCGGGACCGGGAACCAGGCCGGCGCGTCGGAACAGCCGCTGCTGAGTTGCGGCGAGATCCCGGTAGGACAGGTCGAAGGCGGCGGCGACCGACAGGTTCTCCGCGTGCATCATGGCCAGTCGGTCCCGGGCCGCGGCCAGCTCGGCGGCCATACCCGCCACGGTCCAGGCAGGATGATGCCGCAACTGCCGGGCGAGCATCCCGATAGCCAGCGGCAGGTACCCGCACAGGCGGACCAGCTCGCCCACCTGGCCCGCGCCAGAGGCAAGCTCTGCCCGGCCGGCTAGCCGGGCCAGCAGCTCCGCCGCCTCGCTGGGGGGCAGAGTGTCGAGGCTAATCACCGCGGCATCGTCCAGCGCGGTCAGCCGGCGGCGGCTGGTGATCAGTACCAGGGAACCGGTGGTGCCAGGCAGCAGCGGGCGGATCTGCTCATGGCTGGCCGCGTCGTCCAGCAACAGCAGGACCTTCTTGCCCGCCACCTGGTCGCGCCACCGGGCTGCCCGGGCGTCCAGACCGGGCGGGATCTGCTGGGGGGGCAAGCCCAGCGGTCAGCAGCAAACTGGCGAGCGCATCGGCCGGGTCGACCGGCCGCTGGCCGGGTGTATGACCGTGCAACGGCAGGAAATACTGCCCATCGGGGAAACCAGGAGCGAGCCGGTGCGCCGCGCGCACCGCGAAGGTGGTCTTCCCGATCCCGGCCATCCCGTCAATCGCGTGAATCCCGACCACCGCGCCGCCGACAGCCTGACTATCGATGCCGTCCAGCAGCTGCGCCAGTTCGCGCTCGCGGCCGGTGAAGGCTTCGATATCCCGCGGCAAGGTCCGGGTCGCGACCGCGCCGGCCGGGGCAGGCAGATCCAGCAGCGGGTCGGCGGCCAGCACCTGCTCATGCACCAGACGCAGCCCTGTTGGGCTCGAATACACGATCGTGGCGGTGACCTGCTTCATCTTGTAGCAGCACGAGGCTGTCAGGCGGCGATCTGGTATTCGTGTGTGAGCCCGCTGAGGACTTGTTTCCGGCGGATCCGGTGCTCGGCGAGGTTGATCTGCGGTGGCCGGGTGGGAGCTTGAGCCGGTGCGAGCTGGCCAAGGGAACGGTGCGGCCGGGCCGTGTTGTAGTGCCGCAGGTATTCGGTCAGCACCTGGCGCAGGTGGTGCTCATTGACGATCAGCAGCCGGTCGAAGAGTTCCCGGCGCAGGGTGCCAATGATCCTTTCGCAGATCGCGTTCGCTCTCGGCGGCTGCGGTGGGCTGGCGAGAATCCTGACGCCTGCCGCTGTGAACACGGCGTCGAAGGAGCCGGTGAACTGGCCGGCGCGATCCCTGCGCGAGTTCGGCGTCTTGAAGTACCACTGGGCGATGCTCCCGCTCCGGGTGCGGCGCGTCTACCGGGTCAGGCTGCACGTTGACCTGACCATCCTGGCCCAACTCGCCAGCGCGCTGATCAAGACGCGAACGTAGGGGACTTCCTGCAGCGCAACCGCCGCGGGCGAGGACTTCGCCATGCCCGCACACCGGGATCCGTCCCCTGACCCCCCGAGCACGCCCCCGTAAAACCGCTCCGGGGGTCAGGGGAGGGTATGGAGCCAGATACTACGCCCGCAAGTCGCAGGTCATACTGCGTTTTGCCGAGTTTCCCGGGCCGAAACGCAGATCCCTCCTAGGGACCGGGCACGCCCGGGTCGCCGGGAGCGACGTGCGCGTGCAAGCCCGGGATGTCGTACAGCTCCATCGCCCGCTGGACCTCCATCACCGCTCGCGCATCGAGCTGCGTGATCATGTCGAAGACCTGCTCCCCCGTGCATGTCCTGAGCAATGCAAGGATGATTCCCTGTTTCATTCCGACCCCCTTTCGGCTGTCCCGGCAGTCTTGCATGGGCGGCGCTCGGCGGGGCGGCCGGGCAACGGCCCGGAGATCTTCAGGAGCCACCATCTGGTGAGGACCGCTCACCTGTTCGAGTGTAGTAGGGCTTTACGAAACCATTTGCGAAACTCGCCAAGATCGTTTGGGTGGCACGCCGTCATTCGGCTAATGCTCAGCGTGACCGAATGAACGCGAGTAGCGCGTGGTTTCCCCCCAAAGCCGTCAGGCCGGGTTGCAAACCCCCCCACTCCGTAGTCCGGCTGGGAGGGTGTTTGCAGGGAAGCGGGACGGCTGACAAGACCTGGGCCGTCCCGTTTCTCTTACCCGGCTTCTGCCGCGCTGGTGATCTAAGACTCGGCGGCGGCGCTGAGCGCGGCATTGCGGAGCAGTGTCGCGACTGAGACGCCGTGGCGTCGGGCTGCCTCGCGGATCTGGCGTTCCTCGTCGGGATCTACCCGGGCGGTCAGCATCACCCGCCGCTTGCGCTTCTCTGATCCCTGACGGCTGCGCGGTTTCTGGCCTACGGGAGTCATGGGCACAGCCTCTCTCATGTCCCACGCGGAAAGTCCGCGCCACGCCGCCTTGGCTACGCGGAAAGTCCGCGCGGCGGTGGGAGCATGGATGTGACGGGCAATGCCCATCCGCCCGCGTTGTGCTCAGGCGGGGTGAGCGCACTGCGCCCCTGGATCACCGGTGCTCCTGTGGTGACAGCAAGCACGGCCGCGCTGGACTCGCCGCTGACAATGCAGTCAGACATCACACTGGGCACATAAATCATCTCCCCGGAGGATCACTCACAATGCCAGACGACAAGACATACGACAGCCGGGTCATCTACCTCTCCGACCTGCTCGACAGGCATGGAGCGGCACCCAAGCTGGAAGGCTTCACGTTTACCGGATGCCAGATTTACGGGCCGGTGATCGTCATCCCGCTCGCGGGAGTCAGCTTCAACGGCTGCAACTTCAAAGTCGAAAATCCCGAAGATATGTTCTTCGAGATGCCGGAAGGCACCAGGAAGACGGGGCTCATCGGATTGTTCGACTGCGCCTTCACCAATTGCGTCATCGAAGGCGTGGCAATCGCCGGGACTCCCGAAGGACTGGCACCGCTCCGGGCTGGCCTTAACTGATCAGCCTTCGGTACCCGTCCTGACCACGGCGTCGGCAAGCTGGGCCAGGATGGTCAGGTCAACGTGCAGCCTGACACGCGGCAGGCGGCGTACCCGCAACGGGAGCAGCCCCCATTCGTTCTTGAGTCGGCCGAACTCGCGTTCGACGGCGACGCGCTGTCCGACAGCGCCTTGAATCGTTCGGTCCCGCGCGGGATGAGCGGGTGCAGCCGGTCGGCCTTGACCCATGTGGATGCGGGCCTGTGGGGTTCCAGAACTCGGCCACCGGCCTTGACCTGGGCTTCTACGCGGCGCGTTCGTATTCGTTGAGGAGGCCGCTGAGGACAGGCCGGCGTCTGATCCGCTCCGGGGCGGGATCTTCACGGCCTGGATGCCCGCGCTGACCAGAACCGCGTCGAACGACGCGGTGAACTGCCCGGCCCGGTCGCGGACCGGGAACCGGAAGCCCGCGGCGCGGTCGCCGGGATCCATCAGGAGATTGCGGATCTGCTGGGTGGTCCAGGGCCCGTCCGGGTGCGCGGTGACTCCGGGAATGTGTACGTAGCGGGAGCCGATCTCGATGACGAACAAGCAATACCGGCGCCGGAGCGTCACGGCGCAGTCCACGTGGAAGAAGTCGGTGGCAAGCATCGTCGCGGCCTGCGCGTGGAGGAACTGCCGCCCAGGTGGTGCCGGTGCGCCGCTTTGGAGCTGGGGGGATCTTCAGGGCTTTGAGCACGCGGCGGATCGTGGAGGCGCCGGCCCGGTGGCCTAGTGTGAGCAGTTCGCCCTGGATCCGCTGGTACCCCCAGCCGGGGTTGTCGGTGGCGAGCCGCCCGGTCAGCCCGGCGATCTCGGCGCTGACCGGCGGCCGTCCCGTCCGGTTCGGGTAAGTCCGCCTCCGGGTGACCAGGCGGCGGTGCCGCCGGAGCACGGTGCCGGGCGTGACCAGGCGGCACATCCGCAGATCCCGTGGCAAGAGCCGGATGAGCGCGGTGAGGACTGCCCGGCCGGCCCGGTCCAGCTGGGGCCGGGGCTTGGCGCGGCGTAGCACAGCGACCTCGTGCCGCACTACCAGCAGTTCCGCGTCCTTGGACGCAGTTGAGCGACTGAGCAAGACCAGCCAGCCACCGAGCCGGACGAGCATCAGGCAGAGCAGGCGAACAGACACGGCCGATCATCATGTACTACAGCTGGTCTCTGGCGTATCGCCGCAGCTCACGGGCGAGGCCGACTTCTGGCACCCCACAGGGG
>Ga0070709_10000334_pt1 | contig 29604 bp, 19 predicted proteins | sample LARL51metaG_FD_65449 | JGI IMG/M metagenome (GOLD analysis project Ga0070709, IMG submission 65449) | Corn, switchgrass and miscanthus rhizosphere microbial communities from Kellogg Biological Station, Michigan, USA - LAR L5-1 metaG | ecosystem: Host-associated > Plants > Roots > Rhizosphere ... | reverse complement strand
GCCGCGGTCACCGCGAACAGGGCGGCACCGGCCGTGACCCTGGCCCTCGCGGACGTGGCCCCGGCCACCAGCGCACCGAACCCGTCCGGCCGCGCCGCCGGTGATCCCGGGCCGGTCGCGAGCACGACCGCGGTCCGCCCGGTAACCACGGCCACCGCGAGGGCGGCGGCATCGGGCCAGCCAGGAGCCACCGTGGCCAGGGCGGTGATCTGCACCAGGACGGTGAACAGCAGCGCCGCCACGCCGAACGGGCCGACGTCGGACCGCCGCATGATCGCCAGCGCCTCCTCCCGCGGGCGGCGGCTGCCAAGCCCGTCCGCGGTGTCCGCCAGCCCATCCAGGTGCAGTCCCCCGGTGAGCAGCGCAAGCACGCCGATCGCCAATGCCGCGGCCAGCAGCCGGCGGGGCCCCGAGTGGCCACCCGCCTCGACCGCGAGCAGCACCCCGGCGGCCGGGACCGCGAGCAGCAGCCCCACCGCGGGCAGCCAGAGCACGGCCCGGGCGGCGTCGTCCCTGCCGATCTCCGGTGCCGGCCGCACCGGGAGGATCGTGAACAGGCCGAGCGCGGTTCGCAGCGGGACCAGGCCCGCCTGTCCCAGGCGTCCCGGCCGGGCCTGCGTCATTGCAGCCGCCGGGCGATCCCCGCGGTGCAGAGCCAGACCTCGTCGCTGGCCGCGGCGATGCGGGCGTTCAGCCGCCCCAGTTCGTCACGGAACCGCCGCCCGGAGGCCGTGTCCGGCACCACGCCGGACCCGATCTCGCTGCTGACCGCGATCACCTGCCGTCCGGTGTGCCGCCACGCCTCAAGCAGTGCATCGGTGCGTTCCGCCAGCGCGGCAGCGGTGCCGTCGGTTCCATCCCAGGCCCCGCAGTCGTCCATCACCCGGGCCAGCCAGGTGGTCAGGCAGTCCACCAGCACGGGGGCGGGGCCCGGTGCGGCAAGCACCTCCGCCAGCGCCAGCGTCTCCACCGTCCGCCAGTGCGCCGGGCGGCGTTGCTTGTGCTCGGCGACCCTTGTGTCCCACTCCGCATCGCCCGAGCCCGGCGGCGTGCCGGTCGCCACGTAGTCCACGGGACAGTCGCCGGCCAGCATGCCTTCGGCGGTGGCCGACTTCCCGGACCGTGCCCCGCCGAGCACCAGCACCCGCCGCGCCGATCCTGCCGAGCCGTCAGCGCCGCCCGCCCTCGCCCCGGTTCCCGGTTGCGCCGGGGGAGCCGAGCCGAAGCCCTCGCCCGAGGACGTCGCATCCCCTGGGGACGACATCTCCCCGGGAGATGGAGGAGCGCCAGGGATCCCGAGGCCGGTCGAAGCGAACTGGGCGACGTCGCCGATCACCACGACCGCCGGATTGGTGACCCCGGCCGCCCGCACCGCGCCGGCCAGGTCCCGCAGCGGCGCGGTCACGACGCGCTGCTGCCGGCTCCAGCCGTCGGACACCACCGCGGCCGGGGTGCCGCCGCCCAGGCCCGCGGAGATCAGCGTGTCCGCGATCTCGGCCAGGTGGTCGACCGACATCAGCAGCACCAGGGTCATCCCGCTGCGGGCCAGCGCCACCCAGTCCACCGAGCTGCGCGAGTCCCCGGGCCGGACATGCCCGGCCAGCACGCAGAAACCCTGGCTCACCCCCCGGTGCGTGACCGGGATGCCCGCCGCGGCCGGAACCGAGATCGCGCTGGTCACGCCGGGTACCACCTCGACAGGGACGCCCGCGGCCAGGCACGCCTCGACCTCCTCGCGGCCGCGGCCGAACACGAACGGGTCCCCGCCCTTGAGCCGGACCACGGCACGGCCCGCGCGGGCATGCTCGACCAGCGCGTGGTTGATGTGGTCCTGCCGCATCGCCGGCCCGCCGGGCACCTTGGCCGCGTCCACCACGTGCACGCCGGGCGCCAGTTGCTCGAGCAGGGCCAGCGGCGCGAGCCGGTCGGCCACCACCACGTCGGCCTCCCGCAGCCGCCGCAGCCCGGTCACCGTGATCAGCCCCGGATCCCCAGGCCCACCGCCGACGATCGACACCCGTCCCGGCGCCCCCTCGCCCGCCGCGGGCGCCTGTTCTTTTGCTGCCGAACGATCGACCGTGCCGACGGTGTCCACGAAGCGGTCACGGAGTTCCGCGGCGCGGCGCGGGTTGCGGCCCGCGTTGACCGCCACGGTCACCGCACCCGCCCGGCCCACCGCGGGAACCCAGGCTGCGGAGGCTGCCGCGTCGTCGGCACGGGCGCACCACAGGTGCTGCCGTTCGGCGTCGGCCGCCACGGCCTCGTTCACCTCCGGCCGGTCGGTACAGGCCAGGACCAGCCATGCCCCGTCCAGGTCGCCGGGCTGGTACCCGCGCTCATGTGCGGTGATCTGCCCGCGGCCGGCCATGTCGGCCAGCGCGGGGGTCAGCCGGGGCGCCACCAGCACGATCTCGGCGCCCGCCTCGCGCAGCCCGGCCACCCGGCGCAGCGCGACCGAGCCGCCGCCGACCACTACTGCCCGGCGTCCCTCCAGCCGCAGGCTGAGAGGATAGATGGGGGGAGCCGCGGCTGAGGGGGACGGGGTGGTCGGGCCCGGCGTGGATGGGGTGGCTGAGTCCGGCGTGGCTCGGCCGGCCGGCCCGGGCCCGGTATCGGGCCGGGCGGCGGGCTGCGGCTCGGACGGGATTGCCATGTCCGTCCCTTACTCCTTCGCGCCGGACACCCCGGCGCTGTCGAACGTCGCCACGTCGCGCAGCACCCGGGCGGCGGCCTGCACGAGCGGCACCGCCAGCGCTGCGCCGGAACCCTCGCCCAGCCGCATGTCCAGATCGAGCAGTGGCCGCAGGCCCAGCGCGGTCAGCGCCCGGCGCGCCCCGGGCTCGGTGGACATGTGCCCGGCCACCAGGCAGTCCACCACGTCCGGGGCCATCGCCCTGGCGGCCAGCGCGGCCGCGCACGCGATCACGCCGTCGAGCACCACCGGCGTTCGCAGCGCCGCCGCGCCCAGCAGGAACCCGGCCAGCGCGGCGTGCTCCAGGCCGCCGACCGCCGCCAGCACGGCCAGTGGGTCCGCCGGGTCCGGCCGGTGCCTGGCCAGCGCCCGGCGGATCACGCTGACCTTCCGCTCCCAGGTCTCGTCGTCGATGCCGGTGCCCCGCCCGGTGACCTCCTGCGCCTCCGCGCCGGTGAACACCGCGATCAGGGCCGCGGACGCGGTGGTGTTCGCGATGCCCATGTCCCCGGTGACCAGGCACCGGTTGCCCGCCGCGACCAGGTCGCGCGCGGTCTCGATGCCCGCCTCCACCGCGCGCTGCGCCTCCTCCCGGCTCATCGCCGGGCCCTCGGTCATGTCCGCGGTGCCCGGGCGCACCTTGCGCGGCAGCAGCCCCGGCGCGGGCGGGATCTCGGCCGCGACCCCGACGTCCACCACGCACACCTCGGCCCCGGCCTGCGCGGCGATCGCGTTCACCACCGCGCCGCCGGCCAGGAAGTTCGCCACCATCTGCACGGTGACCTCCTGCGGCCAGGGCGTGACCCCCTGGGCGTGCACGCCGTGGTCGGCGGCGAACACCGCGACGGCCGCGGGCTCGGGTACCGGGGGCGGGCAGTCCCCGGCCACACCGGCCAGCCGCACCGAGAGGTCCTCGAGCACGCCGAGTGATCCGCTGGGCTTGGTGAGCCGTTCCTGGCGCTCCCTGGCCTGGGCCATCGCGCCGGCGTCCGCGGGGGCGACGGCGGCCAGGGTATCGGCCAGCAGGCTCGCCGCCTGCCCGCCGGGCAGCCCGCGCTGGCCCCACCGCTCCTCGTGTACCGCCCAGGCCAGCGGCCGGCGCCGCGCCCAGCCCGACAGCGCCAGTTCAGGACCTGGCGGGAACTCGGTCACGTGCCCCACGCACAGGTAGGCCACGACCTCCAGGTGCGGCGGCAGGCCAAGGGCAGCCGCCAGTTCCCGCTCGTCGAAGAAGCTGACCCAGCCCACCCCGAGCCCCTCGGCCCTGGCCGCCAGCCACAGGTTCTGCACCGCGCACACGCTGGAGTACGCGGCGACCTGCGGCTGGGCGTGCCGGCCCAGGACATGCCTGCCGCCCCGCGTGGGGTCGCAGGTCACCACGATGTTGACCGGGGTGTCCAGGATGGCCTCGACCTTGAGGTCGCCGAACCGCAGCGCCCGGGACCGGGGCAGCGACCCGGCGAACACGTCCTGCTGCCGCCGCGCCAGCGCGCGGATCCGCTCGCGCACCGCCCGGTCGCGCACGATGAGGAAATCCCACGGCTGGCTGAGCCCCACGCTGGGCGCCTGGTGCGCCGCGGTGAGCACCCTGGTCAGCACCTCGTCGGACACCGGGCCGGGCAGGAAGCCGTTGCGCATGTCCCGGCGCGCGGCGGCGAGCCGGTAGAACGCGTCGATGTCCCGCTGCGGCATGGGCTCGCCGGGCAGGGCCGCGCCGGTCACGACAGCACCTCGTGGCCGGCGTGCACGTGCCGGTGCCCCGCCTCGTCGTCCGGGTGGAAGTGCGGGACCTGCGGGCGCCCGACCTTGTCCGCGAAGCCAGGCAGCGCCACCCGGTAGGCGCAGGTGTCGCAGTTCATCCTGATGTCTCCCACCAGCGCTTCGTCGTAACGCTCGAGCACGAGCCCGGCCAGTTCGTCGCAGGCCCCGATCAGCCCGGCGACCGTGACCGCCAGCCCGGGGTGGCCGGCGGCGAACTCGTGCGACTGCGCCACCACCCGGTCCGGCAGCACCCCGGGGAACAGGAAGTACGGCGCCACCACGATGCGCCGCGCGCCAAGCAGCACGGCCCGCTCCAGGGCGGCGGGCACCGAGGGCTCGGCCAGCGAGATGAAGCAGAACTCCACCCCCGCGTAACCCCGGCCCTCCCAGAGCAGCCGGGCCACCTTGGCGACCTCGGCGTTGGCATCCGGGTCGGTGGACCCGCGCGCGGCCAGCACCACCAGGGTGTCGCCGCGAGGCGCGCCAGCCAGCGCGGCGTCGATCCGCGCCGCCAGGACGTCCTGGAGCACCGGGTGCGGGCCGAGCGGCCGCCCGTAGGAGTAGGACAGCCCAGGGTGCCGCACCAGTTCCCTGGCCAATGCGGCCGGAATGTCCCCCTTGCCGTGCCCGGCGGCGGTGAGCACGAGCGGCACCGCGACGATCGGCCCCGCGCCGCCGGTCCCCGGCCGGGCCAGCCTTGTGAGGGCGTCCGCCAGGGACGGGCGGGACAGCTCGATGAACCCGCCGTCGACCGCGGGCACCCGGCCCGCGGTCCGGGCGCGCACCCGCCCGACGAGCCGGCCGAACTCGGCTACGCCCGCGTCGCTGCGGGTGCCGTGGCCGACGATGAGCATGGGGGGTGCGGTCATGATGGCTGTTCCTTATCATCGAGCGGGTCGCCGTCGTCGAGCGGGTCGCCGTAGATCAGGGCGTTGAAGGCGGCCGCGGCGACCGCGGCGCCTCCCTTCTCGCTCCGGTTGGTCACCGCGGGCAGGCCGCTGTCGCGCAGTGCCTGCTTGACTTCGACGGCGCCGACGAAACCCACCGGCAGGCCGATGACCAGCGCCGGGGCCGGGCCGCGCGCGAGGAGATCCTCCAGGGCGGTGGGCGCCGTGCCGATGACCCACACCGCGCCGTGGCCGACCTCGCCGCCGGCCACCCTGATGCCGGCCGCCGCACGCGTGATGCCGAGCACCCGGGTCAGTGCCGCGGCCCGCCGGTCGTCGATGCGGCACACCGCCTCGCGCGCGGTGATCCCCGCCGCCGTCATCGCCGAGTCCGCCACGACCGGCGCGCCGTCGCGCAGCGCCTGCGCGCCCGCGGCCAGGTCCGCCTCCACGCAGACCAGGTCGTCGAGGTAGCCGAGGTCGGCGCTGGCGTGGATGACCCGCTCCACCACGGCCCGGGTCCACGGCGGCAGCGCCGAGGTGTCCGCCCGCGCGCGCAGGATCTCATACGACTGCTTCTCTATCGGGTGCACTACGCGGGCCATCGTGCCGTCCTCCTCGCCGGGACCGTGGTGCCTGCCGCGTGTGGCACAGGTCCGGTCTCGGTGATCGCGTCCACCGGGCAGATCTCGATGCATTCACCGCACCCCGTGCACAGGTGGTCCAGCACGATCAGGGTTCCCCCGGTGGGCCGTATCGCATGAACTGGACAGGTGAGCAGGCATGCCCCGCACCCCTGACAGGCGCCGATCGTCACGGCTGGCGCTGGGCGGGGCGGCGGGGTCGAGGCTAGCGCTGGGCGGGGCGGCGGGGTCGAGGCTAGCGCTGCCATCGGTACCCCCTCGGCGTGACCATCCGGCCGGCGATGATCTGGGTGCTGGCCGAGCCGACGATGACCACGCTGGTCATGTCCGCGACGGCCGGATCGATCTCGGCCAGGGTGGTGACCAGCACCCGCTGCCCGGGGCGGAACGCGTCGTGTACCACGCCGACCGGGGTGCCGGGGTCACGGTGGCCGGCCAGGATCTCCAGCGCCGCGCCTAGCTGCCAGTCCCGCTCCTTGCTGCGCGGGTTGTAGAAGGCCACCACGAAGTCGCCCTCCGCGGCAGCCCGGATCCGGCGCTCGATGATCTCCCACGGCGTGTGCAGGTCGGACAGGGAAATGATCACGTGGTCGTGGCCGAGCGGCGCGCCGAGCAGCGCGGCGGCCGCGAGCCCGGCGGTCACCCCCGGCACCCCGGCCACGTCGATGTCGGTGCCCGCGATACCCAGGGCGGGGCTGGCCATCGCGTAGACGCCCACGTCACCGGATCCGACCAGCGCGACGGCGTGCCCCTTGCGGGCTTCGGCCACGGCGCTGGCGGCCCGCTGCTCCTCGTCACCGAGGCCGCTGCTGAGCACCCGGGTGCCGGGCCGCAGCACGTCGCGGATCTGGTCGAGGTAACGGTCCAGGCCCACCACGACCGAGGCGCGCCGCAGTTCCTCGATGGCCCGCGGCGTGACCAGATCCCGGTCGCCGGGGCCGAGCCCCACCAGCGCCAGCCGGCCCCGCGGCCGGACCCGGGCCAGCGCCACCGTGGCCATGTCCGACTTGCGCTTGGCCACCACAAGCTGGTCGCCGTAGGTCAGCGCCGCCGCCTCGGCCACGCTCGGGGTGCCGACGGCCGCGAGCGCCGCCTCTCCGGGGTTCGGCACCGGGACGGCCGCGAGCCGGTCGGCCGGGTAGCTGTGCAGCGGCCAGCCGCCGTGCCTGGCCGCCGCCACGATCCCCTCCTCCCCGGCCTTGGCGTCGACCGTGGCCAGCGCGGTCACCGAGTCCCGTGCCAGCCCGCCCACGGCCAGCGCCTCGTCGAGCAGCCCGAGTACCTCCTCCTCGGTGACGCCCTTGCTGGCCCCGACGCCCGCGACCAGCGACGGCGGCCGGAGCACCACGGTCATGTCGTCGATCGGCACGATCCGGTCGGTCAGCACGATCCGGCACTGGCCCGGGGCGCCGATGGTGACTGGGAGCGACGGCAGCGGCCAGGTGGCGTCCGACTCGAAGCCGACCGGCTCGCCGTCAAGCAGGGCGCGGCTGACGCGCGCGATCGCACCCTCGGCGGGCCAGCCCAGGGTGTCGAGCCCGGGCAGTCCGGTGGCGTCGGTCGCCGTGGTGATGATCGCCTGGGCGCCGAACACGTCGGCGACCCTGGTGCACAGCGCGTTGGCGCCGGCCGCGTGCCCGCCGACCAGCGTCACCGCGTACCGGCCCGGCTCGTCCACGCAGACCACGGCCGGGTCGATCCACTTGCTGTCGAGCAACGGGGCGACCAGCCGGGTGGTCGCGCCCACGGCGAGGAAGCACACCAGCCCGTCGCACTCGGCCCAGGCCCGATGCAGCGCTTGCCTGGCTGGCCCGTCGTAGCGACGGGTCTCGCCGGGCCATGCCTTTGCCAGCCGGGCGGCGGAGGCACGCCCGGCCATGGTGACCGCGATGAGCCCGATCATCGCGGTGCTCCGGGGCCAGCGCCGCGTTTTGCCTGGCCGTCGTGGTTCCCGGCGCTAACGGGTCCCGTGGTACCGGAGCCGGGGGGCCGGAGGCCGGCCGGGACGGCGGCGTCCGTGGCAACGTGGCCCGGCGTCGTCCAGACCAGGAACACCGGGTTGGTGGCGGCGAGGCGGTGCACGTCGCCGGGCAGCGGGGCGAGCCTGGCCGCCTGCACCAGCGCGCCGTCGGTGGCATAACCGGCCGCGCCGAGGGCGGCGATCGCCTGGCCGGCCCGTTCCACCGCGGCGAGCGCCACCACGATCCTGGCCGGGTGCCGGGCGGCCACCGCTTCCACCACGCCGGGGCCGCCGCCGCCGACGAAGACCACGTCCGGGTCCGGCAGTTCGTCCAGCGCCTCCGGTGCCGCGCCCGGCACGATCCGCACGTCCACGCCGTGCCGGGTGGCGTTGGCGCGGACCCGATCGCAGCGCACCGCGTCGCGCTCCACCGCGATCACCGCCGCGCCGAACCGCGCGCACTCGATGCCGACAGATCCACTGCCCGCGCCGATGTCCCAGACCAGCATCCCAGGCCCGGGTCCGAGCCTGGCCAGCGCCAGCGCCCGCACCTCGGCCTTGGTCATCACCGCGTCCCGGCTGTCGAACTCCTCCTCCGCGAGCGCCCACCCGGCCGGGGCGCCCAGCGCACCCACCTCACCCGGCGCACCCGCGCCCGGCGCGCCCGCCAGCCACCCGGCACCCCCCGCAGTCCTCGCACCACCGGAATCCGCCGCACCACCGGCACCCGCCGAGGGGGAGCCCGCGAGGACGAGAACTACGTTCGGGTCCGCCCAGGCCTGGGCCGCCGCGTCGGCGGGGGAGCACTCGGTGATCCGCTCCGCTTCGGTGCCGAGGTGCTCGGCCACGACGAGTCTCCGGTCCCAGCCCGCCAGCGCCGCCCCGATCTCCGCCGGGCCGCAGCCCGGCCCGGTGAGCACCGCGACCTTCGGGTAGGCACGGCACACGTTGACCGCCGGGCGCGCATCCCGGCCGTGCGCGCTGACCACTACGGCATCGTCCCAGGCCAGCCCGGCCCGGGCGAACGCGAGAGCGACCGAGGACACCGCGGGCAGCACCGTGATCGTCAGGCCGCGCTCGCGCAGGGCGCGGACGATCCCGAAGAAACCCGGATCCCCGGAGGCGAGGACCACCGCGTCGCCGTCGTGCGCGGCGAGTGCGTCCAGCGCGGGTGCCAGTTCCCCGAGCACGATGGTTTGCGCCCGGCCGGGTGCGGTCAGCACGGGAACGGCGGTGAGGTGCCTGCGGCCGCCGATGACGAGGGTTGCGGCCGTGAGCGCCGCCTCGGCCCGCGGGCTGAGTGCCGAGCCGTCCATGCCCACCACGGTGATCATGCCGCGGTCACCCACCCGGGCCGGGTCGCCGCGACCACGCGAGCGCCGCTGAAGTCCACCATCGCCACGTCAGCGGTCAGCTTGCCCTGGCCGGCCCGCAGCAGCACAGCACGGACCCGCTGGCACAACTCGTCTCCCGCGGGGCGCAGCAGTCCCTCCCGCTGCCAGATCTCATAGGCGTGGCGGCCGGTGTTCGCGGCCGAGACCTCCGCCGCCACGGCCGCCGTCCCCCCAGCGGCGAGGGTGACATCGCCGAGCAGCCCGAGGTCCACCTTGGACCGGGTGTAGTGCGTCATCAGCACTCCGGCCGCGAGCTTGGCCAGCTTCCCGGCCATCCCGACGAAGATCACCCGGTCGAGCCCCACGGCCAGGGCGCGGCGCAGCGCCGCGCCGGTGAAGTCGCCCACCTCGACGAAGCACACCTCGGCCAGATCAGGAAGCAGCGCCATCGCTCCCTTCTCCGTCCGCCCGCCGGTACACAGCACCATCGTCCGCTCGCCCTGGGCGGCCATCACCGAGACCGCCTGCTCCACGCTGGCCCGCCAGGACGCGGTGGAGAACGGCCGGACGATCCCGGTCGTGCCGAGGATCGAGATCCCGCCGAGGATGCCCAGGCGCGCGTTGGTGGTCTTGCGTGCCATCTTCTCGCCACCGGGCACCGACAGGAGCACCACGACGCCATGGTTTACCAGGTCTGTAACCTCCGCCACGGCCTGGGTGATCATAGCCCGCGGGGTGGCGGTGATGGCCGGCTCGCCGACCTCGATGCCGAGGCCGGGTTTGGTCACGATGCCGACCCCCTCGCCGCCCTCGAGAAGGACGCCGGGCTCGGTGCGCCAGCGCACGGTGGCGGTCAGGTGCGCGCCGTGGGTGACGTCGGGGTCGTCGCCCGCGTCTTTGACCACGACCGCGGTCGCCTTCGTGGCGTCGTGCACACAGGACTCGACATCGAAGCTGACCCGCCGGCCGCTGGGCAGGGCGACCTCCACCGTCCGCTGGGTCGCCTGGTCCCGCAGGGCGGTGGTCGCGGCCTTGGCCGCGGCGGACGCGCAGGTGCCGGTGGTCCAGCCGGTGCGCAACGCCTTGGGCCGCACCTTGGCGGTACGGGGCAGGTCGGGCTCGGTCAGTTCGGGCTCGCCGCGGTGGCCGGGCTGGGTCATGGCCCGGCCTCGCGCTCTTCTGTTCCCGCCCCCGCGCTCTGCTTCTCCGGCCCCCGCGCTCCGCGCCCGTCCCCGGCCTGTGCCCGCCCCCGCGCAGCCGCGTCGGCGGTACGCAGTTCGCGGCGGGCCTGTGGCCGTGCCCGGCGGTGCTCATGGAAATGGCCGGGGTGGTACAGGTGCGAGCGGGTGCCGCTGGCCGCGAGCGCGGGCCCGATCAGGAACAGCGTGTGCTTCCACAGCTTGCGGGCGCGGACCGTCTCGGCCAGGGTGCCCACGGTGCACTCCACGAGCAGTTCGTCCGGCCAGGTCACACGGTAGGCCACCAGCACGGGCGTGTCCGCCGGGTAGCCGCCGTCCAGCAGTTCGCCCTGAAGCTGCCCGGATCGCGCCGCGGACAGGAACACCGCCATCGTGGTGCCGTGCCGGGCGAACTCGGCGATCTCCTCCCCGGCGGGCATCGGGGTCTTGCCACCGCCGAGCCGGGTCAGGATCACCGACTGGGCGAGTTCGGGGACGGTCAGTTCCCGGGCGGCCAGCGCGGCGACCGCGGAGTAGGCGCTGACCCCGGGAACGGTCTCGTGCGGCAGGCCAAGTCGGTCGCACAGTTCCCGCTGCTCCTGCACCGCGCCCCAGAGCGCCGGGTCGCCGGAGTGGATGCGGGCCACCACGAGATCCTCCGCCAGGGCGCGCTCGTAGAGGGCGCGCACGTCCTCCAACGGCAGCGCGGCGGAGTCCACGATCTGAGCATCGGCCCTGGCGTGGTCCAGCACCTCGGCCTGGACCAGGCTGGACGCCCAGATCACGATGTCAGCCGCGGCGATCACCGCGACCGCGCGCAGCGTGAGCAGGTCCGCGGCGCCCGGCCCGGCCCCGACGAACCAGACCTTGGCGTGGCCTTCGGGCTGAGTGCGGCGGTTGCCCTGGCGCTGACCGGTCACAGCTTGCCTCCGCGGCGGGTGCGCCGGCCGGGCACGAGCAGCGTGGAGAGGTACGGCGCGGGCCCGGTGACCTCGGCCGCGGGCCGGATGTCCTCACCGGGCAGGCCCAGGCTGACCCCGTGTACGGCGCCGTCGATCCGGCCCGCGTCGCGGACCGCGGCGAGTACCTCGGGCAGGTGGCTGCCACTCTTGTACCCCACCACCGTGTCGAAGCGCGCGAGCGCGTCGGTGAACGGCACGAGCCCGGCGGTCAGCGGGAGCAGCGCCAGCGTCTCCGTGCCCTCGCACAGCACGGTGCCGCTGCGCGCCGCGAGATCCTGCATCGCGGTGATGCCCGGCACCGTGACGACGGTCAGGCCGGGCACCCGCGGCCGGACCGTCGCCGCGAGGTAGGTGAAGGTCGAGTAGACGTTCGGGTCGCCGATCGTGGCGAACGCGACCACCGAGGCTCCGCCGGCGAACGCCGCCACCGCCGCGTCCGCGGCGCCGTCCCACGCGGCCTCCCGTTCGGCCATGCCCGCACCCTCGGTCAGCGCGAACGCCACCCGGGTGATCCGGTCGTGCGTCACGTGCGCGCGTACCGTGGCCTCCGCGCGCCCCTGCTGGTCTGGGGCGGCAGGCCGCCCCCTGGAACCCCCGGTGCTGGCCTGGGGGGACGCCCCCCCGGACCCCCCCGGTGGCCCAAAGCCCCGTTCCTTCGTCACGCGGCCTTGGCCGTGCTCGCCGGTGGCCATGACCGGGACCAGCACCAGGTCGGCCTCGCGCAGCACGCGTACCGCCTTCACTGTGACCAGTTCCGGGTCGCCCGGGCCCATGCCGACCCCGGCCAGCGTCGGCCCGGTCATGCCGCTGCCGCCACGAGACGCCTGGCCAGGCCCGGGTACCCGGCCCAGTGCAGGTGCAGGTAGGAGGCGTGCACGCCGCCCTGCACGTAGCCCTCCTGCCTTCCGCCGAACGTCCACGCTGGGGCCGCCGGGTTCCCCGGGACCACGGTGGTGCGGTGGAACTCGTGACCACGGACCGCGGCCCCCGCCGGGGTGAGCACGGAGGAACCCGCCGCGACCGCGTCCCGGTAGCCGAGGGTCAGCCTGGGGGTCATCCGCGCGGTGGCGTCGAGCACCCCGCACATGGGCAGCCCGTCCAGTTCCCTGGCCAGGTAGAGCAGCCCGGCGCACTCGGCCACGACCGGGGCACCCGAGCGGGCCAGCCGCGCCACGTCCGCGCGCAGCGGTTCGTTGGCGGACAGGTCGCTGGCGTGGACCTCGGGGAACCCGCCGCCCAGCACGAGGGCGCCGGTCCCGTCCGGCAGCGCCGCGTCCCGCAACGGGTCCACGGTCACCACGTCGGCGCCCGCGGCGGTGAGCAACTCCATCGTCTCGGTGTAGCAGAACGTGAACGCCGCCCCGCCCGCGACCGCCACCACGGGCCGCCGGGCTGGCCCGTCGGCACGGCCCCGGCCCCACGGGTCCCCTCCGCCCCGCACGTCGCCCATACCCCGCGCGTCATCCGCCCCCAGCGGATCCCCCACGCCCCGCGTGCCCCCCGCGCCGCGCAAACTCCCCGCAGTCATGATCACGGAGTCAGGCGATGGGTAAGCCAGCGCAGCTGCCGGGTCCCAGGGTGTGGCGGGCAGGGGACTGGCCGTGCGAGCTAGGGCGGCCACGGCGTCCAGGTCGACGGACTCGGTGACCAGGGCGGCGAGCCGGCCGATCGCGGCGCGGGCCGCGCCGTCGCGTTCGGCGGCGGGGATCAGGCCCAGGTGCCGGGACGGGACGGCGACGCCGTCGTCGCGGCGCAGCGCGCCGAGCACGGGCATGCCGATCCCGGCGAGGGCATCGCGCAGTATCTCCTCGTGCCGCGCGGACCCCATCCGGTTCAAGATCACCCCGGCCAGGCGCACGCCCGGGTCGAACGAGGCGAACCCGGACACGAGGGCGGCGACGGACCTGCCCTGCGCCGAGGCGTCCACGACCAGCACGACCGGGGCACCGAGCAGGGCAGCGACGTGCGCGGTGGACCCCTCCGCCGTGGTGCCGCGCCCGTCGAACAGGCCCATGACTCCCTCGACGATCGCGAGGTCCGCGCCCGCAGCGCCGTGGGCGAACAGCGGCGCGATCGTGTCCGCGCCGCACAGCACCGGGTCCAGATTCCTGGCCGGCCGCCCGGTCGCCAGCGCATGGTAGCCGGGGTCGATGTAGTCCGGCCCGGCCTTGTGCCCGGAGACGGCCAGCCCGCGCGCGGTGAGCGCCGCCATCAGCCCAGTGGCCACGGTGGTCTTGCCGTGCCCGGACGCGGGCGCGGCCACCACCAGGCGCGGGACGTTCACCACTCGATGCCCTTCTGGCCCTTCTGGCCCGCGTCCATCGGATGCTTGATCTTGGTCATCTGCACCACGAGGTCGGCCGCCTCGACCAGCCGCGGGTCGGCGTCGCGCCCGGTGATGACCACGTGCTGGTGGCCGGGCCGGGCCGCAAGCGTGGCGACGACGTCGGCCGTGTCCACCCAGCCCCACTTCATCGGATAGGTGAACTCATCGAGCACGTAGAACCCGTACGCCTGCGCGGCGAGATCCCGCTTGACCTGCTCCCAGCCCTCCCTGGCGTTGGCGGCATGGTCGGCCTCGGTGCCCGGCCGGGCGATCCACGACCAGCCCTCGCCCATCTTGTGCCAGGTCACCGGGGCACCCTCACCGGTCTGCTCGTGCACCCTGGCCAGGGCGAGCAGCGCCGGCTCCTCGCCGGTCTTCCACTTGGCGCTCTTCACGAACTGGTACACCACGATCGGCCAGCCCTGGTTCCAGGCCCGCAGCGCCAGCCCGAACGCGGCCGTGGATTTGCCCTTCATCTCGCCGGTGTGCACCACGATCAGCGCACGATTCCGCCGCTGCCTGGTAGTGAGCCCATCATCGGGGACCACAAGCGGCTTCCCCTGGGGCATTCAGGCCACCTCCTTCAAGGCGCGCACCGAGTCGGCCAACGGCCCGGCGGCAAGCTCGTCCAAGCGGAGCAGGGCACCGCCGAGAGACTGGGCCAGGGCGGCGGCCAGGCCGAGCCGGACCGGCCCGGACTCGCAGTCCACGACCACGCTGTGCACCCCCGCCGCCGCCAGGAGCCCCGCGGCCCGATGCGCGTTGGCCACCGGGTCCGGGCCGCCGGTGGCACGCCCGTCGGTGACAAGCACAAGCAGGGCACGTCGGCGCGGATCCCGTATCCGCTCGGTGCGCAGCAACTCCCCGGCTCGTAGCAGCCCCGCCGCGAGCGGGGTGCGCCCGCCGGTCGGCACCGAGGCCAGCCGGGCGGCCGCCGCCTCGACGGAGAACGTCGGCGGCAGCGCGACCTCGGCCCCGCTGCCGCGGAACGTGACCATGCCGACCTTGTCCCGCCGCTGATAGGCATCCAGCAGCAGGGAAAGCACCGCGCCCTTGACCGCGCCCATCCTGGCCCGGGCCGCCATCGAGCCGCTGGCGTCCACCGCGAAGAGCACCAGGTTGGACTCCCGGCCCTCGTGGCGGGCCTCGCGCAGGTCACCGGGGCGCAGCAGCAGAGCCCCGCCCGCGGCCCGGCCCCTGGCCACCTGGTACGGCGCGGCCGCGGCGAACGTGGCGGGCACGTGTACCCGGGCGACACGGTCCGGGGGACGCTGCGCCCCGGTGACGTGACCGGAATCCGTGCGGGCCCGGGACCGCCGGCCCGCCGCGCCGGCGCCCACCCCGGGGACCTCGAGCCGCTTGACCCGGAACACCGGCCCGGGCGCGGCGGGCGGCCCGGCCGAGGCACTGCCCGGCCGCGGCTGGCCGTGCTCCCGCGGGGCGGCGTCCTGCGCTGGCGTGCGCCCCGGCTCGGCGGACTCGCGTGCCGGCGGGGCATCCTGGCCCGGCGTGGTCTCGGGCTCGCCGCCGCCCGGCCCGTCATCCCCGGGACCAGGGTCGTCGTCCGGGTCCTCGCCGGCCCCGGCCAGCGCCCGGTCCAGTTCGGACTCGTCGAGTTGCGGCGCGTCGAACGGCTGCCGCCTGCGCCGGTGCGGCAACGCCAGCCGCGCGGCGGCCCGCACGTCCACGGCGGTGACCTCGCCCCGGCCCTCCCACGCCGCGTGCGCGATCGCCGCCCGCGCGGTGACCAGATCCGCGCGCAGCCCATCCACGTCGAACGCCGCGCACACCGACGCCACCTGGCGCAGCGAGGCATCGGGCAGCACCACCCCCGGCAGCAGGGCCTGGGCCGCGACGATCCGCTCGGCCAGCCCGGCCTCGGCCGCGTGCCACGTCTGGGCGAACCGGTCGGGGTCGGCGTCGTAGGCGAGCCGCCGCCGGACCACCTCGCCGCGCCGGGCCGGATCGCGCGGGGCGGCGGCCTCCACGGTGAGCCCGAACCGGTCCAGCAGTTGCGGCCGCAGTTCGCCCTCTTCCGGGTTCATCGTGCCGACCAGCAGGAACCGGGCGGCATGGCGGACCGAGACCCCGTCCCGCTCCACGTAGCAGGTGCCCAGCGCGGCGGCGTCGAGCAGCAGGTCCACCAGGTGGTCGTGCAGCAGGTTGACCTCGTCCACGTACAGCACGCCCCGGTGCGCGGCGGCCAGCAGCCCCGGCTCGTACGCCTTGACGCCCTCGGTCAGCGCCCGCTCGATGTCCAGCGCGCCGACCAGCCGGTCCTCGCTGGCCCCGACCGGCAGTTCGACCAGCCGCGCCGGGCGGGTAAGAGACCCGGCGCCGGCCTCGTGCGGCCCGTCCGGGCAGCCAGGGTCCGGCGCGGCGGGGTCGCAGGAGAACCGGCACCCGGCCACCACCTGCACATCGGGCAGGATCGCGGCCAGCGCGCGGACCATGGTCGACTTCGCGGTGCCCTTCTCGCCGCGGACAAGCACCCCGCCGATGCCCGGCGACACCGCGTTGAGCACGAGCCCCAGCCGCAGTTCGTCCATCCCCACGACCGCGCTGAACGGGAAGCCGGTCACCTCGCCGCCTCCCCTCGCGCCGATCGTTTGTGATGGTTGGCGCAACCACCACATTCTTTTGTCATGGTTGGCGCAGCCATGACAAACAGTCGCGGCCGCCCACCGCTTAGGCTCGGGCTAGCGTGGTTCCTGGGGCCGGTGTGGTTCCGGGGGTTGGAGCCGTGCTGTCGGCGGGCCGTGGTGCTCATGAGTCCTCCCCCTCCAGTTCGCCCTCCAGTTCCAGGTACACGGCCCGCAACTCCTCCAACGTCCCGTCCTCCGGTTCGGCCCACATGCCGCGGTCGGCCGCTTCGAGCAGCCGTTCCGCGATGCCGCGAAGCGCCCACGGATTGGACTTGCGCAGGAACGCGCTCGTCTCCGAGTCGAACACGTAGGAGGCGGCAAGCTGCTCGTACATCCAGTCGTCCACCACGCCCGCGGTCGCGTCGTAGCCGAACAGGTAGTCCACGGTAGCGGCCATCTCGAACGCGCCCTTGTACCCGTGCCTGGCCATCGCGGCCAGCCACCGCGGGTTGACCACGCGCGCACGGAACACCCGCTTGGTCTCCTCGGCCAGGGTCCGGGTGCGCACCAGGTCAGGCAGGGCTGAGTCACCTATATACGCGGCGGGGGAGGAACCGGTCAGGTGCCGCACCATCGCCACCATGCCGCCGTGGAACTGGAAGTAGTCGTCGGCGTCGGCGATGTCGTGCTCGCGGGTGTCGGTGTTCTTCGCCGCGACCGAGATCCGCCGGAACGCCGACTCCATGTCCGCGCGCGCCTCCCGGCCGTCCAGGCCACGGCCATAGGCGTACCCGCCCCACACCGCGTAGACCTCGGCCAGGTCGGCGTCGGTGCGCCAGTTCCGCGCGTCGATCAGCGGCAGCAGCCCGGCCCCGTAGGCCCCGGGCTTGGACCCGAAGATCCGGGTGGTCGCCCGGCGCCGGTCTCCGTGCGCGGCGGTGTCGGCGTCCGCGTGCGCTCGCAGGTAGTTGGCGTCGGCGGGCTCGTCCAGGCCGGCCACGGCCGCGACCGCGTCGTCGAGCAGCGCGATCACGTGCGGGAACGCGTCGCGGAAGAACCCGGAGATGCGCACGGTCACGTCGATCCTGGGCCGGCCAAGCTCGGCCAGCGGCGTTACCTCGAACCCGGTGACCCGCCGGGACGCGTCGTCCCACACCGGCCGGCACCCGATCAGCGCCAGCACCTCGGCGATGTCGTCGCCCTGGGTGCGCATCGCCGAGGTGCCCCACACGGTCAGCCCCACCGACCGCGGGTACGACCCGGTGTCGGCCAGGTGCCGCGCCACCAGCGACTCGGCGAGCGCGGCGCCCACGTCCCACGCGTTGCGGGACGGTATCGCCTTCGGGTCCACCGAGTAGAAGTTCCGCCCGGTCGGCAGCACGTTCACCAGGCCACGGGTCGGTGAGCCGGACGGCCCGGCCGGGACGTACCTGCCCTCCAGCGCGCGGAGCAGGTTGGCCACCTCGTCGGGAGTCCGCTCCAGCCGCGGCACCACCTCGCGCGCCGCGAACTCCAGCACGGCCACCACGGACGGCGGCGCCTCGCCGAGTATCCCCGCGGCCACGGCCTGGGCCTTCTCCGGCTGCCAGCCCGCGTCATCCAGGCCCGCGACCAGTCGGCCCGCGAGCCCCTCCAGCGCATCGATCACATCCGCCCCGGTCGCCCGCCGCCCGGCAAGGCCGGGGGCCATCGGGGGATTCCAGGGGGTTCGCCCCCCCAGGCCAGCAAGGCCGGGCAGATCACCCCGGACGTCGGCCGGCTGCCCGGGGTCGGCCAGCAACGCTCGTTCGTTCAGCCCGAAATGTGAGGCCAGCGCGGCGCGCAGGCCCGGCAGCGCGCTGCGCCCGCCCCAGACCTGCGTGGCCCGCAGCACCGCCAGCACCGTCGCGGCCCGCTGCTCGCCGGCCGGCGCGCTGCCCAGCACGTGCAGGCCGTCGCGGATGACCGCGTCCTTGATCTCGCAGAGGTACCCGTCCACGTGCAGCACGAAGTTGTCGAACTCCTCGGCCGCGGGCGCGGCGTCCATGTGCAGGTCGTGGTGCAGTTGCGCGGCGGAGATCAGCTCCCACACCTGGGCCCGCAGGACCGGGAGTTTGGCCGGGTCCAGCGCGCTGACCGTGGCGTACTCATCCAGCAACTGCTCCAGCTTGGCCAGATCGCCGTAGCTGTCGGCGCGGGCCATCGGCGGGATCATGTGGTCGATGATGGTCGCGTGGCTGCGCCGCTTGGCCTGCGTGCCCTCGCCGGGGTCGTTCACGATGAACGGGTAGATCAGCGGCAGGTCGCCGAGCACCGCGTCGGGCGCGCACTCCGCGGACAGGCCCAGGCCCTTGCCCGGCAGCCATTCGCAGGTGCCGTGCTTGCCCAGGTGCACGACCGCGTGCGCGCCGAACTCCTCCGCCAGCCAGCGGTAGGCCGCGAGGTAGTGGTGTGACGGCGGCAGGTCCGGGTCGTGGTAGATGGCCACCGGGTTCTCCCCGAACCCGCGCGGCGGCTGGATCATCAGCACCACGTTGCCGAACCGCAGCCCGGCCAGCACGATCTCGCCGGAGTCCACATACAGCTCGCCGGGCGGGTCGCCCCAGTGCCGGCGCACCGCCTCACGCAGCGGCCCGGGCAGCGCGGCGAACCACGCGTCGTACCCGGCCGCGGGCACCCGCATCGGCGCCGCGACCAGTTGCTCCTCGGTCAGCCACTCGACGTCATGCCCGCCCGCCGCGATCAGCGCGTGGATCAGCGTGTCGCCGTCCTCGGGGAACTGCTCGCCGGTGTCGTAGCCCGCCTCGCGCAGCGCGCGCAGCAGCACCACGGCCGAGGCTGGGGTGTCCAGCCCGACCGCGTTCCCCACCCGGGCGTGCTTGGTCGGGTAGGACGACAGCATGATCGCCACCCGCCGCCGCGCGGGCGGGGTGTGCCGCAGCCTTGCGTGCGCCAGCGCGATCCCGGCCACCCGCGCCGCCCGCTCCGGGTCGGCCGTGTATTCCGGCACCCCGTCCTCGCCGGCCTCCTTGAACGAGAACGGCACTGTTATCAATCGCCCGTCGAACTCGGGCACCGCTACCTGCATCGCGGCGTCCATCGGGGTGAGCGCCGCGGACGAGGCCGCCCACGCCGCACGCGGCGAGGTCAGGCACAGCGCCTGCAGCACCGGCACGTCCAGCGCGGCGAGCGCGGCCACGTCCCAGGCGTCAGAGTCCCCGCCCGCGCTCGCCTCCCCGGCCACCGTCCCGCCGGCCGCGAGCACGGTCACGATCAGCGCGTCGGCCCCGGCCAGCAGTTCGTAGACCTCGGGCCCGGCCGCGCGCAGCGACGAGCAGTACACGCACCTGGCGTTCCCGCCGCGCGCCTCCACCGCGTCGGCGAGCGCGTCCACGAACGCGGTGTTCCCCGACACCGCGTGCGCCCGGTAGAACACGATGCCCACCGCCGGCCGGCCCGGCACGATGGCGCGGTCCCCGTGCACGCCCTGGGCGGGCAGCGGCTCCGGCGGCGCGAACCCGTGCCCAGTAAGTAGCAGCGTGTCGGACAGAAACGCGGCAAGTTCGGCCAGGTTGCCAGGCCCGCCCTCGCGGAGGTAGCCGAGCGCCTGCGCGGCCACCCCGGCCGGGACGGTGGACGCCGCCATCAGGTCGGCGTCCGGTGCCGCCTCACCGCTGAGCACCACCGTGGGCAGGCCCTGGGCGAGGACGGCGGCGAGGCCCTCTGGCCAGCTTCTGCGCCCGCCCAGCAACCGCACGATCACGCAATACGCTCCGGCCACCAGCCCCGCCACCTGGTCCGGCGCGGTCCGCGCGGGGTTGGCCAGGCGCCACGGCGCCCCGCTGGCCCGCGCCGCCAGCAGGTCAGTGTCCGACGCGGAAATCAGAACGGCCACCGGTTCGGTGCGCAGCGCCACGTCTGCCTCCCTCGCGGGCGCTTCGCTTGGTCGTGCCGGAGGCGCGCCATATTGCGGCGCGGGAGGCACCGGGGGTCCGAGGGCCTGCCCCCGGGCGAGCAGAGTCTCGTCACCGGGAAGCCGCGACGCGGAGCGTTGCGGTGCTCGGCCCGGCGGCTGCGGCGTGGGGGTAATCATGGGGCTCCTGGGGGAATGAACGGCAGGTCGGTGGGTGCACCGTGGTCGATCAGGTCTTGCAGGGCGGCCGTGTCCATGTGGGCGTCGATGAGGTCGGCCAGCGTGTCCAGCTTCCGCTCCCGGAGACTGGCGAACGTGGCGTCGCCGGGCTCGAACGCTCGCCCGGCCGTGGCGGCGGCCCGGCGCAGCAGCGCCCGCCGGAACCCGTCGCTCTCGAAGATCCCGTGCCACGTGGTGCCGTGCACCGCCCCGGCGCTGCACCCGCCGGGGAACGGCGTGCCGCCGGCCGTGGTGACCACGCCGTGGTGGATCTCGTACCCGGTGATCTGCTCTCCGTTCCAGGTTTCCTTGCGCAGCCGGAGCACCTTCGCAGCGCCGAAGCTGACCGTGGCGGGCAGCAGGCCAAGCCCAGGGACCAGGCCCGCGCCGCTCTCCACGTCATCGCGGATCTCCCGGGCGAGCATCTGGTATCCGCCGCAGATGCCGAGTACCGGCCCGCGCCGCGCGGCCCGGGTGGCTACCGCCCCGGCCAGCCCACGCTCGCGCAGCCAGGCCAGGTCGGCCACGGTGGCCCGGCTGCCGGGCAGGACCACCAGGTCGGCGTCGGCGATTTCGGCGGGCGAGGTGACGAACCGGACGGCCACACAAGGCTCGGCCATCAGCGGGTCGATGTCGGTGAAGTTACTGATCCGGGGCAGCCGGACCACCGCCACCCGGAGCACGCTGCCGGCCCGGCCGGTGGGCAGGCTGGCCTCGGGCCCTGAGCCCAGGCTGAGCGAGTCCTCCGCGTCCAGCCATAGCCCGGGAGTCCACGGCAGCACGCCGAGCACGGGCCGGCCGGTCAGTTCGCGGAGCTGGTCAAGCCCGGGTTGCAGCAGCCGTGCGTCGCCGCGGAACTTGTTCACCACGAACCCGGCGACCAGCGCCTGATCGTCCCGGCTGAGCAGGGCAAGCGTGCCGTACAGGGCGGCCAGCGCCCCGCCCCGGTCGATGTCGGCCACCACGATCACCGGCAGGCCCGCCGCCCGGGCCAGGCCCATGTTGGCGAGGTCGTGCTCGCGCAGGTTGATCTCGGCCGGGCTGCCCGCGCCCTCGCAGACGACCACGTCGAACCGGCCGGCCAGCCCGGTCAGGCAGGCCAGCACGGTGTCCGCCAGGCGTGGCTTCAGCGCGGGGTAGGACATGGCGTCGGCCTCGGCGACCGGCTTGCCGAGCACCATGACCTGGCTGGTGCCGTTGCCGCCGGGCTTGAGCAGCACCGGGTTCAGCGCCGCCTCGGGCTCGATGCCGGCCGCGGCGGCCTGCATCGCCTGGGCCCGGCCGATCTCCGCGCCGTCCCTGGTGACCACGGAGTTCAGCGACATGTTCTGCGCCTTGAACGGCGCCACCTTGACGCCGCGCCTGGCCAGCCACCGGCAGATCCCCGCGGTGACCGCGCTCTTCCCCGCCTCCGAAGCCGTCCCCGCGACCAGGATCCCCTTCATGGCCGCCTCGCTGTGACACGGCGACAAATGCGTGCAGGGGAGATGGCCGGGGCGCTCGCTCCCGGCCGAGCCGGCCGTCCCGGGCGTCCCGCTCCCGTCCCGGCGGCCAGGTTCCCTCTCATGCCGCCCTCCCGGCGGCCAGGATCCCCCTCATGCCGCCCTCGCCGCCGGGTTCTTTCGTGGGCGGGGGTTAGGGTGCGGAGGCGCGCGGGGGAGATGGCGGGGGCGCTCGCTCCGGGACGGGTCCGCCGGGTCAAACGGGACGCGCGTGCGCTGAGCAGGTAGGCGGTCGCCGCGGCCAGGACTGCTGTGGCGGCGGTGATCAGGCGGGACAGGCGGATGGCGCGATCGAGGTCGGCGGGGCCGGGCGGGGGACCATCGCCGAGGGTGCCGCGCTGTTCGGCCCGGCCCTGGTAGACGTTGGTGCCGCCGAGGCTGACCCCCAGCGCCCCGGCGAACGCTGCCTCGCAGCGGCCCGCGTTCGGGCTGGGATGCGCGGCCCCGTCGCGGCGGAGGGTGCGCAGGGCGGCGCGCCCGCTCCCGCCGACCGCGGGGGCCAGGGCCGCGGCCAGGATCGCGGTCAGCCGGGCGGGCACCAGGTTTGCCACGTCATCGAGCCGGGCGGTGGCCCAGCCGAACCTCTCGTAACGCATGTTGTGGTGACCGACCATCGCGTCGAGCGTGTTCACCGCCCGGTAGCCGAGCAGCCCGCCCACGCCGGCCACCGCGCCCCACAGCAGCGGCGCGACCACCGCGTCGCAGGTGTTCTCCGCCACCGACTCGACCGCCGCGCGGGCCAGTTCGGCCGCGGGCAGCCCGGCGGGGTCGCGGCCGCACAGCGCGGGGAGCCGGCGGCGCGCGTCCTCGAGGTCCCCGGCCGCCAGGGCGCGGGAAACCCCGGCCGCCTCGGCGGCCAGGCTGGCGCCGCCGAGTACCGCCCAGGTCGCCGCCGCGGCCAGCGCCGCACCGGGCAGCGGGCGCCGCCCCGCACACCGCTGGCCGGCCCAGCCGGCGGCTGCCGCGGGACCGGCGCACGCCACGGTGAACAGCGCGCCGCGCGCCCGGGTCGCCCGCCAGAGCCGGCGCTCGGCGCGGGCCGCGGCGCTGCCGAACGCGGCGACGGGGTGCCCGCGCCGCGGATCGGCGAGCAGGGCGTCGAGGGCGGACCCGAGCAGCAGCCCGGAGGCGAGCCCGGACCGGCGCGGCATCAGCGGAGGTGCGGCAGTCGGCGGGCGGCGGGACCGGCGCCCGGGGCAGCGAGGGGGGAAAGTGAAGCGGGAACAGTGAAGAGGGAAACGGGAGGCGGGTGGGGGGTGAGAGGTGGAGCGCCCGGCGGGGCAGGTGAGGACGTCATGGCTGGCCTTCCTTGGGGTAACCACGCCCCAGGTGCGAAGGATCGACGGCCGGAGTGTCCTGGCTCCCGGATCGAAGCTCCCCTCAGCCTTCCCACCGCATCGCGGTCGTGGCTAACGTGAGGGCCGCTCCCCGGTCACAGTGGCGGGACCGCGTCGGACTCGCACCGACTTCCTCCACTGCCGACGATGGACGGGTCAACATCACCACAGTGCGCCTGGCTCGTCAAGCTGCGGGCATGGGCGTGGCCAGGCGCGCCGCGACGCGCGCCCGGCCACGCGGCGGGCGGGGACGGCCCGCGCCAGGCTATGTGTCCCTCGGCCCGCCCAGTTGAGTCAGCGGGGGTGCTCGGCACCCTGGCGGTAAACCTGCCGTTTCACCGGGCGCAACCGCAACGAACTGGGCATAACGTCACCCATTCGTAATAGGCGCCCCGGGTTGCCTGCCCGCCCGTGGCCCGCGGTGCCGCGTGGGCTCACCGGCTGCCCGGGGCTGCTGCCCCGCGCCGGTGGCTGAGAGCTGACCTCCCGGGCTAGGCCGCCCCGAGCCGGCGGGCCGCGGGCCCCGGCCACGGGACGGCGGCCGGATGTCAGGCGGCGGTGCCCGGGCGGGCGGGCACCGGGGCCGCCGCGGTGAGCCGCAGGGCCAGGGCGGCGGCCTGGGTCCTGATCTCCGGGATGGCCGTGGTCTCGTACCACAGCCCACGCAGCGGCGGGCCCAGCGTGAACAGGGTGCCGCTGGGGCGTCCCGCCGCGTCGAGCAGCGCGCCGCTCGGGGTGGCGTCGAGGCCGAGCCGCAGCGGGTCCGGCCTGGCCAGCCCACGGTCGAACAGGTCGCGCAGCAGTGGGTCGCCGGTGCGGGTGATGTCGCCGTCCGGGCCGGTGGCGTTGATCAGCCATCCGGCCTCGTGCTCGGCGCAGGTCCCCGCCGCGTGCCCGTTCCCGGCCCCGGCCCCGCGTGCGGTGCTGGTCCCCGCGTTCCTGGCGCCGGCCCCGGCCGCGTACTCGATGCGCACCCGGAGCGCGCCGGGCTCGGCGGTGACCGCGCGGACCTGCCCCGCGTGCACCGAAAGCCGGCCGGTGCCGAGCAGCGCGCTGACCCGGCGCGCGGTCTCCGGCGGCATCCGGTGCCGGTGCACCTCCCAGTAGCGCGCGACGTGCCGGAGGAAGACCCGCCGGTCGGCCACGGGCAGCCGCTGCCACAGCCGGGGCACGTGCGGCCGGAGCGCGTCCATGATCTCTTCCCACGCCTCCGGGCGGTCCGCCATCGCGGCGCGGACCTGCCACATCAGCTCGCCGAGCCGCACCGGGCCGCCCGGGCTGGCCAGTGCGGGCAGCCAGGTCGGCCGGCCCGGCTCCGCGCATCTGCGGTGGGCCCGGGGGAGCAGTGCGTGCCGGGACACCGCGTGCACCACGGTGCGCGGGTTCGCATCCGTCACCGCGATCGCCACGTCCATCGCGGTCAGGCCGGTGCCAAGCACGATGACCGGCGTGCCGTCGCCGGCCCGGCGCAGCGCACCGGGCGCCCAGGGGTCGGCGATGTAGCGGGGGCTGTCGGGCACCGGGCACGGCGCGGCGGCCGCGGGGCCGCCGACGGCCAGCACGGCGATGTCGGCGTCGATGTGGCCGTCGGCAGCGAGGTGCAGCCGCAGTGGGTGCCGCGGTGCGCGTTCGCTGATCCGGACGACCTGCGCGGTGACGGGGGTGACGGTGCTGCCCTGCCCGCCGCGCCGCGTCGCCTCGGCCAGCGCGTCGCGCAGGTAGCGCCCGTAGTCGGACCGGCGCAGGAACCCGTCGTGCGCGACCCGGTTCGCGGTGGCCCAGCGCAGCAACTGGCCCGGGTCGCCGGCCACCGCGCTCATCGTGCTGGCCGGGGCGTTCAGCAGGTGACCCGGGTGCGTGGTGGAGTACGCCTGGCCGAGCCCGTGCCGGCCGCCGGCGTCGATCAGCGCGATGCGCACCGGCGGCCGCCCGGCAGCGGCCAGGCGGAGCAGGTGAATAGCGGTCAGCGTGCCGCTGGCGCCCCCGCCGATGACCGCGATGACGGCCCGCCGGCTTTCGTGCTGATCGGGGGAGTACACGGGTTCAGGATAACCTATTATGTCGATAGGATAAATAGCTAAGAGCGGGGGACAAGGAGGCCGCCGTGGTCGAGACCGTGGTGATCGATACGCCGTCGCTGGGTGACCGCAGTTACCTGGTGACCGATGGCGCAGCCGCGCTCGTGGTGGATCCGCAGCGTGACATCGACCGGATCCTGGTGGCGGCCGCCGATCGCGGCGTGGCGGTGACCCACGTGTTCGAGACGCACATCCACAACGACTACGTCTCCGGCGGCCTGGCGCTCGCCGGGGAGACCGGCGCCGTCTACCACGTGAACGGCACCGACGACGTGGCGCTGCGCCGAACGGCGATCGGCGACGGGGACGTGATCGAAGTGGGCGCGATGCGGGTGCGGGTCATTGCCACCCCCGGCCACACCTGGAGCCACCTGGCCTACGTCGTGACGGATGCCCGCACCGGGGACGTGGCTGGCGTCTTCACCGGCGGCTCGTTGCTGCACGGATCGACCGGGCGCCCCGACCTGCTCGGCGCACGGCACACACCCGCGCTCGCCGCGGCCCAGCACGCCTCGGCGTGCCGGCTGGCCGTGCTGCTGCCCGGGCACACGCCGGTGTACCCGACGCACGGCTTCGGCAGCTTCTGCGCGGCCGCGCCCACGGCCGGGGGACCGGGGCGGGGCTCGACGATCGCCGAGGAGGCACGGGCGAACCCGGTGCTGACCATGGCCGGGGACCGGTACGTCGCGTCCGTGCTGGCCGGCCTGGATGTGTTCCCCGCGTACTACACGAGGATGGGCCGGGCGAACACGCTCGGCGCGGACGCGCCCGCCCTGCTGCCGCCACCGCGCGTGCTGCCCGGCCAGGTGCCGGGGCGGGTCGCGGCCGGGGACTGGGTGGTGGACCTGAGGGGCCGCCGCGCGTTCGCGGCCGGGCACGTGCCCGGTTCGCTCAGCTTCCCGCTCGGTGATGCGTTCGCCACGAGCCTGGGCTGGCTGCTGCCCGACGGGGCCGGGCTGACCCTGCTCGGCAGCACCCCGGCCCAGGTCGCGGCGGCGCAGCGGGAACTCGCCAGGATCGGCGTGGACCAGATCGCCTGCGCCGCCATCGGCGCTCCGGCGGACTGGCTGGGCGGCGAGGATCCGGCCTCGTTCCCGGTGTCCGGGTTCCACGGCCTGGCCGCCGCCCGGCGCCGCGGCGGCATCACCATCCTGGATGTCCGCCGCGCGCTCGAATGGGCGGCCAGCCACATCGACGGTGCCGTGCACATCCCGCTGCACGAACTGCCCGGCCGGCTGGGCGAGCTGGCCGCCGTAGGGACCGGTCGGCTCCCGGCCTCTGTCTGGGTGCACTGCCAGGGCGGGTACCGGGCCGGCGTGGCCGCCTCGTTGCTGGCCGCGGCCGGGCACCAAGTCACCGTCGTGGACGACGACTACGGCAGGGCGGCCGGGGCAGGACTGCCGGTCACCGGCAGCACCGCCCCCGCCGCGCCCGCCGCCTAAGGCGCGATCTCCCGCACCCGGTTGTTGCTCGCGTCGGCGACCGCCAGGCCGCCGGTGCCGCCCACCTCCGCGATGCCCGTGGGGCCGGCCAGCCCGGCCGCGGCAGCCGGGCCGCCATCACCGGTGAACTCCGCCGTACCGGTGCCCGCGATCGTGTAGATGTCACCCGCGGTCATCGTCCGCCGGGTAGAACGTCCCGGGTCTTCGCCGCCACGACCCGCACCCGGTTGCTCCCGGTTTCGGCGATCACCAGGCTGCGGGGGCCGCCGGGTCAGCCGTCGGCGACGGAGGCAAGCAGGGCGCCCCGTGCCTGGTCCACGGCGGCAAGCAGGGCACCGCGCAGCACCGGGGCGTCGGGCACCGCGGTGGGCACCACGTCGGGTTTCACCGGGCAGATCCGGCTGACCTCGGTGCTCACCCGGTCCGCCAGCGCCGTGCCGCCCGCCTGGCCCACCTCGCCGCCGAGCACCACGAGCCCCGGGTCAAGGGTCACCGAAATCGCTGCCACGCCGACCGCCACCCGGCGGGCCAGATCGGCGAGGAACTCCTCGCCGGCGGACTGGCCGGCCGCCGCGGCGCGCACCGCCGCGGCGACCGCGGCACCGTTCGCCGGGGCGGCGAAGCCGTAACGCTCGGCGAGGGCGCGGACCTCGCGCCCGTCGGCCAGTGAGCGGAACCCGCCCGCCGCGGGGTGGGTCAGGTCCTCCGGCAGCGGCACCCCGGGCACCGGCAGGTAGCCGATCTCACCGGCGGCGCCCCGGGCCCCGCGGTGCAGCCGGCCGCCCAGTATGGCCGCCAGCCCGAGGCCGACGCCCATCCAGACCAGCACGAAGTCGTCCACCCCGCGCGCGGCGCCCTGTGCGTGCTCGGCCATCGCGGCCAGGTTGACGTCGTTCTCGATGGTCACCGGGCGGCGCAGGTCCCCGCGCAGCGCGCCGAGCACGCCCTCGTGCCAGTCGGGCAGGTTCACCGACAGCCGCACGTCGCCGGTGCGCGGGTCCACCATGCCACCGGTGCCGATCACCACCGCGCGCAACTGCGACGCCTCGATCCGCGCGGCGCGGCACGCGGCGGCGACCGCGTTGCGGACCAGCTGGACCGGGTTGCGCGCGCCGTTGGGGTCCACGGTTACCTCGGCGAGCACCTGCCCGGTCACGTCGGCCACGCCGGTGGTCACCGCCTCGGGAGCGACGTCGAGGCCGGCCACGATCGCGGTCGAGGGGACGACCGCGTACACGGCGGCGCTGGGCCCGCGGACGCCGGCCTGCTGCCCGGTGACCGCGACGAGGCCGCGCTCCTCGAGGCGGGTCAGCGTCTGCGACGCGGTGACCTTGGACAGGCCGGTGCCCTCGCCGACCTGTGACCGGGTGAGCGGTCCCTCAGCGAGCAGCAGTTCCAGCGCTGCGCGGTCGTTGATCTCCCGAAGCAGGCTCGGAGTGCCTGGCCGTCCCATAGTCGTTCCCCCTGTCCCGCCAGGCCATCTTCTGCCCGCCCGGCCCCGTGGTCCAGAGTGCGGCCCGCGGTTCGTGCCAGGCATTTCCGGGTGGTGCCCGGCCGATCCGCGCGCCGTGCACCGTAGGTCTCGATCCGGCAACAGAAACGAACCTGTTGCCTGGAGGCCCTATCTTACAGGAAACTTTCTTGTTAGTTTACGCATACCCCCGGGCCCAGGGGTGCTGAGCTGGTGTCATGCGGCGCCAGCACGACCGGCGCGGGCCTCGCCGCGCGCCGGTTCAAGCCCGGCCCCGCCGGCCGCGCGCCGACGGCGACGCGAAGGGAGCAAGCAGTGAGACTCAGACGAGCCGCCGTCGCCATCTCGGTGGCCACGGCACTCACCGGGCTGGCCGCGGCCTGCGGATCCAGCAGCAGCAGCGGCACTACCGGCTCATCCTCGGCGGTGCCCGCCCAGCTCACCGTATGGCGGATGGGATCCTCCACGCCCGAGCAGGTGAGCTGGATGAGCGGGGTCGTCACACAGTTCCACAAGGCCTACCCGGCCTACGCCAAGACCAAGGTCAAGGTGGTCTTCGTCCCGTGGGGGAACCGGGCCACCGACTGGACCACCGCGTTCAGCAGCGGCAAGAACGGCCCGGACGTCACCGAGCTTGGCAACACCGACACGCCCGCCCAGGCCTCGCTCGGGATGCTCGCCAACATCGCCCCCGAGGTCCACTCCTGGTCACCAAGCTCGGACATGGTCAAGGGCATGCTCGCCAACGACACCGTCGGCTCGTCCGTCTACGCGGTGCCGTGGTTCGGCGGCGTGCGCGGCATCTGGTACCGCAAGGACCAGTTCGCCAAGGCCGGCATCAGCTCGCCCCCCGCGAGCTGGCCGCAGCTCGTGGCCGACGCCAAGCTGCTGATGAAGAAGTTCCCCGGCACCTGGGGCGTGGGCGCGCCCAGCAACTACACCAACGGCATCGTCAGCTTCATCTGGGGCGCCGGTGGCCAGGTCGCGGTCGACCAGGGCGGCAAGTGGGTCGCGCAGCTGAACACCCCGCAGTCGGAGGCCGGCATCAAGTTCTACGCCGGGCTGTACCTGACCGACCACGTGTCGCCGAAGACCTACATCGGGCAGACCGAGCTCGGCGCCCCCGGCGCCACCTCCGGTGGCTCGAACGAGGACTTCGCGCTCGGCAAGCTGGACATGTACATCGACGGCCCGTGGGCCAAGGCGGAGTTCCCGAAGAACGCCGTGGACAGCGCGAACTGGGCCTCGTTCCCGATTCCCGGCCAGGGCAGCGGCCAGTCGCCGGCCTTCGCGGGCGGCTCCGACCTCGCGGTCTGGAAGCTGTCCAAGTACCC
>Ga0070709_10000328_pt1 | contig 29910 bp, 28 predicted proteins | sample LARL51metaG_FD_65449 | JGI IMG/M metagenome (GOLD analysis project Ga0070709, IMG submission 65449) | Corn, switchgrass and miscanthus rhizosphere microbial communities from Kellogg Biological Station, Michigan, USA - LAR L5-1 metaG | ecosystem: Host-associated > Plants > Roots > Rhizosphere ... | reverse complement strand
AGGGGAACCCCGACAAGATCGTCGAGGAGCGCACGCTGGGATGACCCCGCGCTGACCCGGTGCCGGCCTGTGGCGTCCATCCGCATCGTCATCATCCCGGGCTGATCAGCTGGTCCGACCACGATGGCCATGCCCGCCAGAAGGTCCTCGAGGATCGGCGTCTCATGCTCGAGAGCGCCTTCAAACTTCATCCCGAGCTTGGCGAGAGCCCCGCCGGCTATGACGGCAACCCTCTCGTGTATCCCTGCCTCTACCAGCGCGCCAGCCAGGATCAATGCGTGGACCGGCCCGGCGCAGAAGGCCTTCACGTCACAACCGCTCGCTTGCACGAGACCAGCAGCCTCGGCCACCGCCTTCCCGAGGTTCCCGCCTCCCCGCTGGTACCGATCCCCGATCGCTTCCTCGCCCGACCCCATCACGTACGAGATCGAGTCGGGATCGACACCGGTCTGCGCCAGGAGGCACCGTGTTGCGTGCACCGCGCTCGCCTTGCACGCCAGGTTCTCCAGCAGCACGCGGGCCGACAGCGCCTCGTCGCTTTCATGAGCAGCCGAGAACGCGCCGAGCACCTCGCCGTTGTGGTAGAGAGGCAGGTCACCTGGACCAGGATCCTCCTTGAGCCTGACCAGACCGAACTGGTCGACCTCGGCCATCAGCTCGTAGAACGCGAACTGCGGGAGAATTTCGCCGAACGGTCCTACCGCCTCTGCGGCGATCGCGTCATGCCACCATGGCCGCGGGTGTTCGCGGAGGAGTTCAGGAGACAGGTTTCCGATGCACGTCTGATTGGGCGCGTATGCGACGGCAGCCTCGTACGAGCGGAGCGCAGCCAAGATCTGCGGGATGCGCCGGGGGGCCCGGCTCGGCTTGGAGCCATAGCGGACAAGTTCCGGTACGTGCTGCAGCGTGACCGAGGCTCCGAGGATCGCAGCCCGGCGCGTCAACGGCTCACCTCCCAGGCGGTCGAGGGCCCGACGTCGGTCGAGAGCATCTCGAGAGCACGTTCCACGATGCGGCGCCTGAGGTCCGCCTCATCGCCGGCCGCCAGGGAGGGGTCGCCCGTGGGCGAAGTGATGGCGTGGCCTCGGAGCACCCGATTCGCTCCTATCATCTGTGCGATGGTCGGAAGCGCGGTGATAAACACCGTCGCGATCCCAGCTCGCTCGATCTCTTTCGCTAGCGCTGCGCCGCAACGCGTGCCGGTCCCTCAAGTCCCGGTCAGGATCACGGCTTGAACACCTGCAGGTATCAACTCAGATGCGATCTCCTGCCCGAATTTCGCCGCTACTGCCATCGGGGTATCTACTCCCGCCGTGGTGTAGAAGAAGGCATGGAGCCTGCCGATCCGGCCCTCTCTCTCCAGCGTCCGCACGGCGTCCAAGGGGACGAGCCGGTTTGGGTCTAGGTTCGCGGTTCGTGTATCGAACCCCGCGTGAACTGACTCGTATCGGGCCGGCGAGAGTGAGCCCACCCCACTCAAGGGATATCTGAGCCAGATGTTCGAGTGCCTGGTCGGCAGGTGATCCGGGTTGCCCTGTGGAACACAGCCTGCCTCGGTCACCAGTGCGAGAGTGCAACTGCCGAGATCGCCGATTGCCGGAGGAGCGGTGACGCGATCGAATGCGGACTCCACCTCCGTCCGGACATTTCCGCTGAGCTTCGCGAGGAGGGCCGCGATAGCCCGGTCGGCGCCCACTTCCGAGAGACGCACGTTTTTCCGCAGCCCCCGGGGAAGATATCCGTCTTCGGCGGGGCTACCGACCGGTTCACCGCTGCCAAGACGATGCGCCAATCGGGCGATCGCCGGAAGCGCCGTTTTCATGGAGGCCACGCTCGGGCCGGTGGGTACGATGTAGGCGGCTCCTTCCGCCGCAAGCACCCCGGGATTATCAGGTGTCATGGCACCGACAACCGGGATACCGCGTCGGCCGGCCTCGCGCGCAAACGAGCCGCAGGCATATCCGTACCGCCCGGATCCGAACGAGGGCCCGCACACGAGCACGTCCGGCTCAATCTCGCCAAGCCAACTCAGCAGCCGCGCCAGCGCCTCCGGTTCGTGCTCGCCGAAGAAATCGTCGCCGCAGGTCAGTGTGACGTCTATAGGGAGCCCGGCCGCTTCCAATCCCCGGCCCGGGCCCACGGCGCCGCTGATCCGCGCCGGTGCCTGCCCGGCCGCTTCTTCGCCGCCCAGCCCAGCGAAGAATTGATTGAGATAGTGGACAACGATCATGCCGGCACCGCCGTCAGCGCCATGTCCCCGGTTTGAGCGCAGGCGCCGAGATAAGTCCAGAGGGGGACCGGCTCGCCCGCCATCGCGTTGTCAGATGTCCCGATTACCTGGCCGGGCGTCCATGGGTCGACCAGCTCATCGTGATTCCCCGTGCTGACGATTGAATCCGCTTCGGGCACGTGATCGGTGAGTCCGCCGTTTGTTTCGGCGAGGATGGCAACCGTGCCGATACCCAGCGCCTCACAGGCCTGGACGGTGAGCATTGTATCGGTGTGTGAGTTGCCGGAGGAGAACGTCGTACAGATAACCCCGTCGGCGCCAAGCTTTCGCGCCAGGCGGGCCGACAGCAGCGCGGAGCGTTGCTTGTCGAACGGGGTATCGAGGTAGCCGAGGGCGAGGATCATCCCAGCGAATCGCAGGGTTTCCCCGTGCTCGGCGACCAAAGACCGGATCAGGGCGCTCTCCTGGTAGTACGCGGTCACGTTCCTGACGGCCGCCCAATCGTAGGCGCCGCTGGTGAGCGCGCCATCGAGCACCTCGCGGTGATCGAGAACGGTCGGCACGATCCCGCCCACGGGGCCTCCGTAGAGAAACGTGTCCAGCAGGGGGCCTTCGGATGCGACTTGAAGGATCACCGCAACCGAAGGAAGGTCCGCATCTACGCGTTCTGCCAGGTCGAGCGCGTCGATGGCGGAAGGCGGCCGGTCGATGGTTGCCTGTGCGGCGTCGCGCGCCACCCGCAAGGCGGCCACGCGGATCGAACGATCGACATCGGCAACCGGGACACCTGGTTTCGGCGTGCACGTGACCACCAGCTCCGGCCGGTCTCCCCATGCCGTCATCGGCCTGCCCGGGCCCGCCATGTCGACGAAGGCATCGGGGAAGGTCTGCGGGCTGGCGAGCCCCGCGGCCGCCCAGTCGCACACCGAGAGCACCCCGATGCCGGCGAGGCGATTCGTCCGGCCCCTGCCCGCCAGCGCGAGACGGCCGAGCACGCCCGGGAAGGTTACCTCCGGCGCGGAAGCCTTGACATCCGGGATGATCGCATCGAGCACGTGCGCGATGCGCACGGAGTCACCCGGGCGTACGACACGAACGTCCAAGTCCGCAAGCGCGGGCAGGCCCTCCTTCGCGGCCTCCGCCAGGTCGCGGAGGCATAGCGTCAGCGAGGCATCCGACCAGGACGCCGCGGATCCCTCCACCACCTCGGCCACGTCGAAACGCGCCAGCTCAAGCGGCTCGTCTCCGCTCGCCCGTCGCATAGTCAACAATCTTACAACGCAGTCTTACCTTGTGGGGTGCGCCCGACCCCACAAGATCGGGGCGGAGGGCCGCAGCGGCGCTGGTGAATCATGCCTGGCCGGGGAGGGGTGGCGCGTCGTCGGGGTTGTACCAGTCACCGCCTCCGATTTCCCCGCCGTCGACGATCAGCGTCTGCCCGGTGACCCAGCCAGCGTCGTCTGAAGCGAGGAACAGCACGGCGGCAGCCTGATCGCGCGGCGTCCCGGCGCGTCGCAACGGGATGCGGCGCAGGTACTCCCTTTGCATCCTCGCTTCGTCGGCGTCCCCCGCCATCAGCGCACGCTCCTCTGGAGTCAGGGTCTGCCCGGGGGCAACGCAGTTGACCCGGACGCCGCGATGACCGAGTTCGTGTGCTGCTGCCTTGGTGAGCGCGACGAGCGCCGCCTTCGAGGCGTTGTAGACAGATTCAGGTGACTCGTTCTTGAAGGCGTTCGCCGATGCGATATTCACGATCGCACCGCCTCCCCGGTCCGCCATGTGCGCGGCCGCGACCTGCATGGTGGCCAACGGGGCACGAGCATTGACCGCGAACACGAGATCGAACATCTCCTTCGTGACCTCCAGGAACGGGCCGTCCGGCATGATGCCGGCACAGTTCACCAGGACATGGAGATCCCCGTAAACCGCGATCGCCTCGCGCACCATCGCGGCCGCCGCTTCGAAGTCACTCAGGTCCACAACGTGCACGTCGAGACGCCCGGGCTCGGCCGCGGCCGCCCGCAACTTCCTGAGACCGTCCGCACGGACATCCGCGGCGAATACCCTGGCGCCCTCAGCCAGGAACGCCTCAGCGATGCCTCGGCCGATTCCCTGGGCGGCACCGGTCACGATCACGTTCCTATCGGTGAACCTGGTCATCACGGCACCTCCGGATAGTGCAAGGGGGCTCCGGCGACACCAATGTCGGCGATGGACAGATGCCGGGCACCGACGTTGGCCACGACCGCACGGTCGAGCAACGCGCCGGCCCACGCAATGTTCGACGGAGCGTCCAGGCGGGACGCGAGATGGTCATCGACCACAGTCTGGACCGCGCCGCCTGGCATCACCCGGACCAGCCCGTCGGGCCGGTACAGCGTGATCCAGTAGCTCCCGTCAGCGGCGAGTCCAACTCCGTCGGCGTCGGTGTCGGGCAACTCGGCGACGGTCTGCGGGGCTCCGGGGGAGCCGTCGGCGGCGATCGCCACCCGGACCAGGCGCTCCGCTTCCGCCTCCACGACTATGAGGGCGTCTCCGTCGGGCGTAACCAGGCATCCGTTCGGATAACCAGGCGTGGCTGCCGTCCACTCCTCGGTGCGGCCGCCGGGAGCGATCCGGACGATCCCGGGCCGTCCATGCTCGCCGGAGCAGGTCACGTAGGCCATGCCATCGGGGCCGAAAGCGATGACGTTCGGGGTGTCGAGATCGCTCCCGCCGCTTCCGCGCGCATACACGGAGATCGCCCCGGTGCGCGGATCCAGGCGTGCGATCTCGCCGCGCCCGGAGTCGCACGCGTACACGCGGCCATGCCCGTCGACAGCCAGGCCGAGCATGGAGCCGCCGGTCGAGGCGAGCATCTCGACGTCTCCCTGGAGGGAGACCGCGTAGAACTCACCGCCCTCCCCTCCGGCGTAGACGCGGCCGTCGAACGGGTTCCACGCCACCCCCTCGGGATGGTTCAGCCCGTCTGCGAGCTCGGAAAACCGTTCCAGCATCAGCGGCCGCCTTTCACGGCACGGGCCCTCCGGCGGCCTGGCCAGCCGAAGACGCGCCTGCTGACCGCGGCGGCCGGGGGGCCACGCAGGCCGTCAGCGTAGGAGTTCGTCGGTGATCTCCTCGAATGCCCTGGTGTGCGCGTCGACCTGCTCGGCCGTAGTCGCCGGGGACATGAGCGCCATGTTGTGGAACGGAGTCAGCAGTATGCCGCGGTTCAGCATGGCAACATGCAGCAGCGCATCGAGGTGAGCATCCCCGGCCGCCGCTGCCTCGGCACCGGTCCGCGGCCGCTGGGGGGTGAACAGGTACTCACTCCGGCACCCCAGCCGGGTGACGTGCCAGGGCAGGCCGCGCCTATCGATCACCGACGCGACGCCATCGGTGAGCCGGATGGCCAGCGACTCCATCGACGCGAACGCCTGATCGGTGAGCACCTGCCCAAGCGTCGCCCGCACCGCCGCCATCGAGAGCGGATTGCCTGCGAGCGTGCCGCCCACCCCGCCGACGTCAGCCTCCGGCCAGTACGTGCTCGCGACCACCCGGTCGGCGACATCATCGGTCATTCCGTAGGCAGCGACGGGGACCCCGCCGCCGATTGTCTTGCCGATCGTCAGGATGTCAGGCTGCAGGTTCTCGCGACCCGTGTAGCCACCGGGGCCAGCGCAGATCGTGTGCGTCTCGTCGATCACGAGCAGCGTGCCGGCCTCGCGCGTCAGCCGCCGCAGCTCCTCGTGATAACCCGCTTCGGGCAGCACGATGCCGATGTTGGTGAGCGCCGGCTCGACCAGCACGCACGCCACGGTCCGGTCCGCGAGCGCGCGCTCCAGGCCATCGATGTCGTTGATCTCGACCACCCGCGTCCCCTGCGAGACGTCGAGCGCCGGCCCGACGCTGCCATGGCGCGCGGTCACGGTGCCCGACGTGCCGAGGGTTGCGAGGGTCTCGTCAACGGAGCCGTGATAGCACCAGTTGTGCACCACGATCATCGGGCGGCCAGTGATCTCGCGAGCCAGGCGGAGCACGAAGCGGTTGGCATCGGTGGCGGTGAGGCAGAACTGCCAGCGTGCCATGCCGAACCTGCGAGACATCTCATCTGCCACCCAGAGGGAATCCTCGGTGGGCAGCATGAACGTGGCGCCCCGGCTCATCTGCCCGGCTACCGCCGTCGCGACGGGTGCTGGTGCGTGCCCGGCCATCGCACCGGTATCGCCCAGGCACAGGTCCACATAGCGGTGCCCGTCGATGTCTTCGACCTGCGCGCCGCGGGCGCAGGCCGCCACGATGGGGGCCGGGCTTGCCCAGCGGGTCATCCAGTTCATCGGCACGCCGTAAAGCATGGATCGCCCGGCCCGGTCGCGGAACTCCATAGCCTTCGGGTGAGTCGCAGCAAACCGCGCCCGTTCAGCGGCGAGCAGTTCCCCGACGCGTCCCGGCGCGGCGCTTGCGATGCTCACCGGACCAGCTTCGCCACGCTGTCGGACATGTGCCCGTGCACCAGCCGGTCGATCAGCTTCCGGTCGCCGGCCTGGATGGCCTCGACGATCGCCTGATGCTCGTCGACCAGGTCCGCGCGGCGCTCGTAATGGATCTCCATGTGAGCCAGCAGCATCCTGGTCTCCGCATACATCGGCTCGAACGTCCGGATCAGCCTCGGGCTGCTCGAGGCAGCCACCAGGGAACGGTGGAACTCAAGGTCGATCGCAACGAGCTCGGACCACTCGCCATCGACGGAGCGACCGATCGCGCTCACGATCTGCTCCAGCCCGCTGATGGCGGCGGCGTCCTGCGATTTGGCCAGGCGCAGCGCAGCCGCGGTCTCGATCACGCTGCGGACGAAGTAGACATCCTGCACGCTGTCGGCGTCGAGGGCGACCACGAAAACGCCTCGGTTCCGCTCCGAGCGCAGCAGGCCGTCCTGGATCAGCCGCTGGAACGCCTCCCGGATGGGACCCCTGCTGACCCCGAGGCTGCGGGCGAGCTCGACCTCGTTCAGCTGACCGTCGGGAGGGAAGGTCCCGTCGAAGATCCCCATGCGGATCCTGTCCGCTACCAGGGAGGGAGTGCTCTCGATCCGCAGCGGCGCGAGTTGCCCGGCCGAGGGTCGGCCTGCGGCGTCGCCCACATCCCCCGGCATTGACTTGTCGCCTCCTGGGCTCGGCATGTGAGCTTTCGCTGCTGGGCAAAATTGTAGCACACGCATTCAATCGGACAATGGGACACGTTCGGGTACCGCCAGGCGCGCCGCGGCCGCGTCCATATGCAGCCGGACGAGCCGCTCGGCCTTGGCCGGCCGGCCGGACTCGAGCGCGTCCAGGATCCCCCGGTGCTCGGCGACAACCTCGGTCCCGTCCCGGTAGAAGGGCTCAAGCCGCAGCAGGCAGAGCCGGGTCTCGGCGACCAGCGTGCGGAACATCCGGCTCAGCCTGACGCTGGCGGCCGCGTCCACCAGTGCCTGGTGAAAGGCAAGGTCATGCGTGATGACCTCGGTCCACGGCCCGCCGGCCGACGCGGCCAGCCGGTGGAGGAGGCGCTGCAGCCGCAGCATCGCCGCCGGTGGCACCTGCCGGGCCACGATCGCCGCCGCGGCGCCTTCGATGATTCCGCGGGCCAGGTACACGTCGCGCGCATCGTCGTGCCCGAGCGCGACCACGAACACACCGCGGTTCCGCTCCGAGCGCAGCAGCCCTTCCTGGATCAGCCGCTGCATCGCCTCCCGGACGGGCCCCCGGCTGACCTGCAGTTGCCGGGCCAGATGCGCCTCCGACAGCTGGCTGTGCGGGGGAAACGTCCCGGCGAGAACCTCGGCCCGGAGTAGGTCCGCGATCAGGGCGGGAGTGCTCTGCGCGCGCAGCGGGCCGAGCGGGTCGCCGGGGCTGGCGGTGCCGGTCACGGCTCACCCCTTCTTCCGTCTCGTCCCTCCGCCTCGCGCGGGCTCTCACCGGGCGCGGCCGGACGTCACCCCTGCGCGGTTGCTCGATTGCCCACAGTAGGGCAATGCGGTAGACCGCCGCCCTCCGCGCCCGGGCCGGGCACCAGTCCGCCGCCTCAACGGTGCGTGAGGGACATATTGTCGGATCGGCAGGTTGTGTTATCGTCAACAATGTGATCGGTCGGCGGTCGCGGTATTTGGCGGCCGCCTCGATGAGCCAGGCCAGGGATGCGGCTCGGGGTACCGAGGTGCAGGAGATGATCTACGATGCCCGGCCCTGCCTTCAATGAGGTTTCGGCCGGCGATATAAGTGGAGGCAGCGTGGCAGCCAACCATCCGCGGGCGATCCGTGAGGTTCGTGCCAGGGAGATAATCGACTGCCGGGGCCTCCCGACCGTCCAGGTGGACGTTCTGCTCGAGGACGGGTCGACCGGCCGGGCCGACGTTCCGTCCGGCCGCTCCACCGGCGCGCACGAGGCCTTCGAGCTACGGGACGGCGGTTCCCGCTACCGCGGCTTGGGAGTAAGCCGCGCGGTATCCAACGTCACCGGCGTCATCGGCCCGGCGATCACCGGCAAGCTCGCGGACCGGCAGCGGGAACTCGACGCTGCCCTGATCACCCTGGACGGGACTCCCGGCAAGTCCGCTCTTGGCGCCAACGCACTGGCCGGGGTCTCACTCGCGGCCGCCAGGGCCGCCGCCGCCTCCAGCGGGCTCCCGCTGTACCGCTACCTGGCCTCCGACGGTCATGTCCTGCCGGTACCGCTGGTCAACCTGATCAACGGCGGAAGGCACGCCGCCGGGCAGCTTGACTTCCAGGAGTTCATCGTCGTACCGACGGCCGCGGACTCTTTCGGCGCGGCGCTGGCCGAGAGCTCCGAAGTCAATCTCGCCCTCGGCGAGGTGCTGGAGGCCCGCCACGGCCGCTCGGCCAGGGCACTCGGCGACGAGGGTGGCTACGTGCCGCCGGTTTCCGACCCGCGGGAGGCCCTGGAACTGCTGCATCTCGGCGTCGAGAAGGCCGGCCACACGGGACGATTCCAGTACGGACTGGACTGCGCCGCGACGCACTTCTACGACCCGGCCGACAACTCCTACCGCGTCGCGGGCAGGAAGCTGCGGGCAGATGAACTGCTCGGGTTCTACCTGGAGATCATCGGTGACTTCGGGATTACGACCATCGAGGATCCGTTCGCCGAGGACGACTTCGAGAGTTTCGCGGCGCTGACCGCCCAATCCGGGATCCAGGTTGTCGGGGACGACCTGTTCGTCACCAGCCCGGCCCGGTTGCAGCGGGGCATCGACCGCCAGGCGGCCAACGCGCTGCTGTGGAAGTTCAACCAGATCGGCACCCTGACCGAGGCGGTTGACGCCGCAGCCCTCGCAGTCAGTCATGGATACGCCGTCTGCGTGTCGGAACGCTCGGGGGATACCGAGGATCCGGTGATCGCCGATCTCGCCGTCGCCCTCAACGCGGGCCAGATCAAGACAGGCGCGCCGGTACGCGGGGAGCGGACTTCGAAGTACAACCGCCTGCTGCTGATCGAGGAGGAGCTGGGTCCGGTCGCACGCTACCCGGGAAGCCACTTCCCGCGAGCAAGCGCCAGCCGTAGCCGATGACCACCGGCGGCGCAGCGATCAAGCAGCCTGTCGGCCAGCCGGCGGCCGGCCTGCTCCCGATCCGCAACAGCGGCCCGCTGCTCGATCACGGCCTGCTAGATCTCCGCCGGCTCGCCCTCGAGGCCGTGGCCGCAGGCATCCGGGCGGCGAATGCGGCCGCTGCCGTCGACCGCATGGTGCACGTGCACGGCAGTGCGCTTGTTGCGGACGGCCACCATTTCGACCTGACCCGCCTGCGGTCCGTCCTGATACTGGGCGCGGGCAAGGCCAGCGCGCCGATCGCGGCGGCGATGGAGGCCAAGCTGGGCGACCGGCTGGCCGGCGGACTGGTGGTCTCCCGCCGGGAGCCGTCAGGGCCTGTCGGCGAGGGGCTGCGGCGGGTCGAGATCATCGAAGCCGATCATCCCGTGCCCAGCCTGGCCAGCCTGGCGGCCGGGCGTCGGCTGATGCTGGCGGCCGCGACGGCGAGGCCGGCAGACCTGGTGATCACCGCCTTCACGGGCGGGTCTTCGGCGCTGGCGTGCCTGCCGCCGGATGGGGTTTCCTTCGCGGCCAAGCAGCGGCTGCACCAGATGCTGCTGGACAGCGGAGTGCCCATCGCCGAGATCAATGCCGTCCGCAAGCACGTGTCGGCGTTGAAAGGCGGGCGCCTGGCAGCAGCGATGAACGGCGCGACGCTTCTCAACCTCACCCTCTCCGATGTGCCGGATGGTTCCGCCGACCTGCTCTGTGATCCGGTCGTGCAGGACACGACCGATACCGCTGCGGCTGTCGCGGTGCTCAAGCGCTACCACCTCTGGCCGGACGTCGGCCCCGAGGTCCGGCACCACCTGAGCACTGCACTCGCTGATTCGCCGGTCCTCGACGGCCGGGCCAGCATCACTACCGTGCTGCTGGTGAGCGGCCAGGATGTGGCCGCCGCCATGGCCGCCCGGGTACGAGCGCTGGGCTGGGAGCCGGTCGTGCTCGGCTCGACGTTCGAGGGCGAGGCAGAGCAGACCGGTGGGCTGCTCGGCGCCTTCGCACGGGAGTCGTCCCAGTACGGCCACCCGTTCCGTCCGGGCTCGGTGCTGATCGGGGCCGGGGGCGAGTCGACCGTCAGGTTGCACCGGACCGGGACGAGATCCACCGGGGTCGGCGGACCCAACCAGGAACTCGCCCTTAGCTTCGCGCGTGCGGTCGCCCGCGCGCCAGCGGCAGTGGCCGGGGCGTTCGTCGACAGCGACGGGTCCGACGGCGGTACCGACGCGGCCGGGGGCTGCGTCGACAGCACGACCGCGCCCGCCGCGGTCGCGGGCGGGGTGGACCTGGATGAGGCCGTGCTCGGGCACGACTCCGGCGCTGCCCTGCGGCAACTGGGCGATCTGGTGATCACCGGTCCAACGGGTACCAACGTGTCGGACCTGTGGGCGATCGCGATCGGCGCCGGGCCACCACCCGGCTCCGGGGGCCGGCCATGACCGGACAGGACAAGACGATCATCGTCGGCGGCGGGCATAACGGCCTGGTGGCCGCGTTCTACCTGGCCCGGGCCGGCCTGCGGCCCCTGGTCCTGGAACGGCGTTCCTTCGTAGGCGGCGCCTGCGTCACCGAGGAGTTCGCCCCGGGGTTCCGCGCCTCGACCGGGGCCTACGTGCTATCGATGCTGCGGGCCCCGGTGTGGCGGGACCTCAGACTGGCCGCCCGCGGGATCAGGGTCTCGCCGGCCGGGCCCTCACTCAACCTGCTGCCGGACGGCAGGTCTCTGCTGCTCAGCGACGACCCGGCGGAAGCCCGCGAGGCGATCAGCAGCCATTCGCGCCGCGACGCTGCCGAACTCGAGCGATTCGAGACCGGGCTCGGCGCCATGGCTCAGGTACTGCTCCCCACCATGGACCTGCCGGCTCCGGACCCGGCGATGCACAGGGTTCGCGACTGGACCGGCGTCATGCGGCTGCTGCGCTCCGGCGTGCCTCGGCGCACGCTCATCGCGGACACGCTGCGGCTGCTGGCCTCATCCGTGCACGACTACCTGTCGGAACGTTTCGAGAGTGACATCGTGAAGACCGCGCTCGGATGGCACGCGATCAATGACAGCCTGGCGGGCCCGTCGAGCGCGGGCACCGGGTACGTCCTGCTGCACGACCATGCCTCAGGTGACCCGGCGGGCGGAATCCGGCAGTGGGGCTTCGTCGATGGCGGCATGGGACGAGTGACCTCCGCGATGGCGGACGCGGCGACCGAAGCCGGCGCGACCCTGCGGACCAACGCCCGCGTCGCCGCGATCAGGACCCGCGGCGAGCAGGTGGCGGGCGTGACTCTCGACACCGGTGAGGAAATCGACGCCGCTACCGTCGTATCGAACGCCGACCCCCGGCATACGTTCCTGTCGCTCTGCCGCGACGCGGTGCTGCCCGAAGAGTTCGTCCGCACCATCCGGGCCTACCGGTGCGATGGTACCAGCATGAAGATCAACCTGGCCCTGTCGTCCCTGCCCCGGGTCAGCGGCGACCGGTCGCGCGAGATCCAGCCCTACCACCAGGGCATTCTCGAAGTCGGGCCGCCGTTGGACATCCTCGATGCCCAGCAAGCGCAGGCCCGTCAGGGAATACCGGCTCAGGGATCGCACATCGAGCTCTGCTTCCCGACCGTGCACGACCCATTGCTGGCGCCGGATGGACACCACATCGCTACGATCGACGTGAACTCACAGCCCTACCACGTGGCGTCAGCCGGATGGGACCAGATCAAAGAGCAGATCGCGGACCGCGTGATAAGCGAGCTCGATGGGCTGATGCCGGGCCTGTCCGCCGCGGTAGTCGGCCGGCAGGTCCTGTCCCCGCTGGACCTAGAGCGGCTCCTCGGCCTGACCGGAGGCCATGCGCTGCACGGCGAGATGACCCTCGACCAACTGTTCGTGTTCCGGCCGGCCCTCCACTACTCGGACTACCGGACGCCGGTCGGCGGACTGTACCTGTGCGGCGCCGGCACCCACCCCGGCGGCGGCGTGACCGGTGCCAACGGCCGCAACTGCGCGGCCGCCGTGATGGCCGACCGTCGGCGCGAGGCCTGGCGACAAAGGATGCCGCGGTGACACCGTTCAGCTTCGAGGGCAGGCCGGTGCCGGACGTCACCGGCCCGCTGCCGGGGCCGCGCAGCCTCGCCCAGCGCTCCCGCGAACGGGCGGTCCTGTACCCCGGGACCGGGGAACACCTGGCCCCGGTCGTGCTGGCGCGCAAGTCGGGCTTCGTCGTCGAGGACCTCGATGGCAACCTGCTGCTCGACATGGCGAGCGGATCGGCGTCGGTCCCGCTCGGCGCATGCCACCCCCGCCTGATCGACGCGGCGGCCAGCGCCCTGCGCCGCTATGGCAACGAGGACACCCACGCGCTGACCAGCGAGTATGTCGCGCCGCTCGCCGAAAGGCTGGTACAGCTAGGGCCACCGGGGTGCACCAGGATCGACTTCGCGCTGAACGGCACGGAGGCGATCGAGATCGCGGTGCGACTGATGCGCCGCGCCACCGGCCGGCCGCTGGTCCTGGGGTTTCTCGGCGGGTACCACGGCGAGACCGCGACCACCGCGGCGCTGGGCGCGGAGGTCTCCGAACTGGGGCGCGGCGTGCGGGCGATCACCGCCGGCTACTTCCACATCCCGTACCCCAACCCCTTCAGGAACCCGTTCGCCGGGCCGCGGCTGGGCGGATCAGGCGACGCCACCATCGACTACCTGCGCGACCATGTCCTGTTCCACGCGGTCGACCCTGCTGACGTGGCCGGGGTCGTGATCGAGCCGGTGCTCGGCTCCGGTGGCGTGGTCACGCCGCCGCAGTCATTCTTCCCCGCGCTCGCCGAGTTGTGCGCCGAGCATGGCTGGCTGCTGTGCGCCGACGAGGTCAAGACCGGCTGCGGCCGGTGCGGCACCTTCCTGGCGGTCGAACGGCTCGGCGTCACCCCGGACGTCGTATGCCTGGGCAAGGGACTCGGCGGCGGCGTCGCGCCAATCGGGGCCGTGCTCGGCTCGGAGCGAGCGCTCGGCGGGTTCGACGACGTGTCCACCGGCAGCACCTGGTCGTGGCTGCCCTTCAGCTGCGCGGCCGCCCTCGCCTTCCTCGACGAGCTACACCGGCCGGGCGTACTCAGCCATGTGCTCGAGATAGAGGAGCGCTCACGGGCCGCATTCGGGGCGCTAGCAGGCAAATTCGACGCGGTCGGCGATGTCCGCTCGGCCGGGGCGCTGACGGCCGTCGAATTCGTCCGGGACCGTGCCAGCAGGCAACGTGACACTGCACTGCAGGACACCGTGGCGGCCGAGGCATTCCAGCGGGGGCTGCTCACCGACTCGAGCACTACATCGCTCAACATCCAGCCCTCGCTGATCACGCCCCTCGAGGTGATCGATCAGGCAGCGGACATCGTGGCCGACTCCTTGACAGCGGCGCTGAGCCGGACCCGGGGAGCGGCTCCATGATCCGCAGCGACTACCTGCTCAAGCGGGTGACATTCGCGATCGTCACCATCTTCGTCGTCATCACCCTCAACTTCTTCATGTTCCGGGTGCTGCCCGGAACTGCCGTGACCAACCTCTCGAAGGTGCCGAACGCAAGCGCCCAGCTCAGAAGGGAACTGCGGATCGAGTTCGGGCTAAACCTGCCGGTCGGGACGCAGTACCTGGACTACCTCAAAGAACTCGCTCACGGCAATCTCGGGATCTCCTTCGGCAACCAGCAGCCTGTCGCCTCAAACCTCAAAACCGCGCTGCTCAATACGCTGCCCGTAGTGACGATCGCCACCGTCATATCCCTGATCATCGGCATCGGCACCGGCGTCCTGTCCGCCTGGCGGCGCGGATCCAAACTCGACCACCTGAGCACGAACGCGGCAATCGTGCTCTATGCGCTGCCCACTCAGTGGATCGCGCTGATCCTGCTGATCGCCCTGTCCCGCTACCTGCCGACGGCGGGGACGACTAACCCGTTCCAGATCGGCCCGGTCTCGTTCTGGTCCAATCTTGGAGATCTGTCCTCGCACATGACCTTGCCGGCCCTCACCCTGGTGCTCACGCTGTACGGCGGCAACACCCTGATCATCCGTTCGGCGCTACTCGAGACCCTCGGCGAAGATTACATGCTTACGGCCCGGGCCAAAGGCATCGGCAAGCGCCGCATGATGTGGTCACATGCCCTGCGCAACGCGATGCTGCCCATCACCACCCTGATCGCGCTGTCCTTCGGCACGATCGTGGCCGGCGCGATCCTGATGGAGGTGGTCTTTTCCTGGCCCGGGATCGGTCAGGCCCTGTACCAGTCGGTGCAACAGCGCGACTACCCGATGATGCAAGGCGGATTCCTGCTGATCACCGTTTCAGTCGTCCTGTTCAACCTGCTGGCCGATCTGGTGTACTTCAAGCTCGACCCGCGGATCAAGGCATGACAGCGGCGGCATCGACACGGGCTGCCGGCACGCCAGGCGCGCCGGTGCCGCCCCCCGGCCCGGGGCGGGGTCCGGCGGTCCGTCACGGAGCACGCCGGCTGGCCAGCCTGCTACGCGAGCGCCCGTCGGCGGCCGTCGGTCTCGGGTTGATCATCTTCTTTGTCATCCTGTCCGCCATCGCACCGCTGATCGCCCCGTACTCGACCACCGTGGCCAGCGGGCCGGTCTACGCTGCTCCGTCGGCCCGGCACTGGTTCGGCACCGATGACGGCGGGATCGACGTGTTCAGCCTCGTGCTGGTCGGCGGCCGGATCTCGCTGATCGTCGGCGCGGCCGCCAGCGGGGTCGCGCTCATAGTCGGCGGCCTGATCGGCGTCCTGTCGGGCTACTTCGGCGGCTGGACGGACATGGGCCTGATGCGTGTCACCGACTACTTCCTCGTGATCCCCGACCTGGTGCTGATGATCGTGGTCGCGGCGCTGTGGGGACCGAGCCTAAACCACGTGATCCTGGTCATCGGGCTCCTGCTGTGGACCACGACCGCGCGGATCGTGCGGGCCGAAGTGCAGAGCGTGCGCGAGCGAGTCTACGTCCGGCGGGCGCGCACCATGGGGGCCAGCAACGCCTCGATCATGGCCCGCCATGTGCTGCCGCAGATAGCACCGCTGCTGATCGCGAACACTGTGCTGTGCATCGCGATCGCGATCTTCGACGAGACCTCACTGGATTTCCTCGGGCTCGGCGCCCCGAACACCGTGAGCTGGGGCACCATCCTGGAGCACGCGAACGACCACACGGCGGCGACCTACGGGGCCTGGTGGACCGTCGTCCCGGCGGGGATCTGCATTGCCGCGGTGATCGTCGGCTGCTACCTGCTGGGCCAGGCCCTCGAGGATTCACTCAACCCGCGGCTGAAGGTATCTCACTTCGCGTTCAAGAGCTGGCGGCTGCGCCCGCTGGTCGGCCGGGGAGATAAGGCGATATGAGCCTGCTCGAGGCCCGCGGGCTGGAGGTCGTCTTCGATCTCCCCGACGGTGAGCTGCACGCCGTCCAGGGAGTCGACCTCTCGCTGGACGCCGGAGAAAGACTCGGGCTCGTCGGCGAATCCGGATCAGGAAAGACCACCACGGTCCTCGCCCTGATGGGCCTGCTCCCGCCCACCGCATCGGTAGCAGGCGACGTCCGGCTCGACGGACGTGACCTGCTCGGCGACGGCGAGCCAGGTTGCGACTCCTGGCGCTGGCGTGATATCGCCACGGTGTTCCAGGGCGCGATGAACGCACTCAATCCGGTCCGCACCATCGGCTGGCAGATCGCCGAGCCGATGGAGGTGCACCGGACGGCGACGGGTGCCGCGGCCCGGTCACGGACGCGCGAACTGCTCGCGCTTACCGGGCTCCCGCTCGGCATCGAGCACACCTACCCGCATGAACTGTCGGGCGGGATGCGGCAGCGCGCCGCGATCGCGATGGCCCTGGCCTGCCAGCCCAAGGTCCTGCTGGCCGATGAGCCCACCACAGCGCTGGATGTGGTCGTTCAGGACGGCATACTCAGGCTGCTCACCCAGCTCACCGACGAACTCGATCTCGCCCTGGTCCTGGTCACCCACGACCTGGCTGCGGCCGCCGCAACCTGCACCCGGCTCGCAGTGATGTACGCGGGCCGCGTGGTGGAGGAAGCGCCGGTCGGCGACATCACGGGCTCCGCTCAGCACCCCTACACCCGGCAGCTGTTCGCGGCCACGCCGAGCCTGCTCGACAACACGCCACTGAAGCCGATTCCCGGAATCCCGCCCCGGCTGGACAGGCCGATCGACGGCTGCCCGTTCGCGCCGCGCTGTGAGGCCCGGTTCGATCGCTGCAGCCGCGAACCTCCTCCGCTCGTCACTGTCGGCGAGAGATGGCGCTCGGCCTGTCACCTGTCGGCAGCTGACCACGGTCAAGAGGCGGCTGACACGAGCCACCGGACGGACGTCGCCCTGACCCCCAGCATGTCCATTTCCGCCGATGGGCCGCCTGCCGGGCATAGCGGGGAGTCCGTGCCGGTCGCATCCGGCCCCGCCCCGCCCCCGGCGCCCGCCCGCGGGCCGGGGCCCGGCGAATTGCAGGCCGCTCCGCCGGCCGCTGCCCTCGCGCGCGATTCCTCACCCGCTGCCCTCGCCCGCGATTCCTCACCCGCTGCTGATGACCGGGCGGCAGGGTCAGCACTCGTCCTGGACGGGGTCTTCGTCGCATTCCCCCGCCGGCGGCCGGTCGCTGACGTGATTCGCCGCAGGCCGCGACCGTTCGTGCGCGCGGTCGATGGCGTCTCGCTTGAGGTCATGCCCGGCGAGATGGTGGCCCTCGTGGGCGAGTCGGGATCAGGCAAGACCTCGACCGCCAACGCGATCGTCGGAAACGCCGCATTGATCCGCGGAGACATCACGATCGCCGGGCACGCGGTCGCCGAGATGGACAAGAAGGGCCGCCGCCAGAGCTACCGGCAGGTACAGCTGGTGTACCAGGACCCCTATGAATCACTTGACCCGCGAAAGCGAGTGCGGGCCATCTTGGATGAGCCGCTGCGGGTCAACCGGATTGGCGGCGGGCGCAGCGAGCGCCGCCAGCTCGCCACCGAGGCACTCACGCAAGTCGGGCTTGACCCTCCCGAGCTGTACCTCGACCGATATCCGCACGAGCTTTCCGGCGGTCAGCGCCAGCGCGTAGCGATCGCTGCTGCGCTGGTGATCAAACCCATGATCATTATTGCGGACGAGCCGGTCTCCATGCTGGATGTCTCGATCCGGGCGGATGTACTCGAGGTGTTTGACCACCTTCGCCGCACCCTGTCGGTGGCTGTCGTGATGATCACTCACGACCTCTCCACGGCCGCTCATAACGCGGATCGCATCGCGGTGATGTACCTGGGCCGGATCGTAGAACTCGGCCCAGCCGAGCAGGTCGTCCGCTCCCCCCGCCATCCCTATACCAGGGCGCTGATCGCCGCTGTGCCGGGCGCGATTCCCCAAGACGCACAGCCCGCCCCGCTGGCCGGGGAGATCCCTGATAGCTCCGCAGTGCCGACCGGCTGCCGGTTTCATCCACGGTGCCCCATCGCGCTCGCGGAGTGCGCTAGCCATGACCCCGAATTCGCGGACGTGGGTCCCGGTCACTTCGCCGCCTGCGTGCTGGCGTGATGAAGCCCCGGCCAGGGGGGCGACGGGGACGAGCCGAGGGCACGTTCGGCCTCCAGCAGGGTCAGTCCATCTCGGCACGGACGGTGGCGAACGCGGTTGCTGCGGCCTGGAGGTCCTCGCGGCTGTGTGCGGCGGATACCTGTGTTCTGATCCGCGCCTTGCCCGCCGGGACCACCGGATAGCTGAAGCCGATCACGTATATGCCCTTTTCCAGCAGCAGGTCGGCCATCTGGGTGGCGCGCGCGGCGTCGCCGATCATCACGGGCACGATCGGGTGGTCACCGGGGAGGATGTCAAAGCCGAGGGCGGTCATGCGCTGGCGGAACCAGGCGGTACTGTCGCGCAGGCGGTCCCGCAGGTCATCGCTGCTCTCCAGTAGGTCCAGGACCTTCAGCGAGGCGCCCACCACCGCGGGCGCTACCGAATTGGAGAAAAGGTAGGGCCGTGAGCGCTGGCGAAGGAGGTCAATGACCTCCTTGCGGCCGCTGGTATAGCCGCCGCTGGCCCCGCCCAGCGCCTTGCCCAGGGTCCCGGTCACGATGTCGACGCGGTCGCTGACACCGTGCAGTTCGGGTGTGCCGCGGCCGTGGGCGCCAACGAACCCCACCGCGTGCGAGTCGTCGACCATGACCATCGCACCGTAGCGGTCGGCCAAGTCACAGATCTGGCCGAGTGGCGTGACGTAACCGTCCATGGAGAACACGCCGTCGGTGGCGATGAGCCGGCGCCGGGCGCCGGCGCTGGCCTTGAGCTGCGCCTCGAGGTCAGTCATGTCGCGATTGCGGTAGCGCAGCCGTCTGGCCTTGCTCAGCCTGATCCCGTCGATGATGGAGGCGTGGTTCAGTTCGTCGCTGATGACGGCGTCTTGCTCGCTGAGCAGTGTCTCGAAAAGGCCTCCGTTGGCGTCGAAGCAGGAGGAGTACAAGATGGTGTCTTCGTTGCCGAGGAAGGCTGAGATGCGCTGCTCAAGTTGTTTGTGCAGGTCCTGGGTGCCGCAGATGAACCTGACGCTGGCCAGCCCATACCCCCAGCGGTCTAGGGCCTCCTTGGCGGCCGCCACGATGCGCGGGTCGTCGGCCAGGCCCAGATAGTTGTTCGCGCAGAGGTTGAGAACCTCCTTGCCGTCCGCCACCCGGATGTTCGGCCCCTGCGGGCTGTCGATGACGCGCTCGGTCTTGAACAGGCCTGCCGAGCGGATCTCGTCAAGCTCGCCGCTGATCTCCTGCTGGACGCTGGTGAACACGTGCCGGACCCCTCACGATCGTTGCTTACCGGTGAGCCCAGGTGAGGACACCTTGCCATGTGGGCGCTGTGCATATTGGCGAAGACCCGCCCCGGAATCGGCGGCATCGAACCTGTGCGTGATGTCCGGGGAGATGCCGGGGCACCGCGGCTCCGGTCAGGCAAGGTCCTTGTTCTCGGGGACGAACTTGCTGGCGGTGAACGTCGCGCCCTGCGGGTCGCGAAGGACGGTCAGCCGCACGAACGGCCCGTCGGATGGCGGAACCAAAACCTCGCCGCCGAGGTCGGCGGTCCGCTCGGCGGCGGTGTCGGCGTCATCGGTGCCGAAGGTAACGTTCCAATGGGCCGGCGTGGCCGAGTCGTCGCCTGCGATGGGGATGATCGCAGCCACCACGTCCTCGAAGCCGGGGGCGCCGAACTGCGCGGTCATGGCTCGGAGTCCCGGTGTCAGCCGCTCGAGGTAGTCGCCGTAGCCCGGCAGTGTCCACATCTGGCCGGATGGGAGGCTGAGCGTGCCCCACCCGAACACGGCGTTGTAGAAGGACTGCGCGCGGCCCACGTCGCGTGTGTTCAGGCCGTTGAAGTTGAGAGCGCCGGGCTCGTTGACGATCCGCGCCCCGCGGTGCTCTCTGGCCTGCCACACCGAGAACACGGCGCCCTCCGGGTCTGCGAACACCGCCGTCCGGCCGGCACCGAAGACGTCGAACGGCTCCGCCATGACGTTTCCGCCCGCCCCGCGGACCTTGGCCGCGGTCTCGACGGCGCTGTCGACCCAGATGTAGGTGTGCCAGGCGGCCGGGCCTTGGGCACCGTCCGGCGGTGACGAGATCGCGGCGACATCGCCGCCACGCAACCGGGCGACCAGGTACTTCGCCTCTGAGCCTGGCGGCATCGTGTTCTCGGTCTGCCAGCCGAACAGCCCTCGGTAGAACGCCGCTGCGGCGTCCGGGTCGGGCTGGCTGGTGTCCACCCAGCAGGGGACGCCGGGGAGGTAACCGTCTCGTTCTGGCATCGCGTGCTCCTTCCGGTCGCGTCGATGGCGACCCTACAGTTCGATCTGCCAGACCGCCGCCTCGGCCGTCATATACGTCCGCGCCGCAGGGATAGGCAGGTGCCGGGGATAGTGACGATGTCGGTCATGGTGAACTCGCCGATTCCAGTCCGGGTGCCCGCCGATTGATCGCGAGCAGACGGCGGGGCAGGAAGCTAGCGCCTCGCCACCGTGTCACGGGCGCCGGTGCGGGTCACCAGTTCTGCGGCGGTCACGGTGACCGCTGTGACCACGGCGACCGACGGCCAGGCGCCAATGCGCTTGGCCAGCGGGTGCGATGCGGGCGTCGACAATGTCAAGGCTGTGCTGCGCGCCGCCGGAGCGTCGCGCATGTTGGCGTCGAACACGGCACAAATCTGATCTTCGGCACGAGAGACCGCGCGGACGGCGGCATGAGCGCGCATTCACCTTGAGGCTGACGGCGCATAAACATACGAAACGGTTGATCACACACGAGCGCCGACGCTTGATTATCTCCGGCTCACACCAATGTGCTCAATCAAGCATTCTGCTTTGAATCGGCCGGACGGTTCGGTCCGTTGGCATAATCAGGACACGCCGTGCACAACTCTCGAACCATTTCTCGGGCAGGTGAAGGTCAGGCGCCAGCCTCACTTCCGTAGGACGTCGGCACAACGATATGGGTCTGGCTAAGAGCGTCAATCGGGCTTACGCTGTCGTCGTCATTACACCTACAGCGCAGGAGGTCACGTGATGCAGCAGCGCGCACGTCACCCTAGGCTCAGCTGGCTGGCGACAATCATCGCCATTCCCGTTCTCCTGCTCTTCGGCGTCCTCAGTGCGAGAGCGCAGGGCTCGGCGTCCACTTCGGCGGCTAGCAGCCAGGGACTGGCATCCCCAGCGTTTACCGTTTCGTTCGGCCCGGGCGTCCGGTCAACCCCGATAACCGGCCGGCTTTTCGTCATCATCTCTCGCTCCGGCAATCCCGCCCCGCGTTTGCAGGCCGATCAGGGCGGTGTGACCGATACGGTGCCGTTCTGGGGGGAGGATGTGACCGGGATGAGGCCCGGGCAGAGCGTGGTCCTGGGAGGTGGCCCGCGCGTGTACGGCTACCCGCTCACCTCGCTCGCCCGGCTTCCCGCCGGGCACTACTGGGTCCAGGCGCTGCTGAACGTGTATACGACGTTTCACCGCTCGGACGGGTCGGTAGTGTCCTTGCACCTGCCGTGCGGTGACGGCAATGACCTGTTCGTCTCGCCGGGCAACCTGGTAAGCCAGCCGGTCCGCGTGTATCTGCATCCCGGAGCCAGGTATCCGCTGCATCTCACGCTGTCTCAGGTGCTGCCGCAGCTACAGCCGGTCCCGCCAGGGGGCACTTGTCAGCAGGGCAACCCGCCGGACTCGGCGCACGTGAAGCACATCAAGATCGAAAGCCAGGTGCTGACCAAGTTCTGGGGCCACCCCATGTACATCGCGGCCGACATCCTGCTCCCGCGCGGCTACTTTGACCCGGCGAACCGGAACGTCCGCTACCCGGTCATCTGGCACCAGACCCACTTCCCCTTCGCGAACCCGTTCGGGTTCACCGAGCACGGCACCGATCCTTTCTCTCGGTTCTGGCTATCGGCCGCCGCGCCGAAGGTCATCGTGGTGGAGATCCGCCACGAAAACCCCTACTTCGACGACTCGTACGCCGTGAACTCGGCGAACCTGGGACCGTACGGGACGGCCATCACCAAAGAACTCATGCCTGCCGTCGATACGCACTTCAGTATCATCAACGCACGGTGGGCCAGAACCGTAACCGGCGGATCGACGGGCGGCTGGGAAACTATGGCCCAGCAGGTGTTCTACCCCCGCCTGTATTCCGGCGCCTGGGTAGGCTACCCCGATCCGCTCGACTTCCATTTCCACCAGAACATCAACATCTATGGCGACCCCAACGCCTACTACCAGCTGCACGCCTGGGCGAAGTTCCCCCGCCCGGCAGCCAGGTCCACAAATGGCGACACCATCTGGACCACGGCGGCAGAAAATCACTGGGAGCTGGCCCTCGGCGACCACGGCCGCTCCGGGCTCGGCCAGTGGGACATCTGGCAGGCGGTGTACGGGCCGGAGGGAAGCAACGGCTACCCCGCCCCCATCTGGGACAAGGTCACCGGGACGATCAACCATTCCGTAGCCAGAGCCTGGCAGCCCATGGACATCGATCGCTACCTGGCCGCCAACTGGCCCAGGATCGGCAAACTGCTGGCGGGCCGGATCCGCGTGTTCGTCGGTACCCAGGACACCTTCTTCCTCAACGACGCGGTCCAGGCATTCCAGCAAAACACGGCCACGCTCATCCACCCGAAGGCCGACATCAGGTTCTGCTACGGGCTCAACCAGCCCCACGGCTTCAGTCCCTACACCGACGAGCAACTGATCACGATCATGGCCCGGTACATGGCCAGACACGCACCCCAAGGCGTCAGCACGAAGAACTGGCTCGGCTCCGCTCCCGCCACACCAACGGCGCCGAACAGGACCGGGCCGGTCCAGGATCGAGGTAGCCGCGCCCGCGCCACGGCCGCCGCCCAGGCTCCGGCCGTCCAGACAACCCCAACCTGCTTGCCTTCCGCCCCAGCGGTACCCCCCAGCTGACAGGCATCGCAGAAGCGCCCGAATAGGCCCCGGCACTTCGGTGCCGGGGCCTATTCCTGTCCACGACCCGCGCCGGTACGCCGAGAGCCTGGCTTCGCGCTACTGTTCGCGCTCAGCGCGCTCGTTGCCACGCTGGGCGCGATTGGACATGAGGCTGGCCGAAGTGTCCGGCGGGCGTGCGCGTCCGGCGTACCGGGCGGCTGGTGTCAGCGTTCCGGCACGACGGGATCTGACCCCACCGGGACGGACTGCGGCTGGTGGCGGTAGGGGCCGGTGCCGACTGCCGTCAGCCAGCGCTTGGTATCCCGCCAGGTGGGCCGGTGCCGCGGATCGGCATCCCGCGATACCAGCACCCCCTGCACCGGGCCGAGTTCTGCCACGCCGCGGACGGCGCGCCGGTGGGCGGGGCCATGAGCGAAGGACATGAGGCTCTGCTGGTCCCGCCACATCGAAAGCGTGTAGTAGCGGCCCTGGATGGGGTGCGCGCGCAGGCTCACCCCCAGCGCGCCAGGTGCGCCCGGAACCGCCAGGTACAGCCGCATCCCGCCGATGAGCAACCGCCATCCCCGGCGGAACCCGGTGCCGTCGAACCTGCTGGCGAACACCAGGGCCTGGGGCGGGCGCGGGGCGCCAGACCAGCGCCAGGGCAGGACAAGAATCGTGGGCATCGGCACCGCCGCCTCTCTTATAGTCCATAGTGGACGGTCTACAATGGCCTGTCAAGAAGGAGGCGCCGGCGTGGACGAAAAGCTGAACGCGACAGCGGGCGCCCTGCTCGGGCTGCTGCGCGACGGCCCGCGCTCGGGCTACGAACTGGTCGCGGCGGCCGAGCAGATGATCGGCGGATTCTGGACGATTACCCGCAGCCAGGTGTACCGGGAACTAGCCGCCCTCGCCGACCGCGGCCTGCTCCGCAGGGGCCAGACGGGCCCCCGCGACCGGCAGCCCTTCCAGCTGACCGCGGCCGGGCGGGCAGCGTTCCGGCAGTGGGTGAACACCAGCCCCGAACCGGAGAACCTGCGAATCCCGCTGCTGCTGCGGCTCACCTTTGCCGACGCGATCGACCCCCGGCAACTGCAGGCCATGCTCACCGAGCACCACGCCGTTCACCAGCGCCGGCTGACCGCCTACCGCTCCCTCGACCGGCAACTCGCCGCAGCGGGCGTCCCCGAGGAAAAGCGGGTCACCCTGGCATTCGGAATCTCCTACGAAACAGCAGTACTGCGCTGGTTCCGCCAGCTGCCAGCCAGCATCAACCCGCGCAGCAACCACCACCCGGCGGCCGACCGCCCCAACAGCCACCAGGCATGATCAGCCCGGCGAGCCGCATCACCAGGCCAACGTCAGAAGCGGAAGCGGGTCAGGCCGCCCAGCTCGGTCGCCAAGGTCACGATCGCCGAGCGTGACTCGATGCGGTACACGTTCCACGGCGGTGGTCCTTGCGACGGCGCGTTGAACGGGGCAGTGATACCCGGCCCGCTCTCATCCGGTTCGGCCGGCCAGCCCTGCTCCGCCCACGCCTGCGCGATGCGCGCCAGTGCGCCCGGTTCGGTCACCCGCGTAGCGTCACCCTCGATGACGACGTCCGCGTCGCGGATCGACACCGCGACCGAACACCGTCGATCGCGCGCGACATTGCGCCCCTTCCGCGTGCCCGCGCCCGTCTGGAACCAGAACGTGCCGTCCAGCCACAGGGCGCCGACCGCCGTCACATGCGGGCTGCCGTCCTCGTTGATGGTGGACAGCCAGGTCGTGCGGGAGTTTGCCGCGTCCGGAGCGGGCGCCGACCCCGCACGGAGCTTCTCAGCAATTGCGGTCCAGTCCACCGGCGGCAGCCCATCCGCCTTACCCAGATTGGTGATCTTCATAAGGCATCCCCTTCATTGTCCAGCGGACATCCTGGCTAACGGCGTCTCGCAGATAAGACGTGCGACGACCGCGATAGTTATCGCGCATATGCGGGTCACGAGCCGTCCGGGCGCGCACCTCGGCACGACCGAGCAGGCAGGGCAGTTACATCGACCTGGTGGCCGGAGGTCAGCGTGCCGCCGAACTGGGCGACCGACTTGCTGTTGCTGGCGTTGCGCAGCACTACGGCGACGACGGATTCGCCGCGCTCGGTGTCAGCTGTGCCGGCTCTAGTTGACAGATGGGCTGACAACTTCTACATTGGCTGCTATGTCAGAGAAGCTGACAACTTTGGAGCGGCCGGTTCCCCGGCCAGAGGCGAATCTGGGCTACCTGTTCCGGCTCGCGCACCAGCGCTTCCGGGCGCTGCTGGACGGCGAGCTGGAGGGCCTCGGGCTGTCCGCGCAGGAGTACGGGATCCTGAGCGTGTTCGAGACCAGGTCCGAGCTGTCGGCCTCCGAGCTTGCCCGCATCTCGCAGGTCACGAGGCAGACGATGCACACGGCCGTGCTCAGCCTCGAGGCGGCGGGGCTGGTGGAGCGCAGCGCGCGGAACCAGCGGGTCGTGCTCGTGCGCCCGACGATGCGAGGCCGCGAGTGCCTGGAGACGGCGACGCGCCGGGTGCGCGCGGTGGAGCGCGCCGTGCTCGCGGGTCTTAGCCGCGAGGACGAGCGAACCGTGCGAGCGTGGCTCGCCACCTTGGCGGCCATGCCTGCAAGCTCCATGCACGCCGAGGTCAAGCAAGAGGAGAGGTCATGAATCATCAGACCCATGCGGCCGGGGATCTCGAGCGGCGCATCCGCGACGCGGAGAGTGACCTGTTTGCCGCCGTCGGCGCGGACGTCGAGGAGTTCTTCATCGAACTCGCGCAGGCAGGCTTGCGACTACGGGTGCTCTCGCATGGACGCGGCCCGGCGGTTGTCCTGCTGCACGGCGTGTCGGAGAGCGCCGCCATCTGGGCGCCGTTGTTCACCAAGCTCGGTCAAGTCCGGCTGCTGGCCGTCGACCTTCCCGGTCACGGCCTGTCCGACCCGGCCGTCTTCCGGCGCGGACAGGTACGCGAGCACGCCCGCCGGCTGATCGTGGACATCCTGGACGCGCTCGGGCTCGACGAGGCGCCGGTGATCGGCCACTCGCTTGGCGGCATGTTCGCCCTATGGCATGTGGCCGCTGGTTCCGGGCGGATCTCCGGGCTGGTCGCGATCGGAGAGCCCGCCGTCGCGCTCCCCGGCGTGCGCGTGCGCATCCCGCTGTCGCTGCTGACCGTCCCCGGAGTAGGCGCCGCTGTGTTGCGCTCACCCACCCCCCGCCGGGTCTATCGCCGCCTACTCGCCCGGGGGTTTGGCTCCGACGACGTAGCCGCCGCGCCGGACCCGCTCATTGAGGCGCTGCGCCTGTCCGCGCGCCGGCCGCAGAACGCCAGAACCGTGGCGTCGATCATGCACGCGATCGACCGGTTCCGCCGGCCACGCCCCGAAAGCGTCCTCACAAACGCAGAACTCGCCGCGATCACCACACCCACGACCTTCATCCTCGGATCCGACGACCCGTACCTCTCCATCGAGCGCGCCCGGCCGTCGATCGACCAGATTCACGGGGCCAGGCTCTATGAGGTCCCCGGTGGACACGCCCCCTGGCTCGCCGACACCCAGCACGCGGCCGAGCTGATCGCCACACACTCGCATCTCACAACCGGGCCGCTTCTCAGCCCGGCGCTGGCCGAAAGGCGGCAAGCAAACGCATAGACCTGAGAAGCAATAGCACAAGGCCGGCGATCCGCCCTTCGGCGAGACGGTGCCCGCCGAAGGCCGGTCGCAACCACGCTTGAGGGGTTCCGTGGCTACAGGAGGGTGCCGCGGAAAGGGCGGTTACCGCACGCGCTTGTCCTTCTTGCCGGCCTTTCCGGTCACCCAGGACAGAAGCTCGCCCATGGCGCCATCGGCGGAGGAGGTGCCGCGCCTGACCGAGTCCTAGCCGGCCGCCCAAGACAGCAGACCGCCGACTGCGGAGTCGACCGCCGACTCACGGCCCCGGCCGTCGATTCTCTCGTCCTCAGGCATTTTATTTCCTCCTTTGTGTCGTCATCGTCATCGACGGTAGTCAGGCAACTGTGCGCGCGACAGTGAGTGCCGTACGCACATAGCGATGACGTTTGTCATTTGGCCGCGGTGACGACGGGAACCCCTGCGCCTGTCCTGCCGAGGAACTCGACACCCGGCTGGAGACCGCGGTTTCAGCCCGGACGCGGCACTACCGCTCGCAGCGCCGGCGCGCGAGATGGACGGTGATGTCGGCGGCTACCTCGACCGTCTCAGGCAGGACCCGCATGATCCGGCTATACACCTGCTCTTGCTCCGAGTCCGGCAATTCGAGATAAGCCGAGATGGTCGACAGATGGCCAACGTAGTCGCGAGCACTCATCGTCAAGCGCCGCTCGATCACGGACTGCTGAACATCGGCGAACCACTCAGACCGCTGGAGTTCGGTGCCCGGCCACTGCATGTCATGTCCGGGAGGCGTCCCATCAGGAGACGGAACCTCGTCGCTTTCCAGGAACGGTGCCCGGGCCGCGCGCACAGCCTCCGCCACAGCCGGGTCAGCCAGCCGGACTGGCCCGCCGAACGAGGCAAACACGCCACCCGGCTGCAGCAGCGCGGCCATGCGCGACCACCGGCCCCCTGGGTTCGTCCAGTGCAGCGCCGCTGCCGCATAAACCAGCCCGTAGCTCTCGCCCGGCCGCAAGTCCTCGAACGCGGCTTGCACGGTCGTGACGCTCGCCGGCACGTGCCTGCGCAGCTCGGCGAGCATGGCCCCGTCCGGCTCGGCCGCGGTGACCGTGACCCCCCGTTGAGCGAACAAACGGGTTGCTTTGCCTGTCCCCGCGCCAATCTCAAGGGCAGTCCGAACCGGCCGGCCCGCGTACGTCACCACCAGGTCGAAAAGCTCCACGGGATACCCCGGCCGGAACCGTTCGTATGCCTTCGCCACCGCTCCGAAGCTCAGGGCGCGACCAGACATGCCGAGCATCCTGACACGATCTGCACTGTCGCTGCTCGGCCTTTTCGCGTGACCCCCAGTCGCCCGACCGTGGGCAGCGGAACTGTGCAGCAACGCCGATCATTCATCGGCACGAGCAAACGTGCAGGCGGTTACATCGGCTTGGTGGCCGGCCGTGCTCACCGGTCAACCGCTGCGCTGGCGGACGCTGCCGGTTAGCCGGCGGCGTCCGAGCCCGCCCGACGATCCGGCATAGGCCCGGCGGAAGTCCATAGCCGCGATTACTTTGCGCGGCCGGGCGGATCTATATGTCGATGACAGACCCCCAAAGCCAGCCCGGCGGCAGCCATGGGAGGCGGTATGCGCAAACTGATCGTGAGCAGCCTGGTCTCACTCGACGGCGTCCACGGCGATCCGCAGTCGTGGGCCGGGGATCTCTTCGACGAGCAGGCCGCGGAGGAGTCGCTCGCGGTGCTGCTCGACAGCGACGCCATGCTGATGGGCAAGAACACCTATGAGTACTTCGCCCCGACCTTTTCGTCCTCGTCAGGGCCTTACCTGGAGCGGATCAACCAGATGCGCAAGTACGTCTTCTCCTCCACCCTGACGGCGGCGGACTGGAACAACACGACGATCATCCCCGGCGATCCCGCCGCTGCCGTGCGCGAGCTCAAGCAGCAGGGGGACAGGCACCTGGTGATCTACGGCTACGGCCAGCTCGCCCAGACGCTGCTCGAGCACGGCCTCGTCGACACGCTGAGCATCGTCATCAACCCGGTCATCGTGGGCAGCGGGACCACGCTGTTCCGTCCCGGCGAGCGCACGAACCTGCGCCTGGTCTCCGTCGCCGAGCGCCGTAACGGCGTAGTCACCCTCTCCTACGCCAACGCCTGACGGACTGCATGCGGAGAAGGCAGGGCTCGCTGAGCGGGGCAGCCCCAAACATTTCGCGGCTACCGGCTGTCTCGGAGGCACACATAACGGCGGGCTTCGCTGACCTTCGAGGTCATGATGCCCATGCGGCGGGCGGCGGCGAAGGCTCCGCCCGGGCAGGGCGAGTGGTTCGTGTTCCGGCGCACTGACGGGCCGCTGGCGTGGGCGGTGCGCTTCGACAGTGACCCGGTGCTGCTCGGCGTGCCTGCAGATGACTATGACATTGAGATATCGGGCACCGCCTCTGATCTGGCACTGTTCCTCTGGCACCGGAACGTGACCGGCGGACTCGAGGTGCGGGGCGATTCGTCCTTGGTTAGCCGTTATTTCACCTTGGTGCCCCCCATGTAGGTGATGGGGAAGCCCCGATCTCGCCCCCTCCTTGGCTGGCCGCGGAAGAAGCGGGCGGGGGATCGGATGCGTTTCTGCGGCGGCAACAGGACGGTGACGAGTGCGTCACGATGCTGCATGTTCTGCCCGAGATGTCCGAAATATAACAATCGTGCCGATTACCATCGTGCCTCGGTTGCCCTATGTGCTGCCGTCGCGGGAGATGCGAGTTGGAAGGCCAGCTGTGGCTGCGGGTGCTCGGGCCTGTGCAGGTGCGGGATAGCGGTGCCTGGCGTCGGCCGCCGGGGCCGCAGTTGCGCCTGCTGCTGGCGTGCCTGGCGCTGTCGGCCGGGCAGGTGGTGCCGGTCGATGACCTGATCGACGTTCTGTGGGAGGACCGGCCGCCTCGGTCGGCTCGCGCCAGCCTGCAGATCCTGGTCGTCCGGCTCCGCAAGGCCCTGGCCGGGCCGCCGGGCTGCGCGC
>Ga0070709_10000324_pt1 | contig 30045 bp, 27 predicted proteins | sample LARL51metaG_FD_65449 | JGI IMG/M metagenome (GOLD analysis project Ga0070709, IMG submission 65449) | Corn, switchgrass and miscanthus rhizosphere microbial communities from Kellogg Biological Station, Michigan, USA - LAR L5-1 metaG | ecosystem: Host-associated > Plants > Roots > Rhizosphere ... | reverse complement strand
CGGCGATGAGTTCATCATCGATCGGCTGCCGGCCGATCCGCGCATCATCATAGCCTCGCCCTGTTCAGGCCACGGCGCGAAGTTTGCGACCGCCATCGGCGCCATGCTGGCGGACATGGCGCTTGATCCGACAGTCAAGGCGATCGATGCGTTTCGCCTCGATCGGTTCTCGAGCTTTGCGTGAGCGCGGCTTCCGAGCGCTACAGGCGAACGCGGAATTCTCCTGGTGGTCATCGCCCGGTTTAACCGGGCGATCCAGTAATCCGAGACATCTGTGATGGAATCGATGGAGCTCGGCGCACTGGATGCTCCGCTTTCGCGGAGCATGACAATCTTGATGAGGATAGATCCGTGAACGGTTCCATTCTAACCTGCGTGTCATCTCGCGAAGCGGCCTTATAGTTTTCACCGCGGTGTCTTGCTTTGGTCAAAGCGCTGGGACGATTTAGCGCGAACCGCAAATCGTCCTATCCGGGGGGCCAAACCGGACAAGGAGCGCCAATGAACCGCGCGCCGAACTTGCAGAACTCTGCTGCCAGCCAGACCAGGACCACACCGGAGAAGGAACGCGCAGATTACGACTACAAGGAAATTGCGCGCGAGGTGCTCGCGCGCATCGACCAGCGGCTCGCTGATCTGGAAGGCAACGGGTCACCGCGAGCTTCGGAAGCGGCTGATGACCCGGGCGCCGAGGAGGCCGGCGGAATCGAAGTGGTCGGTGACGGCATGAATCCCGACGATCAGAGCGCACTCGTCAGCCTCGCGCTGCGCGGCGTGTTTGGTATGGTCGCGGTGGCGAGCCTCGTCGGCGCGATCGCGTATCTGTGGTCTCATTTCGACACGGCGGAGCAGACGGTGGCGCAGTTGTCACCTCGGGCGATGCTGAGCTCGGTCATGCCGGAGAAGGCGCAGCCGGCGGAGCCAAGCCCGCCGGTGACGGCACGGGCCGTGGCCGAGGCAACGTCCGCTCAGGATGCAATGCCGGCGCAAGTCGCTGCACCGGCGCAGGCCGGGACACAAGCACAGACCGCACCGGCCGCTGCTGCGGCGCGGACGGCAACCGACAATGACAAGCCTGCTCCGGCGCCGGTGTCCCCCGAACTGGCGGCGCTGCTGCGCAAGCTTGATCGCGACGTCGCGGGTCTCGCGCAGGCGGTCAATGAGCTTCGCCTCGCCCAGCAGCAGGCGAGCCAGCAGGCGAGCGACGACACGACCAAATCCGCGGACGAGATCAAGGCCGGCGTCAACCAGCTCGCGCGCTCGATCGTCAGGGCGGAGCAGGAAGAGCAGGCCGCGCGGCCGAAACCCGCCGCGCCAGCGCGCGCTGTCACGCCGGCGCCCGCGTCCCGAAACCGCAGATTCGCGCCGACTTACTACTCGCCCCGCGATGCCCAGGCGGAGTTCCTGCGCTAGCGGCATCGTCATGTCGTAGGATGGATTAGCTTCAAGCTTCGCTCAAAGAGCGAAGCCTGAAGCGTAACCCACCATTCCCAACGTCGACGACGGTGGTTAGCCTTCCGCCTTCTTCCATTGAATGACTCATAGCCGTCGAGCCAATCTTGCCTGCGGCCTCTGATATCAGAGGGGCATGTTTCTTCCGATAGCTCGGACGCGATCCCGCCGCGAGAACGCCAAGGCACGCTCTCCTGCTTAGGGACCGGGATTTCGACGGGCGTCAATGCGAGGCGCATAGCGCCGAAGCAATCCAGAGTCGAACGTGCTGCTCTGGATTGCTTCGCTTCGCTCGCAATGACGATCTCTCGGGGCTCAACCCGTCGGGCTCGCGGAGGGCCGGCCGATGTGGCAGCCCCTGAATGACAAGCATTCGAATGGCTGCGCTGTCGTCCGCCCTGGGCGCGGCGCGCCCTTGCTTCAACCGTTCGTTTGGTCCTACAGTTCCGCCCACAACGAGATGCCGCCACAACGATGGCGGCGAACAAGAAACTCCGGGAGAACCCCCATGAGACGATCGTTCGTCAGCCGTCGCACCCTGGTCAAATCGTCGGCGGCGGCCGCGACATGGCTCGCGCTCTCGCCGGGGATCATCGGCCGCGCCGAAGCCGCGACCTTGAAGCTGAAATGTTCCTCCTCGCTGCCCAACGATCCCAAATACGCCAATGGCCGCGTCTACTACGACAACCTGGTGAAGAGCCTGAAGGCGAATGGCCTTGCCGAGCAGATCGACGTCACCTTCTTTCCCGACAACCAGTTGGGCCAAGAGATCGACGTCATCAATTCGGTCAAGCTCGGGGTCATCGACCTCATGGTGTCGGGCTCCTCGATCTCCGCCAATCTGGTGCCGCTGGTCGGCACTTTCGACCTCGGCTATCTGTTCTCCAGCTTTCCGCAGCAGACCAAGGCATTCGATGGAGGGGCAGCGAAGCCGATCGAGGAGGCGCTGCTCAAGGGCGCCAACATCCGCATCATTGCCTGGGCCTATAATTTCGGCTCGCGCAGCGTGCTGGCGAAGAAGCCGGTCAAGTCGCCGGAGGATCTCGCCGGCCTCAAGATCAGGACCCTGCCGAACCCGATCATCACCGAATGCCTGCGGCTGATGGGCGCCGCGGCAACGCCGCTTGCCTTCGGCGAGATCTACACCGCGCTGCAGGCCGGCGTGCTCGATGGGCTGGAGCACGATCCACCGACCATTCTGGCCAGCAAGTTTTTCGAAACCTCGAAGAATTACGCGCTGACCCAGCACAACTTCTCGCCGCTTGCGATCTATTTCAGCGAAGCGACCTACGGCCGCATGGACGCGAAGCTGCGTGACGGTTTTGTCGACGCCGCGCAAAAAGCCGCCATCGATACCCGCGCCCATGGGCTTACGGTCGAGCTCGAGGCGCTCGCGGCGCTCAAGGACAAGGGCGTCACCATGATCGAGTGCGACAAGGAGGCGTTCCGCAAGCGCGTGTTGCCGCAGACCGACAATTTCATCAAGGCGCACCCGGAAGCCAAGCCGGTCGTGGACGCAATTCGCGCCACCCAGGCCTGAGGCCGGCGATGACCTCGCACGCCATGTTAGCGACGGCGACCACGAACGCCGGCCGGCGCTGGATCATGGCCTCGCTCCTGGCGCTCAGCGATGCGGTCGCGGCGCTGATGCTCGCCGCCGACCTGCTGGTGGTCTGTGTCTCGGTCGCCCTGCGCTACTGGTTCAACGCGCCGGTCGAATGGGCCGATGACGTTGCCCGCGGGCTGATGGTCGGCTCGAGCTTTTTCGGCGCTGCGAGTGCGCTCGCCCGCGGCGATAATCCCGGCGTCCGGTTCTTCATCGACCGCCTGCCGCAGGCGGCGCGCGCGGTGGTCGACGCGGCCGCTGCGCTGCTCATGGTCGTGATCGCGGCCACCGTGGCTTTCAACGCCATCAGGCTGGGCGGCCTGACGGCGGGGCAGACCACCGGCTCGGGCCTGCCGCTGGAGCTGACGTTTTATCCGATGGGCGTCGGCGCCACCTTCATGACGGTTTTTGCGCTCGATATGTTCTGTGCCCGGTCGCTGCGCGACATGACCTCGGGAGTAATTGCGGCCGCGCTGATCGCGGGAGTTTATCTCGCTTGGGACTTCTGGGCACCGGGTTCGGTGCCGTCGTCGGGCGTGCTGATGCTGATCGGCTTTTTCGTGACCTTGTTCGGCGGCCTGCCGATCGGATTCGCGTTGGCGCTCGCGGCGCTGATCTTCATCTGGGTGGAGGGCACGCTGCCCGGCGTCATCTTCGCCCAGCAGATGGCGCGCGGCATCGACAATTTCGTGCTGCTCGCGATCCCGTTCTTCATCCTGGTCGGTTACCTGATGGAAGCCAACGGCATGTCGGTTCGCCTGATCGAGCTGTTGCAGCGCGCCGTCGGGCACATGCGCGGCGGGCTCAATGTCGTGATGGTCACCTCCATGGTGCTGTTCTCCGGCATCTCCGGCTCGAAAATGGCCGACGTCGCGGCGGTCGGCTCGGTGCTGATTCCGGCGGCGCGCCGCAGCCGCCAGAATCCGGGCAGCGCCGTGGCGCTGCTCGCCGCCTCCGCCGTGATGGCGGAAACCATTCCGCCCTGCATCAACCTGATCATTTTGGGCTTTGTCGCCAACCTCTCGATCGGCGGCCTGTTCGTGGCCGGCCTGCTGCCCGCCGGCCTGATGGCGCTCGCGCTGATCGCCGTCTCCATCGCCACCGGCAAGCGCCCTGCCACCGACGACGTCGTGGAAGCGCGCACGCCGATCTCCGGGCTCTGGAGCGGCGCGATCGCCGCGTTCGGGCTGATCTTCATGATCTTCTTCGGTTTCAAGAGCGGCTTTGCGACCGCGACCGAGATCTCGGCTTTCGCCGCCGCCTATGCCATCGTGGTCGGCAGCCTGATGTTCAGGGAGCTCGGGCCCAGGGCGGCCGCGGCGAGCTTCGTGCAGGCGGCGACGCGCTCGGGCCTCGTGCTGTTCATCGTCGCAGCGGCACAATCCCTGGCCTTCATCCTGACGCTGCAGCAGGTGCCGCACATGGTCGGCGAGTTCATGCTGCAGCTGTCGACCACCGGCGGCGTCTGGCTGTTCCTCCTGCTCTCGATCGCGGTGCTGATCGTGATGGGCTCCGTGCTGGAAGGCGCCGCAGCGCTGATCATTTTCGGGCCGCTGTTGTTGCCGGTCGCGGTCAAGCTAGGCGTCGATCCGCTGCATTTCGGCGTCGTGCTGGTCATCGCGATGGGCATCGGCTTGTTCGCGCCGCCGCTCGGGCTTGGACTTTACGGCGCCTGCCTGATCGGCAACGTGCCGATCGAGCAGACGGTGAAGCCGATCCTGGGCTATCTCGGATTGTTGTTGCTGTGTCTCCTGGTGATCGCCTTCGTGCCAATGCTGTCGACGGCCTTGCCGCGCGCCGTTGGCTACTGATCCGGGTGACTGACGAGGCTCTCGTGAGAATCCTTTTGACGCATCCCCCTGAATTCCGCCGCCAATATTACGGCGAACGCAGCCTCCAGGGCCTGCAGGCGCTGGCCGACGTCACGCTGCACACGAGCGAGGCGCCGCTCGACGCCGACGGCCTGGTCGCGGCGGCGCGCGACGTCGACATCATCGTCTCCGATCGCATGACCGAGGGCAGGGGCGAGATTTTTCCAAAACTGCCAAAGCTGCGCGCGGTCGTGCGCTGCGCGGTCGACATCCGCAACATCGATGTCGCCGCGGCCACCGCCGCCGGTGTGCTGGTGACGCGCGCCTCGCCCGGTTTCGTTCCGGCCGTCGCCGAGCTTGCGCTCGGCTTCATGGTCGACCTGTCGCGCGGCGTATCGCGGGCGTCAGCGGACTATCATGCCGGCCGCAAGCCGGAGGTTGTCATGGGCCGGCAGCTTGCGGGCAGCCGGCTCGGCATCATCGGCTATGGCAGCATCGGCCGGCGTCTTGCCGATCTTGCCAAAATGCTTGGCATGGAGGTGTTGGTCACCGACCCCTTTGCGGCCGTGAGCGATCCCGGCATCCAGCATCTCCAGCTCGACGACCTGTTGGCTCGCGCCGACTATGTCGCGTGTCTCGCCGTTGCCAATGAGCAGACCGAAAACCTGATCGATGCCGCTGCGCTGGCGCGCATGCAGCCGCACGCGTTCTTCATCAATCTGTCGCGCGGCAATCTGGTCGACGAGGCGGCGCTCGCGGCGGCACTGCGCGCGGATCGCATCGCGGGGGCCGCTGTCGATGTCGGCCGCGCACCGGACCAGATGCCGTCGCCTGAGCTCGCCAAACTCCCCAACGTGATCGCAACCCCGCATATCGGCGGGCTGACGCCACAGGCGATCGAGCACCAGGCCGCCGAGACGGTGCGCCAGGTCGCCGCGATCATCAAAGGCGAGGCGCCCGTCGGCGCGGTCAATGCGGAACACTGGACGCGGCGGCCATGATCGCAGCGCTGTCGAAGCGGCTCCCCTTCTTCTATGGCTGGGTGATCGTCGTGGTGACGTTCATCACCATGGCGATCGGTGTCAACGCGCGCACCTCGTTCTCGCTGTTCTATCCGCCGATCCTCTCCGAATTCGGCTGGGAGCGCGGCGTCACCGCCGGGGCCTTTTCCTTCGGCTTCGTGGCCTCGGGGATCGCGAGCCCGCTGATCGGCCGCCTGATGGACCGCGCCGGCCCGCGCGCGGTGATGGAGCTCGGTGTCGCGTTGATGGGCGGCGGGCTGCTCTTAGCTCCTTTGACCTCACAGCCCTGGCATCTCTATCTGACCATCGGCGTGATGGTCGGCGCCGGCAGCGTCTGTCTCGGCTATTCCGGGCAGTCGCTGTTCCTGCCGAACTGGTTCATCCGCCGCCGCGGGCTTGCGATCGGCATCGCCTTTGCCGGCGTCGGCATCGGCTCGATGACGCTGCTGCCATGGGTGCAGCTCATGATCGAACAGACCGGCTGGCGCACCGCCTGCACCGCGATGGGAGTGTTGGTGCTGGTCGTGCTCGCGCCGATCAACCTGATCTTGCGCAAGCGCCCGGAGGATCTTGGCCTGCGGCCGGATGGTGACCTGGCGGCGCAGGCGTCCGCGGCGAAGCCGGTGTCGAACATCGTCGATGCCATGTGGGCAGCGACCGACTGGACCTTGCCGCGCGCGCTGCGCACCGCGCGGTTCTGGTGGATTGCGCTGGGCTATTTCTGCGGGCTGTACATCTGGTACGCGGTGCAGGTGCACCAGACCAAATTTCTGCTCGACATCGGCTTCTCGGCGAACGTCGGCGTCTGGGCGCTCGGCGCGGTCAGCCTGCTAGGGATCCCCGGCCAGATCGCGCTGGGCCATCTCTCCGACCGTATCGGGCGCGAAGCGGTCTGGGCCATCAGCTCGGCCGGTTTTGCGATCTGCTTTGCGGCGCTGATCGCGCTGAAATTCGCACCGAGTTTGCTGCTCGTCTACCTCATGGTGTTCGCGCAGGGCGCGCTGGGTTACGGGCTGACCTCGATCATGGGCGCTGTCGTGCTCGAGATCTTTCAAGGGCCGCACTACGGCAGCATTTTTGGAACGATCATGCTTGCCGGGCTCGCCGGCGGCGCCGCGGGGCCGTGGATCACGGGACTCACCCACGATCTCACCGGCAGCTACACGCTGGGATTTGCCATCGCCATCGCGGTCAGCATCCTCTCGGCGGTCGCGATCTGGCAGGCGTCGCCCGGCAAGGTGCGCGCGGTCGCCGGGAAATCAGGCTGATGAGACGCCGATCGCCCGCTGCAGGTCGGAGATCGCGCGCAAAAAGCTGTCGGCTGGCGTGGTTTCCGGATCGATCAGCCGGTGCAGGCGAAAACCGTCGTCCAGCGCCAGCACGATCGCGGCGGTCCATTCCGCGTTGCGGGGCGTCTTGCCGCTGTTCTTCATCGTGGTCTCCACGATCTCCGCGATCAGCCGACGTCTTGCGCGCAGGCGTTTTGCGAGTTCCGGCCGGCGCTGCTCGGCGCGCGCGACGAACAGAATCATCTCCATGTGCAAAAGCGGCGAACGGGCGAGCGGATCGTGCCGGCTGCGGTCCATCGTCCGCAACGCTTCGAGGAAGTCGTCGAGGTTGCTGTGTCTTGCGAGCAGGTCGAGATTGCGCCGGATCGACTGTTCGACGTGGTCCTCGAGCATGGCGATGATCAGTTCGTCCTTGCTCTTGAAGTTCGAATAGAATGCGCCACGCGAAAAACCCGCCGCGGCAGCAATGGCCTCGATCGAGGCGCCGCCGATGCCCTGTTCCTCGAACACGGTGGCGGCGGCCTCGAACAATTTTTCGCAGGTGTCGTCCCGGGTCGGCCTGGTGCGAAGCCTTGACATCCGATGATTTTAGGCGACAATGCAACTCGATACAACGTTGTATCGAGTTGCATAAATTAAATAAAATTGAACGGATAAATCGGCTGGGGCAACGCAAGGCGAGGTTCTCATGAACGAGCATGTCCAGGCGGGGCAGGCCGAGCCGCTGTTCAATCCGTTGTCGCCGGATTTCATCAGGGATCCCTATCCGCATTACCAGCGGCTTCGTGCGACCGATCCGATGCATGTCACCTCGTTCGGCGCCATCGTCGCCAGTCGGCATGCCGAAGCGAGCCTGGTGCTGCGCGACAGGCGTTTTGGCAAGGCGTTCGTCGACCGCAGCGTCCGCCGCTATGGCCCCGACATCATGGCCGAACCGATTTTCCGCAGCATGAGCCACTGGATGCTGCAGCAGGACCCGCCGGATCACACGCGGCTGCGGGGACTCGTGGTGAAGGCGTTCACGGCGCGCCGGGTCGAGGACATGCGCCCGCGGATCCGCGAGGTGGTCGAGCAGACGCTGGATGCCGTGATCGATCGCGGCAAGATGGACCTGATCGCGGATTTCGCGTTCCGCCTGCCGGTGACCATCATCTGCGACATGCTCGGGATTCCCGAGGATCATCGCGAGGTGTTTTACGCCAGTTCCCGCAATGGCGGCCGGATCCTCGATCCGGTGCCGCTAACGCCGGCCGAGATCGCGGACGCCAATGCCAGCAATGCGATCGCGCAGATGTATTTCGAGCAACTGTTCGAACTGCGCCGCCGCGAGCCCGGCGACGATCTCACCACCCAGCTCGTGCAGGCGGAAGAGGACGGCAGCAAGCTGACCAACGAGGAACTGACCGCCAACATCATCCTCCTGTTCGGCGCGGGCCACGAGACCACGGTCAACCTGATCGGCAACGGGCTGCTCGCCCTCCATCGCAATCCCGATCAGCTCGCGCTGCTCAAGGCGCGGCCGGACCTGATCACCAACGCCGTCGAGGAGTTTTTGCGTTACGACTCCTCGGTCCAGCTGACGGGGCGGGTGGCGCTGGAGGACATCGAGGATCTCGGTGGCAGGCGCATCGCCAAGGGCGACGGGGTGCTCTGCCTGCTGGGATCGGCGAATCGGGATCCCGCCGTCTATCCGGACCGGCCCGACAGCCTCGACATCGAGAGGCCGAATGTGCGCCCGCTCTCCTTCGGAGGTGGTATTCACCACTGCCTCGGAGCCCAGCTGGCGCGGATCGAGGCCGAAATCGCGATTTCTGCCCTGCTCAAGCGCCTTCCCGACCTGCGGCTCGATGACGCGGTCAATCCGGTGTGGCGGCCGACCTTCGTGCTGCGCGGGTTGAAGTGCCTGCCGGCGAGCTGGTAAGGGTTTGGTCTCGGCCCGGCGGCGCGTAAACGATGATGGAGAGTTCGCATCCACAGGGTGCTGTCCCTCCGCCATACTTGCCCCTATATAGTGTCCAGCTTCGGCGCGGTCCCGGCGACGGCGGCAGGTCGCATCGCGTGGCCGGAGCGTGTGTCCCAGGGGAGACCCGGTGCAGACGACGCTGCTCGGACTAGCCATTGCCTTTATCATTGCGCTCCTGGCTGCGCTGATCGGCCCGTACTTCGTCGACTGGAACCAGTTCCGGCCGCAATTCGAGGCGGAAGCGACAAAAATCCTCGGCATGAAGGTGCGGGTATCCGGCAAGCTCGACGCGCGGCTGCTGCCGACGCCGACGCTGCGGCTGCGTTCCGTGACGCTTGGCGGTGCCAACGATCTCGGCCGGGTGCGCGCCGACCGGCTCGACGTGGAATTCAGTCTCGGCTCCCTGATGCGCGGCGAATGGCGCGCCAATGAACTGACCATCGGCGGCATGGCGCTCGACCTCGGGCTCGATCAGCGCGGCCGAATCGACTGGCCGGCCGTGACCGGAACATTCGATCTGGCGTCGCTCTCGGTGGACCGCTTGAACCTGACCGGGCGGGTCGCGCTGCACGATGCCGCAAGCCGCCGCACGCTCGAACTCGATGACATCGCCTTCTCGGGCGATGTCCGCTCGCTTGCCGGTTCCTTGCGCGGTGACGGCAACGTGACCGTCGCTGGAACCCGCTATCCCTTCCGGGTCTCGTCCGGACAGACCCCCGACGGTGGTGGCGTCCGCGTCCATCTCGGCATCGATGCCACTGACCGCACGCCAGCAACCGATCTCGATGGCCTGCTCAGCTTTGCCGAGCGGGTGCCGCATTTCGACGGCGCGATCGCCCTGAGCGCCGCGGTCGTGCCGGACGCCAAGGACAACGATGCGCAAAAACCCTGGCGAATCTCGGCCAAGGTCAAGGCCGATCCGGCCGTGGCGCATCTGGAGCAGATCGAAGCCAGCTATGGCGCGGATGATCGCGCGTTGCGCGTCGCCGGCACCGGCGATGTCCGCTTCGGGGTGTCGCCACAGTTGCGCGCGACGCTGTCGGCCCGTCAGCTCGACGCCGATCGGCTGTTTTCCAAGGAAAAGGAGAGCGCCAAGGACAGCAAGGACACCGCCAAGGACAATACGAAGGACAATTCGAAGGACAGCGCAAAGCGCAAGGACGTCGTGGAGCCGCAGCGATGGGGGCCGGGTCTGCGCGCGCTGGTCGCCGCGCTGCCGACTTCGCCGATGCCGGCGCAGGTCGAGTTCGGCGCCGAACAGATCATGCTGGGCGGCCGGCCCCTGCAGAACATCACGGCGACCGTCCGGGGCGATGCCGCCGGCTGGAAGCTCGACTGGCTGGATGTTCGCGGGCCCGGAGGGACCCATGTCGCCTTTACAAATTCGCTGATCGCACCACCCGACAGCCTGCTGTCCGGCACGCTCGACATCGATTCGACGGATCCCGATGTGCTGGTCTCCTGGCTGCAGGGCCGCGCCGAGGGCACCGCGCGCAATCAGAAGCCGCTTCGCTTTCGCGGCGACCTTCGTGTCAGCTCCGACCGCGTCGCCATCGAGGCGGTGAAGGCCGAGATCGACGGTGGGACGGTCGAGGGGCGCCTAGCCCTGTTGCATCCGGCATCGGTCGGCTCGCGCTTCGAAGCGGCCTTGCGAGCGGATCGCCTTGATCTCGAGGCCGCCACCGCGTTCCTGCGTGCGCTGGCCGGTCCAACGCCCGACTGGCCGGACGAAGCGCAGCTGTCGCTCGATCTCGGCCGCGCCATCTGGTCCGGCCAGGAGCTGCGGCCGTTCGCGGCCAAGCTCGGCTATACGCCGAAGGCGCTGTCGCTGGACCAACTGAAATTCGGCCAGCCGAACGGTGTTGCGATGGAGGCGAGCGGACGCTTCGATCGCGGCGAGGCGACCGGCCGCCTCGCTGTTTCGGCGAGCGCGACCTCGCTCAGTCAGGTCAATGCCTGGCTCGCGCCCGTCGCACCGGCGCTGGTGTCACGCCTTGAATCCGTCGGCACCAGCACCGGACCGGCGCGGCTGAAATTGACGCTCGATGCAGCCCGCAGCAGCGACAGCGCCGACCGCACCAGTCTTCGCGCGGTCGTCGATCTTGATTCGGCGCAGCTGAAAGGCACCGCGACGTTGACGGCCAAGCCCAGGAGCGCGTCGCTTCGCGGCTTCGATCTCGCCGATGTCGGCCGCAATGAGATCGGCGTGGAAACCCATTTGTCGGCCGAGCGCGGCGCAACCCTGTTCGCGCTGATGGGGCTCGACCACCTGATCGCCGGCGGCGATGGCCCCGTGCAACTCGAGGGAACGTCGAGCGGAGCCTGGCGCGGGGCGCAGCGTATCAACGTGAAAATGTGGGGCACGGGCGTCGACGCTGACATTCAGGGCACCGCGGAGCCGTGGGCAGATCCCACCAAGGCCAATGTGGGCCTCCGGGTTCGCAGCGTCAATCTGGCGCCGCTGTTCGGATTGAAGGCTGCGGATGCCTCGGTGCAGAATATCAGGCTGTTCTCTCATGTCGCGCTGCTGGGCGACAAGCTGACCTTCGAGGATCTCGACAGCATCGCCGCAGGTTCGCGGCTGCGCGGGCATCTCGCGCTTAGTCTCGGTGACGAGAAGCAGGTCGAAGGTGAGGTCGGCCTCGACACGATCGACCTCGGACCGGTCTTTGGGCTTGCGATCGGCGCAGCGGGCCGTGATGCGGGGGAACCGCTCGCTGGTGGCCTGATGAAGGGCTGGCGCGGCAAGGTCGCGTTCCAATCGCTGCGCGGCACGCTTCCGGGCGGGATCGAATTGCGCCCGGTCGGCGGCACGCTGACGGGCGACGGCCAGTCGCTGGTGCTGGACAACGTCAAGGCCGGCATCGCGGGCGGCGAGATGACCGCCAATCTCGACGCGCGGCCCGGCGCCAACGGCATTTCGCTCAGCGCCCGGCTCGAGCTTGCCAATTCCGATGGCGGCGCGTTGCGCTATCGCGCCTTGAAAATGCCGGCGGGCCGCGTTTCTGGCCAGATGACGCTGACGAGCCAGGGCCGCAGCGCGTCAGCCCTGACCGGTGCACTCTCGGCGAGCGGCGTCGTGACGCTGAGCTCGGCGAGCATCGCAGGCCTCGATCCACACGCGTTCGAGACGGCGATCCGCGCCAGCGATGCCGGCCAGGCGACCGACGATACGCGGCTCCGGCAGATCGTCGACCCGGTGCTGTCGGGCGGCAGCCTGTCCGTTGCATCGGCGCAGGTCCCGTTCACGATCAGGGACGGCCGGCTTCGGATCGGAGCGACCGCGCTGGAGGCGGAGGGGGCGCGGGTGATCGTGTCCGGTGGTTATGATATTCCCGCCGACCAGGTCGACATTCGCGCGAGCCTCGCATCCACCGAGATCGGCTCGGACAAGAGTCGTCCCGAGATCCAGCTCTTTGCCGTGGGCTCGCCCGACGGGCTGAACCGCACGCTCGACGTCACCTCGCTCTCGTCCTGGCTCGCGGTGCGCGTCATCGATCGCGAGACGCGACGGCTCGATCAGATCGAGCGCGGCGAAACGCCGGCACCGCAACCCATGGCGGTCGCGCCGTCGAACGCCGCATTGCCGCCGCCGGTCACCTCTGCCGTTCCCGGTGCCGTCGCCCAGCCCGAGGCGCCGCTCGGCGACGTGGCTGCGCCGGGCCGCGCGCCCTACCGGCCGAAGCCGAAGGCAGCCGTGCCGCGCGCGCCTGATGTGTCCGCCGCAGCGGGCCCCAGTGTCAGCGAGCAGGTCGCGCCGCTGCCGCCGCCGATCGAGATCAGGCCGGCGCCAGGTCCTCTGCTCGCCAAGCCGAAGCCGCGTCCGCCGATGGTGCTGGTGCCGCAGGCGATCAATCCATAGCAACGTTCGCGCCCATGATGACGCTGCGCCAGGTCGAGGTCATTCGTGCCGTGATGGTGACGGGGACGATCGGCGGCGCGGCCAAACTGCTCAACGTGTCGGCGCCCGGCATCAGCCGGCTCGTCAAATACACCGAGCGTTCCCTCGGCATCCGCTTCTTCCAGCGCCAGAACGGGCGCTACTTCCCGACCCCCGAAGCGGAAAACATTTTCGAGCAGATCAACGGCGTCTACAAGAAGGTCGACGATCTCTCCGAGATCATCTCGAAAATCGGGCGCGGCGGCCTCTCGGAACTGCGCGTCGGCTCGGTGCCGAGCATTTCCCAGGTCATGGTGCCCCGCGCGATCGAGCGGGTCAGGCGGCGCTACCCCGATCTCGGCATCGACATCAACATTTTGAAGATCGAGGAGGCGATCGACTACCTGTTGCTCGGGCGCGGCGAGTGCGTCGCCATGAGCTACCGGCTCGATCATTCCGGCCTCGATTTCATGCCGCTCGCCTCGGGCGAACTGTTCTGCATCGTGCCGTCGGGACACGAACTCGCCGGCCGCAAGCAGGTCACCGCCGCGGAGATGACGCGCTATCCGCTGATCGGCATCGATCCCAACGATCCCTATGGGCGGATCATGGCCGAGATCTTTGCGCGCAACAAACTCACCTACAACATCACGATCCGCGCGCGCTTCGGGACGACCGTGTGCGCGCTGGTCAAGGCCGGCCTCGGCATCGCCGTCATCGATCAGTTCACCGTCGCCCATGGCGGCTATCCCGGGGTCGAACTCCTGCGCATTGCCGAACCCACCCGCTTCGACACTTATATCGCCGTGAAGCGCGGCGCGCCGCTGTCGCTGCATGTCGAATATTTCATCGAGGCGCTGCGATCGGAAATGCGTGCACTCGAACCGGGCCGGGACCGTGCGAAGCTCGCCGTGGCCAGGGGGCGAAGAAGATAACATCATGTTAAGTTTGTCGAATAAATGAGTAATTGTGTTAGATCACGGAAGCGCTATCGTTTTCGTCGTCCGATCGCGATTGCGCTCCGCGATAATTGACATCACGAGACCCAAAAGCCCGTGTCCAGACGCCCAGCCATCGACCAGCAGCACTTCTTGACCGGCTTGATCGGGGCGCCGATCAAGCATTCGGCTTCGCCCGCAATGCACGAGCAGGCGGCCGACGCGCTCGGCGCGCGCTGCCACTACCAGCTCATCGAGGTCGCCGGTGCGGACCGCGCGCAACTGCGTAGCCTGCTCGACGGCGTGCGGCAGCTCGGCTTTGCCGGCGTCAACGTCACCTTCCCCTACAAGGAGGCGGTGGTCGATTTGCTCGACGAGCTCTCGCCGCCGGCGGCTGAAATGGGGGCGGTGAATACGGTCGTGGTGCGCGACCAGAAGCTCGTCGGGCACAATACCGACACGACCGGTTTTGAGCGCGCGGCATCTTCCCTTGTAACGGAGTCCGGACATGGCGCCGTCGCCGTGATCGGGGCAGGCGGCGTCGGCAAGGCGATCGCGTTCGCATTGGCACGGCTTGGCGTGTCCGAGGTGCGGATTTTCGACACCGACCGCACCAAGGCCGCTTCGCTCGCGAGCCTGATGGGCGCTTACCGCGGCATCTCGGTCGCCGGCAGCGTGGCCGACGCGCTGCAGGGTGCGGTCGGACTGGTGAACGGGACGCCGGTCGGGATGCTCCCGAACACCGGCATGCCGGTGCCGGATGCGCTGCTGCATGATGGACTGTGGGTCGCCGACGCGGTCTATTCGCCGCTCTGGACGCCGCTGCTGCAGGCCGCCAAGACCAAGGGCGCGCGGATCATGACAGGGCGGGAGCTCGCCATCTATCAGGCCGCCGACGCCTTCGAATTGTTCACGGGGCTAAAACCGTCTTCGAGCGACATGGGACGCGCGTTCGACGCCGTCATGGAAAAACGATCGGCTTCGCAAATGCAGCCCGATACCGCAGTTTGACGCAAGAAAGGCCATCAAGGCCGACACGATAAGGGAGGAGATGAGAATGAAGCCATTTGGTTTGGCAGCAATGCTGTTCGCCGCATTGGTCGTGGGAAGCGCGTACGCGCAATCGTCGGGGCCGATCAAGCTGGCCGATGTCGCCGAGCTTTCCGGCGGCGGCGCCACCGTCGGCAACAACTGGAAGAACGGCATCGATCTCGCGGTCGAGGAGATCAACGCCAAGGGCGGCATCTTGGGCCGCAAGATCGAGGTCACTCACGCCGATTCGCAATCCAATCCCGGCGTGGCGCGCGCCCAGGTGCAGAAGGCGCTCGACAGCGAGCCTTACGTGTTGCTCGGACCCGGCTATTCCGGATCGGTCAAGGTCACCGCGCCGCTCGTCGCGGAGGCCGGCATCACGCAGATCATGGGCGGCGAGGCCGCGGAGCTGACCCAGGCCGGCAACAAGTTTCTGTTCCGCACCTCGTTCGGCCAGCAATCCTCGATGCCGAAGGTCGCCAAGTACATCAATGACGAAGTCAAGGCGAAGTCGGTGGCCGTGGTCTGGGTCAACAATGATTTCGGCCGCGGCGGCCGCGACGTCATCACCAAGGAGTTCGGCGGCTACGGCATCAAGGTCGCCGCCGACATTTCGACCGAGGCAGGCCAGGCCGACTTTGCGGCCGACGTCTCCAAGATCAAGGCGGCGAATCCCGACGCGGTCTTCATCTATCTCAACGAAGAGGAGAGCGCGCGCATCCTCAAAGAGCTGAAGCGCCAGGGCGTCACCGCGCCGCTGATCGGCGAGACCACGCTGGTCGGGCAGAAGGTGATCGAGCTCGCCGGCGATGCCGCCAACGGTGCGCGCGGCCATGTCGGGCTCACCACCGATGCGCCGGTCGAGCTGATCAAGCAGTTCCGCGACAAGTTTTCGAAGAAATACAACTATGTGCCGGACCACAACGGCATCAAGGGGTATCTGGCGATCTACATGATCAAGGCCACGACGGAAAAGATGGGCAAGGTCGATCCCAAGGCGTTCGCCGACACGCTGCATGGCCTCACCATCAAGGCCGCCGACGAACCGGGCATCCTGATGGACGCGACCTTCGACCAGAACGGCGACATCGACCGCCAGGGCTTTCTGGTCGAAGTGGTCGAAGGCAAGCAGGTGGTGAAACAGGTGCTGCCGAAGCTTCACTAAGACTTCGGTGCATCGATCCGGGCCGACGGGGACGCTGGAGACATCACGAACATGTCCAATCTGCTCGACCTCCTGATAGCGGGACTTGCGACCGGCGCGATCTATGCGATCGTGGCGGTCGGGTTCACGCTGCTCTGGCAGACCTCGCAGACGATCAATTTTGCGCAGGGCGAGTTCGTGATGCTGCCAGCGTTCCTGATGCTGGCGGTGATGCATGCCGGCGCGCCGTTCTGGCTCGCAATCATCGTCGGCATCCTGCTGTCGATGCTGCTGCTCGGCCTCGGCTTCAAGATGCTGCTGGTCGATCCCATGCTGCGTCATGGCGTGCTGCCGCTCGCGATCGCCACCATGGCGCTCGCGATCGGCATCAAAGAGGCGGTGAAGCAGTTTTTCAGCGCCGAGGCGTCGCCATTCCCTTCGATCGTGCCGACCAGTGACATCTCGGTGTTCGGCCGCATGGTGTCGCTGCAGAGCCTCGGTGTCCTTGTGCTCGCCATTCTTGCGGTGGTCGGTCTCACCACGCTGCTCAACCGCACCTCGCTCGGTCACCAGATGCAGGCGGTCGCGCAAAACCCGACGGTCGCGCGCATCATCGGCATTCCAGTCGAGCGCATGATCCTGCTCACCTTCCTGATCAACGCCTTCCTGGTGGCGCTGGCTTCGCTCCTGATCACGCCGATATATCTCGCCAAGTTCTCCTCCGGCGAGGTGCTCGGACAGGCGGCCTTCATCGCGGCCATCGTCGGTGGCTTCAACCAGGTGCGCGGCGCGATCGCCGGCGGACTCCTGATCGGCGTGGTCGACAATCTCGCCGCCGCCTACATCTCGACCCAGTATCGTGCGGCGGTGCCGATGATCCTGCTCGTCGCCGTCATCCTGTTCCGCCCGCAGGGCCTGCTCGGCCGACCCGAGGAGCGTACGGTATGATCGCGGCCGGCAAATATCTGCGCATCGCGCTCGGCGTCGCGGTGGTCCTCGCGCTGATCCTGGTCCCGACCACCTTCAACCGCTACGGCCTCTACATCCTGAGCCAGTGGGCTGTCATGAGCATCGCCGCGATGGGCCTCAACCTGACGCTCGGTTATGCCGGCCAGGTTTCGCTCGCGCAGGGCGCGTTCGTCGGCATCGGCGCCTATGCCGGCGCAATCCTGACCACGCAGGGCTTTCCGCTGATCGCAGCCATCGCTGTCGCGATCGTGCTGTGCTTTGCGATCGGCTGGCTGCTCGGCTATCCGGCGCTGCGCGTGCAGCATCATTATCTCGCTTTCGTGACGCTGGCGTTCTCGACGCTGGCCTTCTTGGTGTTCCGCAACGAGAGCTGGCTGACCGGCGGCATCTACGGCATCTCCAACATTCCGCGCCCGCATATCCTGGGCATGGCCACCAGCAAGCCGCTGCCGTTCTACTATGTCTGTCTCGGCTCGCTCGCGATCGTCACCGCTGCCGTGTGGTGGCTGATCCGTTCGCCCTGGGGACGCGCCTTCATGGCGCTCCGGGAAAATCCGGTGCGGGCGCTGTCGCTCGGCGTCGACACCCGTCGCTACACGCTGATGGCCTTCGCGGTCGGCTCGGCGCTGGGGGGCGTTGCGGGCGCGCTCTATGCGCCGCTGACGCAATATATCGATCCCGTGCCGTTCAACCTGTCGCTCTCGCTCGATCTATTGATGATGGTGATCGTCGGCGGCTCCGGCTTCTTCTTCGGGCCGTTCCTCGGCGCGATGATCGCGGTGCTGCTGCCGGAATGGCTGCGCTTCACGCAGGGCTATTACCTGATGCTCTACGCGATCGCGGTGATCCTGCTGCTGATCTGGTCGCCGAGTGGCATTCTCGGCATTCTCGACCGCTATCTGACGCAGCGCCGCACCAGGGCAGCCTCCGCGCTGCGCGCCGTCGCCAAGCCGAAGCTCGAGGTGGCGCAATGAGTGCAGTCCTCGAAGTGAGTGACATCAAGAAAACCTTTGGCGGCATCACCGCCGTCGACGACGTCTCCTTCGACGTGCGGGAAGGCGAAATCCTGGGGCTGATCGGCCCGAATGGCTGTGGCAAGTCGACGCTGTTCAACTGCATCCTCGGCCAGCTCACCCCGAGCGCCGGCGAGGTGAAGATCGACGGCCGTGACGTGACCGGCCTGCGGCCGTCCGACCTAAACCGGCTCGGCGTCTCCAGGACGTTTCAGTTGCTGCAGGTGTTTCCGCGCCTCTCGGTGCGCGAGAATCTCATCCTCGCCGGCCAGGAGCACCAGGGTTCGATGCTCGGCCGCCTGTTCGGTCCCTCCGATGCGGGACTGAGCAGGGCCGCTAACGAGATGATCGGCTTCTTCAAGCTCGACCACCTTGCGACCGAGCCCGCCGGCGGGCTGTCCTACGGTCAGCAGAAACTGCTCGATGCCGCGATGGCCTTCATGGGCGGACCGCGCCTCGTCCTGCTCGACGAGCCGGCCGGCGGTGTCAACCCGACCATGCTCGCTGACTTAAAGGATCGCCTGATCGCGATGAACCGCGAGAAAGGCGCGACCTTCGTGGTGATCGAGCACAACATGGAATTCGTGATGTCGCTGTGTTCGCGCGTCATGGTGATGGCGGAGGGCAAGGTGCTCGCGCTCGGTCGGCCCGACGAGATCCGTGCCAACCCGGCCGTCGTCGAAGCCTATCTCGGGCACTGAGGGAGCGCACCATGAATGACGCAATCCTCGATGTGCAAAACCTGGTCGGCGGCTACGGCAAGATGACGATCCTGAACGGCACGACGTTCGCGGTGCCGGCGGGTTCGATCACCACCATCATCGGGCCGAACGGCGCCGGCAAGTCCACCGTGTTCAAGGCGATTTTTGGCTTGTTGAAACTGCGTGAGGGCAGGATCGTCTTCAACGGCCGCGATGTCACCGGCCTCAGCCAGCGTGCGCTGCTGGCGGCCGGCATCTGCTACGTGCCGCAGGGCCGCAACATTTTTGCCGAGCTTACGGTGCGCCACAACATCGAGCTCGGCGGCGTCGCCGCCGCGCGTGACATCGATCTTGCCGCTCGGATCGAGGCGGCGCTCGACAAGTTTCCGGCGCTACGCCGCAAGGCGGGCCAGCAGGCCTCGACGCTGTCGGGCGGCGAGCAGAAGCAGCTCGAGATTGCCCGCGGGCTGTTGCTCAATCCGTCACTGGTCCTCATCGACGAACCCTCGATCGGGCTGTCGCCCTTGATGGTGCAGCAGACGTTTACGATCTTGAAGGAGCTGCGCGACGCCGGTGTCTCGATTCTGCTGATTGAACAGAACGCGCGCTCGGCGCTGGAAATTTCTGATTTCGGCATCGTGCTCGAACTCGGCCAGACCCGCCTCGTCGACAAGGCCGAAGAGATTCTGAACGACCCGCGGATCGGCGAATTGTTCCTGGGTGGCGCCATGCAGGGGAGCGCGGCATGACCGCGCGATTGCGGATCGGCGTCGCCGGCGCGGGCCTGATCGGTCGCCGGCATGTCGAGTTGATTGCGGCCTCGCGCGATTGCGTGCTGGCGGGAATCGCCGATCCGTCGCCCGCGGCGAGAGCACTGGCCGAAGCGAACGATGCGCCGTGCTACGCGGATCACCGCGCCCTGCTGCAGCACGAACGACCCGACGGCTTGATCATCGCCTCACCCAATGCGCTGCATTTGTCGATGGCGCTCGACTGCCTGGCGGAGGGCGTGCCGGCGCTGATCGAGAAGCCGGTCACCGACTCCGTCGACGCGACGCCCTCGCCCTGGAGCTGGGAGCTGTCGTCGGGCGAGAACCCGGTCTATCCAAAACAGGATCAGCCGTGTTACGTTTTTGCCGGCACCGCAGGCTCGCTGGCCGTGCCGACCATGGAATTGTGGTCCTATCCGGGACAAGCCGGCTGGCATGCGCCGCTCGCACGCAGTCCCGTCATGTCCGCCTCATTTGATCCGCTCGTCGAGCAGCTGCGGCACTTCCTGGCCGTGATCACCAAACGCGAAGCGCCGCTCGTCTCGGCCTACGCCGCGATGCGGACACTCGCCGTTGTCGAGGCGGTCAGCGAGGCGGCACGTCGGGGCTCGCGGGTATCTCCCGGCGACATCATGGAGCAGGCAGCATGAGCACGCGTTCGATCGCCACGGTTTCGCTGTCGGGCGCGCTCGACGAAAAGCTGCGGGCGATTGCGGCCGCCGGCTTCGACGCGGTGGAGATCTTTGAGAACGACCTGCTGTCGTTCGGCGGCTCTCCGCGCGAGGTCAAGGAGCTGTGCCGCGAGCTAAATCTTGCGATCTGCGCATACCAGCCGTTTCGGGATTTTGAGGGTATGCCGGAGCCGCAGCGCGGCCGCAACTTTGCGCGTGCAGAGCGAAAGTTCGACCTGATGCAGGAGCTCGGGACCGACCTGCTCCTGATCTGCAGCAATGTTTCGCCCGCAGCGCTCGGCGGCATCGACCGCGCCGCGGATGATTTTCGCCAGCTCGGCGAGCGCGCGGCGAAGCGCGGCCTGCGTGTCGGCTTCGAGGCGCTCGCCTGGGGCCGCCATGTCAACGACTATCGCGACGCCTGGGAGATCGTGCGGCGGGCCGATCACAAGGCGATCGGCGTCATCCTCGACAGTTTTCACGCGCTGGCGCCGAAATTCCCGACCTCGGCGATCCGTGCCATTCCGGCCGACAAGATCTTTCTGGTCCAGCTCGCCGACGCACCAAAAATCGATCTCGATGTGCTGTCCTGGAGCCGGCATTTCCGCTGCTTTCCCGGGCAGGGTGATCTGCCGGTTTCGGACTTCATGGAGTCTGTGGCCGCCACCGGCTATGCCGGGCCGCTGTCGCTGGAAATCTTCAACGACCAGTTCCGCGCCGGCTCGGCGGCGCGCACCGCGACCGACGGCATGCGTTCGCTGATTCTGTTGCAGGATCAGCTCGCCGCAAAATTTCCGGCTGTGGCGGGCGAGGGGCTGGCGCCGCGGGCGAAGAGTCGCGGGGTCGGCTTTCTGGAATTCGCCGTCAACGAGGGCAAGGCGGGGGCACTCGCCGAGATGTTCGGCCAGCTCGGCTTCCGCAAGACCGGCCAGCATCGCAGCAAGGCCGTGGAGCGGTGGTCGCAGGGGCAGATCGAGCTCGTCATCAATTGCGATCCGGAAGGCTTTGCACACTCGCATTACATCACTCACGGCCCCGGCGTTTGCGCCATTGCGCTCGACGTCGATGGTGCGGCGAACGCAATGTCGCGCGCGCAGGCCCTGAAGGCGCGTGCGTTCTATCAGCCGGTCGGGCCGGGGGAGCTGGAAATTCCTGCCATCCACGGCGTCGGCGGCAGCCTCTTGTATTTCCTCGACATGGCCGGCAAGAACTGGGACACCGATTTTGCGGCGACCGGAGCCGCTGCTGACAGCGGGCATCTCGCCGGTGTCGATCACATCTCGCAATCGATGCCGTATGACGAGATGCTGTCCTGGCTCCTGTTCTATTGTGGCATTTTCGATCTCTATCGCCTGCCGCAGCAGGAAATCGCCGATCCGCGCGGGCTGGTGCAGAGTCAGGCAATAATGAACACCGAGAAAAGCCTGCGCTTCGTGCTCAACGGCTCGGCGGCGCCGCGCACCCTGTCGTCGCGCTTCATCTCGGAGTTCTTTGGCTCCGGCGTCCAGCACATCGCATTCTCCTGCGCCGACATCTTTGCGGCCGTCGCGGAAATGCGTGCGCGCGGCGCGAGTTTTCTGGACATTCCGGACAATTATTACGACGACATTGAAGCCAAATACGACCTCGATCCCAAAACCATGGCAGCGCTGCGCGAAAACCGCATCCTGTATGACCGCGAAGGCGACGGCGAGTTTTTCCAGGTCTACACCCACATTTTTGACGAGCGGTTCTTCTTCGAGATCGTAGAGCGGCGCGACTATCAGGGCTTTGGCGCGGCCAATGCCGCGATTCGTCTCGCGGCGCAGGCGCGCGAGGTGCGTCCGCTGACAATTCCCCGCGCATGAGGTTGGCGGCAGGATGGCGTTTTCGTAAACGCATTGGCACGCATTTTAGCGAATTTTGACAACAATCCGTGTTTCCCGACTTTACCGAATGCTCGGGTTTTCGCCGTAGGTTTCAACCTGGCCACGAAGTCAGCGGCGGTCGCGAGTCGAGGGTGTCTCGAGATGAGTGAAGCGGGATCGTTTCTGAGGGATCTCGACGACGTGATGTCCCGCGGAACGGCGGAAAGTCGCGAGCGGGCGCTATGGCATGCCACCGATCTTCTGATCGCGGGCCGCTACCGCGACGAGGAGATCGACCTGTTCGGCGCGGTGATCGGGCGGCTTGCCGACGAGATCGAGGTGGCCGCGCGGGCCGAGCTCGCCGAGCGTCTGGCCCGTTTCGATGGCGCGCCGACCAACGTCATTCGCAAACTCGCCTTCGACGACGCAATCGAGGTCGCGGGTCCCGTGCTGCGGAACTCCGAACTGCTGGACCGCGATACGCTGCTCGCCAGCGCGCAAGTCAAGGGGCAGCCGCATCTGCTGGCGATCTCGCAGCGCAAATTCATCGACGAGGCCGTCACTGACGTGCTGGTAAAGCGTGGGGACCGGGACGTGGTCAATTCGGTCGCGGGCAATCGCGGCGCACGACTGTCCAATTTCGGCTTCCTGCACATGATCAAGCGGGCCGAGGGCGATTCCATCCTCGCCGAGCAGCTCGGCCTGCGCGGCGACGTCCCGCGGCACGTGTTCCAGCAGCTGATCGCCAAGGCATCCGAAGACGTGAAGCGCCGCCTGGCCCGGGAGCGCCCTGAGCTGATGACCGCAATCCAGACCTCCGTCGGCGATGTCGCGGGCGCGCTGCAGTCCCGGTTCGGGCCGTCGTCACGCACGCATTTCGTCGCCAAGCGGGTGGTGACGACGCAGTTCCGCCAGGGCACTCTCGCCGAGGACAATATCGCGGCCTATGCGACGTCCCATCGCGTCGACGAGGTCACGATCGGACTGTCGCTGCTCGCCTCATTGCCACCAGACGTGATCGAGCGCGCTTTGATGGACCAGAAGCGCGACATGCTGCTGATCCTCGCCAAGGCGCTGAATTTTTCATGGCGTACGACCATGGCGCTGCTGTTTCTTGGGGCCAAGGATCACCGCATCACCGTCACCGATCTGCGCGAACTCGAGGGTGCGTTCGGCGCCCTCAACGTCGAGACTTCCAGGAGCGTTCTGGAGTTCTATCAGTCGCGCAAGACCAGCGGTTCAGCCGAACCCGGTCCTCCCCGTCAGTTCGAGATGCATTGAGGCCGGCATGGATACGTTCCGCACGGTGCCGCGCAAACCTCCGACGGCGGAGACGGACGGCCCGGCGGGTAGCGCAGCATCGGTGGAGGCGGCCTGGCTGGCGCTTGAGGCCGCAAACGACCTCGGCGACGAGGCCGCCGTCGCGGCCTGTCGCCGTGTCATCGACGCCAGCCTGAACGGCAGATCCGCCGTGCAGTCCGATCTTAATCTGGTCCAGTATTATTTCAGCTGACCGGCGCGGCGGGCCATCACCCGGCGCCCAGCGCAAGCGCGATATTGTAGGTCGCAAGGCTGGCGCTATAGGCGAGCACCAGCATGTAGACGAAGGTCAGGCCCATCCATTTCCAGCTTCCGGTCTCGCGGCGAATGACGGCGAGGGTGGAGGCGCATTGCGGAGCGAAGATGTACCAGACCAGCAGCGACAGCGCCGTCGCGAGACTCCATTTGGTCGCCAGCACCTGGCCGATCTGCGCGGCGGCTTCCTTGCCGCCTTCGATGGCGTAGACGGTGCCGAGGGCGGCGACCGCGACCTCGCGCGCCGCCATTCCGGGAATCAGCGCCACGGCGATCTGCCAGTTGAAGCCCGCCGGCTCGAGCAGCGGCACGACGGCTTTGCCGATGATGGCGGCGAGGCTGTAGTTGATCGCCGGATCCTGGGCGCCGACGGGCGGCTGCGGGAACGAGGCCAGGAACCAGATCAACACCATCATGGCAAAGATGGTGGTGCCGGCGCGCTTCAGGAACATCTTGGCCCGGTTCAGGATGCCGATGGCGACGCTGTGCACCCGCGGCATCTTGTAGTCCGGCAGCTCCAGCATGAACGGCGCCGGCTGATAGTCGCGCCACATGAAAAACTTGACCAGGAATGAGAGCCCGAGCGCGCTGGCGATGCCCGCGGCATAGAGGCCGAACATCACGAGGCCCCGCAGGTTGATCCAGCCCCAGACCTCCTTCTCGGGAATGAAAGCCGAAATGATCAGCGTATACACCGGAATCCGCGCCGAGCAGGTCATCAGCGGGGCGATCAGGATCGTGGTCAGGCGGTCGCGGCGGTTGTCGATCACCCTTGTGGCCATGATGCCGGGAATGGCACAGGCAAAGCTCGACAACAGCGGGATGAAGGCGCGGCCGTGCAGCCCGGCGCCGCCCATGATGCGATCCATCAGGAACGCCGCGCGCGCCATGTAGCCGAAATCTTCGAGCAGCAGGATGAACAGGAAGACGATGATGATCTGCGGCAGGAACACGATGACGGTGCCGACGCCGGAGATGACGCCGTTCTGCAGGAAGCTTTGCAACAGGCCCGCTGGCAGGAAGTCGTGCACCAATTGCCCGAGGCCGTCGAAGGCCGACGACAACAGCTCCATCAGCGGCTGGGTCCAGGCGAACACCGCCTGGAACATCACGAACAGGATCAGCAGCAGGATCGCGAGCCCGCCGATCGGATGCAGCACGACGGCGTCGATCCGTGCGGTCCAGGTGTCAGGCCGCGTCGGCAGGCTGACGGTCGCCGCGATGATGCGGTCGGCCTCGCGCTGGGTTGCGCGCAGTTCGCTCACGGTGAGCGGACGCCAGCGATTTTCGCCGCTCACCGGCGGTGTCCCTGACAGGATCTGGTCGGTCAGATGCAACAGGTCGGCCGTGCCGCCCTTGCGCACGGCTATCGATGTCACGACCGGCACGCCGAGCGCCTCGGACAGTTTCGGCACGTCGACGGTGACGCCGCGGCGCTTCGCGATGTCGAACATGTTGAGCACGAGGGCGATCGCGCGGCCGGTGTTCTTGAGCTCGAGCAGCAGGCGGATGGTGAGGCGCAGATTGGTGGAATCGGCCACGCAGAGGACGAGATCCGGGACCGCCTCGCCGCGCGTGCGGCCGAGCACGATGTCGCGCGTGATCTCCTCGTCGGGACTGCGGCCTCTGAGCGAATAGGTGCCCGGCAGGTCGACCAGCGAGACCTGGCACCCGTGCGGCGTGACGAAGGCTCCTTCCTTGCGTTCGACCGTGACGCCCGGATAGTTCGCTACCTTCTGGCGGCTGCCGGTCAACGCGTTGAACAGCGCGGTCTTGCCGCTGTTGGGCGTGCCCACAAGGGCCAGATGCATCAACCGTGCTTCCATGTGAGACCTGCTTGCTTCAGGCGACGATGACCGCCATCGCTTCCCGGCGGCGCACGGCGATGGTGACGTTGTCGACACGAACTGCGATGGGGTCACGCGACACGATACCTTCGTGCAGGATCTCGACCTTGGCGCCTTCGACGAAGCCGAGCTCGATCAGACGGCTTTCCAGCTCGGCGTCGGGCAGCGCGGAGCCGGCCCCTTTCGTCACCAGGCGCTGGATCACACCGCTGTAGCCGCGCCGGGCGAGGCCGAGCCGCATGGGCCGCCGTTGATTTCCATGTTCGTTCATAGCTCTAACTTTCAATCGCAAGGCGTTGGGTCAAGCGGCGCGGTCAAAAGAGCTGCTTACCTTAGAGTGATTATAAGGGACGGCGCTCGTTCGGGAATATCAGTTGGGATCGCGGGGTTGAGGAGGATGGCTTCGGGCTCGTCACGCTACCCCAAAGAGGAGGCATGCATGATCAAACGAGTGTTCAGATTTCTGACATTCCTGTCATTTTCCGCTGGATTGGCAATCGCGCTGCCGGCGATTCCGATTCATGCCGCGGGCGGCGGCGGCGGCGGAGGCGGAGGCGGAGGCGGAGCAGCACCCACCGAGGAAGCACCGCCGCCATCGAAATCCAGTTCGATGAAGTCGACGCACAAGGCGAAGAAGCCCAAGCAGTCGCTGTTCGACGACCCGGCCTTTGCGAAAGGGTACCGCGAAGCCTACGCGACCATTTACGACCAGCACGATTATGCGTCGGCAATCGCTCAGCTTCACGCTCTCGGCCACGACGATTTCGCCAACGTGGCCAATCTGATCGGCTATTCCTATCGCAAGCTCGGCGACTACAAGCTCTCGCAGGTCTGGTACGAGCGCGCGCTTAAGTCGGACCCGAATCACGTCCTGACCTGGAACTACTACGGTCTTTGGCAACTCGAACAGGGCAACCGCGATCAGGCGATCTACCACCTGAACCGCATCGCCGAGATATGCGGGACCGGCTGCAGCGAGTACAAGACACTCGCCGCTGCCCTGGACCTGCCGCCGGGCACCGGGCTCGTCTACTAGCTCCTGACGACGAACGGTGCTGCGCGAACGACGGTACGCTTCTCTTCGCGAGATGCGTGCCGTCGGTTGCGCTCAGCCGAGCGACTTGGCCTCCTGCGGCCCCATCCCCCGGCTCTTGAAATAGTCGAGGACGAACAGGCGGATCGCCGACGACAGGTTGCCCTGCTGGCGATTGCCGTCGATCTCGCCGACGAGTTCCGACAGCGTCATGTTCCGGAGGCCGGAGATCTCTTTCATCCCGTTCCAGAACGCCTCTTCGAGGCTGACGCTGGTTTTGTGACCAGCGACCACGATCGAGCGCTTCACCACCGGCGACTTCATCGGCCAGGTCCTTGCCGCTGGTCCTAGACCGTTCCGGCGACCTGCTCGCGCACCTGGCGGAGGCCCATCGACACCGCCTCCTGCGGCGCCATGGCCCGGCTCTTGAAATAGTCGAGGACGAAGAGGCGGATCGCCGACGACAGGTTGCCCTGCTGGCGATTGCCGTCGATCTCCCCGACGAGTTCGGACAAGGTCATGTTCCGGAGTCCGGAGATTTCCTTCATCCCGTTCCAGAATGCCTCTTCAAGGCTGACGCTGGTCTTGTGACCGGCAACCACGATAGAACGTTTCACCACAGGCGACTTCATGACGCGTCCTCGCCGTTGAGTTGATGTTGATCCAAAAATTCACTTGCGCGCTTGCTCGACTTCTCGCCGGCTGCACGTTCTGATTTGGTGCGCCCAAACTGCGCACGATTGGCCGCGGCCTGCTGCTCCGACGCGTCGCGTGCGGCGCGTTTCTTGAAGCGTTTCAGGTTGACGATTTCGCCCATGGCCGCTCCCATCACGCGACGATTGCAGAGCGCGAGAGCGCATTGCGAAGCACAAGTCCGCGGTATTGCGCTAATGCGGTCTTTGCCTGTGTCAAAACTTCCACTCTGCACCCCCTAATATCCTCAACGGAATTGCGGACCGCACTCGTTGACGATGTCAGTGATCCGTGATCGCCGAACACCAGCGGGCTGGTATTCGAAGGCATTGTTAGGCTGAATGGTAAGGAATTGCAGTCCGTATTACTACGGTGATACCGCTAATATTAGAATGTACTTTACGTTTTCCTCGCCCTCAACCTGGGCGGGTCATTTTTTCCGGCTGAACCAGACGGTCGAATTCCTGTGCGGAAACAAAGCCGAGCCGCACGGCCTCTTCCTTGAGCGTCGTGCCGCGCGCATGCGCAGATTTGGCGACCTTGGCAGCGTTGTCATATCCGATCCTGGGCGCCAGCGCGGTGACGAGCATCAGCGATCGTTCCATCAGTTCGTGGATGCGCTTCTCGTCGGCGCGCACGCCTGCAACGCAGTTGGCGGCAAACGAACGCACGGCATCGGCGAGCAATCGAATCGAATGCATCATGCAATAAGCGAGAACCGGCTTGTAGACATTGAGCTCGAAATGCCCCTGGCTGCCGGCGACCGTGATAGTCGTGTGATTGCCGAACACCTGGCAGCAGACCATGGTCAGGGCTTCGCACTGGGTCGGGTTGACCTTGCCCGGCATGATCGAGGAGCCCGGTTCGTTTTCGGGCAGGATGAGTTCGCCGAGGCCGGAACGGGGGCCGGATCCCAAGAGACGGATGTCGTTGGCGATCTTGAACAGCCCCGTTGCCGCCGCATTGATGGCGCCATGCGCGAAGACATAGGCGTCGTGCGACGCCAGCGCCTCGAACTTGTTCGGCGCGCTCGCGAAGGGGAGGCCGGTGATCTTCGCGACGTGCTTTGCGAACAGTTTTGCAAATCTCGGCTTTGCGTTGAGGCCGGTGCCGACGGCGGTGCCGCCCTGCGCGAGCGGAAAAAGATCTTTCACGACGGTGCGCAGCCGCGTGATGGCGCTCTCCACTTGGGCCGCATAGCCGGAAAATTCCTGTCCGAGCGTGAGCGGAGTCGCGTCCTGCGTATGGGTGCGGCCGATCTTCACGATGTCCGCGAAACTCTTTTCCTTCTCGCGCAGCAGGCGCAGCAGCTCGCTCAAGGCTGGAACGAGATCGCCGAGAATGCCCTGGGCCGCGGCGATATGCATCGCAGTCGGAAACGAGTCGTTCGACGACTGGCTCATGTTGACATGATCGTTCGGGTGAAGCGGCGCCTTGGCGCCGAGCTCGCCGCCGAGCAGCTCATTGGCTCGGTTGGCAATCACCTCGTTCAGGTTCATGTTGCTCTGCGTGCCGGAGCCGGTCTGCCACACCACGAGCGGGAAATGATCGTCGAGCTTGCCGTCGATCACCTCGCGCGCCGCGCGCATGATGGCGTTCGCGCGCCGCTGATCGATCAGTCCGAGTTCGCGATTGGCCTGTGCCGCGGCCAGCTTCACGATGCCGAGCGCGTGAATGATGGAGATCGGCATCCGATCCTGGCCGATGCGAAAATTCTGTCGCGATCGTTCCGTCTGCGCGCCCCAGTAGCGGTCCGCCGGAACCTCGATCGGACCAAAACTGTCGGTCTCGACGCGCGTGGATTTGGCTTGGGTGGAACGGCTGGATCCGGTCATCAGGCGTGCCCGCAGTGTTTTTTTGGACCGGCTTCGCCGGCCTCGCGCGCGATCACCCGAGGATATAGGTGCGAGCGCGGAAAACGCCTGATATGTCCGGTTATTTCTTGCGGAAGCGATCCAGCCGGACCACCTCGGCGCCGTCGCCCGGTTTGGCCGGTGGTGCGGTCTCTTCGGCGGCCGGTTGCGGCACAGGCGCGGCTGTGGGCGAGGGCGCTGGCCCCGCGGGCAGGTTCTTCGCCGTCGGCTCCCCTGCGATCTCGGACGGCTCGAACTGCAGGCCGAATTGCACCGACGGATCGAAGAAGCTCTTGATGGCGTTGAAGGGAATCGACAGCCGCTCCGGGATGCCGCCGAATGACAGGCCGACCTCGAAGCGATCATCGAGCACCGCCAGGTCCCAGAACTGGTGCTGCAGGATGATGGTCATTTCGTCGGGATATTGCGCGAGCAGGCGCGGCGAGAGCTTGACGCCCTCGGCCTTGGACAGAAACGTAATAAAGAAATGATGCTCGCCGGGCAGTCCGTGGGCCGCCGCGTCGTTCAGCACGCGCCGCAGCACGCCGCGCAGCGCATCACGCGCCAGCACATCGTATCGGATGTGGTCGGTGGCCATGGTTCAGTCCCAGTCCCGTCGCAGTCCAAAGGCGCCGGCCAAACCGGCGGCCCGACTCGCTTGCATCGTAACCTGCCGGCTCGCCGAGGTCAGCGGGGGAAATTCGGCAAGCACAGGCAAAATCGCCCAGAGAACAGGCAAAACGTGAAGTGGAGGCTTCTGTTGCCAGGTGCCTCCGAACCCCGCCTGACGGAGCTTAACCCGTCAGGACTTTAGAGTGGTCTTTCAAACTGCGTTACGCAGCCTGAGCAACCGGAGCAAAGTTGTCGTTGGCAACTATTGCAGTAGCCCGATAACGGCGGAACAATACCGGGAAAAAGCTCGCCCTTTACGCCCTC
>Ga0070709_10000321_pt1 | contig 30544 bp, 30 predicted proteins | sample LARL51metaG_FD_65449 | JGI IMG/M metagenome (GOLD analysis project Ga0070709, IMG submission 65449) | Corn, switchgrass and miscanthus rhizosphere microbial communities from Kellogg Biological Station, Michigan, USA - LAR L5-1 metaG | ecosystem: Host-associated > Plants > Roots > Rhizosphere ... | reverse complement strand
AGACGGTCAAGATCGTCCCCACGACATTTTCGGACGCCGCCGGCCCCGTGCCGTTCACGCCGGCCCAGCGCAGCCTCGTTACCAATGCGGCCGACCGCGCGCTGTGCGCGGGCCTTGCCGAGCGCTTTCAGGTGGTGGGTCTCGCGGAGGTCGCGGATCTCAGCGTTCATGCCGTCGTCACCCACGTCGCGCCAACCGATCCCGTTGCGGTCGGTTTTTCGAAGGGCGCCTCGGTTGCGAAAACCGTTCTGCTCCCCGGCGTGCCCGTTCCCGTGCCGCGCATCCCGATCGGGCTCGGCAGCCTGTCGCTCGAGGCCGAGGCGCGTGACATCAAGGGCCAGCAGAAGGCGGCGATGATCTGGGCGCGCGCGGCGAATTCGCTCGATCCGGGACGGGTCGCAGAGGAAGGCGATGCCTACACGCTGGCCGTCGCGTTCGGCGACGATTTCAGTAAGCTCCTGGTCAGAGGCGAAACGCCGTTCGGAAAGCTGCCCGCGCTGCCGTCGATCGAGAAGCTTGGCGCGCAGCTCGGCGGCGCGCCAAAATATCCGGCCTGCGAAGCGTTCGGACGCTCGCCCGGCCTCGTCGGCATGCTCGGCGACGGCATCGGCCTGCCGCCGGATTGGACCGACAAGGGCGCAGCGGCGCACAATGATTGAGCACGATGCGGAACCTGCACTTCAATGATGTGCGCAACTGGTCGCTTCTGCGCTGTCGAGGCTGGAACCGGCCGTGCGGCGTCGCTCAATTGCCATGTTCTGGGACTTAAGCCCTTGGCTGACCGGGAAGAGGCAGGCGTTCGGTTCGGTATGCAAGCGAAATGTCAGCGCGATCGGCGCCTGCGATGGGCAGTCGCCGCCATGTCTGCCCTGATCCGACGCCTGCCGGCGCGGGCATGTCAGGCGCTGGCGCTTGGCGCGCTGCTGGTCGTCGCCGGCTGTACCGCGATATCACCGCGCAATGCCCTGCCCGAGGCGGTCGCCGCGCGCGGCGAACCCACGGGATTTCACAACATCCGCTATTGGGGCGACGAGACCGCGGTCGACGCGCGTGCGTCCGAAGCAAATGACGCGGATGCAATGGCCGTCTCGTTCACGCGCAGTGAAGCAAGGCGACAGCTCAACATGCTGGCGATTTCAGGCGGCGCCGAGGACGGCGCGTTCGGCGCCGGCGTTCTCTCCGGCTGGGGCGATGCCGGCAGCCGGCCGTCCTTCGATCTCGTCACCGGCGTCAGTTCCGGCGCGCTGATCGCCCCCTTCGTGTTTCTCGGCCGCGAACGCGACACTCAGTTGCGTGAGATCTTTACGCTGTATGGCCGGAAGGACATCTTCACGTCCAACGTCTCGGGCCTGCTGCAGGGCTCGGCCCTGTTGGACGACACGCCGCTGGCGCAGCTGATCGAGAAATATATCGATCAGGAATTCATGCGCGAGGTGGCGCGCGAGCGCAGCAAGGGACGCGTGCTGCTGATCGGCACCACCAATCTCGATGCGCAGCGGCCGGTGTTGTGGGACATGGGGCGCATCGCGGCGAGCGACTCAACCGAAGCGCTCGAGCTGTTCCGAAAAGTGCTGCTGGCCTCCGCCACCCTGCCCGGCGTGTTCGCGCCGGTGCGCATCAAGGTTCGCGTGGCGGGTCAGGATTATGACGAGCTTCACGTCGACGGCGGGGTGACCCGGCAGGTCTTCATTGCGCCCTCGATCATGAAACTCGTGTCCGGCAGCCCCGCGCACAAGACGGTCAGCGGCTCGCGGCTCTACGTCATCCGCAACGGCCGGATCGATCCGCAATTCAAGCCGGTCGATCCAAACCTGCTGTCGGTGACGCGGCGCTCGCTGTCGACGCTGATCAAGAACCAGAGCATCGGCGACCTCTACCGGATCTATTCGATGGCGCGGCAGAGTGGCGTCGAATTCAATCTCGCCAGCATCCCCGCCGATTTCGACCAGCAGACCGACGAGCCGTTCGACCAGAAATACATGTCGGCGCTGTTCGACCGCGGCTACGCGATGGGCCGTCGCGGCTATCCCTGGGGCAAGAACCTCCCCGGACTGGAGGCATCGGGTCCGCAATCGGGCGCGCGGCTGCGAAGCGCGATGAATTGAACCGTGCCCTGAAGCCCGCATCAGCGCGTCTTCCGGCTTACCCGGCCAGAACGTGCCTTCACGATTCCGTCACGCGACCATCACCCGCGAACGCGGCGGCCAATCACGTTTCAAAATCTCGTTGATGAATGGCGGAACCCTACCACGGCACCGTGCAATCCTGGGTGGCATCAAGCCTCCTCCTGCATACACCCGCCTAAATTGTGGTCGACAAGCGGTCACCGCACGCCCCGCCCGAGCGTGCACGGTAAATCATTTGCACAGGATTTGCGCAGGATGGCGCGATCGTTCCGGCGGGATGCCCGCCCGGCGATGCGAAACCCCCGTTTCTTACGGGGAAACTTATTCGCGCTATTCACAGTTGTCGCTCCTACGGACCAATCATCCTGGGGACTGACCTGTGGGACAACTGAATCCAATCCGCCCGATCGCGCTTATCGTCGAAAATGACGCCTCGCAACGCGAGGTGATTTCGATTCTGCTGGAAGAGAGCGACTATGTCGTCATGGGGTGCCAGAGCGCCGAGGCTGCGGAGCTTGTCCTCCGCGAAGTGGGGCCGGCGCTCACTTTGCTCATCACCGATGTCGACCTCGCCGGCCGCATGACTGGCGTCGAGCTCGCCTTCGTCGCGCAGCATCATCATCCCGGCCTCGATATCGTCGTGACTTCGGGCCGGCCGCTGAGCCGGACCCTCCCGCAGGGTGTAAAATTCTGGCCCAAGCCGTGGGCGCCGGTCGACATCTTGCGCGAGGCGGCGATGCTGCAGGCCTCCGCTTCGTCGCGCTAGTCCTGTCGCGCTAGTCCTGGCGCGCTAGTCCTGGCGCGCTATCAAACCCTCATGTGAGGAGCTGCGCCCTTTGCGCGGTGTCTCCGGACGATGCTCGCATCGCTCGGTGAACCATGAGGCCGGAGTCGGGCCTCATCCTTCGAGACGCGCGTAAGGACGCGCTCCTCAGGATGAGGGCGTAGACCTGTTTTCGACTCAGAAGAGCCAAGTCATCCTGCTGCGGTCAGGCGGCTCTTATCGCGAGGGCGCGCGCTCTCACGCAGCATCGCTTGCAGCGCCGTCACGTTCGCCGAAGCGGCGCCCTTGCGCCAGATCAGCAGGGTCTCGTAGCGGTTCTCGCCGCGCGGCAGACGATGGATGGTCAGCCGCCGCCGCTCGGGGAACGTGGCCAGCACGCTTTCCGGCAACAGCGCAATGCCCATGCCGGCCAGCACGCAACCGAGCATGGCGTGATAGGAGCCGAGCTCGATGATGCGCTTGGGCATCTCGCCGCGCCTTGCGAACCATTGCTCCAGGCGCCTGCGATGCGGGCAACCGTTCTCGAACACCAGCACGGCGTGCGGCGCGCCATTCTTGCCGATCAGGGCATGGGTGCTCGCCGAAACGATCACCGGCTCCTCGACGAAGGCGCTCATCTTCTCGAACGGCGCATCCGCGATCGGCTCGGCGACGAAGGCGGCGTCGAGTTCACCGGCAAGGATCGCCCTGGCCAAAACTTCCGGATTGCCGGTGCGAAGCTCCAGCGTCACCCCGGGGTAAAGCCGGCTGAAGCGGTTGAGCGGTCCGGGCAGTCGTACCGCAGCCGTGCTCTCCATCGCGCCGAGACGAAACAGCCCGCGCGGCCGCGGATCATGCACAGCGGTGCGGGCCTCGTCCGCCAACGCGAGCAGCTTGTCGGCATAACCGAGCAGCACCTTTCCCGACGGCGTCAGATGCAGCCGCTTGCCATCGCGGATGAACAGCTCGGTCCCGAGCTTCTCTTCGAGCTGCCTGATCCGTGTCGTCACGTTCGACTGCACCCGGTGCAGACGCTCGGCGGCGCGCGTCACCCCGCCCTCGCGCACCACGGCGGTGAAGATGCGCAGCTCGGCCAGGTCCATCCATCTCTCCATGAGATCATTATGATCACGATTATTCATTTTATGAGATTTTGTTCGGCCGGTAAACCGTCGTCGTGCCAGCAGGCGACAAGGACGCGCGATGCCCGACGATGGTTTCGATATCGATGCATGTGAAATCCGGCACCTGACGCCGCAGCAATGGGCCGCGCTGCGGCGTCGGGTCATCGCGCGCGCGACCGACGAGCGGCAGCGGGCCATCGCCGAGGCGGCAGCACGCGCCCGGGCGCTGTGTACCGGCCTGCTCGCCATCGCCTCCGGGCTCGGCGACGCGCTCCAGAACGCGTGGCGCCGGCTCCGGCAGCACCACAGGCGCCTAAAGGATCTGCGCGAGTTGTCGGAGATGGACAACATCGCGCTCAAGGACATCGGGGTGTCGCGTCTCGACATCGCCGCGCTGCGACTGGATGCGACCCATGCAAGACCCGATCGCGGCGCGCATGCGCCGCACAGCCGCTAAGAGCGTTTTCGAGCGAAGTGGGCACCGGTTCGCGTGAAGAAAACGGTCAAACCAGGAATCCAGAGCCTTTTCCGTTCCGATTCAATCGGGACGGAAAAGGTACTAGGGGGGAGGAGAATGTGCCAAAGGCCTATTGGATCGTCCGCGTCACGGTGCGCGATGCGGAGCGTTATCCCGATTATCTCGCAGCGGCGCGGCCGGCATTCGAGAAGTTTGGCGCCCGCTTTCTGGTGCGGGGCGGCGCCCATGACACCATGGAAGGAAGCGCGCGCGAGCGCAACGTGGTGGTCGAGTTTGCCGACCGCGATACCGCGATGGCCTGCTATCGGAGCAGCGAATATCAGGCCGCCAAGGCCATTCGCCAAAAATATGCCGACACCGATTTCATCATCATCGACGGCGCCGGCTGAGTGCACGGCTTGGTCATCACGCCCAATGCGGACGTTCGGACGGCGCCAAAATCTGGCGCCGCCCGATCTGTGGCTTAGATGCGCAGCAGCGCTTGGGCCAGGCGACCTGTCCGCCACCGGCCCTCACGAGCAGAGATAGACCATGCCGATTTCAGTAATTGGCTGATGGAATTCGCATAAGCCTATCGATCCCTGATATAAATCCGGCAGGAGTGCCGAATGGATCGAAACGACCTGAAAGACATGCTGCTGTTCATGGCTGGCGCCGAGGAGCGCAGCGCAAATATGCACTAGGCGCGCGGCACCGTTTTACGGCGAAAGCTCAACGCGTCCGGTTCTGGCCCAGGCGCTGCCGCCATCTTTTTCGCTCGCAATTACGGACACCTCGGGCTCCGAGGGATTTCGCCAGCGCCACCGTAGCGAATGTGGCCTCAAGGAAGCACACTCGCCCGGTGGCGAACCGGTCGCGCACGAAAATCGCTCGTACACTAGCGTCGGCCGCCCATCAGGCGCAGCAGCATCATGAACAGGTTGATGAAGTTGAGGTAGAGCGACAGCGCACCCATCACGGCCTTACGGCCGACCAAAATGCCGTCATCGCTGCGGTCGTACATCCCCTTGATCCGCTGGGTATCGTAGGCCGTGAGGCCCGCAAAGACGCCGACGCCGATAATGGAGATGATCCAATCTAGCCCACTCGATCTCAGAAACAGATTGACGAGGCTTGCGACAATGATGCCGATCAGGCCCATGAACAGGAAAGTTCCGAATCCCGACAAGTTTCGCTGGGTCGTGTAACCCCAGATGCTGAGCGCGCCGAAGGCCGCCGCAGAGATAAAGAACACCCGCGTGATCGAGGACTGTGTGTAGATGTGGAAGACGGTCGACAATGAAATCCCGACCAGGGCCGCATAGAGGAAAAACAATCCTCGCGCAGCTTCCACCGACAACGTGTTAATTCGGGTACTGATAAAGAACACTAGTCCCAGCGGCGCCAGTATGAGCACCCACATCAGCGGACTTTGAAGCAATTCAGGGCCGGTGAACTGGTAGGTCAGAAACGCGGCAACGCCGGTCAAGCCAACGCCGGCGGCCATGTAATTGTATACGCGCAACATGAAAGCGCGAAGGCCGACGTCTATCGCCGTGGCGCCGTTTGCGGAGAAGCCGGGCGCGGTTGTATTTTGATCGTAGTTCGACATGGCTCGTATCCTCTTTTAATAGGCTCCTGCGAGCAGTAGCGAGCCGCCGCTCAACTCGGACAAATGAGGTAGACGATCAGCACATGGATTACGATGCCAACTGCCCAAAGGATAGGATGATCCCAGTCGAAAATAGCGACCAGCGCTATGCACTTTCGGCACTTCGACGACGTTGTCAGGATGGCTTCCTGAACCTCAGACGGATGGTCTCTCGGGAACGAACAGTCACAGTTCGACATCTGCCAGCGGCGCGCATCTTTGGCAATCCCGCTTTGACGGAGAGTTCCGAAGGGATAGCAGACTCATCGTGCTCAATTCGAGCTTTGTAGAAACTGACCGAAGGGGACTAAGGCTAGGGAGGATGAACCTCTCGGCGCAACCGCTTGTGTCTGGACTCGTCTGCGAGACTGGTTAATCATCCCGCTGCAGATTGGGCCGGTACGACAGTGAAGCGGCTCACATTTTTCAATATGTTTTTTTTGATGTCCGCGATGCCTGCTCGGCCGGCCGCCTGCGCGTGTCAAGTTTCATGCGACGAAGCAACGGACGTGTATTGGATTCCGGAGGACCGCCATGCGTGAACCAAATTCTGACAGATTGAATGAATTGGTCGGCAAACTCGTGAACGATCTTGGCGCATCGCTCGCTGGCGCGAGCATTCTGCTTGGCGACAGGCTAGGGCTCTACAAGGCGATGGCCGACGGCGAGACGGTTACCTCAGCGGAACTGGCAAAGAAGACCGGGCTGCACGAGCGCTATGTGCGCGAATGGCTCTCCGGCCAGGCGGCATCTGGTTACATCGACTACCACGCAGAAAAGGAGGCCTTTTCGCTTTCCCCCGAACAAGCAATGGCATTCGCGGAAGAAGGCTCACCAGCGTTTTTCGCGGGCGCCTTCGATGTGGTGCAGTCGACCTATCTGGACGAGCCGAAAGTCGCCGAGGCGTTTCGCACAGGCAAGGGCGTCGGCTGGCATGAGCATTCGAAGTGCCTGTTCTCGGGAACGGAGCGCTTCTTCAGGCCCGGCTACAGTGCGAATCTGGTTTCGAACTGGATACCGGCACTCGATGGCGTCGAAGCCAAGCTGAAGGCCGGAGCCAAGGTCGCCGACGTCGGCTGCGGCCATGGCGCTTCGACGATCGTGATGGCTAAGGCATATCCGAAATCCGAGTTCTTCGGCTTCGACTATCATCTACCTTCAATCGAACGGGCCAAGAAGCTGGCGGCGGAGGACGGCGTCGGCGACCGCATCACTTTCGCCCAGGCCAATGCCAAGGATTTTCCCGCAAAGGGCTACGACCTGGTGGCGTTCTTCGATTGCCTGCACGACATGGGCGATCCTGTCGGTGCGGGCAAGCATGTGAAAGAGACCATGGCCAAGGATGGCGTCTGGATGATCGTCGAGCCGTTTGCGAATGATAACCTGAGTGACAATCTCAATCCGGTCGGCCGCGTCTACTACGCAGCCTCGACCTTCATCTGCACACCGGCGTCGCTATCGCAGGAAGTGGCGCTGGGACTCGGCGCCCAAGCCGGCGAGCGCCGACTGCGCCGGGTCGCGGACGAGGCGGGTTTCACACGATTTCGCCGCGCTACGGAGACGCCGTTCAACATGATCTTTGAGGCGCGTGCTTAATCCGGACGCCCGCTTGTGACCCATGGCCGCCGACATTGGCGGCACAGCAAAGCCGGCAGCTATCTGAGATACACCGGCCATCCTCGTGGTCACGGCACAGTCCGTGGCCCGACGCGGTCCGTGCAAAGCTGACTAGATTAATCCGCACAAAGCCAGACGTTGGGGATCCGGCAAAACCGCCCGGCAAACCGTCAAACCATTTGTGCTGTGTCGATAGTTTTCAAAAGATCACCAGGAGCCGTGCAGACACATCACCTGACTGCACGACGGGCAGTTCGCGCATGGGCGCCATGTGTGGATTGCCCGTCGTGTCATTCTGCCGCGACCAACGAGTTCAGATTTTCGGAAACACGCTTGACTCTTCCCCAAATCAGAAGCATGATCCACCCCGTCCCGCCGCTGCATGAGGGGCGTTTCGCGATCGTCACGAACGTTAACGGCGGGATGCGATGGACGCATTGGCTGCGCGCGCGAACTGATGCTCGCGCGGACGAACGGAGCTGATGCGGACGGCGAAATCGTGTGGTCCTGGCCTCCCGACGCTGAGGCCAAGTCGTGCGGTGACGAGCCGCACGATGACGGGAGCAAGAAAGCCCGGTTCCCGGGGAGAGCACGTATAAGCCGTAACCCATCGCGCAGGGAAGGCCGGACTATCCGGCTGATCCTGTGGTTCCTTCCCCGTGCTTTTCTATTGCACGGGGGCCGCGGGCATCAGCGGATGCCCGGCCTTCCCTGCGCCCTCTGTTCTCGATGAGGGCCGACGAGATGCAAAAACTCGGGCGCGATCGGCGCGGCGAGAATGCGATGTTATGCTCTATCCCATCGTCATTGCGAGCGAAGCGAAGCAATCCAGACTTTCACCGCGGCGAAAGTCTGGATTGCTTCGGAGCTAAAGCTCCTCGCAATGACGGAAGCTGCTGTCGTCCCGGACAAGCCGTAGGGTGGGTAAAGGCGCTCTTGCGCCGTGCCCACCATGGTTCCGCGCGTGTGATGGCGGGCACGCTTCGCTTTGCCCACCCTACCCTGTCTGCCCCGTCATTCCGGGGCGCGAGCGTAAGCGAGCGAACCCGGAATCTCGAGATTCCGGGGTTCGATGCTTCGCATCGCCCCGGAATGACAACGGAAGCTAGGCAATGACAGCGGAATGGTTGTTCGGCTAAAACCTCACGCCATGTCACCTCGTCCCACGATTCTCGTGTTCGATTCCGGCCTCGGCGGCCTCACCGTGCTGCGCGAGGTCGTCGCGGCGCGCGGCGATGCGCACTTCATCTATGTCGCCGACGACGCGTTCTTTCCCTATGGGCATCACAGCGAGGACGCCATCATCGCCCGCGTGGTGCCGCTGATCGGCGAGCTGATCGGCCAGCATGCGCCCGACCTGGTCGTGATTGCCTGCAACACCGCCTCGACGCTCGTGATGTCGCATCTGCGCGCCGCCTATGCGGTGCCGTTCGTCGGCACGGTGCCGGCGATCAAGCCGGCCTGCGCGCTGTCGAAAACCCGGCGCGTCTCGGTGCTGGGCACCAAGGGCACCGTGCAGCGCGAATATACGCGGGGCCTGATCCGCGACTTTGCCGGGGGATGCGAGGTGACGCTGGTCGGCTCGCCGGAGCTGGCCGCGCTCGCCGAGACCGCGCTGTCCGGCGGCACGGTCGCGGACCACGACATCGCGGCCGAGCTCGCCCCCTGCTTCGTCGGCGATCCCGATGATCCCTTAGGCCGGACCGACGCGGTCGTGCTCGCCTGCACCCATTATCCGCTGCTGTTCGACCGCCTCATCAAACTCGCGCCATGGGAGGTGGCCTGGATCGATCCGGCGCCGGCGATTGCGCGGCGGGTCAGCGACCTGCTCGGGCCGCCGGCCGGCGCGGCCGATCAGGCCGGTGCGGAGATGATTTTCACCTCGAACAAGCCGCATAATCTCAGCAAGGCCCTGATGCCGTTCTTCGGCGGCCGCGTGCCGGCCTGACTTGGGAGTTTTCGGATGTCCGCGCAGCCTGCCCCGCTCAACCGCCTGCGCCAGGCTTTTCGCGACAAGCGTCCGACCTTCGGCGCGATCGCCACCATCCCGAGCGTGCAGACCGTGCGCATCATGGCGCAGTCGCTCGACTGGATCATCGTCGACCTCGAGCACGGGCCGATCGACCTGACCGCGGCACATGCGATGATCGTGGCAACCGCCGGGACGCCCTGCGTGCCGATGGTGCGGATCGCCGCCAACGAGCCGCATCTGGCCAAGGCGCCGATGGATCTTGGCGCCCTCGGCATCAATTTTCCGATGATTTCGAGCCGTGCCGAGGCCGAGAAGGCGGTGCGCAGCGTGCGCTATCCGCCGCGCGGCGACCGGTTGTGGGGACCGTTCCACGCCCCGTTCCGCTGGAACGTCTCGATGGCCGATTACATGGCAACGGCCGATGACGACATGATCTGCATGGTCACGATCGAGCATGTCGAGGCGGTCGAGCGGATCGACGAGATCATGGCGACGCCCGGGATCGACGTCGCGGTGATCGGCCCCGGCGATCTTGCAACCTCGATCAACAAGCGCGGGCTGATCGATGATGGCGAGGTCCAGTCCCTGATCGCGCGGGCCGAGGCCGGCATTTTGCAGAGCGGCGTGCCGATCGGCGGCGTCGCGCGGACTGCCGAGCAGGCCAATGCCATGATCGCGCGCGGCTACCTGCTGCTGGCGCTTGGTTTCGACTGGTCGCTGTTCCAGCGCGGGATTGCGGCCAGCCTGGAGGGGATCAGGCGCTAAATGCGGCGGCCGCGCCGCCACGGCGCTTTCACCCACGATACCAACACCTTGAATCGATTTGAAATTCACGTTGGTTGCAAACCGGAGCGATGGCCTTCCGGCCGCCACAAAGACCAACCAAATGGCCTCGCGAGGCGCTATTCGTGCTATAGCGCCTCGCTCAAGGGGTCGGAAGGCCGGGTGCCAGCTTCTGATTTAGGCTGGGCCGGATTTGCGGTAGAGCGGGAATGCGGGCAATCCAGCCCGCGCGATGCTGACGGGATGGGAAAGGCCGAGTTGATTCGATGCGCGGACGTTTTCGCAAAATCTCGCTGCCGCGCCGCCTGATCGTCGACCTCATGCACGCCTCGCGCGGCGTACCGTTCGTTTCGCTATCCCGTTCCCTGAATATCCGCCCCCTGCTCGATGCCCGCGCGCTCGCCGCCCGCCCGCCCGGCTGGGCCGCGATTTTCGTCAAAGCCTTCGCGCTGGTGGCCCGCGACGAACCGACGCTGCGCACGCTGTATGCAAGCTGGCCGTGGCCGAGCTTCTATGTGCTGCCGAAGAGCGTGGCGATGGTCGCGATCTCCAGGATCGCGTATGGCGAGGAATGCGTGCTGCCGCAGCGGGTTGCCGAGCCGGACGGCTTGCCGCTCGGCGACATCGACGCACTGATTCGCCACGCCAAGGAGGCGCCGGTTGGCGAGGTACCGATGTTCCGCAAGATCATGCTGGCGACCCGGCTGCCGCAGCCGCTGCGGCGGCTGGCCTGGCTGTGCGGGGTCAATTTCGGCCGCCAGCGCGGCAATTATTTCGGCAGCTTCGTCGTGACGGGGGTCGCGGCCTTCGGCGGCGGCGAGCTGCATGCGCTGAGCCCCGGCCCCTACATCCTGAGCTATGGCGTGGTCGAGCCCGACCAGAGCATCGGCGTGGTGATCCGCTGGGATCACCGGGTTACCGACGCGGCCCTCATCGCCCGGACCATGACCCGGCTGGAACAGGTCCTGAACGGCGAAATTTCGGCCGAATTGCGCGGTTTGCGCCACGGCTCCGAGCCAAAACCGGTGCGGGCGGTGGCCACGTGAGCAGGTGTTTCGATTGACAAGGCGGACGATTTGCCCTTAGAAACCGCCTGCTCGCGGGCCGTTTCGGCCCGCGAAGCGTTTCGCGACCCGTGGTCCTAACCCTTGAAGCTTTGGGGTCGGGACCTGTCGGTGCCGGGACATCCCGGCACACAGGAGGGCGCGTTTCCTCAAAACTCAATCCTTATGAGAGGACGCGATGACTAAGCGCAGTGAGGCGAAATACAAGATCGATCGCCGTTTGGGCCAGAACATCTGGGGCCGCCCGAAAAGCCCGGTCAACCGCCGGGAATATGGCCCGGGCCAGCACGGCCAGCGCCGCAAGGGCAAGCTGTCCGACTTCGGCGTGCAGCTCCGCGCCAAGCAGAAGCTGAAGGGCTATTACGCCAACATCTCCGAGCGCCAGTTCCACGGCATCTATGTCGAGGCGGGCCGGATGAAGGGCGACACCGGCGAGAACCTGATCGGGCTCTTGGAGCGCCGGCTCGACGCGGCGGTGTTCCGCGCAAAATTCGTGTCCACCATGTTCGCGGCGCGCCAGTTCATCAATCACGGCCATGTCAAGGTGAACGGCCGCAAGGTCAACATCGCGAGCTACCAGCTCAAGCTCGGCGACGTGATCGAGGTCAAGGATGCCTCGAAACAGCTCGCCGTGGTGCTGGAGGCGAGCCAGCTCGCCGAGCGCGACGTGCCCGACTACATCGAGGTCGATCATTCCAAGATGACCGCGAAATTCCTCCGCATCCCGGGGCTCTCGGACGTGCCGTTCGCGGTGCAGATGGAGCCGCATCTGATCGTCGAGTTCTATTCGCGCTGAACACACGAGAACGATTTTCTTCAAAATGCGAAGGCCCCGGTCATGCCGGGGCTTTCGTCTTTTCTGGCCGCAGCTTTTTGCCTTATGATCGCTTTCAAACCAAGGAGCCGCCAATGCTCTACACCCCTCCCCCGCGCGATCCGAAGGCGCAGGCCATCCGCATCAATCTTTTGTCGGACACGCAGACCCGCCCGACACCTGCCATGCGCGAGGCGATGACGCGCGCCGAGGTCGGCGACGAGCAGCTCGGCGATGATCCCTCAGTGAATGCGCTCTGCGAGCGGATCGCCGACCTCCTGGGCAAGGAGGCCGCCGTCTTCATGCCGTCGGGTACGATGTGCAACGTCGCCTCCACGCTGGTGCACTGCCGGCCGGGCGACGAGATCCTGGCCCACGAGACCGCGCACATCATCTCCCGCGAGGGCGGCGCGCATGCGGCGCTCGGCGGCTTCCAGATCACCCGGCTGTCAGGCGCCGACGGCAAGTTCACGCCGCAGACCTTGCGCAAGGCGCTGCATCCAAGAGACCGCTACCAGCCGCCGCAGACGCTGGTCAGCGTCGAGCAGACTGCCAATATCGGCGGCGGCACGATCTGGTCCAAGTCAGATCTCGACGAGATCGTCGATATCGCGCGCGACAACGGCCTTGCCACCCATATGGACGGCGCGCGGCTGCTCAATGCGACGGTCGCCACCCGGATCAGCGCGCGCAAGATGGCGGATGGCTGGGATTCCGTCTGGATCGATTTCTCGAAAGGATTGGGCGCCCCGATCGGCGGCGCGCTGGCCGGCTCCGCGGCCTTCATCGACGAGGTCTGGCGCTGGAAGCAGCGGCTCGGCGGGGCGATGCGCCAGGCCGGCATCGCGGCGGCCGCCTGCCTCTACGCGCTCGATCATCATGTCGAGCGGCTCGCCGAGGATCACGCCAATGCGCGCGCGCTGGCGCGCGGGCTGTCGCAGATCGCAGGGGTCGAGGTGCAGGAGCCGGAGACCAACCTCGTGTTCTTCAAGCCCGACGGCGCGGGCATCACGGGCGAAAAACTGATCGCAACGCTGCGCACGCGCGGCGTGCTGCTGGCGATGATGGACGGCCGCATCCGCGCCTGCACGCATCTCGACGTGACCGCCGCCATGATCGAGGAGATGGTCGGACTGGTGCGGGAGATGGTGCGGGCGGCTTAGGGTGATCGTTATTCCAGTGCCTCGTAGACGAGCTTCTTCACCGCCTGCTGGATGCGGTCGCGCTGCGACGGTGACTGCATCATGCAGATCACGAACATGTCGTCGCTGGGATCGATGAAGAAGGTGCCGCCGACCCCGTCCCAGCGATATTCGCCTGCCGGCAGCGGCGGCTTTGCGATCGTGCGCACGGCAAAGCCAAGGCCAAAGCCGTTGTCGCCGCCCGGGTAATAGAGCTTGTCGTGGACGATCCCAGTATCCCCGCCGACATGGTCCGAGGTCATCGCCACCACCGTCTCCGCCTTGAGGTGGCGTCTGCCCTCAAATTCTCCGCGGCCCAGCAGCATCTGCGCAAAGCGGGCATAATCGCCCGCCGTGCCGATCATGCCGGCGCCGCCGGATTCCCAGCGCTTTGGCGCGATCGGCTCGGCGATGCCTCCGATGGGACGGTCGAACCAGTCCCAGGGCAACGGCTCGGCAACCCGCGGCCGCTGGCTCGGGTCGGCGAGGAAGAATGCCGTGTCGGTCATGCCGAGCGGACCGAGCAGCCGCTCCTTCTCGAACTGATAGAGCGACTGTCCCGAGACGATTTCAACGACGCGGCCCAAAACGTCGGTCGAATGACCGTAGTCCCACAGCGTTCCCGGCTGTTCGGCGAGCGGCAGCCTTGCCAGCCGTTCAGCGAAGCTGGCGTTGTCGACATCGCTCTCGAACAGGCCCGCTTTCCCGTAGAGCTTCCGGATCGGGCTGTCGCCATAGAAGCCATAGGTGATCCCCGACGTGTGCCGCAGCAGGTCCTCGATCGTGATCGGGCGCTGCAGCGGCTCGGTCGCAGGCTGCCCCTTGTCGCCGGGGTGTTCGACCGCGACCTTCACGTCGGCAAAGGCTGGAATGTATTTGCTCAGGGGATCGCCGAGCGACAACTTGCCGTCGTCGACCAGCATCATCGTGGCAACCGACGTGATCGGCTTCGACATCGAGTAGATGCGGAAGATCGTGTCGGCGGTCATCGGCGTCCGGGTCACGACGTCGCGGACACCAAGACTCTGGGAATAGACCGGCTTGCCGTGCTGCTGGACCAGGATCACCGCGCCCGGGATCTTTCCGGCGGCGATCTCGCTCGCGAGATAGTCGCCGACGCGCTGGAGTCTTGCCGCCGAAAACTGCCGGCCGGCCGTCACCATCTGCGGTTCGGCAGAGCCGGGTCGCGGAACACTTTCGAGCAGCGCTGCAGCCAGCAATGCGAGCGCCGCCACGGTCCCGACCAGCCGCAGATGACGGTCAGTCCACGAGCGTCTCATCGATCAGCGTTCCCCTGCGCCGACAACCGCATCATCGCCTGCTCATGAAAGCCGGCGCTCTCCTGCGAGAAGCAGCAGAAGATGACGAGCGTCAGTGTCGGCGCGGACGGCAGCGCGTCCACCGTGGTTTTGACCGCGATCTCGGCGGCACGCTCGGCGGGAAAGCGATAGACGCCGGTGGAGATGGCTGGAAAAGCCACGGATGCAAGCGTGTTGGCCCGGCAAAGCTCGACGGCGCGACGATAGCAGGAGGCGAGCAGTTCGTCCTCACCGCGATCGCCGCCCTGCCAGACGGGGCCGACCGTATGAATGACGTGGCGCGCAGGGAGCCGATATCCCCGGGTCATCTTGGCGTCGCCGGTCTTGCAGCCATGAAGCATGCGGCATTCGGCAACCAGCTCCGGTCCTGCCGCGCGATGAATGGCGCCGTCGACGCCCCCGCCGCCGAGCAGCAGGTATTGGCGGCGTTGACGATGGCGTCAACGCTCAATGTCGTGATGTTGGCGACTCTGATTTCAAGCCGCGCGGCGCCAACCTGGCGCGTCATCAGGTTTAGGCGGAGGCGCCAGCCACGATGCCCTTGTCGGCGAAGAGCTGCTGCAGCTCGCCGGCCTGGAACATCTCGCGGATGATATCGCAGCCGCCGACGAACTCGCCCTTGACATAGAGCTGCGGAATGGTCGGCCAGTTCGAATACACCTTGATGCCGTTGCGCAGCTCGGCGGACTCGAGAACGTTCAGCCCCTTATACGGCACGCCCACATGGTCGAGGATCTGCACCACCTGGCCCGAGAATCCGCATTGCGGGAATTGCGGCGTGCCCTTCATGAACAGCACGACGTCGTTCGACTTCACTTCAGTGTCGATGAATTGCTCGATGCTCATATTCGCTTCCTTTTTGGGCAGAGCGCCGGGCCACAACTTACAGTAGGTAGCCTTGCGACGCTGCCCCGACCGGGCCAGCCCCGGCCCGCATAAACCTTCCACCTCAACTATATCTAGCGCAAACCGTTGGCGAGCCAAAGCAAAATGCCGAGGAGCTGCCATGCAGCCCCTGGCGATCCACAGCCCCGTCAAGATCGCTTGATAGGCTGATGACACTAATCTCATCACCCCCTGAGGTCTTTTATACCGCCGGGAACCTCCTATCTAGGACAGACCTTGCGAAGGAACCCCTGCGCGAAAGCAACGTTCTGCTCTTGCGAACCGGAGATGATCGTGACGAAACCTGCCGCCGCGACGCCACGCCACACCCCCGATCCGTCACTCTCCTCCGGCCCCACCCCATGGGCGGCTCTCGTGGATGCCTTTCGCGCCGTGCGCGACGAGACCGAACGGCGTGCTGCGCCGCTCTCCGCCGAAGACCAGCAGATCCAGTCGATGCCCGATGCAAGCCCGGCGAAATGGCACCGCGCGCACACGACATGGTTCTTCGAGCAGTTTCTGCTTGCCGAACATTGCGAAGGCTATCGCCCGTTTCATCCCGACTACGCCTTCCTGTTCAATTCCTATTATGTGAGCGCAGGCCCCCGTCATGCGCGCCACGAGCGTGGCCTCATCACACGCCCTCGCGCCGAGGAGATCACCGCCTATCGCCGCCATGTCGATACAGCGATGGTGGCGTTCCTGGGCAATGCGGACGACGACACGCTGAAGACCCTCGCGCCTCTGATCGAAGTGGGGCTCAATCACGAGCAGCAGCACCAGGAATTGATGCACACCGATATCCTGCATGCCCTGGCGCAGAACCCGCTGCTTCCTGCCTACGATCCGTCCTGGCGCTCTCCGGCATCGACCCGCTCGGCCGACCCGTGGGTCACACTGAATGAGGGCATCCATACCATCGGGCATGCCGACGACAGTTTTCATTTCGACAACGAGAAGCCTGCCCATCGCACGTTGGTTGGACCGGTCACGCTGAACCGCAATCTCGTCACAAATGCCGAATGGCTGCAGTTCATCGACAGCGGTGGCTATCGGACGGCGACGCTGTGGCTGATGGACGGCTTTGCGACCGCAGCCAGGGAGGAATGGCAGGCGCCGGGGCATTGGCATCATGTCGAGGGGCAGTGGCAGATCATGACGCTCGCTGGCCTGAAGCCGGTCGATCCCGACGCGCCGGTCAGCCATGTGAGCTATTACGAGGCTGATGCGTTCGCGCGCTGGGCGGGAAAACACCTGCCGACCGAGATGGAATGGGAGGTCGCCGCGCGCAGCGGCCTGCTCAACGATGCCTTCGGCATCGTCTGGCAATGGACCCGCAGCGCCTATTCGCCCTATCCCGGATATCGGGCGATCGAGGGTGCGCTCGGCGAATACAACGGCAAGTTCATGGTCAACCAGCTGGTGCTGCGCGGCTCCTCGCACGCAACGCCGGACGGCCATAGCCGCCTCACCTACCGCAACTTCTTCTATCCGCATCACCGCTGGCAATTCACCGGACTACGCCTGGCCGACTACGAGTAACGATTAAGCGACAAAGGCGCGCGGACGAGCGCGTTCAGGAGAGTATCATGAATGTGCACGCGCCCGCTCTGGCCGACGCCCATCTGCCGGATGAGCAGACTTCCGTTTTCGCAAAAGAGGCCGTCGAGGACCTGTCGCAGCATCCGAAACGGCTGTCGCCGAAATATTTCTACGACGCGGCGGGGTCGGAGCTGTTCGAGGCAATCACGCGGCTGCCGGAATATTACCCGACGCGCACCGAGCTCGGGATTTTGAACGAGTGCGGCAGTGCGATCGCGGCGATCATCCCGCCGGGCGCGGCCCTCGTCGAATTCGGCGCCGGCGCAACCACCAAGGTGCGGCGCCTGCTCGAGAAGAGCGCACTCGGCGCCTATGTGCCCGTCGATATTTCCGGGGACTTCATCCGTGGACAGGCCGACGCGCTGCGCCGGGATTTTCCAAAACTTGCGGTCTATCCGGTCGCTGCCGACTTCACCGCGCCATTCGAGCTGCCGGCCGCGATCGCAGCGTTGCCCAAGGTCGGGTTCTTTCCGGGGTCGACCATCGGCAATTTCGAGCCGCACGAGGCCTGCCGCTTCCTGCGCAGCGCCCGCGACATCCTGGGCGACGGCGCTCTCATGATCGTCGGCGTCGACCTGGAAAAGGACGAGCGCGTGCTCTACGACGCCTATAACGATGCAGCCGGCGTCACCGCGCGCTTCAATCTCAACGTCCTGGTGCGGATCAACCGCGAGCTCGGCGGCAATTTCGACGTCTCCTCCTTCACCCATCGCGCGATCTACAATCGCGAGCGCCACCGCATCGAGATGCACCTGATCGCCAAGAAATCGCAGGCGGTGCGCCTGCTCGGCACCAGCTTCTCGTTCCGCGCCGGCGAAACGATCCACACCGAGAACAGCTACAAATACAGCATCGAGCGCTTCGCCGCGCTGGCCCGCGGCGCAGGCTGGAGGGTCAGGGAGACCTGGACGGATCCAGCCAGGATGTTTTCGGTCCATGCGCTGGTCGCCGTGGATTGAGCGCATCCTGATCGCGCAAGCCGCGGTCTAGTCCACGTCCTTCGCCCGCAGCGACACCGCTTCCCACACCGCGACGATGATCAGGATCGCAGTGGACAGCAGCGACAGCACCAGGGGCGACAGGTCCGCGGCAAACCAGCCGAGGCCGAGCAGCGCGACGATGCCGGCGCCGTGCGAGGGCTGCAGCCAGCCGCGAATGTCGCGCTTGAACAGGATCGTTCCGAGCAGAAACAGCACCGGCCCGCCGATCGCGCAAAGCGCGGTCTTCAGGTCGGTGTGGCCGTCGGGATGCTTCAGCACGACCTCGTCGGCGACGGCCGACAGGACGATGCCGGCGACGATCGGCATATGGAGGTAGGTGTAGGCGGAGCGCGCCAACCGTCCCGACTGCGCCGACTTCGAGATCAACTCGCTGCCGGCCTCGGCGCCGCGGTGAAAATAGATCCACCAGGTCGCGATGCTGGCGACGAACGCCGAGACGAAGGCCGCCAGCGCGTGGGACGTCCAGACAAGATCCGCAAAGGTCGCGGCGTTGACGACGATCGCCTCGCCGAGCGCGATGATGATGAAGCCGGCACAGCGCTCGGCCATGTGGCCGCCCTCGACGTACCAGTCCTCGATCGCGGACGCGCCATATCCGGGCGTCCAGAACCGCGCCACGGGCGAGGCATATTCGATCGCAAGCGCTACGCCCCACAGCCACAGCCGCTCCTCGCCTTCCGCGAACCCTCCGAGAATCCAGAAGACGGCGGCGAGCAGCAGCCAAGCCAGGATGCGGATTGCGTTCCGGTGCACGTTAGGGCGGGATCGCGGGGTCGCTGCGAGCAGGAAGACCGAACGACCAACCTGCATGGCCGCATAGGCGGTCGCAAACCACAGGCCGCGCCCCTCGAACGCCGTGGGAATCGACATCGACAGCACGAGGCCGCCGAGCATCAGGAGAAACAGCAGGATGCGGACCGGCGTCAGCTCGGGATCGAGCCAGTTGGTCACCCAGGTGGTGTAGACCCACGCCCACCAGACCGCGAGAAACAATAGTGTCGTCTGCACCGCGCCAAGCGGCGTAAAACGGGCGAGCAGCAGATGCGAAATCTGCGTGACCGCGTAGACGAACACCAGATCGAAAAACAGCTCGGCGTAGGTGACGCGGCTGTGCTGGTTCGCCACCAGCACGCGATGCAGCGGGCCGCGCGGGTTCTCGTTCACGTCGGGCTCAGGCGTCGGGCACCCCGGTCTGCAGCGCCAGCGCGTGCAGCACGCCGCCCATCTGCCCGCGCAGCGACTGATAGACGATCTGATGCTGCTGGACGCGTGACTTGCCGCGGAAGGACTCCGAAATCACGATCGCCGCGTAATGATCGCCATCGCCGGCAAGATCGCGGATCGTCACCTCGGCATCGGGGATCGCTGCCTTGATCATCGATTCGATATCGTGGGCGTCCATCGGCATCCCGGTCAGTCTCCTGTTTTCCCGTCGTCCCCGCGGCAATCCTGCGCGCGTCGAGACCCTGCTCGACTCTCACAAGTTGGCTCAGGTTATCGCGGACGCCCTTCTAGGTCACGTCCGTCGACATTATATTCCCGATCCAGTCCGTGCAAAACAAGGTTGCTCCGCAATTCCAAGCGGCTGAGCGAAAGGGTTGAAATCATGAGGCTTCCCGGTCCCGACCATCCCATCACCATTTCCGCCAATCCGAGGCGGATCCGCGTCACGGCCGGCGACACCGTGATCGCCGAAACCACCCACGCCCTGAGCCTGAAGGAAGCGAGTTATCCCGCCGTGCAATATGTCCCCCGAGGTGACGCTAAAATGGAACTTTTGAAGCGCACCGAGCGAGTGACGCATTGTCCCTACAAGGGTGATGCGAGCTATTTCAGCATTGCCGCCGATGGGAAGACCATCGAGAATGCGATCTGGACCTACGAGACGCCGTTCCCGGCGATGGCAGAGATTTCCGGCTATCTCGCCTTCTATCCCGACAAGGTGCGGATCGAGGAAGTGGGCTGAGGCAGATTTCTCTTTTGCGATGCGGCAACGGCTCCCGCCGTCAACCGGACGCCTGGCTGTACGGCAGGGGCGATCCCGATGTGATCGGGATTGTCGCGCTTTCCGCGCTCCCGCGTGGCCCCGCTTTGCGACCTGAGCTCGGCGGCGTGCAGGCTGCGAAGCCTCCGCCGGCCGAGCGTCAGATGAGTTCTCGCAATGATTGGTCGAGGGCGCCAGGCGCCCGCTAGACCCGAAAGACCGTCAGTCCGAGGACCAGCAGCACCAGGAAGATCACGACGAAGACATAGAACAGGAAGCGGGCAATATCCGCCGCTCCGGCGGATAGGCCGGTGAACCCGAGAAGGCCGGCGATGATCGAAATCACGAGAAAGATCAATGCCCATTTCAGAAGTGTCACAGCCCGTTCCTCCGGCTCGTTGCGCGGCCGAGATTGCGGTCCGCAGCCTGCGAGGCTAACTTCCTGCACAGCCGCCAGTTCCTGTGAGGGCCGGCCGACCTCGAGTGGTAAGGCCCTTGCCGAATCCGCACTCGGGCGGCACCATCGCAATCAGAAGCAAGTGGCCACTTCCCGAAATCTTGAATCCATTGCCGGGGGAGCCTGAATGACATCGATCTCCGAAACGGTCGCGCCGGCCGATGTTCACGCTGCGCCGAAGGCGAAAGCGCGCAACGCGTCACTCGATCGCGCCCGCACATTTCTCACGCTGGTGGTGCTGCTGCATCATTCGGTGATCCCCTACACGTATTTCGGTCACACCGACCCAAAATATTTCGTCGGTTTCGACATGATCGTGCTGGCGACCGACAGCTTCTTCATGGCGATGTTCTTCTTCCTCTCCGGGCTGTTCGTCTGGCCGGGACTGGGGCGCAAATCGCCGGGAGTGTTTTTGCGCGAGCGCCTGCTCCGGCTCGGCCTGCCCTTCGCGATCGCCGCCTTCACGGTCATTCCGCTCGCCTATTATGCCCTCGCACTGCAGGCGCATCAGGAGACGAGCTTTGCGGCGTTCTGGCTGAAGATGGTCACTGTCGGACCCTGGCCGAGCGGTCCGCTGTGGTTCGTCTGGGTGCTCCTGGTGTTCGACCTCACGGCAAGCGTGCTGTATCGGATCTCGCCGACGCTGCTTGACCCCATCAACAGGCTATCGGTGCGCTGCCATGACCGGCCGGCCGATTTCTTCCTGTTCCTGCTGATCGTGACCGTCGTGCTCTACGTGCCGGCGCGGGTCTATTTCGGTCCGAACCACTGGTTCGAGCTCGGCGGCCCGTTCTCGGTGCAGGCGAGCCGTATCCTGCTTTATGCCGCCTATTTCTTCATCGGCGCGGGCATCGGCGCGGCCAATTTCGATCGCGGCCTGCTTGCCGCGGATGGACAGCTCGCCAAGAGCGGCTGGGGCTGGGTGGGCCTGACGCTGATCCCCTACGCGCTGCTGTGGGGCCTGATCTACATCAAGCGCGAGATTTTGGGCAATCCGCCGGTGCAGCCGCATTGGTACGAGACGGCTTACGGCCTGTTCTTCGCCTGCTTCAGCGCCGCAATCCTGTTTGCGATCCTCGCCTATTTCCTGCGCTTCAAGCAGTCGGGCTGGAGCATTTTGGACCCGATGCAGCCGGCAGCCTACGGCATGTTCCTGGTGCACTATCCGATCGCGCTGTGGCTGGAACACTGGCTGTTCGATGCCTCGCTTCCGGCCGTGCTCAAGGCGGCGATCGTCTTCGTGCTGACGGTTGCGTTGAGCTGGGGCGCGACGGAAGCCCTGCGGAGGATACCCGGCGCGAAGCACGTGCTGTGAAATGGTCGTTCCGGGGCGATGCGAAGCATCGAACCCGGACTATGCCACGCCGCCGCCCATATAGGCCGGCAGCCAGCTCTCGAACCGAGCCTTCAGGCTCTCGATATCAACCGCGCCTTCACCGACGATCCTGATGGCATCGCCACCTGTCGTACCGATGCGCGTGCACGGCACCTCGCAGCCCCTCATCTTGGCGAGCACACGTCCGGCCTGATCCTCCGGCACGGTGACGATATAGCGGCCCTGGTCTTCGCCGAACCAGTAGGCATGCGGCACGAGGGCGCTCGGCGCGGCGAGCAGCCGCGCGCCGATGCCGCTCGCGATTGCCATCTCGGCCAGCGCGACCAATAACCCGCCATCGGAGATGTCGTGCGCCGCGGTGGCGGTGCCCGCGTGGATCATGCCGCGCACCACGTCGCCAATACGCTTTTCGGCTGCGAGATCCACCGGCGGCGGCGCGCCCTCCTCCTTGCCGCAGATCTCGCGCAGATAGATCGACTGACCGAGCCAGCCATGGGTTTCGCCGATCAGCAGGATCGCCTCGCTCTCGGCCTTGAAGGCGAGACTGGCTGATTTCGTGAAATCGTCGAGTACGCCGACGCCGCCGATCGAGGGCGTCGGCAGGATCGCCCGGCCATTGGTCTCGTTGTAGAGCGAGACGTTGCCGGACACGACCGGGAAATCGAGCGCGCGGCAGGCTTCCGAAATCCCCTGCAGGCAGCCGACGAATTGGCCCATGATCTCCGGCCGCTCGGGATTGCCGAAATTGAGGTTGTCGGTGATGGCAAGCGGTTTTCCACCGACCGCGGTGATGTTGCGCCAGGCTTCCGCCACGGCCTGCTTGCCGCCCTCGAACGGGTCGGCATCGCAATAGCGCGGCGTGACGTCGACGGTCAGCGCGAGCCCCTTCGGCCCGTCGAGCACCCGCACCACGGCGGCATCGCCGCCGGGACGCTGCATCGTGTTGCCGAGGATGACGTGGTCATATTGCTCCCAGACCCAGCGTTTCGAGCAGAGTTCGGACGTGCCGATCAGGTTTTCCAGCGCCGGCAGCAGTCCGACCGGCGGCTTGATGTCGCGCGCGTGGATGACCGGTAGCGACGGCGAGGCGACATGCGGCCGGTCATAGACCGGCGCTTCGTCACCGAGCTCCTTGATGGGCAGGTCGGCCATGACGTCGCCGCCATGCTTGACGCGGAACCGCTTGCTCGGCGTGGTGTAGCCGACGACGGCAAAATCGAGCCCCCATTTCCGAAAAATCGCCTCGGCCTCTTTCTCCTTCTCCGGCTTCAGCACCATGAGCATGCGCTCCTGGCTTTCCGAGAGCATCATCTCGTAGGCGCTCATGCCGGTCTCGCGGGTCGGAACCGCGTCGAGATCGAGGTCGACGCCGAGATCGCCCTTGGCGCCCATCTCGACCGCCGAGCAGGTCAGCCCTGCCGCGCCCATATCCTGGATCGCGATCACGCAATCGGCGGCCATGATCTCGAGGCAGGCTTCGAGCAGCAGCTTTTCGGCAAAGGGATCGCCGACCTGCACGGTCGGCCGCTTCTCCTCGGAATCGTCGTCAAATTCGGCCGACGCCATCGAGGCGCCGTGAATGCCGTCGCGCCCGGTCTTTGAGCCGAGATAGACGATCGGCATGTTCACGCCGGACGCGGCCGCGTAAAAGATCTTGTCGGCGTCGGCGAGGCCCACCGCCATCGCGTTGACCAGAATATTGCCGTCATAGCGGGTGTGGAAACGCACCTGCCCGCCGACCGTGGGTACCCCGAAGGAATTGCCGTAGCCGCCGACGCCCGCGACCACGCCCGACACCAGATGCCGCGTCTTCGGGTGCTCCGGCGCGCCGAAGGACAGCGCATTCAGGCAGGCGATCGGCCGCGCGCCCATCGTGAACACGTCGCGCAAGATGCCCCCAACACCGGTGGTCGCGCCCTGGTAGGGCTCGATATAGCTCGGGTGGTTGTGGCTCTCCATTTTGAACACGACCGCCTGGCCGTCGCCGATGTCGATCACGCCGGCATTCTCGCCCGGGCCCTGGATCACCCAGGGCGCCTTGGTCGGCAGGCCGCGCAAATGGATGCGCGAGGACTTATACGAGCAGTGCTCGTTCCACATCGCCGAGAAGATGCCGAGCTCGGTGAAGGTCGGCACCCGCCCGATCAGCTTCAGGATGCGCTCATATTCATCGGGCTTCAGCCCGTGGGCGGCGACCAGTTCGGGGGTGATCTGCGGTTCGTTGCGTGACATGAGCCGTTATTAGGGAGATCGGAGGGGGTGGAAAAGGCCTTTTACGGCCCTGTTCCGGCCTGTCCAGAACTAAAGCGGGCGGTAAGCCCTGCGGGATTTGCACGGCGCCAGCGGATCGGATTTAAGGACGCACGGTTGCAGCACAAAGGCCTGACAGCGTGGACGACCTGGCAAAATCTGCATTTTCAAAGCGGCCCGACCTCCATGTCGGCACCGAAGGCGAATTCGCCGGCTGGCGCACCTGGAGCCGGGACAATTTCGAGACCCACAGCGGGCCGTTCTGGCACCGGATGGAGGACGACGGCACGATCCGCTGCGCCTTCCGGGTCGACAAGAAGCATCTCAACGGTGCCGGCAACGTCCATGGCGGCTGCTTCATGGCGTTCGCCGACTACTGCTTGTTCGCGATCTCGGGCCCGATTCTGCATGGCCCGGCCGTGACGGTAGCGTTTGCCTGCGAGTTCCTCGATGCTGCGCGCGAGGGCGAATTGATCGAAGGCACGGGAACCATCACCCGCGCCGGCGGCTCGCTGATTTTCCTGCGCGGACAGCTCAAATCGGGCGAACGGCTGGTGTTCACCTTCTCCGGGACGATCAAGCGCGTGAAACGAAAGACGGCCTCCGCAGAGGCCGTCGATTCCAGGTAGGCGCTACAGATTGCGCATGATCTTTCCGGAAAACCGCCGCATACTTTTCCGGATCATGCGCTGGTCGCGCTCAGCGATTATCCTGATCGATGACGTCGACGATCCTGCGGTCGCGCGGATCGACCAGCACGATCTGGTCGCCGATGGCGACGTAGCTGTAGGAAGCGAGGTCGGGATTGTCGCGGGCCAGATCCTGCGGCACCGGCCGTAGCGACAGGCAGGTCTGGCCCGAACCGCCGCCGCCCGCAGTCGATCCGACCGTGGTCGAACCGGCGCTCAGCGCCTCGCGGCGCAGCGATTCGCGCTGCTCGGTCGAGAGCGAGATGCGCGTACGCGAATGATAGGAACCGCTGTCGGCCGTGAAACCGCGCTCGGGAATGATGTCGACGACTTCCCGGCTGCGCGGATCGACAATGGTCACCTGGTCCTCAATGACCGTGTATTCGTAGCCGCGATATTCCGGCGCGATGCTCACGATGTCCGCAGGCAGCGGACGCGGCCTTACCCGCTCCGGCAGCCGCTCGCCGACGTTGACGTGAATGTTGATGTTGGTCCTCGCCTGATCAATGTCCCGATCGCGGCGCAGGCGGTCGATCACCTGGGTGCGCTGCTGGTCGCTGACCTTCACCGAGGATGTCGTTTGCGCCTGTCCAGCCGATTGAGTCTGCTGGTTCTGCCCGGTCGTTTGCGACGGGTTCTGCGGCTGCCGCCCCGCCTGGGTCTCGGTCGATGATGGCGGCTGGACGGCCTGATTGTTGCGGTCTCCTCCCGGCAGCTGCTTCTGCTCGGCGGCACGGTTGGCGTCGGTGCCCTTCTGCTCGGCGGCGCGATCGGTGTCGCGGCCCTTTTGTCTGGTCGTGCCCTCGGCCTCCCGGCCCTTTTGCGGCTCCTTTAGGTTTTGCTGGGCCGTGCCGGTGGTCTGACCGCTGCGCCGTTGTTCCTGGCTCTGCTGCTGTTTGGACTCGCCCGCTTTCCCGCTATCGAGCGCCCGGCGGTCCTGCTTCTGCTGGTCCTTCTGTCCGGCCGCCTGCTCCCGGTCGCGGCTCATCCGCTCGTCCGGACGCGACTGGCCTTCGCCGACCGTTGAATGGTCGCGGCCGATCTGATCCTGGCTTTGCCGCGTCGGCTGCCTGTCGCGAGACGGTTGGTCCTGCGCCTGCTCGCGTGAAGAGGGTCCCTCGCTGCGCCGCGGTTCCATGGTGCCGCCTTCGCGTTGCGCAGAGCGGTCATTCATCCCGCCGCTCGTGCCGGCGGGACGCTCCTCGCGCGCGGCGGGGCGCTCGGCGCCCTTGCTGGGAAGCGATGAACGTGCACCGCCTTCATCACGCCGTTGCAGATCCGACTGCTGCGCAAGAGCGGAGCCGGTGCCAAGGATGAGAGCGATTGCAGCCGTACCAAGCCAGTTGATTCTCATGTGAGGAACTCCTGCGTTCCCCGCCCCTGTTGTCCGGGGAAACAACCAGCAGCACGCCGCAGCGTTCCGCCTCGCGACAACCAATCGCACCGACCGGCTTTGGCTAGCCCGACACCTGCCGCTCGGCGATGAGCAGCCGTTGAGCCTGAGCGTTCTGCACAGGACATGGTGCGCGCTTCATAAGATCTCGCCGCGCAGGCGGACGTCGCCGGAGGCGTTACGCCGCCTGATCGAGATGCGCGACGAGGCCCGCGAACAGGCCGCGCCCATCGGTGCAGCCCATGATGCTTTCGACATGGTTTTCGGGGTGCGGCATCATGCCCAGGACGTTGCCGCGCTCATTGACGATGCCGGCGATGGAATGCGCCGCGCCATTGATGTTGGCGCTCCCGTCCACCGCGCCGTCAGCCGAGCAGTAGCGATAGAGCACCCGCCCGTCGCCCTCGAGCCGCTTCAACGTCTCCTCGTCGGCCTCGTAATTGCCTTCGCCATGGGCCACCGGCACGCGGATCACCTGCCCCGCGTTGTAGCCGCGGGTGAACGGCGAGTCGGAGCGCTCCACGCGCAGATGCACGTCCTTGCAGATGAATTTGAGCCGCGCATTGCGCATCAGCACGCCGGGCAACAGCCCTGCTTCGCAAAGAATCTGAAAGCCGTTGCAGACCCCGAGCACGAGACCGCCTTTGGCGGCATGGCCACGCACCGCATCCATGACCGGCGCGCGCGCTGCGATCGCGCCACAGCGCAAATAATCGCCATAGGAGAATCCGCCGGGCACCACGACGAGGTCGGTGCCATCGGGCAGCGAGGTCTCCGCATGCCAGACCATCGCCGGCGCCTTGCCCGAGATGAGTCTTAGCGCGCGCGCCATGTCGCGCTCGCGATTGATGCCGGGAAAGACGAGGACCGCGGATTTCATCAGAGCAGTTCGACCCGATAATTCTCGATCACCGTGTTCGCGAGCAGCTTGTCGGCGGCCTCCTTCAAGGCCGCCTCCGCCTTGCTGCGGTCGGCGCCGGCGAGTTCGATGTCGAACACCTTGCCCTGCCGGACGCTGGCGACGCCGTCGACTCCCAGCGATTTCAACGCGCCTTCGATCGCCTTGCCCTGCGGATCGAGGATGCCGGATTTCAGCGTCACCGTGACTCGCGCCTTCACCACAAAACCTCAGCTCTTGACCAGGACTGGACCGGAACCCGCCGGCCGCTCGTTTTCCATCAAAATGCCGAGGCGCTTGGCGACTTCCGTATAGGCCTCGAGCAGGCCGCCAAGATCCCTGCGGAAGCGGTCCTTGTCGAGCTTCTCGTTCGACTTGATGTCCCACAGCCGGCAGGAATCAGGGGAAATCTCGTCGGCGACGATGATCCGCATCATCTCGTTCTCGAACAGCCGGCCGCATTCCATCTTGAAATCGACCAGGCGGATGCCGATGCCGAGAAACAGCCCGGTGAGGAAGTCGTTGACGCGGATCGCCAGCGCCATGATGTCGTCGATCTCCTGCGGCGTCGCCCAGCCGAAGGCGGTGATGTGCTCCTCGGAGACCATGGGATCGTTGAGCTGGTCGTTCTTGTAGTAGAACTCGATGATCGAGCGCGGCAACTGGGTGCCCTCCTCGATCCCGAGCCGTTGCGACAGCGACCCCGCCGCAACGTTTCGCACGACGACCTCCAGCGGCACGATCTCGACCTCGCGAATCAGCTGCTCGCGCATGTTGAGACGGCGGATGAAGTGGGTCGGCACCCCGATGTCGTTGAGATGCTGAAACAGGTACTCCGAGATCCGGTTGTTGAGGACGCCCTTGCCCTCGATCACCTGGTGCTTCTTGGCATTGAACGCGGTCGCATCGTCCTTGAAGTGCTGAATGAGGGTTCCGGGCTCCGGGCCTTCATAGAGGACCTTGGCCTTGCCTTCATATATGCGACGCCGACGGCTCATTGGGATGTACCGTGAGTTGTTGAAATCCATGAATTGGTGCGCTCCGGATTACGAGGGACCAGGACCACGACGGAGCTGCCGTGCAAGCCGGGTTTAGGGAAACAGAACGAGAACCGAGCCTGACCGCAGGCTATCTGATTGGTCCATCCAGCACAATCGATCGTCACCTCCGCTGGTCAGTTTTACCGCACTCCCTGCGGCGGGATGGCCCGTTGTCAGGGCCTCGTGCGCTACTTATTTAAGCACACAGCCAAGTGACCGCAACGCGGCGTGAATCACCGTTTCGGTACCCCCGGGGGAACCCCAGTCATGACCACTTTCGACAAACGCGAAGAGGCCTTCGAGAAGCAATTCGTCATCGACGAGGAGCTGAAGTTCAAGGCCGCGGCGCGCCGCAACAGGCTGCTCGGCCTGTGGGCCGCCGAGAAGCTCGGACTCGCCGGGGCCGAGGCGGATTCCTACGCCAGGCAAGTCGTCGCCGCCGAATTCGACGAGGGCGGCGACAGCGCCGTCGTCGGAAAGGTCTTCGGCGACCTCTCAGCCAAGGGCATTAACCTTGGCGAGGAAGACATTCGCGCCCGGATGGGCGAACTGCTGGCGCAGGCCGTGGCCCAGGTGAGAGCGGGCAATTGACATCAGCGTTTGCCCGCCGGTTGTCGCGCCCTGCGCGATTTTCGCGCCGGGGACGGATTTCGGCCTGCGGCACGATGGCGGACAGAGCTGTTTTTCCGGTAGTCGGCACGGATGATCTCGAGCAATTTTCGTGACGCCGCGCTCAGAAACCCACCGCGCCGCGTCACGGCAATGATGTCATGAGCAGCCGCAAGATCATCGACGCGAATCGTTGCAATGGCCGACGAGCGGAGTTCATCCGCGACATGGCTTTCCAACAAGAGCGCAATGCCAAAGCCGGCTTCCACAAGCCGCTTCTGCGCCGTCAGACTATCGACCGGCGTCCAGGCGATGTCGCCCAGACCGTGGGTCAGGAACAGCGCCGCGACATGCGAGGCCGCCAGTTCGCGTCGTCCGGGGATTTCGGGAAACGCGATCCAGTGTTCGCTGCGCAGGTCGGCCAGAGTCTTGACGCGTCGGCCAGCGAGCCGATGGCTCGGACCGCACACGACCCGAAGCGGCTCGGCGAGCAGCAGTTCGCAGTCCAGATCCGGCGAGGTTTCCCGACCATAGCGCAAGCCGATCGTGACTTCGCCGCGCCTGATCAGATCAGTCACCTCCGCGCTGGTGGCGGTTCGTAATGCCAGGCTGACATCCGGACAATCATCGCCGAAACGCTTGAGGATTGCGGACAGACGGCCGTCCGCCAGCGTGCCAACCACCGCAAGCGAGACCGGGCCGGAAATCTGCCGTGTCAGCGATTGAACCGCGTTGAACGCATCCAGCGTCGCAGCGACGGCCCGTTCGGCATACGGCACCAGCAGCCGGCCCGCTTCGCTCAAGCACGTACGGCCCGCAACACGCTCGAACAGGGGAACGCCGAGTTCCTGTTCCAGAAGGGCGATGCGCCGGGAGATCGCGGGCTGCGAGCGATGCAGCGCCTTGGCGGCATTGGAGATGCCACCGCGACGGTAGACCGTCAGGAACGTGTTGAGCGCATCGCTGTCCATCTGCAGGGCCATGCAAAAAGCTGATGAGCTGACAAGAATAAACAGATTTGTTGGATGGGGAAACGGCGGGTTATGCCTTCGCCTGCGCGGCAAACGCCTCGCTCAGGGAGATCACACAATGCCGAGCCAGTTGGAAAAAGCCGAAACGTTCCGCGCCCTGCACCAGCGCCCCGGAGCCTTCATCATCCCCAATCCCTGGGATGCCGGCACGGCAAGACTGCTGGCGGCGATGGGATTTGAGGCGCTCGCGACCACGAGTCTCGGCCTCACCAACATGCTGGGCAGCACCAAAGCAAGCCTCGAGGAGATGATCGAGAACGGCCGCATCATCGCTGCAGCGACCGACCTGCCGGTCAGCGTCGATCTCGAGAACGGCGGCGGCGACGCGCCTGAGGCCGCGGCGGAAGCGATCCGGCTCGCCGCCGGCGCGGGCGCCGTCGGTGGCTCGATCGAGGACGCGACCGGCAGCCGGCAGCAGCCGATCTACGATTTCACGCTGGCGGTCGAGCGCGTGCAGGCCGCCGTCGAAGCCGCCCGGTCATTGCCGTTTCCCTTCAC
>Ga0070709_10000320_pt1 | contig 30567 bp, 21 predicted proteins | sample LARL51metaG_FD_65449 | JGI IMG/M metagenome (GOLD analysis project Ga0070709, IMG submission 65449) | Corn, switchgrass and miscanthus rhizosphere microbial communities from Kellogg Biological Station, Michigan, USA - LAR L5-1 metaG | ecosystem: Host-associated > Plants > Roots > Rhizosphere ... | reverse complement strand
GTCGGCCGCCTCGTCGGCGCGGCTGCGCGGCCTGGCGCGGCAGCGGCTGGTCGTGCTGGAGGTCGCCGAGGTCGCTGCCGCCGCCGGGGGCGCCGCGGGCGCCGCGATCGGCGCCGCGGGTGAGCCGCCGATCGCGGCAGGCGGGCCGGGAGCTGGCGAGGCGCCGGCCTGGGAGACCGGGCCGGAGGATCGCGCCTACGTGATCTACACCTCGGGATCGACGGGCACGCCGAAGGGAGTGGAGGTGAGCCACGGCGCGCTGTCCAACCTGGTCTCCTGGTACGCCGGGCGTTTCGGCCCGGGCCCGCGAGAGCGGGCGAGCCACGCGGCGGGCCTGTCGTTCGACGCCACGATCCTCGAGCTGTGGCCGCACCTGGCGGCGGGCGGGTCGGTGCACCTGGCGCCTGAGCCAGTGCGGCACGATCCCGAGGCGCTGCGCGACTGGCTGCTCGCCGAGCAGGTGACGATCGGGTTCGCGGCGACGCCGATGGCCGAGCTGCTGGTCGCGCTGGCGTGGCCGCGCCAGGCGCCGCTGCGGGTGCTGCTGACGGGCGGCGACATGCTGCACGCGGGCCCGCCGCCGGGGCTGCCGTTCGCGCTGGACAACTGCTACGGCCCGACGGAGAGCGCCGTGGTGACGACCTCGGGCTGGACCGAGCCGGCGAGTGCGGCCGGCCCTCGTGCGCCGGCGATCGGCCGGCCGCTGCCGAACGTGGACGTGGTCCTGCTGGGCCGGGCCGGCGACCTGGTGCCCATGGGCGCGCCGGGCGAGCTGTGCACGGGCGGAGCGAGCCTGGCGCGCGGGTACCTGGGCCGCCCGGAGCTGACGGCGGAGCGCTTCGTGCCGCACCCGTTCGCCGCGCGGCCCGGGGCGCGGCTGTACCGGACGGGAGACCTGGCGCGGCAGCTGGCCACCGGCGAGATCGAGTTCCTGGGCCGCGGCGACCGCCAGGTCAAGATCCGCGGCTGGCGCATCGAGCCGGGGGAGGTCGAGGCCGCGCTGGCGGGCTTGCCCGGCCTGCGCGAGAGCGTCGTGGCAGTGGACCGCGGCGGCGACGGCGGGGCACGCCTGGTGGCCTACGTCGTGGGCGACGCGGGCCGGCCGCCCCGCGTCGAGGAGCTGCGGGCGGCGCTCAAGCGGCGCCTCCCCGAGCCCCTGGTGCCGGCGCTCTTCGTGACGCTCCCGGCGCTGCCGCGCAATGCCAGCGGCAAGCTCGACCGCAAGGCGCTGCCGGCGCCGCCGGCCGTGGGCGAGACCTCTGGCGTGGCGCCGCGCGGTCCGGTCGAGGAGCTGGTCGCCGGCATCTGGGCCGAGATCTTCGGCCGCGACGCGATCAGCGCGCACGACGACTTCTTCGAGCTGGGCGGGCATTCCCTGCTGGCGATGCGCGCGGCGATGCGGCTGCGGGCCGCGCTCGGCGTCGAGCTGCCGCTGCAGTGGCTTTTCGAGGCCCCGACCATCGCGGAGCTGGCCCGCCTGCTCGTCACCGCCCGCCGCGAGGCCGCCATCGCGGCGGCGCCGCCCATCTTCCCGCGGCGGCGCGTCGAGGCGCTGCCGCTCTCGTTCGCGCAGCAGCGAATCTGGCTCGTCTCCTGTCTCGAGGCCGACTCGCCGATCTTCAACCTTCCGACCTCCTTCCAGCTCGACGGCCTGCTCGACCCGGCGGCGCTCGGCGCCGCCCTGACGGAGATGGTGCGCCGTCACGAAGCCCTGCGCACGACCTTCATGGTGCGGGCAGGCCAGCCGTTGCAAGTCGTGCTGCCGCCGCCATCGAGCCTGCGCCTGCCGCTCGTCGACCTCGGTGGATGCCCAGCCGCCGGCCGCCGCGCCGCGGCCCGGTCGCTGGCCGAGCGCGAGACCCGGATGCCTTTCGATCTGGCGCGCGGCCCGCTGCTGCGCGCCGCCCTGGTGCGCCTGGCGCCGGACGACCACCTGCTGCTGCTCACCCTCCATCACATCGTCGTCGACGGCTGGTCGATCGAGATCCTGCAACGCGAGCTCGCGGTCCTCTACGGCGCCTGCCGCGGCCGGCGCGCCTCGCCGCTCGCCGCGCCGGCGCTGCAGTACTCCGACTATGCCCTGTGGCAGCGCGGCTGGATGCGCGGCGCGGTGCTCGACGGGGCGCTCGCCCGGTGGCGGGAGCGCTTCGGCGGGCGCCCGCTGCCCGCGCTGCGGCTGCCCGCCGGCAGACCGGCGCGGCCGGCCGCGGCACCGGCCGAGGATGGCCGCCGGGCGGGCAACTACCGAGAGCGGGTCCTCGCCGGCGAGCTGGCGGCCAGTGCGCGCACCCTAGGCCGGCGCGCCGGCGCGACCCTGTTCATGGTGTTGCTGGCGGGCTTCGACGCCCTGCTGCACCGGCTCTGCGGCGAGGAGACGATCGCCGTCGGCACACCGGTGGCCGGCCGCGGCCGGGCGGAGCTCGAGGAGGTGGTCGGCTGTTTCGTGAACACGGTGGTGCTGCCGGTGGACTGCGGCGGCGATCCGAGCTTCGAGGAGCTGCTCTCGCGGGTGCGGGAGACCGCCTTCGCCGCGTATGCGCTCGACGAGTTACCCTTCGAGAAGCTGGTCGAGGCGTTGCAGCCCGAGCGCCGGCGCGGCGCCACGCCGCTGTTCCAGGTGATGTTCGCCCTGCAAGCCGACCCGGGCGAGACGCCGGAGGCGGCCGGGGTGCGTTTCTCGCCGCTGCCGCTCGGCAACGGCACGGCGCAGTTCGACCTCACGCTGTACCTGGCGGAGCGGAGCGGCGGCCTGGTGGCTTACCTCGAGTACCGCAGCGCGCGGTTCGACGGCGCCACGGCCGGCGCCCTGCTCGCCGCCTACGAGGAGCTGCTGGCGGCGGCGGTGGCGGCCCCCGCGACGCCGCTCTCGCGGCTGCCGGTGCCCGGCGAGCTGGCCTGGCGCGGCGAGCCCGAGCCCGTGGCGGCCGCGGCGCAGTCGTCCGATTCCCAGGCGGCCTTCGCCGAGCGCCGGCAGCGGCTCGCCTCGCGTCGGGCGCGGCTCTCCGCCGAGCAGCGCGCCGCGCTCGCGCGCCGGCTCGAGGAAGGCGGCTAGTGGCCTGTCCTGGCGAAATCGATAGCGCCTGGCTTGCCCTCGACGGCGGGGGCGGCGTTGCGCCTCCTCGACATAGTCCCTCGCCATGCCTGCGTCGGCGCGCCTTGCCCGCGCCGCCGATTGCAGCGCCATCCGCTATCGATTTCTCCAGGACAGGCCACTAGTGGACGCGGCGGGCGCCGAGCTGCGGCGGCAGCGGCTGCTGGAGCGCCGGGCACAGCTCTCGGCGGAGCAGCGGCGCCGGCTCGAGACCCGGCTGCGCGGGGACACCGCGGCGCCGCCGCCGCGCCCGCCCGGCGGCTCCCTGCTCGTCGAGATCACGCCGCGCTCCGGCCGGGGCGGGCTGCCGGAGCCTCCTCCTCTCTTCTGCGTCCACGGCGTGGGTGGCGACGCGCTCTGCTTCTTCCCGCTCGCTCGCCGCCTCGGCGCCGCCCAGCCCTGCTACGGGCTGCAAGCGCTCGGTCTCGCGCCGGGCGAGCTGCCGCTCGAGCGCCTCGAGGACATGGCGGCCCGCTACCTCGCGGAGCTGCGGCGCGTGCAGGAGCGCGGTCCTTACCTGCTTGCGGGCTGGTCCTTCGGCGGCCTCGCCGCCTTCGAGATGGCCCTGCAGCTGCGCGCCGCCGGCGAAACCGTCGCGCTGGTGGCGATCCTCGACGGCGACGCCGGCCCGCGCGCTGCCCCGCCGGCATCGCTCCTCGGCGACGACCTGGCGCCGCTCCTCCTCGACATGGCGCGATACGCCGCGGGCATCTGGGGCAAGGACCTGGCTCTCCCGGCCGCCGATCTGGCCGGCCGCGACCCAGAGCTGCAGCTCCAGCTCTTCGTGGCGCGAGCGCGCGCCGCGGGCCTCGTGCACCAGGCCGGTTCCCTCGAGCAAGTGCGCCGCCTGGTGGCGGTGTTCCGCGCCAACGTCGCGGCCTACCGCGCCTACCGGCCACGGCCGTACGACGGCAACCTGCTCCTGGTGCGCGCGGCCACCAGCGTCCCGGGCGAGCCGGACCTCGGCTGGGAAAGTCTCGCCGCCGCGGTCTCCAATCTCCAGGCGCCGGGCGACCACGTCACTCTCCTCGCCGAGCCTCACGTCGCGGCCCTGGCCGGCCTGCTGCAGAGCGCCATCGCTCTCGCCCTGCCGCGGTGACCGGGCCGCAGGCTCCCCTCCGACGGGTCGCCATCGCTGTGATGGCGCAGCCGTGACGGTGGCGCGACTTTCGACTCCTCGCCGCTGCCCAGCGATCCCTTGGCGGACGGGCAGACTTTCGACGCCTCCCAGCTCCCCTGCGACCCCGACGCCGAGGTCGTTCTGCAGGTCGATCCCGAGGCGCCGGACGTCGTCTACGCGGCTGTCTCCCTCATCGGCGGCGGCGTCTTTCGGCGGCAGGGCGACGGCCCCTGGGAGGATCTCTCGACGGGCCTGCCCAACCGGTACCCGCGCTCTACGTCGAGGCCCGCCCGCAGCCGCGGCTCATCGCCAGCGCGGAGGCGAGCGTGCGGGTCTCGGCGGCAAGCGTCCGGGCGTTCACGGTGACCAGCCCCGACTTCATGGGCATCTGCTCCACGACGTCCAGCTGGGCCACCGGCGAGGAGTCGAAAGTCGCGCCACCGTCACGGCTGCGCCATCACAGCGATGGCGACCCGTCGGAGGGGAGCCTGCCCGGTCACCGTCTGCAGCAGGGCTTGCGCATCGGCGAAGTGGCCCCGTTCCTGCTGCAGATACGCCGCGCCGCGGTACGCCGCCTCGTATTGCGGATCGAGGATCGGGGTCGTCGCTTGCAGGCGCTGGGGACTCGAAGACGCCACCAGGAGTTGTCCCGCGGTGCTCACAGTGGTATAATTATTCAATCATTTCGCCAAACAGGGGCTCTCGTGACGATAGCCAATGGCCCTCGATCCATGAGCAGCTCCCGGCTCGACATGAGGAGACATCAATGAGCCCAACCTTTCGTCACTGGCTTTCCTTGGACCTCAAAGGATCGCGCCTGCTTCCCGCCGGCAGCTACGTTCCTCTGGTGCTTGGAATCGCGCTGTGTATGGCGTCGGTCGCGTACGCCCAGACCGGTGCGGCCCCGGCCACCACCGGCACCTCGACGACCACCTCGACCACCGCCAGCACGACCGGCACCGGCACGGCCACCACCACCACCAAGGCCAAGGGCCACAAGGGCGCCAAGCACTGCACCTACAGTGGCACCGTCGCTTCGGTCGACGCGACCGCCAAGAGCTTCGTCGTCCATCCCAAGAAGGGCGAGGACGTCACCCTGAAGGTCAACGACAAGACCAAGTACAGCCCGAAGGGCAAGACCTGGGACGACGTCAAGGCCGATGCCAAGGTCATCGGCACCTGCAAGAAGGACGGCGCCGACACCTGGGGGGTCACCATCAAGTTCGCTGCCGAGAAGAAGGCGACGGCTGCGACCGGGTCAGGTGACACTGGACACGGCCCGTGGCCCGGGACAGGTACAGGTCACGAGGACGGTGGACAGCACCGGTGGCCGCCGCTTAAGACGGGGTAGTCAACTGCGAGATCGGCGTGGCCCAGGCTGCAGGGCTCTATTCGAAGTGCAGGTGGCTCTGTCATCCCTGACCTATGGGCGAGCGGAAAGCCGGTTGCCGCGATCCGCCGCGGCGAGAGGTCAGCTGAATGGATCTTAAATTTGACGATGACCAGCTAAAGCTGGCGCTCGGTGCGATCAAGCCGACTCCTGGGTTGTCCCCCAGGTTGCAGAATCTCAAGCTGATCGCAGAAATGGTGGCGCTGGCGTGCGCCGGAGCGTGGGCGTTCTTCATCTACTGGGCAGTCCAAGAAGCCGCAGGCAAGCTATCCAGAGAGCAAACAAAACACAAGCTCGAGGCAACGATCAACATCGACCCAAAGATCGCGATCCGAAAGCTCAGGCAGCTCAGCGGAGCTCGTGCCGCCTACGAGGTAAAATATAGATATGACATCTCGGTTACCTCAGAAAAGGACACCCCCATCGTATTCGTTGCCTTGGAGTGGTTCATTGGGACCTCAGGCTTGGATCCTACGGAGTCTTTTAGGGCCAATCTGCCGACGACAGAAGGTTCTATTCGCTGGAAGAGTCGAGGCATCGAGGTGCATAGCAAACCGAGTATCGATACCAATCTGCTGATAGGACCCAGGACAGATTGGTCCCGAGAGATCGTTGTAAAGCAAGACTCTGAAGGGGGCGTGGGAAAATACGAACCTGGAGAATCCGTGAAGGAAGAGCGGACCTTCTACGTAGCCGCGAAGTCTGATGAATGGGTCGGTTTCAACCTCACCATCGGTGTCGAGCGAGGGAATGGAAAGATCGAGGGATACTACTCGAAAACCGGGGAGAGCCTGGCAGTGGAAACTCCGCAAGAGAAGAAGGTCGACATGTTGTTCACGCGCCGCATGGCCCAAGCGGCAGTGGTCGGAGTCGAGCTCGTAGACCACCTGGTGCTAGGCACCCCCGGACGCTGGGCATCGCTGAAGGAACCGGGTGGCTGGTGAACCACGTCGAAATCCTCGGTGTGAGAGAAGGAATGGACGACCTCGCGGTCGACGCTCGCCATGCCGGCGAGCGCCGAAGAGGGACAGCACAGTAGTACAATCTTCCGACGCCATCGAGTCACAACGGCCATCATCATACCCACCCTGAACAATCACAACGGCCGCAGAGACACGAGAGAGGCTTTCTTCCTTCCTTCACAAAAATACAGAGCCCTGAATCGTTCCATCTGCTTAATTTTGTCGATCAGCGCCCGTTCCTGATCAGAGCTGGCGACGTTGCGTACTAGAGCTTTCGCATCTGCCTTATTCAGACGCAACACAAGATAGTTCGCGATCGCAGAAAAAAGCGACGCGTTGAAGTCCTTGGCTTCCTGCGACGCTAGCACCAGCGAGATGCCGTACTTCCGGCATTCCTTGGCCATGGTCGGGATCAGTCGCAGCTTGGCCGAGCGATGAGCTTCGTGGCGCCTTGCAGCTCCATGCGGCTTGGCAACGGGCCGAGCACCTCGTCAACCTCGAAGCAGCCGCCCCAAGTCTGACCCGAACCGGAGACGGGTTTTGAATCCGTGACCCCCCTCATCCACAGACAGAAGAAGGGGTTAACGGTCCCATCAACCGCGCCCTACGGCGACGACGCCGCGCTTCCCGCCCCAGGGGCAGCGGCGCGGCTCCTCTGCCAGGCGGCCTCCACCTACCAGCTCTACGGCGATCGGCACGAGGAGGGGCGAACCCTCCGGAAGCTCGAGCTCAGCCGCCGCCTCGCAGAGATCCCGTTCGAGAGCCTCGCGCGCGCAGCCGAGAGAGGGTCGGTGCCGCCGATCGCTCCTGTCCCACACCTCACACTCGTACCAGCCGACGAGATAGATGCCGTGCCGGCACCCCGTGCGCTCGAGATAGCGTTCAATCAGCTGCGTCCGCATGCGCCCTCTTAGCGTGCCGCATAGGGGACCACCACAATGCAGGAAACCTAGATAAACTACACTCGTGCCATTACTCATCCCAACCAGCGCATTCTCGCAGACGAGGAGGCCCCGCCGCATGCCCAGCAGCCGCCACGCCGCATTCACCGCCGGCGCCCTCCTCGCACTCGCCCTCTTCCTCGCGCTGGCCGGAGGCCTCAGGGCGCAGTGCCCGCCACCTGGCGGGTATCGCGCGACCGACGCCGGCACCGACCGCTTCAGCGGCATCAAGACGACGCGCACCCACCTGCCGCCGGTCTACGGTCCGGCCGTACCGAACCTGTACGCCTTCACCAGCGATCAGGAGACAGTCTTTGCTCTGATCTTCACGAGCCTAGCTGAAGGCATTCGTTACACCCGGTGCTCGACCGTGGCCATCCTCGCCGACGGCAAGCCGCTCAAGACGCAGGGGGGACGCTTCACTAGCGGCACAGCGATCGAGTCGGCCGGCGTCGAGGTACAAAACAGCCTGCAAGCGGCGGCGCTCGCCTACGGCAAGGCCCACCCGCTACACCTCATGCCCCACGCCTTCTTCGCCGAGAGCGTCACGGCGCAGTTGGACGCCGATGCGGTCGCTCAGCTCGGTGCAGCCCGGACGATCGAGTTCAGGATCTGCAACGACGAGACGAGCGCCCCAGCCGAGTTTGTGCAGGCGGCGCACGAGTTCGTTTGCCGGCTCGGCCAACGTCCGACACCGCCAACACCTATCGCGGCTGCGGCCACCCAGGAGTTCCCTGGCGGCCTCTGCCCGGCACTGGTCGTCGAGCGGCTGAAGGCCCGGGGCCTGAGTCTCGAGGCGATCCAGGAGATCTGCAAACCATGAAGACGCGCTCGGCTCGCAGCGCCGTCGTGCCGAAGTTCTTGGTGACCTCCGGTACCCGATGCCTCTTGCCCAGAACCGTGTCGTGCGCTTTTGGAGACGCTTTGGTGAGGAGGTGAGCACCGATGCAAGGCTCCGCTGAAGGTGCGCTGAGGTCTTGGGAACAGCTCCTCAATCCGATCAAGCTGCGCCAGAACCTTGTAAGAGCATCGGTTTTCCTTGCGGCATATGAACTACTGCAGACGGTAGTGAAGGGCAGGCCAAAAGCGTTTTTCCTCGTTGATGTTGTAGATGATCCTGGTCCAGGATACAAGGGGAAGGTCCTTCGGCTTCACAAAGACAAATTTCTTGCCTCTTGCCTATGGCTCAAGAGCCTAGACGCGATCGATGCGGATGATTTGAAGACGCTTGCCAGGATCCGCCGCCATCGTAACGAGGTGGCACACGAGCTATTCCAAATTGTCTCGGGTGCCGACCGCGAGGTTCAGCGGGGGCTTCTCATTGACTTGATGAAAATAGTCGCTAAGATTGACCAGTGGTGGCTAAGAGAAATGGAACTAGACGAAGAAGACGGCTTCGGAGACCTTCATGAAATTCCTGACGAGGAGATAACGAGCGGGAACATGATGCTGCTGTCCATGATGCTTTCTATGTTTGATGGAGACGACTCGCTCCTTCGGGACCTTCACGCGGCGCTGATGGAAGCCCAGCCAGCGATAAAACGAAAAGCGAGTCGATAACGGTGGGTAAAGGCATTCTCACCCTCTCCGACGCGACCAAGACGATCACGCGCGCGCTCGAGGAGCTCGGCAACCTCTACGGCTTCAGGGTTAAAAAAGGCGGAGCCCCTCGCACCGCAGAAAGGGCCAGGCTAAGAACGCGCGTCGACGTTACGTTTCGACTTCCAGACGGTAGACCCGTGTTTCGGTTTGAGATTGACAATGCGACTCACCGGCGGACGAACACGCGGCCCGTGCCACTCCCGAATAGGTTGTGCGTAGCGACAGCCGTCGCGGTTTACGCCCGTCCTTGAAGAGCACCGTAGAGCGAGCGTCGAATGTCGTATCCTGCTGTCTGGGCAGATCCAATCGATCACGTCCGCTCGCTCGCCGAGGCCGACACGGCGTCGGCAACGATCGACGAGCTGAAGGACTTGGCGCGACCGCTCGTTCTGGGCTTGAATTGCAAAGCAGCGGTCATCGCCGCCGGCACCTCACTGTTTCGAGCACGCATTGCTAGCTGCCAGCCCTTCCAATTCATCAACGAAGTTGGCTATCCACGGAATCAGGTACGTCTTCAGCGCGTGAACCGTCCCGGTAGTCCCATGTTTTACAGTTGCGGCGCTCCGTTCGCCCCGGTCTATGAATTGGACCCAAGCGTAGGAACGCTTTTCGTACTGTCTCACTGGGCCACTCGCAGGCCACTTCGTGTCATTGCGATAGGGTTTCAGGACTCCGTACTCGGTAGGCCTCCCTTTGCACGGGTCCACTCGTTCTTGAGCGTTCATCCGCCGACTCCGCAAGTGGCGCCTTGGGTTTTGGAGCTGGGGAAGGTAATCCATCTTGTTCACCACTGCCTTTCTCAGTGGTTCTCCGAAAGAGTTTCCGGTAGCGAAGAGCACCGCTACAAGCGAACAGTGGCGATTGCTGAACTTCTCGTGGAGACCCAAGTGCCAGATCTAAGGGACGGAACTCCGGCGCTTTCTACTAGAGTCTGGGACGGAGTTCTCTATCCGTCAGTTCCGGCCCTCGCCTCATCGTTCAACATCGCCCTGTTCCCCGAGGTTGCGGATTCGTCGTTAGACCTCGTGACCGCGACGCATTTGGAGGTAATCAAACGAGAGATCGGTACGGTAGGTCTGACTTACGACGCGAAGATCCTTTTTGTCGCCAATGCGCCTTTTCCCGATGGACGGCTTGATTGGCACAGCGAGGGCAAGGCTGAATAGAACAAGCAAAAGGGGCTTCGGACTTTTTCGTGGGCGACCCCACTCGCGAGCCGCGCTCAAGCGCGACGCAGCCCGCGTCTACACCAATCCCCAGCGCGCCGTCCGCGCCTTGCTCGCCGACCGGCACGCGGCCCACCGTGCTGCATAATACCGCCCCATGCGTGGCACGTGTCCGTATCGAGCCGGCGCTCCGACCTGCGGGGCATGCCGCAATTGGCAGCCGGCGGAGCCGCGGCCGTGAGGCGCGGCCTTCCCGGTCGGGTGCTGGACGCGGCGGCGGTCGGCTTGGTGGTGTTTTTTCTGGCGGTGGCGTTGCCACAAGCGCTGTGGCGCGCCTGGGGCGAGATCAGCCAGGCTGTCCAGAGCGACGAAAGCCTGGCGGCGGCGCGCGCCCGCGTCTACGGTGAGGAGTACACCCGCGCCATCGACCAGATCCGCGCTGCCCTGCCGGCCGACGAGGCCTACCTGCTGGTCGAGGGCGGCAGCCCCGGGTCCGGCGGCGCCTATTGGGTGCGCTACGACCTGGCGCCGCGGCCCGCCGCCTTCGTCGGCCAGTTGCAGGACCTCACCGGCGGCGCCCGCCTGCGCCGCCGGCTCAGCGCCAACCTGAGACACGTGGTGGTGGCCTTCAACGCCGGCGAGCCGCCCCGGCTCTACGAACGCTACCGCTTCGTCGAGGAGATCGAGCGGCGCGCCCGCAAAGGCCCGAGTGACCGCTGAGCTCGCCGGAGGCCTGGGCGCAGTCGCCCTGTTCGCCGTCCCCGGCTACGGCCTGACCGAGCTCTTCCGCACCCTCCGCCGCCAGCCGCTGCCACGGCGCCTGGCCTACGGCTACTTGCTGGGGGTGGCCGCGGTGGCGGGCGCCCTCTTGGCGCTCTCCCACGCCGCCGGTGTGCCGCTGCGCCCGCCGGCGGTGTGGGCGACAGCGGCGGCACCGGCGCTGGCTGGCCTGGTGGCCGGCCTGGTCCGTCGGCGCCGGGCCGGCGCCGCCGCGGCGCCGGATCGCCAAGCGCCACCCGCGGCGATCCCGCCGATCTCAGCAGGGCCAGGCGAGGTCCCTGGACGGCCGCAGCAGCACGTCGCAGGGATCGCGTCGTTGGCCCAACGCCGCGGCGGTCTGGTGCCGGTGGCATGCGCCCTGGCGGCGGCGCTGATCTGCCTCGGCGTGTTCGCCGAGGCGGTGGCCGACCCGCCGCGCGATTGGGACGGCCGCATGGCCTGGTGCACGCAGGCCCGCTACATCCGCGCGGCGGGCACGGTGGACGCGCCCGTGCTCCTCGCCAAGCGTTGGTCCATCTCCCGTGCGCAGTACCCCCTGCTGCTGCCGGTCGCCCAGGTGGCGGCGCTCGAGGCCTTCGGCGCCGACCCCGATTCCCACCTGCCGCGTGCCATCTACGCGGCCTTCCTGCCGGCCCTTTTGCTGGTGATCCATGCCGCGGCGCGCCGCGGCGGCGCCGGCCCCATCGCCGCCGCGGTGGCGACCCTCGCCGCCGCTGCCGCTCCGTTCGTAATTCACGGCGAGGGCGGCGCCGAGAGCACCTACAGCGACCTGCCGCTGGCCTGCTTCTATGGCGCCGCGCTCGCGCTGCTGCTCGGCCCGCGGCCGCGGACCGAGAACGGGCTCGCCGCCGGGCTGCTGCTCGCCGCGGCCGCACTCACCAAGGACGAGGGAGCCTTGCTTGCCTGCCTGGCGCTGGCGTTGGGCTGGCGCGCCGGCAAGGCAAGGGTGCATCGCTTCGCCGCCGCCGCGGTGCCGCTGGCCATGGCGCTGGCGCTCTTTGCTTCCTGGCGCGCCGGCATCCCCAACCGCCAGGACGACGTGCCCTACCTGACGCTTCTGCAGGCCGGCCGCTTCTGGCCAGAACTCGCCGCTCATGCCGCAGCCATCGTGCCGATCGTGCTCGACAAGATGAATCGGTTCCGCAACTGGGCCGGCTTCTGGTGGATGGTGCCGGCGGTGCTGCTCGCCGGTCGCCGCGCCTTGGGCCGCCCTGTCGCCCGCCGCTGGCTGGTCGCCGTGGCCGGCCCCCTGGCCATTGCCCTCGCCGCCTACTCGATCTTCCCGTTGCCCGCCTACCTGGCAGAGGTGACCTGGGAGCGCTTCCTGCTGCAGGCCGCGGTGCCGCTGGTGGTCCTCCTGGCCTGCGCCCTCGCCGACATCGGGCGCCACCTGCGACCCACGAGGATGGCCGTGATTGGCGCCGAGCGGAGCCGCGCGGAGGACTAGGCCGCAGGGCGGCATGGCACGCAGCGTTGGCGGCCGTCCCTGGGCCGACATCGGCCGCGGCCTGGTCGCCGGCGGGATCGTGACCCTCTGGTACGACGTGACAGGCCTGACCCTGTTCGCAGGCACCGACGATGCGGGTGTGTTCGCCCGGTGGGGGCTTCGACCTCGGATAGTATGCACGGCACCATGACGGAACCACCCACCTCCGCCGCCGGGCGCGACTTCATCCGCGACCTGATCGACCGCGACCGGGCGGCCGGCCGGCACGGCGGGCGGGTGGCGACCCGCTTCCCGCCGGAGCCGAACGGCTATCTCCATATCGGACACGCCAAGTCGATCTGCCTCAACTTCGGCCTGGCGCAGGAGTACGGGGGCACCTGCAACCTGCGCCTCGACGACACCAACCCCGAGACCGAGGACCAGGAGTTCGTCATCGCCATCCAAGACGGCGTGCGGTGGCTGGGCTTCGATTGGGGGCAAAACTTCTTCCGCGCCTCTGACCACTTCGAGCGGTTCTACGAGCTGGCGGTCGAACTGATCCGCCGCGGTAAGGCCTACATCTGCAGCCTCAGCGAGGACGCGATCCGCGACTCTCGCGGCACGCTCACCGAACCCGGCCGCGACAGCCCCTATCGCGAACGCAGCGTCGCCGAGAACCTGGACCTCTTCGCTCGCATGCGGGCCGGCGAGTTCGCGGACGGCGAGCACGTGCTCCGCGGCAAGATCGACATGGCCTCGCCCAACATGAAGATGCGCGACCCGCTCTTTTACCGCATCAAGCACGCCGCCCACTATCACCGCGGCAACGCCTGGTGCATCTACCCGCTCTACGACTTCGCCCATCCCCTGTCGGACGTCATCGAAGGCATCACCCATTCGCTGTGCACTCTCGAGTTCGAGAACAACCGCGCGATCTACGATTGGCTGGTCGACACCCTGGGATTTCCGGACCCGCCGCGCCAGACCGAGTTCGCCCGCCTCAACCTGACCTACACGGTGATGAGCAAGCGCAAGCTCCTCGAGCTGGTCGAACGCAAGCGGGTTGCGGGCTGGGACGATCCGCGCCTGCCGACCCTCGCCGGCCTGCGCCGCCGCGGCTTCACTCCCACGGCGCTGCGCGACTTCTGCGAGCGGATCGGCGTCGCCAAGGCGAACAGCACGGTGGACGTGGCCCTCCTCGATCACTGCCAGCGCGAGGACCTCAACCCGCAGGTCCCCCGCGTGATGTGCGTGCTGCGGCCGCTCAAGCTGGTGATCGAGAACTATCCCGAGGACATGGTCGAGGAGCTGGAGGCGCCGTATTACCCGCACGACGTGCCCAAGGAGGGGAGCCGCAAGGTGCCGTTCTCGCGCGTCCTCCACATCGAGCGCGACGATTTCGCCGAGCAGCCGCCCAAGGGCTTCCACCGGTTGTCGCCGGGGCGCGAGGTGCGCCTGCGCTATGCCTACCTGGTCCGCTGCGAGAGCGTCGTCAAGGACCCGGCGACCGGCGAGCCGGTCGAGGTCCGCTGCACCTACGATCCCGCCACGCGCGGCGGCTCGGCGCCGGACGGCCGCCGGGTGCCGGGCACCTTGCATTGGGTCTCGGCCGCCCACGCGCTGCCCGTCGAGGTGCGGATCTACGACCGGCTCTTCCGCGTCGAGCGGCCCGATCTGGAGGAGGCCGGATTCGAGGCGGCGCTCAACCCCGACTCCCTCCAGGTTCTCGCCGGCTGCCGCATCGAACCGGCGGCGGTGGATCCCGGCCTGGGCGAGCGCCTGCAGTTCGAGCGGCAGGGCTACTTCTTCCGCGATCCGGTCGACGCGGTCGCCGGCCGTCTGACCTTCAACCGTATCGTGCCGCTGCGCGACTCCTGGGCGCGGGAAGCCGCAAAGACCCCGCCAGGCCCGCCGCCGCCCAGGCCCGAGGCTGCCGGGCCCGTCGCCCCGCCAGGGAAGGCGCAGGCGGCCTCCGGTCCCAGAGCACCCGAGTCGAGAGCTCCCGGTCCCCATGCCCTCGAGCCGAAGGCCCCCGAGCCGGCGCCCATCGCCCTGTCGGAGGCCGAGTTGGAACAGCTCGAATGCCTGCGCCCGGCGCTCCTGCCGGTCGTCCGGCGGGTGCTGGCGGCGCACGCCGTCGAAGTGGAGCGATACCGCTCCGGCAAGGCTGGGCTGCTCGGGTTCTTCGTCGCCCAGGTGATGAAGCAGGTCCAGCCGGACGCCGCCCACGTGAACCCGAAGCTGGTCAACGCGATGCTGGTACGTGAGCTGAGCGCCGGCTGAGGGCGGCTACCGGGCCGAGGACGCCGAAGAGGACGGCCCCCAGCCCGAACACATGACGTCCGACGTCGGTGACGTTGCCCTCCACTCGACCGTCTCCAGGTTCAGCCATGATCGAAAGAGACGACGTCGTGGGTGAGACCGTGCACCTCGACGGTGGAGTAGCCCTGGTGCTTGACCACGATGATCTGCTGCGCGAACTCGTCTCGCAGCTCGGGGATGTGGGTGATGACGCCGACCATGCGGCCTCCCACGAGGAGCTCCTGGAGAGTCTCGGAGACCAGGGCCAAGGTGTCGGGATCGAGGGTGCCGAAGCCCTCGTCGATGAAAAGACTGTCGAGATTCACGGCGCCGACGGCACGCTGGACCTGGTCGCTCAGCTCCAGGGCCAGCGCCAGCGAGGTCAGGAAAGTCTCGCCGCCGCTCAGGGTGTCGCTGATCCTGGTCTCGTCGGCGTTGTCGTGATCGACGACGCGGATCTCGTCGTCGTGGAAGCGCAGCGAGTAACGCTCGCTGGTCAGGGTCAGCAGCCGCGCGGAAGCGCCCCGCACCAGGTCGGTGAAGACCTCCTGGAGGAGATAGGCCTGAAAGCGGTCGCTGCGCAGATCGGTGGCCAGGACCTCGTGCACCTGCAATGCCGCCACCTCGCGGGTCAGCTCGTCGCGCAGCTGCTGCAGCCGCTCGAGGCGCTCCTTCAGCCGCTCGATCTGCTCCTCGAGGCGCTTTCCCTTGCCCAACGCAGCTTCCACCTTGGCGGTCAGCTCCGCCGCGACCCTCTCGATCGCCGCCAGCTGCCGGTCGGACGCCCGCTCGTTCCCCAGCTCGGCGACGAGCGCGGCGTGACGCTCCTCGACGGTGTGGCTGTCCTGCAGGTGCCGCTGGATCCGCCGCCTGAGCTGCTCGGCGACCGTCTCGTCGAGCAGGACCCCGCGGACGGCGGTCTCGCCGGCGAAACCGGCGCGTTCGATCTCCGCATCCCGGCTCTTCACTCTCCGGAGGGCGTCGTCGAGCGCCGCCCGGGCCGCTTCGGCGGTGAACCGGTGCGCCTCCTCGGCGGCCGCCAGGCGGTTCTGAGCGCCGGCCGCCTCCTCGGACGCCGCCTTGAGACGAGCCTCGGCCTGCTGGATCCGTTCCTCCAGCGCAGCGACCTCGGCAGCAGGATCGGCAGAACGGGTCACGGCACGGATCTGGGCCTGCAAAGCCGTGAGGCGCTTGCGGGTGGCTGCACGCTCGTCGGTCAGCTGCCGCCGCCGCGTCTCCCGCTCGCCGAGCCGCTCCCTCGCCGCGGCCTCCTCGGCCGCGCCTCGCTCCAGCGCCCGCTCGGCCGCGCCCCGTTGCTCCTGCGCTTCGACGTTCAGCCTGCGGCTCCTGGCGAGCGCCACGATCTGCCTTTCGATCCAGGCCTCGACCACGCCGCCGCCTTGGGGAGCGCGGTCGCCGAACGCGCGCCGGATCGCGTCCTCGCCGGCGGCCACGGCGGCGCTGAGCTCGTCGTGACGTGCCTCCAGCTCGGAACGGCCTTGCCGAGCGACCAGCAGCTTCGCCTCCTCCCCGGTGAGCGCGGCTTCGCCCTGCCGAGCGAGCGCCTCGGCGGCGGCACGCTGGTTCCGCGCATCCTGGACCGCGGCGCTGGCCGCTGCGAGCTCGGGCGCCCCCCGGACCTCGGGGGGCACGTCCACGACCTGCTCGCACACCGGACAGGGTTCGCCCGGCACCAGCTCCCGGCGCAGGTGATTGGCCTCGTTGAGCGTGACCGCGCGCCGGAGCTCCTCCTCGGCCGCATCCAGGACGCGCTGCGCCTTCGACGCCGAGCGCCTGGCGGACGCGGCCTGCCGCTTCCGCCGTTCGACCTCGACGGCGTGCGCTTTCACCGCCTGGCGCTTCCGTCGGAGCTCGGCCGATCGTTCCGCCGCAAGCCTGCGGGAAGCTCCCAGCTCGACGGCGCGATCACGCTCGCTCTGCAAGAGATCGTCCAGCTCCTGATCGTAGCCGGAAGCCTCTGCGGCCTGCCGAGCCGCCTCGACGGCCGCCGCCTGTTGCGCCTGCGCCGCGCGCGCCGATGCCACCCTGTCCACCAGCGCGGACCGTTCGGCGTCCAGGGCGTCGAGCGCGCGGGCGTGCCGTTCAAGGGTTGCCGCGAGCTGCTGGCGCTCCGGCAAGCGGCCGACGACCTGGTGGAGGCGGGCCACCTGCGCCCGCAGCGTCTTGATCGTCCCGGCGCCCTTTTCCGCCGCTCGCTGCGCCGCAGCCTTCTCTTGCCACTCCCTGTGCGCCGCGTCCTTGCGGCTCTTGGCCTCGGTTGCCGCCTGCGTCGCGGTCTGCGCGACGGCGAAGGCGCGCGCCGCTTCGTCGAGCAGCGGCAGCAGGGGCGCCGCGCGGGCCGCCGCCTCGATCCTCTCCTGATCCTTCCTCACCTGCATCGCCTCTCGCCGCAAGGCGGTCTGCCTGGCCTCGACCTGGCGCAACTCGCGCGTCTTCGCATGCAGGCTCTGCATCCGGGCAAGCTCGGCCTGGACCTTGTCCCGCCGCTCGCGCGAGGAGGTGAGCGACGAGACGACACGGGCGTGCTCCGCCGCCAGCTTGGCCACGGCGGCTGCGTCGACTCCCGCGTACTCGCCGTGCAGCACCCTGCGCAGCGAATCGACGGCGGCTCGCTTCTGGACGGACAGCCGCTGTGCGTGCTCGCGCATTCGTTCGTACACGTCGAGCCGCAGCAGGGTGCGCAGCATGCTGCGCCGGTCGCGCGGCGGCGCCTCGAGGAAACGGGCGAACTCGCCCTGTGGCAGCACCACGGCCTGCATGAAAGCCGAGGCCTCGAGCCCGAGGACTTGCACAATTCGATCGGCAGCGGTGCGCACCTGGTCCGCCAGGCCCTGGAACTCGCCGTCCTCTCCCCGCTGCTCCAAACGGACCATCTGCACCCCGTTGCGCCGCAGGGTGCGGGCGACGCGGTAGCGGCTCTCGCCGACCTCGAAGTCCAGCACCACGGTGACCCGGTCCCGTGGCGCCGAGATCATCTCGGTCCGGCCCTGCAGGCTGACGCGCGGGATCTCGCCATAGAGCGCGAAGATCATCGCGTCGAGGAGAGTCGACTTGCCCGCCCCCGTCGGCCCCGAGATGGCGAACAGCTCGAGACCCCGGAAGTCGATCTGCTGCCGATCCCTGAAGCAGGCGAGGCCCTCGACGGCGAGATGGATGGGGCGCAACGCTCAATGTCCCGGATGGTCGTCCCAGGACTCCCGATCGTAGAGATCCTGGAACGTGTCGAGGACTGCCAGGGGCGCCGGCTGCCCATGCTCGCGGAAATGGTAGGCGGCGTAGTGGCCCACGGGCGGCAACCCGCTTTCCAGCGGGCGCTCCGCCGGCTCCTCGGCCTCGGGGAGCTCGGCGCGCACGACCAGCGCGTTGGGCAGCAGCTCGCGCACCTTGCGGTTGAGATCGGGATCGGGATGCGTCAGCGGCACCGTCACCCGCAGCCAGACCTTGCGGTATCGGTCCGCGGTCGCCGCGAGCTCCGCCAGCGACGTGCGCAGGTCGACCAGCGGCACTCCTCCTGCGTACGGCACGTGCTCGACGGTGCCGCGCTTGCCGGGCGCCGCGGTGACGACATTGAACGCCTTTTCCTCCCCGGCCTCGCCGAAGTCGAGCTGCAGGAGCGACCCGGCATAGTAGGCAGGTGCCCGCACGTCGACCTGCTGCGGCTGGTGCAGGTGGCCGAGGGCGATGTAGCTGGCCTTCGACGGCAGCGCCTGAGGCGATGCGGCCCAGTCTTCGGCGATGTGCACGCGGCGCTCCGATTCGCCGAACACGGCGCCTTCGAGGTGCGTGTGCGCCATCAGGATGTTGACGGCGTCACGGCGAAAGGGGCCGCAGAGGTCGCGCACGGCGAGCTCGAACATGCGCGCGTACTTGCGGCGGGCGGTCTCCTCGTCGCCCGCAAGATCCAGCGCCGACACCCAGGCGCCGGGAGAGGCGAACGGCAGTGCCGCGACGACCGCCTTCTCGCCGCCGCGAGTCTCGACGATGCGCGTGCCTCCCTGGGCGACCGGGCGGGGGCGGCCGACGATCTGGACGTTGACGATCTCGGTGAGTATCGAACGGGCGTCGAGCCGCGCCGGATCGTCGTGGTTGCCGGCGATGATCAGCATCTGCGCGCCGGCCCGCCCGATGTGCACCAGGAACCGGTTCACCAGCTGTTCCGCTTCCGCCGGCGGGTTGCGGCTCTCGAACACGTCCCCGGTGTGCAGGACGAGATCGATCGATTCACGCTCGACGAAGGCAGCCAGGTGATCGAGCACCGCCGCGAGCTCGTCGAAACGCTGGAGCCCCTTCCATCGGCGGCCAACGTGCCAGTCGCTGGTGTGGACGATCCTCATGAGGGGTTTGCGGGGCGGGCGCCGCGCGCCCGATCGGAGGAGGCGGAGCTCCTGCCTGCGCAGTCTACAGGATTCGCGGCGCCAGGCTCGGCGGCGCGCCTCCTGGCGATAGCGGTCGATCAGCTCGGCGAGGGTCTTGCGCTCGTGCCGGCGCTGGGGTCCAAATTTGGTGCTAGCGGCTAACGGCGGGTATTCGATGAGCAGCTAAAGAGTATTCTGTGAGTAAATCGTCGCAGGAGAGTGATTTACGGTGGTGCGGCTGGGAGGACTCGAACCCCCGACCAAGAGTTTAGGAAACTCCTGCTCTTTCCACCTGAGCTACAGCCGCTAGTGCCACGCCTTGTGCTTCCCCGTCACCGTGTGGCGCTAACCTCTTCAGTCCTTGTGGCTTACGCGCTAGCGCCTAAGTTAACAAGACTAACACGCCAAGCCGCGACATGACAAGGTTGGGCAATCTGAACTGTGGTATATGTGCGGTACGTTCCTAGCGGTTGGAGTTGCCCTGGTTTGGACCCCCTGCCCAAGTTCAGGAGGCAGTAGGGCGACTCGCACCGACGAGGTCCCGTCGAGGGCTCGCGGCCTCGGTCGGAAGCTGGAGCGGCCGAGGTGATCGTGACATCCCATCGTCGCGAACGTCGCAGCACGCTCGGGGTCCCGCCGTGGACGAGGTGGCGGTGATGCCCGTCGCGCGGGAGGAGTAGCAGCCGAGGTCTTGCGCCCGCGGGGCCTCGAAACCCGCCAACCCTGCCTCACGGGAGCGGCCGCCGCTCTCTTCGCGGCCTGGTCCCCCGACCGCCCCGTCGCAACCCGCGCGACCAAGCCGCCCGCTTCCAGCCGCTAGCCGCTAGCGGAGTCCCCGCCTTCCGGCCAGCACCGCCGCGGCACTTGGCGAGGCCGAGGGTGAGCCTCTCGGACGAGGTACAGGCGGCGATGGCGCCGACGCCGGGCACCAAAAACGGGGACGCGAACGGGATACCGCACCTGCCCGTGGCTGAGCACCAGCCGCTGCTCGTACATGAATTCGACTCCCCGACCATCGAGCTTCTCGGCGATCGCCAGCTCTCTGACTGTCACCGGCGATGCCGGCCTCGAGCCGGCAGACGGCCTCGCCCTGCGGCTCGAGAGCGCTCACGAACGACGCCCCCACAGTGGAGAACCGGCACGGCCCGTGCGCACGGCCTTCCTCCCGCCTCGGCACCACGCCTTCGCGCCCACCGCTGCCGCGTCGCCCAGTGCGCGTAGCCGCATGGGGCGGCGACTACCGGCCACGCGGTCATCGGAGCCTCCGAGGGCGTGAGGTAGCCAGGTCGGAGACGGCGGAGCACTCCCCTGGCCCCAAGACGGCTGCATGCGGTGGTCCGAGCGCGTTAGCCACGCCCGGCGGGTCTCGGTTCTCAACCGGTGGCCGGAGTCGGCGCCGGTCGCCTGGCCGCCCGGCAAGCTCGATGCCGATGGCAGCGGCGTGTCGGGTTCCTGACTGCCCACCTCCTCAACGTCGCCTCTCTCCTGCCGAGAGGCGACTTCTGGAATCAGCAATGGTATACTAAGACCCGCTAAAAAGGAGTTGCTATATGAGAACCACGGCCTCGATTCTCGCCGCCCTGCTGATCGCCGGCTTCGCCGCCACTGCGACCGCCAATCCCCCGTCTCCAAGTCCCCCGGACCGCGCCTTCCTCAAGTCCCTCGCGAAACCTCAGGTGTCGCTCCCCGAGGTGGGGACGCCCGCCCCACAGTGGAAGACGTGCACCGCCTCGATCGACTGCGGCGATGGCAACACGGCCACCTGCACGGGCGACGCGAGCTGCCACACCACCGTCTCCGGCGTGGAGTGCAATGGCGTCCAATATCAGTGCCCGAACTACTGCAGTGTTGGCATAACTTGCCAGTGCTGCAACGGCTCCTACTTTTTATCTTGCGGGAGCCTCCGGGGAGACTGCGGCTCCTCGTACGGCGGCCCCGGAATCCAGTGCGACGGCCAATCGACCACCTGCTCTGAGGCCTGCCCGTTCTGCCCCGATTACGGGGGTGGCGCGGCCCCGCCTTCTGCTGACACGGCTCGACTGGCACCTGGTCCGCCCTGTCGGGTCGTGGACGAAGGAAGTGGTGGGCCCGTGGATGCCGGCGATCCCCGCAGATAGGATTCAGGAGTGTAGCGCTTTGCCCACCCGTCGGCACCTCCAGCTTTAGAGGCCCTTCCCGCTGTTGCCTCAAGGCCATGGAGGAGGTGCAGCCATGAGACGACCGCCGCGTTGCTTCGCTCTCACCGCCGCGCTGGGCGCGGCCGCCCTCGCCGCCGCCGGCATGCTCGCCGGGCCTGCCGCCGCCCGCGCCGACGACGGCGAGCACCAGATCGTCTCCTCGGTTGAGGTGCGGATTGGCCGCTTCGTGCGCACCGACTGGACGGTCCAGATCGGGGCGAACCCGGTCAACCGCTTCACCATGCACCGGCTGGTGCAGGGCGCGGACGAGCGCCGCTTCCGCGCCGCGCTCCTGCTGCTGCCGCCGCTCGGCAACGGCTTCAACTTCTTCGAGGTCGACGAGAACGGCGTCTACGACCGCTCCTTCGCCGCGTTCTTCGCCAGCCGCGGCTTCGCGGTGTGGGGCTACACGCCGCGCGGCACCGGCCTGGTCGCGGGCACCTGCGAGTCGAGCGCGCTCGACTGCTCGCCGATGGCTCACTGGGGATTGCAGGCGGTGGTCGACGACGCTGCCTTCATTCGCGGTTTCATGCGCGGCGCCATGCCGCGGGATGGTTCCGGCGACCTGCCCGTGTTCGTCGGCGGCTTCTCGCTCGGCGGCATCACCACGATCGCCACGATGAACGCCCACCCGGGCGACTATGCCGGAGCGATGGTGCTCGAGGGCGGCCTCTACTCCGCCGACCCCTCCATCCTCGCGCTCAATGCCGGCTTCTGCGTCGGTCTCGAGGCCCAGCTCGCGGCGGGCCAGATCTTTGACGACACGACCCTGCCCGGGATCCGCGGCATCGCCGGACTCGCGGCGAGCGACCCGCACGGCCCCACCCCGCTGCCCGGGTTTCCGCCGGGCAGCACGAACCACCAGGTGCTGGTCTTCCTGCTCGCGGTGCCTCAGGTCGGCCCGCTCTGGCCGACCCACGACTTCGTGCGCTGCGCCGGCAGCGTCACCGAGGACCGCTTCTTCTACTCCCTCGACTCGCGGGTGATCGCCCACAGCGTGCTGTTCAACGACTACGTGGACAACCTGACCATCCGCGACATCTCGTGCTCGCTCGGCGGCGAGCGCACCTTCACCGGCAACCTCGGCGCCTGGCAGGCGCCGGTCTATCTGCTCGCGGGCGGGCTCGGCTTCCTCGCGCAGGAGAACGACATGGTTCCCCTCCTCGGCGCCGCCGACGTCACCCGCAACTTCATCGCCCCCTTCGGCCACGCCGACCACTGGTTCTCGCCCAACCACCGCGAGATCCTGGAAGGGGACATCCTGAGCTGGCTGGACCGCCAGCTTGACGGTGGCGACGAAAGCGGCGACTGAAGCGCGTTCGAGGCGCTCGACGCCTACGCGGCGGCGGTCGCCGCCCCGCCGCCTTCCACCGGCTGCCCTCGGCCACCCCCACCCGAAACCGGTCGCAGGCGCCCATCGTGCCGCACCGATGCCGCATGCAGCGGCGACGACACCACCGCCGCCACGGTACTCGCCCAGCAGATGCCGAGGTCCCCGCCGCCAAGCAGCCCGGCCCAGTGCGGCCCCGGCGCTGAGCCGTCTGGCCGCGGCGAGGCTTGGATCGCCTCGTCCGCGGCACTCGCGAGCGCCAGGTGCCGCCCCTTGAGCTGCTCGTAGGCTGCCGCCGCACCGTCGGACCCGCGCTGGGGTCTACGCCGCGCAGGTCCAGCTTCCGGACGCGGACGCCGCCCTGCTTTGGCGCAGCAAGGACGGCGGGCAGACCTTCGACGCCTCGCCGCTCCCCTACGACCCCGACGCCGAGGGCTGACATCAACTTGGGGTGTAGCTCGTGTTCACAGCTTTTTGGCGCCCCACTGGGGGGTAGCTGAATGACCCGGCCAGATTCGGCCTGACGCGCGTCGAATTCGGCTCGCGTGGGCGATACATGCATGCCAGCGAGGCCGAGTTGCTCTCCAGCGACTTCGGGTGTTCAACTACCTTCTCAGTGCGGCCTTGTCGTTCGATGGATCGGTGTCGGTGTTCCAAGGTCGCCTAACGGCTCCTGACTTCAGCGATCGGCCACAGCCGCAGCCACGTTCCGGTCTGACTGAAGTGGACGTCATTCGGGAGTACTGCTTCGTCCCTGAACGACAGCTCGATGGCTTGAGAATCAGGAAAGTCTGCTTCGTCCAGCAACCGAAAGGTCCCGAAGCCTCGAACTACGCGCCTGCCCTGGCTGTGTCTCGCCGAGCCAGAGTTACAGCGCGTCAGGAACACCGGATGTCCCTCGTTAGCCACAAGCAGCGACCTCAACGAGACTCGAAGCGTAAAGACGCCGTCCTCGGCTGCATAGTGGGCGCGATGTCCGGTTCCACCGGCCAGCCGGTCCCCACCGCCGCAGCCCCCACCTCCCCTACCTGGGCGAGAGCTCCCGCGCGCAGTCGACCGCCATCGCCCTCGGAGCGTCCTGATCCCGAGAAACAACGATGCGGCGACCACGGCTGCCCTGCCGCGCACGCAGGTCGAACGAGGGTGCGGGGATCACCGCCGCCTGCTGTTCCGGCGCACCGAACCTCTACGCCTTCGCCAGCGATCACGAGGCGCAGCCGCGCATCGGCGTTATCCTCCCCGGACGCAGCACCTGCTTGAGGGCGCACCATGAAACGCGACTCCCGTACCGGGCGACCACCGAGGCCAGTACCTCGTGCACCGAGCCCGGGCACTGGCGCGGCTTCGTTGCCAAGCAAGTCACCGGGCTCGTCCCGGGGCCGTTCACCGGCTCGATCAGCGGCTTCCTCCCGCCGACCGCCGGCATGTTCCTGATTGTCGGCAGGGGATAACGGGTGTCAGGTTCCGGCCGCACCGGCGGCCGGAACCTGACCCGAGCCTTGGATCTAGGGGATGAAGAACCGCTTCTGCAGGTGCTGGTTGAGCTGGCCGCTCTGGATGAAGCTGCCCCCAGGGAGCGGCCGGCCGAGCTCGCCGACGTTGATGCGCAGGTCCTGACGGGCCAGCACGAAGCCCTCGAAGACATGTTTCTCGGTGATGCAATCGAAGATCAGCTCGTCGGCGATGTAGTAGAGCAGGTCACAGACGCCGGGGAAGAAGAAGCAGGCGAGGTCGATGCCGTCATAGACCGCGGCGATCATCCAGTCCGGCATCAGCGGGAGGCCGTGGGGCCAGAAGAGATAGGTGCCGTGCTTCGAGAGGCTCAGGAACATCGCGATGTGGGTCCCGGGCCCCTGCGGCGGGATGACCGGCTCGAGGTCGCCGTGGTCGAACAGGGTGTCCTCGTGGGCCGCCGTGTAGACCCAGTCGACACGGTAGGCGCTCGGGTCGGTGTTGAGGCCGCCCGCGACCGCCGGCGCGACGACGCGGAGGATCGAGCGCTCGTTGTCGAGGTTGTGACCGCCGATCAGGGTCCCCAGGCTCGGCACGATGCCGAAGATGTCCATGACGTCGATGTCGGTGAAGCAGGCGGCGCTCAGGGCCAGGCCGTCGTCGCGGCTCCACAGGGTCAGGTAGTCGATCTGGAGGTAGCTCTGGCCGTTGACCACGCCGAGCGGCGTGACCCGGTAGTAGCTGGTCACCGTCGGCGGGAAGGTCGTGGGAAAGGTCTGCGTCACGATCTCAGCATCCGGCCGGTCCTGGAAGAGCGCGAGGCCGGTCCCCGGGTACTCGAAGACGGAGAGCGCATAGGCCGGGCTGAAGTTGTCGGCGAGCTGGCGCTCGAAGTCGTCGGGGAGGCCGTCGCCGTCGTCGTCGGGGCCGCCCGCCGAGCCGGCGGTGACCTGGACGGCGACCGAGGCGGTGGCGGTGGCGCCGCCGTCGTCGGTCACGGTGACGCTCGCCACGTAGCTGCCCGGCGCACCGTAGGTGTGGGACGGGTTCTGCGCGTTGGAGCCGCCACCGTCGCCGAAGTCCCAGGCGAAGGAGGTGATGAAACCGTCGGAGTCGGAGGCGCTGGCGAAGAAGCTCACGGTGAGCGAGCCGGGGACAACGGAGGCCGAGGCGCTGACCTGGGGCGGCAGGTTGCCCGGCGGGCCGGTCACGGTGATCGGCAGGAACTGGCTCGCGCTGCCGCCGGCGTCGTCGCTCACGGAGATCGAGGCCCAGTAGGTGCCGGGCACGGCGTAGGTGTGCGCCGCGTAGGGATTGGTGTCGGCGCCGCCATCGCCGAAATCCCAGGTGTAGTCGTAGCTGGACGCATAGGGGTCGTAGGCATTGACGCCGAACTGGACGGCGAGCGGCGCCAGGCCGGACGTCGGGTTGGCCCACGCCGAGATGCTGAGGTTGGGGCCGTCCGGGGGCGGGTCGATGGGGCGAGCGGGGACGGTGGGACCTGGGGCGGGGCGCGCGGTGCCGAGATGCCATCCGGCCAGCGGCGACGGCCCGGCCAGGAAGAACGGGCGGAAGGGCTGGACGCCGGCGGTCGCGGGCGGCGGATCTTGATGCGCGGCGATCGCCTGCTGGAGGGACGGAGCCACCACCTGGCGGAAGAGCGCGAGGGTCCGCTGGCGCTCCTCCGAGGTCATGCTCCGCCAGATCCGCCGCATCTTGTCGCGGTCGCGGAGATGGGCACGGGCTCTCTCCGGCAGCCGTGGCGGCTGCGGCGTCGCGGCGAGGTGAAGGACCGCAGGCGGCGGGCCCGGCGGAGCCTGGGCGGCCGCCGGCGCCGGCGGTGGCGAGGGAGCCCGCTGGGCGGGGAGTGCGGCGGTTGCCATGACGACAGCCGCCAAGGTGAGCACGGCGATCCTGAGTCGTCGAGTCATGGTCCGACCTCCTTTCTCGTGTGACTCAAAAAGCCCGATCCCCGATCGAAGCGCCGAGCGCAGCGCGCGTTGCCCTCCTTGACTACGCCGGTATCTTAGCATTTTGTCGCGGTTGCTCGCGGGCGGCGGTCCGGCGGCGCGCGGCGGCGGCCACGCGCAGGCCAAGAATAGTAGCGCCCTCCCCGCCCAACGCCTCCACCCCCCCTGCCCTCCACCCTTCGCGCTCCAGGAGGCCGGGGACCGCCATTTCCTCATCGACATACCGCACGGAAAAATATACCTCCCCCTCCGCTAGTTCGTCAGCTGACACGGGCTCTGCGTAAGGTTCCAGCTCTCTCGCTTCAAAACGCACAGGCGCCTCTCCTCCGCTCAAGGTGACGGCGGCCCATCGCCCGCCGCGTGGCCAAGGTTTTCGGCGAAGGTCGATCTAGGGCAAGCCAGCCGCACGTCGTCTCAAGGAGCACGCCATTAGTGCCTCTAGAGCGTGCTCATAGGCAAAGATATGCTTCACTTCTGCCTCTGAACCGGAAGAAAAATGGGCGTAGTCGTCATCGGTGGCAGTTTCGTATCGGACCCCCCTCCGGTAGGAGTTGATGTCCTGGAAATACACACGCCCATCGTCAACAGGGTCGAGATTCCTACCGATGAAAACGATCGTCTCCATAGTTGGAATGAGCATTTCATCGTCGGCATAGGTTACCGCGAAGTAGATCGAACCCTCTTTCAGGTCGGCAGCTGATATTGGCTCTGCATATGGCTTGAGCTCTCGTTCCTCAAATCGCATTGCGTCACTCCTTGAAACAAACCGAGAACTCTAAGGGTTCAAGTTTGCTCTCGCTCGCCGAGAGCGACTGAAAGACATCGCGGATGGCGAGCCAACGTCGTTTTACCTCATGGGAAAACCGGGTATGGTAGAGGGCCGCCGAACGCAGGGCCAGGAAGCTTTCCTGGAGGATGGTCGGCGAGCCATTGAATGATCTCGTTCAGGTTTTGCTTGAGATTCCTGACACATCTCCGCGCCAGCCAAAACGGATCCTCATCGCACGAACAACTCATAGGGCCATCGACCCAATCCCATCGCGCCAGCCCATGTTTAACTCTGACCAGGCGGAACGTCCTCGATATCCTGCAGCTCTCCACCCCTCGCGGAGAACACGTCGCTACACACGCTGCCATTTCCTCGCTGTCGCACGCTCGAGTGCCTCTTTGCGATGGCGGCACAGGTCGAGGACTGAGCCCAAGCGGATCCGCCCATTTTGTCGGGCTCTCCCATGCATAAGAGTAAAGGTTGATATCGCCATCGAGCCCGATCAGGTCTGAGCTAATGTATCTCCCTGTACCGGTTTTCAGCCAACGGCTCACGTTGTAGTACAGCCCTGAAGTGAGGCGTGTATTGTCCCAAGCCGTATCATCCCACTGCCCGGGAAGGCGAAGAAAAATACCGGAGCTCTGGGCGCTTGGCGTCGTGAAGTCTCGCCCGAACGGCTCGAAGCCCCCGCTCCAGATGGCCGTGGCTGCCCCGCTGCTTGCTAAGACTGGTGTCCCGAGGTGGTCCACGGTCAGATACGTGAGCATGCCAGTGGCCGGGGACCCGTCGAGTTGGGCAATGGGGCGACCGGCGAAGTAGAAGATCCGGGTTTGGGCGCTCACTGCGCTGGTGAACAGGTTCTGCTGCTGGCGCTGATAAAGAAGACCTTCGGAGTCGTAGGTGGGAACGGTTGCGAGCGGACCGCAGTCAGTGACCGCGTTGCGGGCCTTCGCGAGGAAGCCGCGGCCGTCGTAGGTGAGCGTGCTGGTCTCGTGGCTGGTCTCCTCGGTCATACGGCTGAGCTTGCCAGCGGCGTCGGGGGTGAAGTCCAGATGCGAGGTCGGGCTGGCCTCGAGGAGGACGTTGCCGGCGAGGTCGTAGGCGAGGTACTTGGTGCCGGCGTTGTTGGCGAGCGTGACGGTATTTAGCAGCGGCGTGTCGCCGTGCGGGCTGGCGGCGTTGGGCTGGTAGGCATAGGTGTCATTCGCGCCGCCGCCGCGGTCCTCGCTCAGGCGGTTGCCGATGGTGTCGTAGGCCCAGGTGCGGGTACCCCAGAGGGTCGGGGAGTTGGCCTGGGTGAGGAAGTACTGGAAATCCTGGTAGCTGAAGGTGCGGCCCGGGCTGATGCCGGTGATGTTGCCCATGCCGTCCGTGGTGGAGGTCCAGGCGAGGAGAGTGCCTGCCGTGATGCCGGTCGGATAGTACCGCTGATCGAAGCTGTGCGTCTCGGCGAGGCCGTTGGCGAGATGCAGCTGCTGCAACGGACCTGCGGAGGCGTAGACCGTCGGGGCAGCTGGGGTCGAGGTGACGATCGGCGTCGTCGCCCTCTGGCAGACGTTGGCTCCGGTGGCGGTCGAGTAGGAGAGCGCGACCTGGCGATCAGCGACGTCGTAGGCGTAACAGGCGGTGACGTTGCCGGGGTAGGCGATCGACGTCCGGTTGCCGTTCGGGTCGTAGGTGTAGCCGAGGTTGCCGTCTTGCAGGGTGCGCCCGAAGAGATCGTAGGTGTAGGCGACGACGGATGCGCTCGTGCCGCTCCCCTTGGTGATCGACGAGAGACGGCCGATCGGCGAGGTGCCGCTCGCCGTGGTGGTGTCGTAGGCGTAGGTTGTTGTCAACGTCGGATCGCCTGAGTAGGTCACCTGGGTCGGCCGGTCCGCGGCGTCGAGCTGCCGGGTGGTGACGACACCGCGGGCGTCGGTCTGCTGCACCAGGGCGCCATGGGCATTGTATGCGTAGGCGGTCAGGCCGGTGACCGGCGAGGTCTGCGAGGTCAGGAGGTCCCGGTCGCTGGTGACGTAGGTGGTCTGATTGCGCTCGGAGTCGGTCACCACGGCAAGGTGGTCCTCGAGATCGTAGGCGTAGGTGGTCACGGCCATGCCGCCGCCGGCGCCGCCCCAGGGCTGCGTGACCTGGGTGAGACGGTTCAGCGGATCATAGGAATAGCTGGTCGAGGGGGCCGCCGGCGATGGGTGATTGGGATCATTGACTGTGAGGAGGTTGTTGTCGCAGTCGTAGGCGAAGCTCGTCGTGCTCTGCAGGCTCGGCATGTTCGGGTCGCCCGCGGTCATGCTGTCGAGGTGGCAGGTGGTCGTGTAGGCGTAGGACGTGGTGGCGTCGGTCACGGCCGAGCCACTGACAATGCGCTGGCGGACCTCCTGGATGCGGTGGCCGACGGCATCGAGGGTATACAAGGTCTGCTCGAGCGGCTGTGTCGCGGCGCAGCTCGCCTGGCGCGCCATGTCGGTGAGCCGGCCGGCGCCGTCGTAGGCGTAGGCGAGCGCGTTGCCTGCCGGGAGCTGCACGCAGACGAGGTCGCCCAGGGTGTTATAGGAGTAGGTCGTGATCAGTGACTGGGGGCTGCCGAACCCCTGGGTCACGGTCAGCACGCGATTGAGCGCGTCGTAGGTGGTGTGGGTGCGCATGCCGTTGACGTCGGTCACGTCGGTCACACGGTTGAAGGCGTCGTACTGGAATAGGGTCACGGCGTTGAGCGGCGCCGCGCCGACGACGGGATCGCTGCGGGTGGCCACGAGGTAGCCGTTGGTGACGCCGCTGTTGAAAGTGTACGAGGTCGCGTCGGCCGTCGTGCTAGGCACGTCCGGCGGATCGATCAGTCCGGGCAGGCCGGCGGCGCTGTAGTTGCTGTACGCCGTCTGGAGGCTGAATGCCTGGCTCGGGTAGGTGGCCTCGCTGCCGCTGACGGTGCTCGCCTGGAGGTTGCCCTTGGCGTCGTAGGCCAGGACGGTTGCGCGCGTCCCGGCGGGCGCCATCGGCGCCGGCGGCGAGAAGGGGCCGGTGACCTTGGCGACGAAGGCTGGGAAAGTCGGGTTGTACATCCAGCTGGTCTGCCGCTGCACCACCGTGGGGGTGGTCTGCGCGGTCTCGATCTTGCTCAGCTGGCGGCCGTTGGCGTCGTACGCGAAGACGGTCGCGACGCTTTTGCCATCGGTCACGGTCGTCGGCAGCAGCGGATTGCCCGGGTCGCCGTAGGTGTAGCTCGGGTTGGCGGCGCCGCAGGCCGGGCACTCGCCGGTGATCTGCTTGACCCGGACCTTGCGGGTGCCGTCCCCGGACGACGAGCCCAGCGACTTGCAGCTGCTGCAATTGCCGTTGCCGGTCGTCCCCGCCGCGCCGCTGTCGGGGCCGTTGCCCTTGCTGCCCGCGGTCGCCATCCTGGCGCCGCTGGCGGCATCGCCGGGCCCGCCGGCGCCGCCGCCGGCGCCTGCCCCTTCGCCGCAGAAGTCCGGCGGCGGCGCGGGACAGCCGGCGTGGCCCGTCAAGTCGAGAGCCACCGGCGTGGTCAGAGTACAGGCGGGCGGAATAAATGAGGGCGGACAACTCGGGCACGACGGACAGCTGATGAGATTCACGGTGTAGGTCGAAGGCGTGCCGCAGTGCACGCTGCCGGTCACGATCACCGTGCCGAAGTCCGGTTGCAGCTCCTCGCCGGCGTAGCCGCACTCGCCGAGCAGCGAGTTGCTGCTGGTGCGC